>JADMIO012731264.1_pt1 | contig 13191 bp, 7 predicted proteins | sample 8958161 | NCBI WGS metagenome assembly JADMIO01 (sample SAMN16585339, study PRJNA669376) | soil metagenome | isolation source: Crop rotation soil | place: USA: Cullars Rotation, Alabama | collected 2011 | reverse complement strand
CTTTCCCCTCGGCCGGCGGAGCCTCGTCGTCGGTCGGCTGCTTCTTCGGCGGAGCGCGCCGCGGCGCGCGCCGCTCGAGGCTCGTGCCGGCGCGGTAGCGCTCGGACCGGATGTCGGGGTCGACGGTGGTCCGCGCGGCGTCGGCGACGGACCCGCGCTGGTTCGCCTTGCCCTCGACGACCGCGTCGACGAGGCGCGCGAGCAGCAGCTGGACGGATCGCATCGCGTCGTCGTTGCCGGGGATCGCGAAGTCGACCTCGGACGGGTCGCAGTCGGTGTCGAGGATCCCGACGATCGGGATGCCGAGGCGGTTCGCCTCCTTGACCGCGATGTACTCCTTGCGGACGTCGACCACGACGAGCGCGCCCGGCAGCCGGTCGAGGTGGCGGATGCCCTCGAGGTTCCGGCGGATGCGCTCGAGCTCGCGCTGGTAGTAGGACTGGAGCTTCTTCGCCATCGTCGCGAGGCGGCCCGACGACTCGAGCGCCTCGAGCTCCTCCAGCCGCCGCAGCCGCGAACGCACGGTCGTGTAGTTGGTGAGCGTGCCGCCGAGCCAGCGCTCGTTCACGTACGGCATGCCGGCGCGTCCGGCCTCGGTCTGGATCACGCTCTTCACCTGGCGCTTGGTGCCGACCAGGATGATCTTGTGGCCCGCGGCGACGAGGTTGGTCAGGAAGCGCTGCGCGCGCGCGAGACCTCGGACCGTGTGGACGAGGTCGATGATGTGGATCGTGTTGCGCTTGCCGTAGATGAAAGGCTTCATCTTCGGGTTCCACCGGCTCACGTGGTGCCCGAAGTGGACTCCGGCCTCGACCAGCTCCTCGATCTGCGGAAGGGAAAGGAACCGCCACGAACTCGACCTCCCGGGCTCGTCGCCCGATGGCGCCGGTTGCTCGCGGCGGACGAACGGTCCGCCGACCGGCGCGGGTCGGAGGACGGTTCCCGGCGTGGCGGCGGCGCGCAGCCGCCTCCCGCCGCTCCGCGTCACCCCGGCCCCATGCCGAGCGCGCGCGGACGTCCTCCGGCGAAACAAGGGCGCAGGAGTCTAGGCACCGCCCGGGGGCGGTCAAGCGCACCCTCCCATGCAGAGGCCTGCCGCGCGGCCTGCCCCTTGGTCGCAGCCCGCGCGCGTGCCAAATTCCTCCGGTTCCGCCGCCGTCCGTCCGATCGATCTCGCAGCGAAGGCAGGCACCATGTCGGATCGGGTCGAACGCCCCGCGCGCGTCCTCGTCGCCAACCACCACACGTCGGCGCTGGCCGACGTCGAGCAGCGGTTGGCCGAGCGCGGGCACGCCGTCACGACCTCGACCCACCTCGTCGAGACGATCGGCCAGCTCGGCCGCGAGCCGCCCGACGTGATCGTCTTCCAGCCGCTGACCGGCGCGCTCGACGGCTTCGAGGTGCGCCACGTCCTCGAGGCCGGCGGCGAGGGCCGCGAGCACGCGTTCGTCCTCATCCTGCCCGAGGCCCCCGCCGGCGAGCGCATCGCCGAGGCGCGCTTCGGCCCGTTCGACGACTTCGTCGTGCTCCCCTCCACACCCGAGCTGATCGTCGCGCGCGTCGAGCTCGCGATCGCCCGCAGCCGCCGCTTCCGCGAGCTCGCGCGCGCCGCGCGCCTGCGCGAGCGCGACGCGGTCACCGACTTCAAGACCGGCCTCTGGAACGACCGCTTCTTCTCGCAGCGGCTCGGCGAGGAGGTCGCGCGCAGCCGGCGTCACGGCCTCGCGCTGGCGCTGATCGTCCTCGACCTCGACCACTTCAAGGAGATCAACGACCGCTTCGACCACGTCTTCGGCGACCACGTCCTCTTCGAGTTCGCGCAGAAGGTCCGCAGCGTGATCCGCTCGATCGACATCCCGGCGCGGCTCGGCGGCGACGAGTTCGCCCTGCTGCTCCCGAACACCGACCTCGGCGAGGCGGTCCGTCTGGCAACGCGTCTGCGCGAGGCGCTCGCGGGCCACGAGTTCAGCAAGGACGGCCGTTCGACCCGCGTCACGCTCTCGATGGGCATCGACGCACTCCGCGGCGACGAGGGCGTCGACGCCCGCCAGTTCCTCCGCCAGGCCGACGCCGCGCTGTTCGAGGCGAAGCGCCGCGGCAGGAACCGGATCTGCCTCTGGCCGGAGATCGCGGGCTCGGCGGCGGAGAAGGACGCGGCGGGACCGGCGTAGTCGGCGTCTACTTCGCGGCGCGCCGCAGCACGACGATCAGCGGCTGGCCTTCGAGGTCGAACGTCTGACGCCTCCAGTCGGGGCCGTTCGGTTCGCTCCCGCCGAAATCGAGCTTCGTCGCGAGCGTGTCGGCGGCGATCTTCGAGGCGTTGGTGCGTGCGGGCGCGAGGAGTTCGTCGGCGCCGCCGAGCCAGAGCTCGATGCGGTCCTCGACGCGCAGCTTCGCCTCCTTGCGGCTCGCGTTGACGCGCTTGACGATCTCGCGCAGGCCGCCTTCGGCGAGGAGCTCCGGTGTGAGCTTCGTGTCGAGCGCGACGAGAGTCCGGCCGTCGGTCTCGACGTCGAAGCCCTCCTTGCCCTGCACGACGACCTCGATCTCCTGGCTCGTGAACTCCATCGGCGCGCCGGCGATCGGCAGCGTGACCTTTCCATCGCGCAACAGCGACTCGATCGCCGCGGTCGGCAGCGCTTCCAGCGCCTGCTTCGCGGCGTTCAGCTTCGGCCCGAGCTTCGGCCCGAGCACGCGGAAGTTCGGCTTCGCCTTGAGCGTCCTCAGGTTCGCCAGCTCGCCGCCGGAGACGACCACGACCTCGTGGACGTTCAGCTCGTCGGCCGCGAGGGAATTGCAGCGGCCGCGCAGCACCTCGTCGGCGCGAGCGTCGGAACCCTTCACGAAGACGCGCGCGAGCGGCTGGCGCAGGTTCACGTTCGCCACGTTGCGCGCCCGCCGGCCGAGCGTCACGACGTCGAGCACCGCCTCCATGTCGCTCTCGAGCTGCGGGTCGCGCAGCTCGGCGCGCGGCTTCGGGAAGTCGGCGAGGTGGACGCTGTCGGCGCCCGGATGGAGCCAGCCGAACAGTTCATCGGGGAAGAACGGCGCGATCGGCGCGAGCAGCCGCGCCACTCGATCGAGCGCGTCGAACAGCGCGTGATACGCCGAGAGCTTGTCGGCCCCGAGCTCGCGCGCCCAGAACCGCTCGCGGCTGAGCCGGATGTACCAGTTGGAGAGCTTGCGATCGACGAAGCCGCCGATCAGCGTCGCGGCGCGCGTCAGGTCGTAGCGCTCGAACGCGGCGCCGACGTCGGCGGCGAGCTTCTCGAGCTCCGCGAGCAGCCAGCGGTCGAGCTCCGGCCGCTGCGCGTGCGGCGGCGGCGGGCTCTTCGCCGGATCGAAGCGGTCGATCTCGGCGTAGGTCGCGAAGAAGCTGAAGCAGTTGAAGAGCGTGCCGAAGAGCTCGCGGCCCGCGACGCCGACCGCCTCCGAGTCGTAGAGCTTCGGCAGCCACGGCTGGCTCTGCGAGAGGAAGTACCAGCGGATCGCGTCGATGCCGTGGCTCTCGATCTCCTCCCACGGGTCGACCGTGTTGCCGCGCGACTTCGACATCTTCTGCTTCTTCGCGTCGAGCACGAGGTTGCCGACCAGCACGCGCTTCGACGCCGGCCGTCCGGTCAGGAAGACCGACAGCACGTGCAGCGTGTAGAACCAGCCGCGCGTCTGGTCGAGCCCCTCCGCGATGTAATCGGCGGGCGTGTCCTTCGGCGGCGCCTTTCCTTCCTCCGCGATCCAGCCGTGCTGCGCGAAGGGGACGCCGCCCGAATCGAACCAGCAGTCGACGACTTCGGGCGTGCGCTTCGCCGTACCGCCGCAGCCGGGCTTCGTGCACGGCAGCGTCACTTCATCAATGAAGGGGCGGTGGAGGTCGAAGTTCGCCGGCAGCGACGGCACGAGCTTGCGGAGCTCGGGCTCGCTGTGGACGCAGCGCATCGTGCCGCACTTCTCGCAGATCCACAGATTGAGCGGCGTGCCCCAGTAGCGCTCACGACTGATCGCCCAGTCGACGTTGTTCGCGAGCCATTCGCCGAAGCGGCCCGTCCCCATCTCGGGCGGGAACCACTGGATCGTCTTGTTCTGTTCGACGAGAGCGTCGCGGATGCGCGTCGTGCGGAGGTACCAGCTCGGGCGCAGCCAGTACAGGAGCGGCGTCTTGCAGCGCCAGCAGTGCGGGTACGAGTGCGTGAACGTCTCGCGGCGGAAGAGCTTGCCGCGCTGCTCGAGCTCCTTCACCAGTTTCGAATTCGCGTCGCGCACGAACTCGCCGGCGACCGGCGGGACGACCGGCAGGAACCGACCTTGGAGGTCGATCGGGTTCAGGACCGCGAGCCCTTCCTTCACGCCGGCCGCGTGGTCGTCCTCGCCGAACGCCGGCGCGAGGTGGACGATGCCGGTCCCGTCCTCCGCGCTGACGAACGGCGCGGCGATGACGACCTCGTGCTTCCCCGATTCGAACGGGACCCAGTCGAACGGCCGCTCGTACTTCGCGCCGACGAGCGTCTTGCCGGCGAACTTCTCGACGACCTCGAACTTCTCCTTGCCGAAGACCTTCGCGGCGAGCGACTCGGCGAGGATCAGCTCGTCGTTGGCTTGGGGCGCGTTGGGCGCGCCGTCCTTCGCCGCTCGTCGCACTCGGACGTACGTCAGCTCCGGATTCACCGCGAGCCCGACGTTGGCCGGCAGCGTCCACGGCGTCGTGGTCCAGACGAGGAAGGCGACGCCCTTCACGTCGGTCCGCGGGAAGCGGACGAAGACCGACGGATCCTGGACGTCCTGGTAACCCTGCGCGACCTCGTGGCTCGAGAGGCCGGTGCCGCAGCGCGGACACCACGGCAGGATGCGATGCCCCTTCTCGAGGAGCCCCTTCTCGAAGAAGCGCGCGAGGATCGACCAGAGCGAACTGATGTAGGCGTTGTCGCAGGTGATGTAGGGGTGCGCGTAGTCGAGCCAGTAGCCCATCCGTTCGGAGAGGCGCTCCCACTCGTCCTTGTACTTGAAGACGCTCGCGCGGCAGCGCGCGTTGAACTCGGCGATGCCGAACTTCTCGATCTCGCTCTTGAGCGAGATGTTCAGCTCCTTCTGGACCTCGATCTCGACCGGGAGGCCGTGCGTGTCCCAGCCGGCTTTCCGCGGGACATGGAACCCCTTCATGGTCCAGAAGCGGCAGACGACGTCCTTCAGCATGCGCGCGAGGACGTGGTGGATGCCGGGACGGCCGTTGGCGGTCGGCGGGCCCTCGCAGAAGACGTAGGTCGGGCGGCCGTCCTTGCGGTCGATCACGCGCTCGCGCGTCTTCGCGCCGCGCCAGCGCTCGAGCACGCGCGCCTCGAGCGCGGGCAGGTCGAACGAACTCTCGGGCTTGCGGAAGCGCGGCGCGTCCAACGTTCAGGTTCCTCGGGCTTCGGCGGCAGCGCGAGAGGTCGCGCTGCGCGACGTCGAAGCCGGAGACCTTACCAGCGGCGCGCGCGGATCTGGTCGAGGACGCCCTGCGCGGCTTCCAGCGCGCGCAGCGCCTCGTCGGCCGACACCTCGGGCGGCGTGCCGTCGCGGACCGCCTGGACGAACGACGCGAGCTCCGCCTGCAGCGGCTCCTCGTCGTCGAGCGTGAGCTCCTGGATCTCGATCAGGTCGCGGAACGCCGTCGCCGCGATCTCCGCGAGCTGGTCGGGCGGCGTCGCCGCGATCAGCGACCACTTCTGCATCAGCCGCGCGTTGAAGTCGGACGGCTTGCGCGCGAGGAAGGAGTACTTCTTCCCGAAGTCGAGCGAGAGGAAGAAGTCGCGCGAGAAGACGCGCGTGCGGCGCATCGGCTTGAGACTCACGCGGCTGGCGGTGAGGTTCGCGACGGTCCCGTCCTCGAACTCGAGCCGCGCGCTCGCGATGTCCTCGTTGCGCGAGAGCAGGGCGCCGCCGACCGCGCGGATCTCCTTCAACGGGCTCGGCACCATGTGCAGCACGATGTCGAGGTCGTGGATCATCAGGTCGTGCACGACGCCGATGTCGATCGAGCGGAACGAGAAGGGCGCGAGCCGGTGCGCCTCGATGAAGCGCGGCTGGATGTTCAGCCGTTTCGCGGCGCGCAGCGCCGGATTGAACCGCTCGACGTGGCCGACCTGGAGGCAGACGCCGCGGTCGCGCGCGAGCTTCGCGAGCGCCCGCCCCTCCTCGATCGTCGCCGTCATCGGCTTCTCGACGAGGACCGGGACGCGCCGTTCGAGGAAGTGCGTCGCGACGCGCGCGTGCTGCTCGGTCGGGACGGCGACGCTCACCAGGTCGATCGGCACGTCGAGCGACTCGACGTCGGCGAACGCCTTCGCGCCGTGCTTTGCGCCGATCTCCTTCGCGCGCGCGAGGTCGCGGTCGACGACGGCCGCGAGCTCGACGCCCTCCATCCCGGCGTAGATCCGCGCGTGGTGGCGGCCGAGGTGCCCGACGCCCACCACCGCGGCGCGCAGCTTCGTCATCGGCGCCCTCTCCTTCCCTTCGCGCGCGGGGCCGCGGCGCCCGGTCGGTCGAGTCGTGCCGGCGTCAGCGCGGGACCGCCGGCGGATGGTCGGTGCGGAACTGTTCGAGGAAGCGGCCGGCGGGCGCCTGCGTCCACTCGCGGACGAACTGGATCAGCTCGGCGGCGAGGCTGCCGGCCGGCGCGTCGATCGTCGGCAGCACCTGCGACAGCGCCGTCTTGCGGCGGAACAGCAGCGCGTAGATGCGCTTCAGCTCGTCGATCTCGCGCTCGGGGACGCCGCCGCGCTGGAGACCGACGAGGTTCAGCGCGCGCACGCGCACGCGCTCGCCCGCGACCTTCGTGAACGGCGGGACGTCGTGGATCACGCGGCTCATGCCGCCGACGTAGGCCATGCGACCGACGCGCGCGAAATGGTGGCAGGCGACGGCGCCCGCGAGCACGCTGCGGTCGCCGAGGTGGACGTGGCCGGCGATCAGCACGCCGTTCGCCATCACGATGTCGTTGCCGATCCGGCAGTCGTGACCGACGTGGCTGCACGCCATCAGGAGGTTGCGGTCGCCGACGGTCGTCGCGCCGCCGCCCTTCACCGTGCCGCGGTTGATCGTCACGCACTCGCGGATCACGTTGCCGTTGCCGATCGTGAGCGTCGTCGCCTCGCCCTTGAAGCTGCGGTCCTGCGGCGGGCCGCCGAGGATCGCGCCGGGGTGGACCAGGTTGTCGCTGCCGATGGTGGTGTGGCTGCCGACGACGACGTGCGAGACGAGCTTCGTGCGCTCGCCGATGCGCGCCCCGGCCTGCACGTGGCAGAAGGGTCCGACCTCCGCGCCGTCGCCGAGCTCGACCCCGGCGTCGATGAGCGCGAGAGGGTGGACCCGCGCCGTGCTCACGAGGCGTCCACCAGCGTGAACGTGAGCAGCGCCTCGGCGACCTTGTGGCTCCCGACCTTCGCCACCGCGGCGCCCTGCCCCATCTTGCTGCGGACCTTGGTCGCCTCGATCTCGATCCGCAGCTGGTCGCCCGGCACGACCGCCCGCCGCAGCTTCACCTGGTCGATCGACCAGAGCACGGCCAGCTTGCCGGTGTTCTCGAGCCGGCGCAGCAGCAGCAGGCCGGCGAGCTGCGCCATCGCCTCGAGGATCAGCACGCCCGGCATGATCGGCTGGGTCGGGAAGTGGCCCTGGAAGAAGGGCTCGTTGATCGTGACGTTCTTGATGCCGACGGCGCGCCGGTAGCCCTCGAGCTCGATCACGCGGTCGATCAGCAGGAACGGGTAGCGGTGCGGCAGGAGATTGAGGATCTCCTTGATCTCCATGCCGGACGCGGGCTCGATCGTGCGCGCCGCCTCGTCGGCCTCGAGCTGGTCGAGCAGTCGCCCGACGAGCTTCCGGTTGGCGGCGTGGCCCGACTTCGTCGCGACGACGCGGCCCTTGAGATCGGCGCCGAGCAGGAAGAGGTCGCCCAGCAGGTCGAGCACCTTGTGGCGCACGAGCTCGTCGCCGAAGCGCAGCGGCTGGCCGTTCCCGTCCGGCGTCGACTTGACGACGATCGTGTTCTCGGAGGACGCGCCCTGGCCGAGCCCGCGCTTGCGCAGCTCGTCGATCTCGCTCTCGAAGCAGAAGGTGCGCGCGGGCGCGACCGACTTCGCGAACGAGTCGGGCTCGACGTTGAAGCTGAAGAACTGGCTCGCGACGCCGTTCTGCGGGTAGTCGAGCGTGTAGGAGAGCGAGAGGCCGTCCTCCTCGCTCGGGACCGCGGTGATGAACGAGTCGCCGATGGTGACGGCGACCGGGTCGCGCACCTCGAGCTGCTTGCGCGGCGAGCGCTGCTCGACGATGCCCGCCTTCTGCAGCGCCTCCGCCCACGGCAGCGCCGAGCCGTCGAGGCCCGGCATCTCGGCGCCCTCGATCTCGACGACGAGGTTGTCGATGCCGAGGCCCATGAGCGCCGCGCAGAGGTGCTCGACGGTGTGGACCTCCGCCTCCTCGTTCTTGAGCGCGGTGCGGCGCGGGTTGTCGGAGACGAAGCGGTACGCCGCGGGGACCTCCGGTGCGTCGGGGAGGTCCTTGCGGACGAAGACGACGCCGCTGTCGGCGTCGCCGGGCAGGATCCTGACGCGCGACTGCGCGCCGGTGTGAAGGCCCACGCCGGCGATCTCGAACGAGGACTTGATGGTTCGCTGGTTGCGCCGCATGTCCGACCGCGGGTGGGCGAAGTGCCGGTCGGAACCTACTACTTCGCGTCGAGCACGGCAAGCACGGCGTCGGTCACGTCGAGCGTGTCGCGATAGGCGACCACCGAGCGCACGACGATGTCCGGGAAGACCTCGCTCCGCGTGTTCCCCGCGACCGGCGTCGACGTGTACTGGAGGATCGCGTCGATGTCGTGCGACTTGAGATAGGTCCTGCACGCGACGACGACGCGAGCGTGCGCGTCGGCGAGCGAGTGCGAGATGCGGACCTCGAGCTCCTCGTTCAGCGACTTCTGCTGCTGGTTGAGCTTGAACTCCTCGACCTTGAGCTCCGCGACCTTCTTCCGGAAGTCGTCGCTGCCCGGCTTGAACTGGTCGAGCGCGTCCTGCGCCGCCTTGAAGTCCTTCCCCATCTTCTCGAGCAGCTTGTCGCTCGCTTCCTTCCAGTCCTTGATCAGCGACTGCTCCGCCTGCGACTTCTGGTTCTGCGAGACGAGCTTCGACATGTCGACGAAGGCGACCTTCGGCGTGTCGCTCGGCCGGACCGCGACGGAGGCGACGGCGGCGGCGAGGATCAGGGCGAGGCGGTTCATGCGGCGCTCCGGGTTCCGGGGAAGCGGGGCATCTTCTCAGAAACGCGTGAAGAGGTTGATCTGGAAGCTCTCGCGCTCGTCGTAGCGCGTGCGCTGGAGCGGGATGCCGTAGTAGAGCTCGAGCGGCAGCGCGAGGATCGCGATCGGGATGCGCAGCCGGATGCCGACGCCGGCGCTGAGGCGCCAGCGGTCCTCGAAGAGCTCCTCCCACCCGCCGGCGAGCATGCCGTGGTCGACGAAGACGAGGCCGCGCAGGAAGGGCGTGTTCTCGCGCAGGCGCGCGTCGTAGTAGTCGACGAGCGGGAAGACGTATTCGTGGTTCAGCACCCAGCCGTGCGTGCCGCCCTGCGAGAAGTCGCGGTCGTGCGGACCGACGCCGCGCCACGCGAAGCCGCGCATCTGCAGCAGCCCGCCCGGTCCGCCGGCGAAGTAGCGCTCGAAGAACGGCACGTTCGGACTGTCCCAGAACGCGCCGGCGACCGCGACCGCGCCGCGCGTCGAGAAGACCTGGCGCTGCTGCTCCTCGTTCTCCCAGACCGGGATCAGCCACTCGCCCGACACCGAGGCCTTCCAGGCGTCGGCGTCGCCCCCCAGCCCGCCGCCCACGAGCTCGGTCTCGAGGTCGACCTTCTGGCCGCGCGTCGGGTAGCGCAGCGAGTCGTAGTGGGCCCAGCTGAAGTCGCCCATCAGCGCGCGCACGGTGTTGCCGCCCTCGACCTGCTCGAGGTCCTCGATCGGCGGCGAGTCCTCGAGGATGTGCGTGATGTTGACGCGATCGCTGCGCACGCCGAGCGAGACGTTGGCGTTGCGCGAGAGCCACTTGCCGACCGTCACCGTCCCGCCCGCGCGCTCCTCGTCGTAGAAGCGCGACAGGTACTCGTTCAGGTGGAGGTTCGCGTTGAGGAAGAGCCGGTCGATCTGCGGACCGTTCAGGTAGGGGTCGGTGAACTCGACGAGGTAGTTCGAGTAGCGGTTGCCGGGGTTCGCTCTCAGATGGAGCTGCTCCCCGTCGCCGTGCAGCGCGCGCTGGTCGGCGAAGTCGCTGAAGAGGCGGTTCCACGACTCGGGCATGTCGGTCGCGTCGAAGTTGATGAGCGTCAGGTCGACGCCCGCGAAGACGCCGCGGCCCGAGGCGAGCCCGCCGAAGAGGTTGAAGATCCCGTTGCCGCCCTCGTCGACCTTCATCACCGCGTCCTTCGACTTCGGGTCGTCGGTCTTCTCGGTATCGATCCAGACGTGGGGGCTGCGGTGCTCGTCGGTGAAGTACTCGAGGGCGCGCAGGCGGTCGAGCGCGCTGTCGACCTCGTCGGTGTCGAAGAGCTCGCCGGGATGGAGGTCGAGCTCGCGGCGCACGACCTCGTCGCGCGTCGTCTTGTTGCCCACCACGCGCACGTCGTGGACGCGCTTCGGCTCGTCCTCCGTGACGTGGATGGTGAGGTCGACCTCGGGGCGATCGGGCGCCCACGTCTCCGCGGGCCGCAGCGGCACGAGGCAGTCGACGTAGCCGCGGTGCCCGTAGTACTTGAGCAGCCGGTCGCGGTCCTTCTTCCACAGCGTCTGGCGGTAGTACATGCCGGGCTGCAGCTTGATCAGCTCGGCGTCGAGCAGCTCCTGCGACGAGAAGTGCTGGTTGCCCTCGAGCTTGATCGAGCGCACGACGTAGCGCTCTCCCTGCTCGACGCGGATCAGGATGTCGACCGAGTCGCCGCGCGCGTTCGACGTCACGGACTCGACCGCGACCCGCGCGTTCAGGAAGCCCTCGTCCTGGAGGAACTGCTCGATCTGGAAGACGTCCTCCTTCAGCATCTCGGGCTTGTAGGTCGAGGTGAAGAACCAGAAGGAGCGGCTGGTCTTCATCAGCGCGCGGAGCGGATGGCTCCAGAAGCTCGAGAAGGCGGGCGTGAAGTCGTGCCACCCGACGAAGTCGACGTGGTCGACGTGGACCTTCGGGCCCTCGGTGATCCGGAAGACGAGGACGAAGTCGTCGCCCTCCTTCTCGGGTCGGGCGTCGAGCTCGACGTGGAGGTAGCCCTCCTCCTCGTACTTCGATTCGAGCTTGCGGACCAGGACGCGGAGGCCGTAGCCGTTGGGCGTCGGGACCGGGATCATCCCGTTCTCGGAGAGGCCGAGCGCCTTGCGGAGGTCGTCCTCGCCGAGCGCCTGGTTGCCGATGAAGCGGACGTGGCGGACCGTCGCGATGTCGACGAGCTTGAAGACGACGCGCAGCCCGCCGCCCGGCAGGCGCTCGGGACGGACGTCCTTCGTCCACACGAGGAAGCGCGCGAGCGTCTTGATGTCGTCGTCGATCGTCTTCGCCGAGTAGGGCTTGCCCTTCTGCGTGCGCACCTGCAGGCGCAGCGCCTCGTCGGACATGCGCTTGCTGCCCTCGAAGACGACCTCCTCGACCACGCCCTGCGCGGGCGGCGCGGGAGCGGGATTGGCCTGCGGCGTCGCCTGCGGAGGCGGCGGCGTCGCCGTCGTCTGCAGGGGGCACAGCCAGAGGAGCGTCGCGATGAGCGGTGCCGGCAGGCCCACACCTCACCCGCGGAAGTCGAGATCGGAGAAGGGTTCGAACCGGAGCTGGTTCGGGAAGAAGGCGAGCTTGAACTCGCCGATCGGCCCGTTGCGGTTCTTCGCGATGATGCAGTTGGCCTGGTTCTGCGTCTGCGGGTTCTTCCCGCCGTCGTAGTAGTCCTCGCGATACAGGAACAGCACGACGTCGGCGTCCTGCTCGATCGAGCCCGACTCGCGCAGGTCGGACATGCGCGGGCGGTGGTCCTCGCGCGCGTCCACGGAGCGGTTCAGCTGCGAGATCGCGATGACCGGCACCTCGAGCTCGCGCGCGAGACGCTTGAGCGACATCGAGATCTGCGAGATCTCCTGCTGGCGGTTCTCCGCCATCGGCGCGCTCATCAGCTGGAGGTAGTCGACGATCACGAGCCCGATCGCGTGCGTCGCCTTCAGGCGCCGCGCCTTGGCCTTGATGTGCAGCGCGTTCATCCCGGGCGTGTCGTCGATGAAGATCGGCGCCGACGACAGGTAGCCGGCGGCGTCGCCGAAGCGCGCGCGCTCCTCGTCGGTCAGCGTGCCGCGCCGGATCAGGTGGGCGTCGACCTGCGCCTGCGACGCCGCGATGTTCACGGCGAGCTGGGAGCGCGGCATCTCGAGGCTGAAGATCGCGACGCCGACCGGCGGATCGTTCTCCGTCGCGGCCTTGCGGGCGATGTTCAGCGCGAACGTCGTCTTGCCGACGCTCGGCCGCGCGGCGAGCACGATCATCTGCCCGCCCTGCAGGCCGGAGAGCTTGTCGTCGAGCTCGGGGAAGTGCGAGCGCACGCCCTGCAGGTCGCCCTCGCGGCGACGCTCGGTCTCGAGCATCATCGCCTTCATCAGGCTGTTCATGTCGCTCGCGTCGCCGCGGACCGAGCGGCGCGCGACGTCGAAGATCACCTGCTCGGCGACGTCGACCAGCTCCTCGATAGGCCGGCCGATCGTGCGGCTCTCCTCGAGGATGCGCTGCGCGGCCAGGATCAGCCGGCGCTGCAGCGCGCGCTCACGGACGATCGAGGCGTGGTGCGCGGCGTTGGCGGCGGAGGGGACGCGCTCGAGCAGGCGCGCCAGCTCGAGGGCCCCGCCGATGCGCTCGAACTCGCCGCGCTTCTGCAGGTGGTCGCCGACGATCGTCACGTCGACGCCGAGTCCGCGGTCGCGCAGCTCGACGATCGCCGAGAAGACGATCTGGTTCTGGACGATGTAGAAGTCGTCGGGCTCGAGCAGCTCGACGACGTCGTCGAACGCGGCCGGATCCTGGAGGAGCGAGCCGAGCACCGCCTCCTCGGCCTCGCGATGGTGCGGCGGCGCCTTCGACGCCAGCGCCTCGAGGATGTTCGGATCGACGGAGACCACGCCAATCCCTCCCCCGTCGACGCCGACCGGGAAAG
>JADMIO010897412.1_pt1 | contig 13191 bp, 14 predicted proteins | sample 8958161 | NCBI WGS metagenome assembly JADMIO01 (sample SAMN16585339, study PRJNA669376) | soil metagenome | isolation source: Crop rotation soil | place: USA: Cullars Rotation, Alabama | collected 2011 | reverse complement strand
GCCGCGACTTCAAGTCACGTGAATTCCAAGCTTCGGATCCCACTGTGCTGGAAAGCCGCGTTGGCCAGGACGGTGCGCGTCAGGCGGTTCAGGCCGGCGATGTCGGCCACCGAGTGGACCATCATGATGTCGCTGCCGCCGACGTAGGGGCGCATCTGGCCGCTGGCCAGGGTGCTGACCATGACCTTCGGCATGCCGAACGGCGCGGCGCGCATGGCGGCGGTCCCGATCGTCGTCCCCGCCGACCCCCCCACCGCGAGGATCCCCTCGACCTCGCCCCGCCCGATCCACTCCGCGACCAGCGCCGCCACCCCCCGGGCGGCCTCGGCGACCGCGAGGCCGCGGTCGCCCCGCTCCCGGATCGCGGCCAGGCTCGTGCCCGCGCGGCGGAAGACCTCCTCGCGCGCGACCTGCGGCTCGGCCTCCGGCGGCCCGAGCGAGCCGGCGTCGACGATCCGCGTCTCCAGGCGGGCCGCCCGCAGCAGGTCGCGGACGTAGGCCAGCTCGCGCCCCTTGGTGTCCAGCGTCCCGATCAGCACGACGGGCATGGCTCCCTCCAACACGTTGCACGGGATCGAGTCGATTTGTAGGGTGGGTGAGCGCAGCGAAACCCACCGATCGGCGCGGGCTGCCGGTGAGTTTCGCTGCGCTCACCCACCCTACGGTGTTTTCTAACCCTGTCCACAGCCCCGTGGACCTTCCGAGAGGACGCATGAGCGCACCGACGACGCGCGGCGTGGCGATCGTGACGGGCGCCGCCCGGGGGATCGGGCTCGGGATCGCCCGGGTCCTGGCGGAGGCGGGCCTGTGCGTCGCCCTGGCCGACATCGACGGCGAGGGGGCGGAGCGGTCGGCGGCCGGCTTGCGTGACGAAGGTCGTGAGGCCATCGGGCAGCGTCTCGACGTGACGGACGCCGGCGCCTGGGGCCGCGCGGTGGCCGAGGTCGTGGCGCGGTGGGGCGGGCTCGACGTCCTGGTCAACAACGCCGGGATCAGCCCGCGGGGGACCGCCGAAGCGACCGACGAGGCCCTCTGGGACCGGACCCTGGCGATCAACCTGAAGGGTCCCTGGCTCGGGATCAGGGCGGCGCTGCCGCTGCTGCGCCCGAGGCGCGGGGCGATCGTCAACATCGGCTCGACCCGCGCGACCCGGCCGATGCCGGGGCTCTGTGCGTACGTCACGAGCAAGGCCGGCCTGCTGGGCCTGACGCGGCAGGTGGCGGCGGAGGGCCTCGCCGACGGGGTCTCGTGCAACATGGTCGCCCCCGGCTGGGTCGACACCCCCGGCGAGCGCGTGATCCAGGCCGCGCACGGGCGCCCCGACTTCCCCGCCGGCCTGCGGAACCTGACCACCCCGGACGAGGTCGGCCGGGCCGTTTTGTACCTCGTCTCGCCGGCCGGGAGGCGGGTCACCGGGACGATCCTCTACATCGACGCCGGCCTGCACGTCGCCGACGACGCCGGCATGGTCTATCTGCCCGACGTCCCCCATCCGCGCTACCACCAGCCGGGGACCCAGCCGTGAGCGAATTCGCCTACTGCCTGAACACCAGCACGATCCGGCCGACCCCGCTGCGGGAGAAGATCCGGATCGCCGGACGGGTCGGCTACCAGGCCATCGAGCCCTGGAACGACGAGGTCACGGACTACGTCCGCGGCGGGGGGTCGCTGGCCGACCTCCGGAAGGAGCTGGACGACGCGGGCCTGAAAGTCGTCAGCATGATTGCCCTGCACGGCTGGATCACCGCCGAGGGGGACGAGCACCGGCGGGTCCTGGAGGAATGCCGCCGGCGGATGGAGCAGGCGGTCGCCCTGGGCAGCCCGTACATCGTGGCGAGCCCGCCCCGGGAGGTGGTGGACCTGGGCCGCGCGGCGACCCGGTACGCCGAGCTGCTGCGGCTGGGCCGGGAGATCGGGGTCCGGCCGGCGATGGAGTTCCTCGGCTTCTCCGCGGGGATCAAGGACGTCGCCTCGGTGCGGGCCGTGGTCGAGGGGTCGGGCGATCCGGACGCGACGGTCGTCGCCGACGTCTTCCACCTGCTGCGCGGCGGGGGCTCGATCGACGACCTCCTGGGCCTCTCGGGTCGGCAGATCGCCATCTTCCACATCAACGACCTGCCCGCCTGGCCCCCGCCCCGGGAGCAGGCCGACAGCGACCGGGTGATGCTCGGCGAAGGGATCGCCGACTTGCCGCGGGTGATCGCCCACCTGCGCCGGATCGACTATCGCGGGCCGCTGTCGCTGGAGCTGTTCAACCCGGCGTTGTGGGAGCGGGACCCGGCCGCGGTCGCGCAGCTCGGACTGGAGCGGATCCGCGCCCTGGTCGAGGCGTGAAGGATCAGTACTTCGCCAGCTCACCGGCGACCAGTTCGGGATGGACCTGGCGGGCGACTTCGGCGGCGCCCTGGAGCATGAACTTCAGCTCGCTGGAGACGGCGAGGAACTGCCAGCCCTCGGCGATCCGGCGCTGGGCGTCGGCGACCGAGAAGACGTGCAGGCCGGACGGCAAGCCATGGCGCGCCGCCGCCTCGCGGATCCGGGTCAGGACCTCCTCCATCCGCTGCGGGCTCGGCGGGGTGCCGTCGGCGTCTCGGAGCGACGCGGCCAGGTCGTTGGGGCCGACGAAGACGGCGTCGAGGCCCGGGACGGAATAGATCTCGTCGGCGACCTCCACCGCGGCGATGTGCTCGGCCTGGATCACGACGAGGATCTCCTCGTCGGCCTGGAGGTAGTACCGCTCCGCCGAGGTGCCGTAGTTCATCGCGTGCAGGCCGCCGCCGACGGAGCGGTTGCCCTTGGGCGGGTACCGGGTCGCCGCGACGATGGCGCGGGCCTCGGCGGCGTCCATGACCATCGGCGCCACGATCCCCATGGCGCCGCAGTCGAGGACCTGCTTGATGTACTCGTGCCTCCCGGTCGGGATGCGCACCAGGGGCACGCACCCGGCGTCGGCGATGGCGCCGAACATCAGCGCGGCCGTCTGGATGTCGGTGTGCGTGTGCTCCATGTCCACGGTCAGCCAGGGCAGCCCCGTCCGCGCCAGGAACCGCGCGGCCACCACGCTGCCCAGCGACAGCCACGTGCCGACCTGGGGCTTCCCCGCCTTCAACGCCCGCTTGACCGGGTTGGGTTTCAACGGATCTCCCCCTTACGAAGTGGGCAGTGGGCAGTGAAGAAGGATCGCCTTCTCGTGATTGCAACTGCCTTGCCCCCTCGATTGAGCCGACATCCTCCCTATGATGCCTTTTCTACCCACTGCCCACTGCCCACTCTCCTCAGCCCACTGCCCACTCACTCATCGAGCGAGACGTTCCAGTAGGCCTCGCTGAGGAAGCGCGACCAGCTCTCGATGCGGATGGGGGTGGAGGCGTAGAGGGGCTTCCAGGAGGGGCGGACGGGGGGCTTGCGGAGGCGCATCTTGGCCTGGTCGGGGGTGCGGTTGGCCTTGCGGGCGTTGCAGGCGACGCAGGCCAGGACGCAGTTCTCCCAGGTGGAGGTCCCGCCCAGGGAGCGGGGGATGACGTGGTCGATCGTCAGCTCGGCGCTGCCGGGCCGGGCGCCGCAGTACTGGCACGAGGAGTGGTCGCGCTTGAAGAGGTTGCGGCGGCTGAAGGTCACCGTCGACTCGCGCATCCGGTCGTAGCGGGTCAGGGTCACGACCTCCGGCACGCGCATCCGGAACGTGACGGTGCGGATGAACGGCTCGCCGTCCCTGGGGGCGAGCCGGGCCCAGTCGGCCCAGGTGTAGAGCCGGAAGTCATCGGGGTCGACGACGTGGGCCGACTCGTTCCAGAGCATCGTCAGCGACCGGGCGACGGTGGCGACGTTGACCGGCTGCCAATGGCGGTTCAGCACCAGCGTCGGGCGATCCAGAACGGCGATGGTCATGGATGTCTCCCCACGGAGGCCGGGTGACCGGGGGGGAGTCCCACCCCCTCTCCGCTTCGTCTCGTTCGCTCGCGGGCCGGACCCGCACGGGTCTCCTAGGGGAACTATTACACCACAGCGGACCCCATGCCGGTCAATCCGAGGTGGGCGATCTCATCGGTTCTTCACGGCCTCCGCGCCCGGTTATCCGGCCAGTGCGGCCTGGAGGGCCGTCCCCATGTCGGCCGGGCTCCTGGCGACGCGGATGCCGGCGGCTTCCAGGGCGGCGATCTTGTCGGAGGCCTTGCCCGAGCCGCCGGAGATGATCGCGCCGGCGTGGCCCATCCGCTTGCCGGGCGGGGCGGTCTGGCCGGCGATGAACGCGGCGATCGGCTTGGTGAACCGCCCGGAGCGCTTCAGCTCGGCGGCCTGCTCCTCGGCGTTGCCGCCGATCTCGCCCATCATCAGCACGGCGTCGGTGCCGGGGTCGTCCTGGAACATCGCGAGGGCGTCGACGAAGCTGGTGCCGTTGACCGGGTCGCCGCCGATGCCGACGCAGGTGCTCTGGCCGATGCCAAGGTTCGTCAGTTGCCAGACTCCCTCGTAGGTCAGGGTGCCGGAGCGGCTGACGACGCCGACCCGGCCCGGCTTGTGGATATAGCCGGGCATGATCCCGATCTTGCACTGCCCCGGCGTGATGACACCCGGGCAGTTCGGGCCGACCAGGCGGGCCGTGGGGTGGTGGGCTTTCAGGTAGGCGACGGCGCGGGCCATGTCCAGGACGGGGATCCCCTCGGTGATCGCGACGATCAGGGGGATGCCGGCGTCGGCGGCCTCCAGGATCGAGTCGGCGGCGAACGGCGGCGGGACGAAGATCATGGTCGCGTTGGCGCCGGTGGCCCGGACCGCCTCCAGGCAGGTGTCGAAGACCGGGACGCCCAGGGTCGTCGTCCCCCCCTTGCCGGGGGTCACGCCGCCGACGAGGTTCGTCCCGTAGTCGCGGCATTGCTCGGAGTGGAACGCGCCGGCCTTGCCGGTGATCCCCTGGCAGATCAGCCGGGTGTTCTTGTCGACGAGGATGCTCATGGAGAGATTCCGAAGATCACCGTGGGGGCTTGGTCAATCAGGGACGCGGGACATCGAGGTCGCGGCAGATCTTCCTGGCGAGCTCATCGCTGATCTCCGTGTGACGGGGCACCGCGGTCCGACGGCCATTGGCCGGATTCCCCCACCAGGAGTGTTTGGACCCTTCGCGTACCAATCGGCAGCCGTGAGCCTTGAGGTGAGCGATCCGCTTCCGCTCCTTCACACGTCGATGCTCACTTCCTCGTACTCGCCTCCCGTGGCTGCCAGGGCCTCCTCCCGATTCATCTGCATCACGTCCCTCAAGGCGGATCGGAGGCTTTCCAGGAGTTCGTCACGCGTCCGGCCCTGGCCGTTCACCCCGGCGATCTCCTCCACCCACCCGATCCACCACGGGCCGTCGCGCCGGATCACCGCCGTAAATCGTCTACTCATCACGATTCCCCCGAGCATCGCCAGGGTGCTATGCTCCTGGCTTCGGGAGTATGCGGGCCATCCCACCGGCGGAGCACATGCTCCCGAAGACGGAAGCATGCCACCTCGTCGCACGACGCGATCAGCAGTGATTCTCGATCCCAACCCTTGCAAGGGGCGAATAGTGCCTTCCGATCAGCCGATGCACGTAGCCGAGCACAGCGGTCTCGAAGTCCGCGTCACCGAAGTCGATCTCCAGCCACATGTCATTCCCCGCCGGGTTGGCGGCGAAGGTGTGCTCCTTACTCGAGAAGCGACCGAGTTCAACCGAGATGGTCGCTGGATCGATCCGGACGAGCCGCTGGCCTTGCTTGCCCATCTTCTGGATTGATCCACACGACGGGTCGTGGTGCACGCTGACCTTCGGGTTCGGATAATTCACGTACGCCATGAGCATCGCTGTGGCCCAGCGTGTGACATCGAGGATGCCCACGGCCTCGATTAGCGGGCGCCGGCACAGCAACCGATGCCGCCCAGCCTCCGGATCATGCAGCCCCCCTGGCCGCGGCGACGACCTTCTGCGCCGCGTCGGTCAGGCCGGAGGCCGTGATGATCTTGCGGCCCGACTCCTCCAGCAGCCGCTTGCCCTCCTCCACGTTGGTCCCCTCGAGGCGGACGACCAGGGGGACGCGGAAGTCGAGCTCGTTGTAGGCCTCCAGCAGGGCGGTGGCGATGATGTCGCAGCGCATGATCCCGCCGAAGATGTTCACGAGCACGGCCTTCACGTTGGGCGTGCCCAGGAGGATGCGGAACGCCTCGAGGACCTGGTCCTTGTTGGCGCCGCCGCCGACGTCGAGGAAGTTGGCCGGCTCGCCGCCGTGGTACTTGATCAGGTCCATCGTGCTCATGGCCAGCCCGGCGCCGTTGACCAGGCAGGCGATGTCGCCGTCGAGGCTGACGTAGCTCAGCCCGGCCTGGCTGGCGCGCAGCTCGTTGGGGTCCTCCTCCCTCGGGTCCAGCAGCCCGGCGATGTCGGGGTGGCGGAACAGGGCGTTGTCGTCGAAATTGAGCTTGCAGTCCAGCGCCAGCACGTCGCCGGAGTCGGTCACGATCAGGGGGTTGATCTCGGCCAGCGAGCAGTCCTGGTCGAGGAAGAACCGGACGAACGCCTTGAGGAACGCCTGGCCCTTCCGGGCGCTGGGGCCCTTCAGGCCGAGGGCCTGGCAGACCTTGCGGGCCTGGAAGTCGGCCAGGCCGACCCCGACGTCGATCGGCTCGCGGTGGATCTTCTCGGGGGTCTTCTGCGCCACGGCCTCGATCTCGACGCCGCCCTCGGTCGAGGCCATCAGCACCGGGCACTGCAGCGCCCGGTCGACGGCCATGCCGAGGTAGAGCTCGCGGGCGATCTGGTGACCGACGGTCACCAACACCTTCGAGACCGTCTGCCCCTCGGGTCCGGTCTGGTACGTGATCAGGGTCTTGCCCAGCAGGCTGGCCGCCGCCCTCTGCGCCTCGTCGCGACTCCGCACGATCTGGACGCCGCGGGCCGCGCCCTCGGGGCGGGGCTTCTGGCCGCTGGCGATGGCCAACGCCTCGGCGCGGTCGTCGTGGGGCCCGACGGCGATCCCCTTGCCGCGCCCCCCGGCGTGCACCTGCGCCTTGACGACGATCAGGCCGCCGCCGAGCTGGTCGTAGGCCGCGGCCGCTTGCTCCGAGGTCGTGGCGACGATCCCCTCGGGGACCGCGACCCCGGCCTTCTTGAGCAGTTCCTTCGCCTGGTATTCGTGAACTTTCATCGTCGCGGGACCACCTGGGAGGTGCGCCCGGCCGCGCGGGCGGCGCAGGCCGCGGATGTCGGTCCGATCAGAGGGGTGGATGCGGGCCGGTTTTACCACACGCCGGCGCGGCCGTTCCAGACCCCGCCCGCGCCGCCACCGTTTTTCCCGCCATCCCCGCCGCACGGCGCGCCCGGCTCAGAGGCCCTCTTCCTGGACCTCGTGCTCGATGCGGGCGATCTCCTCGTCGGTCAGGACCGGGGGGTCGCCTTCGAGGGCCTGGCGGGTCTCGGGCGCGTCGGCGACATCGGCGAAGGCCCGGAGCCAGAACTCGGACTCCTCGGGCGGGAGGCCCTGCTGCCGGGCGACCTCCTCGGCGGAGGGCAGGGGGGGAACCTCGGAGGGCCGGCGCCGGCGGCGGTCCTCCAGCTCGGTCCAGAACGCGTCGGCCGTGACCGCGCGGGCCTTCCGGCGCGACGCCGCCGCGCGCAGGCGATGGTCCGACGAGACGACCGTCAGCGTCTTGGGCGCCGAGTCGTGCGCGATCAGCCACTCGATCCTCTCGTCGGCGCTCTCGTCGTCGACGGCGAAGAGGACCGTCAGGCCCTTGTGCCTCGCCTCGCGGGGGACGTGGTCGGGGGGGGCGGCGGCATCGAAGACCACGGTCGTCTGGTGCGCCTCGACCGGGTCGAGCGCCGCGGCCAGGTCGTTGAGGAACCGCTGCCGGACCTTCCGGAACCCCCCGGGCCCGAGCTTGCGGCCCAGCAGGCCGACGGCGTACATCAGGTTATAGCCATCGATCAGGATGCGCATGGCGTCGGGACGCGGTCATGACGGCGAAGCGAAAGGGGTCTCCTCTTTTATAAGATACGCCCGGGACTTGATTTCGGCCAGCGCCCCGGACGGTCATCGTCCCGGTCTACTTGAAGAAGGGCATCACGGGCGCCAGGGGTCCGGGCGCATCCTCGAAGAGCCCCCTGTCCCGGAGGCGATCGTAACGATCGGGCCGTAGCGCCAGCCGCAACGACCCCAGCCGCACGACGCGATAGGCATGGCGGGGGAGGAACTCGCGCAGGGCTTGCCATTGGCCTTCGGGATAGGGGGCGGCGAACGGCCCGGCGTCCAGGACGACGAAGGCCGGCGGGTGGGCCCGCAGCGCCTCTCGGTTCTGCTCCGGGGAGACCAGGGGGCGATAAGGGCCCAGTCCCTCCAGGATGCGCTCCGAGTCGTAGCCCCCGGGATCGGACGTGTTGAACCAGAGGAAGAAGACGTCGCGCCGGGCGATGGGATGCTCCGGGGGCGGCGCCACGACGCGATCGTCCGGACCTGCTAACACGCTCAGGGCGTGGAGCCGGGCGCAGAGCCCGCGGGCCGGCCGGTAGTGCTCCCAGAGCTGCGCGAGCCCCAACGAGGCCGGGATCGCCGTCCCACACGCGGCGACGAAGGCCAGCACGCCGAGCGGTCGCCACGACGCCGCCAAGGTCCTCCCCAGGACGGCCACGAACGCCGAGCCGAAGAGGAACCAGGGTGCGTAATATTGCTTATATTGATAGGCCACCAGCAGGGACTGGATCACCATCCAGGACCCGAGCGCCGGGAGGTACACCTCGGCGCGCGACCTCCGCCTCGCGAGGACCACGACCCAGGCCAGGGCCCCGAGGGCCATCGGCGCCAGCAGCAGCGGCGTCCCGACGACCTGCCGCAGCAGGCCGTAGCGGTGCCCCGAGTGCGCATTGCTCAGCGCGTGGTAGCGAAACAGCAGCAGGTACGTGCGCCCGACCTCGATCCGGTTCGCGGCCAGGAATAGCGCGAGCGCCAGGGCCGCGACCCCGAGCCCGAGCAGGTAGGCGACTCCCGGCCGGAGGGCCGCGCGCCCCGCGCGCCGCGCCCGCAGCATCTCCGCCACCACGAGCAGGGGGGGAAAAATCGCCAGCTTGGGGCAGAACAGTAGGGTCGCGATGCCGGACAGGACGCCGAAGGCCGCCCACCGCCGGGGCGAATCGGGCCGGCGGAGCGCGAACACGATGCCCCAGGAGGCCAGCGCATAGCCCCAACCGTCGATGCGGAACTCGACCAGGTAATCCAGGACCCTGGGCTCAAACGCGACGAAGGCCACCCCGAGCCACTCCCAGCGGCCCCCCCGCGCCTCCGGGGTCCGGCCCAGTGCCACGAGGCCGCCGAGGAAGGCCACGTTCCCCACCGCGGCGAACAGCCGCAGGGCCCGCACGGCGTCGCACGGGTCGGGCCACCGCCGCAGGATCGGCGTCAGGAGGACGAAGTACGGCGGATGGACCTCGAACAGCTCGGCATACGGGCGGAGACCCTGCGCCACGAGCCAGACGGAATGGGCCCTCTGGACCTCGTCGTAGTCGTACCCCTTCGCGATGATTCCCACTCCCCACGCGACGCTGCCGGCCGCGATCAGCAGGGCCAGCAGGCTCCGCTCGACGACCGCGAGGGCCCTCCGCGACGGGTTCGCTGCCTCGTCCGGGCGGGGCGGATGGCTCATGCCGGATCGCCCTCCGACCGGGCCTGCGCCGGCGCGAGCTGCTCCGGCGGCGACAGGTCGGCCAGGCGTCGCCCGCGGCGATCGAAGATGCGGAAGTGGCCGAGCCCCCAGCGCTGGAGGCGGAACTGCACGGCCGTGGCCAAGACGCCGCAGCCGTAGGCCACCGAGCGCGGGAAGTTGATCGTCGAGGCCTCGGGGAAGTACTTCGTCGGGCAGGAGATCTCGCCGATCCGGAAGCCGAAGGCGATCGCCTGGGCCAGGATCTGGTTATCGAAGACGAAGTCGTCGGAGCACTCGCCCAGGGGCAGCCGCTCCAGGGTCTCGCGCGAGAAGGCGCGGTAGCCGGTGTGGAACTCCGAGAGCTTGACGCCCAGCAGGATGTTCTCGACGAAGGTCAGGAACCGGTTGGCCACGTACTTGTACAGGGGCATCCCCCCCTTCAGGGCGCCGGTGCCCAGGATGCGCGAGCCGAGGACCACGTCGAACTCGCCGGAGGCGACGAGCCAGGCCATCGCCCCGATCAGCTTGGGCGTGTACTGGTAGTCGGGGTGGAGCATGACGACGATCTCCGCCCCGCGGCGCAGTGCCTCGGTGTAGCAGGTCTTCTGGTTGCCGCCGTAGCCCCGGTTGCGGGGATGGACGACCACGGGGATCCCCAGGCGCCGGGCCAGGGCGACGGTGTCGTCGTGCGAGGCGTCGTCGACCAGGAAGACGTCGTCGACGATCCCCGGCGGGATCTCCGCGACGGTCCGCTCCAGGGTCCGCGCCGCGTTGTAGGCGGGGAGCACCACCATCACCCGCTTGCCGTTGACCACGCGGAGCACCTTACCCAGGAGGAGCCGAGGCCGGGGACCGCCTCCGTGCCGGCGGCCATCTTACCGCGTGCCGGCCGTCGCGGTGAACCCGGCCCCCGGCGCGGGCGGCCCGACCTCGCAGACGAAGACGACCTCGTCCGGCCCGGACGCCAGCCCCCAGGGCAGTTCGCCGAAGTCGCCGCCATAGAACCGGAGCCCGGCGGGGCGGTCCCAGGTCGTCACCCCGAGCGGGTGGGGCGGGATCGCGATCCGCTCGAGGAGCCGGAGGCGGCGGAGGACGTCCGGGTGCATCCACTGCCGGTCGGCCTGCACGGGCACGACCACGATCGCGCCGGTCGGCGCGTCGCGCCAGCGAGCGTCCCAGGGCCGGAATCCGGCCCGCTCGGCGTAGTATTGCCAGCCCCAGTGGCCGCTGAACAGGATCGGCCGGCCGGCCGCGCCGTACCGATCCCGGATCCTCTGGGCGGCGGCCGGGTAGCAGGCCGCCCAGCGGACGTCGGCCGCCGCCAGGAGCACGCCCAGCGCCGCCGACAGGCCGATCGCCACCACTCGGGCGCGGCGCGACGTCGCGCGGTGCCGGAGGATCAGCAGCGCCAGCGGCGGCTGGATCGGCAGGCCGCTCCGCACGGCGACGAACGGGGCGAACGGGATCACGATCGCCGCGATCCCGAGGATCCACGCCCAGAGCAAGGGCCGCGGATCGCCGGTTCGCTCCGCCCCTCCGGATCCCTTCGCGAAGGCGGCGGCCGTGCATCCGAACGCCCCGAAGCCGACGCCGAGCAGGAATGCGGCACTGACCCCGGGCCGGCGTCGCCACGGATCCTCGCCCAGCAGAGTGGCCGCGGCCGCCAGCGCCAGCACCGTCGCCAGCGCGGCCCCGATCCGCCCGCGGCGCCCCAGCGCCGACGGCGCCAGCACCCAGAACGGGAACGTCCACGCCAGGAGAGATAACAGTGTCAGGGTCCGCTCGGCAGTCTGGCGCCCGAACGTCGCCCGGAACTGCCCGAGGAACGACAGCCCGGCATGGACCTGCGAGGCCCCGTACAGCGCCCGGCTCGCCGCCTGCCAGGCGACCAGGGCGGCCAGCGGCCCGATGGCCGCCAGCAATGGCCCCCAGCGCCGGCGTCCGACGGCCGCGGCCACGAACACCGGGACCAGGGCCAGGCCCGCGAACTTGATCCCGACCCCCACCGCCCCGACCACCCCCGCCGCCAGGTACCACCGCGCCGACCGCCGCTCCACGCCCCGCATCAGGCACTCCACCCCGGCGCACAGGCACGCCAGGAGCGGGACGTCGAGCATCAGATTCAGGCCGACGACGACCCCCGGGCCGAGCATCACCAACAGCGCGGTGGTTGTCCCGGCGTCGGCCCACCGCCGGCCCAGCCGGTCGATGGCCCAGCACGCCAGGAGGACCCAGGGGATCATCAGGGCGTGGAGCAGGGGGATGTTCTCGCCCGCGACGGCCAAGGCGAGGGCGAAATAGTAGCTCAGCAGCGGCGGGCTGATCGAGACGTTGTACGTCGGCTCGGGGACGTGCTGCCAGTTGATCGTCCCGCCGTAGGGGTCGAGCGGGTGGGCGACAATGCGCCGGGCGATCGCCAGGTAGAGGGTGTCATCGATGTGGACCGGCTTGGCGACGCTGGCCAGCCCGACCGCCAGCCCGACGCCGAGGATGGCCCAGAAGGCCGCATCGCGGCGCGGCCGCGCGTCCTGGAATTCCACCGGCGCTGCCATCCCGGACGCCCTTTCGTCGCGAACCCGACCGGAGGCAAGGGGCCGATCCCCCTCCTCTCGGCTCAGGATAGCAGGGCCGGGGCCGGGGCGTGGGGCGATCCCTGGCCGATGACCTGCCGGTAGCGCCGGCGGAGGTCCTCCATGATCTCGTCCCAGGTCTGGGAGCCCGCGTACTCCCGGGCGACGAGGGCCATGCGGTGGCGGAGGTCGGCGTCGTCGGCCAGGGCCAGCAGGGCGGCGGCGAACCGCTCGGGGGACGCATCGGGCTCGACCAGCAGCCCGGTCGTTCCCGGCTGCACGATGTCGCCCGGCCCGCCGGCGCGGAGGGCGACGACCGGCAGGCCGGAGGCCATCGCCTCCAGGATCACGTTGCCGAAGGTCTCCGTCGTGCTGGCGAACGCGAACAGGTCGGCCGCGGCGTAGTGGTCGGCCAGGTCCTCGCCCGTGCGGTACCCGACGAACCGGGCCGAGTCCCCGAGGCGCGCCTCCAGCTCGGGCCGGGCCGGGCCGTCTCCGACGATCAGGAGCCGGACGTCCGGCCGGGCCGCCTGCACCCGCTCCAGGGCGTCGGCGAGGTAGCCGACGTTCTTCTCGACGGCGAGCCGGCTGACGTGGCCGATCACGACGTGATGCGGCTCGAACCCCAGCGCTTCGCGGATGCGCCCCCGACCCGGCCGGTCGGGGCGGAACAGCGTACCGTCGACGCCCCTCGGCCAGAGCACCAGCCGCTCGAAGCCCCGGGCCCCCAGCGCGGCGATGGTGGCCCGCGAGGGGACGTACGTCTCCCGGGTCCGGTTGTGGAACCAGCGCAGGTAGCGCCAGATCAGCGCCTGGGCCTTTCCAGCTTTCCAGCACATTGGGATCCTAAGCTTAGAATTCCACGTGGACAAGTTGTCGCGGCCGCTTCTATAGTGTCACCTAAATACTAGTGACTCCAGCGTAACTGGACTGGCCACAGTTAGGCCGCAAATGTAATCACACTGGCTCACCT
>JADMIO010835469.1_pt1 | contig 13191 bp, 12 predicted proteins | sample 8958161 | NCBI WGS metagenome assembly JADMIO01 (sample SAMN16585339, study PRJNA669376) | soil metagenome | isolation source: Crop rotation soil | place: USA: Cullars Rotation, Alabama | collected 2011 | reverse complement strand
GTGGGCTCCCGCACGCGCCGAGCCGACTCGGCGCGTGCGCCGGCCAGCGGTGGACGCCCGCCGGTCGACCGCCGATCCCGGGGCGCCCTCGCGATGACCGCCGTCCTGTCGCCGTCCGCCGCGCTCCTGCAACGCGAGTTCGGCAGCACGATCGTGCGCCAGCTCGTCTCCTGCGGGGACACCATCGTCTACGTCGACCGCGAGCGCGCCCACGATGTGCTCGCCTGGCTCAAGGACACGCCCGGCCTGGAATTCAACTATCTCACCGACGTGACCGCCGTCGAGTACCGCGACCCCGAGCGCCCGCTCGAGGTGGCGTGGCAGCTTCGCTCGCTGGGCCGCCGCGCCGACCTCCGCGTCAAGGCGGAGCTGGACAAGCGCGCGCCGCTCGAGATCCGCTCGGTCACCGACCTCTGGCGCGGGGCCGACTGGCTGGAGCGGGAGGTCTACGACATGTTCGGCATCGTCTTCACCGGCCACCCCGACCTCCGGCGCATCCTCATGTGGGAGACCTATGCGGAAGGCTACCCGCTGAGGAAGGATTTCCCGTTGCGCGGGCATTTCAGCCGTGCCGAGCAGACCCGGCAGGCGCTGGCCGCGAACCCGGAGGCGCACTACTCCATGGAAGAGCTGTCCATCGCCGAGGCCTCCGGCGAGCTCCCGGCCGACATGAGGGAGCGCCTGGCGCGGGGCGAGCGGGGATTTCTGCGATGAGCACCCGGACGATCGAGATGGCGCTCGCCACCCCAGGGCTCGACGCCAAGGGCCGTCCCGCACGCGTGCCGCTGGGCGCCACCGATGGCACCGGCACCTACGACGAGGACCTGGGCGCCGAGCGCATGCTGGTGAACATCGGCCCGCAGCACCCGGCGACGCACGGCGTGCTCCGGCTGGTGCTCGAGCTCGACGGCGAGACGGTGAAGCGCTGCATTCCCCACGTGGGCTACCTGCATTCGGGCTTCGAGAAGCAGGGCGAGTACCGCTTCTACAATCAGATCATCCCGCTCACCGACCGCACCGACTACCTCGCGCCCATGGCCAACAACGTCTGCCTGGCGATGGCGGCGGAGAAGCTCATGGGCATCGAGATCACCGAAAGGTGCCAGGTGCTCCGGGTGATCGCGTGCGAGCTCAGCCGGATCATTTCCCACCTGGTCTGGCTCGGCACGACCGGGATCGACCTCGGCGCCTACACGCCGTTCCTCTGGTCGTTCCAGCAGCGCGAACGCGTTTACAACCTGCAGGAGTCGTGGACCGGCGCGCGGCTCACCCCCAGCGTAACCCGGGTGGGCGGCATGATGGCCGACGTGCCCGAGGGGTGGACCGACGGGCTCCGGGAATTCGTCCGGACCTTCCCGACCACGCTCCAGGAAGTGGACACGATCTTCACCCGGAACGCCATCTGGATCGGGCGCACCCAGGGCGTCGGCGTGCTGACGGCGGATGAGGCGATCAACTATTCGCTCTCGGGCCCCATGCTCCGCGCGAGCGGCGTGGACTACGACGTGCGGAAGGACCGCCCGTACCTCGGCTACGACACTTACGACTTCGACGTGCCCGTCGGCGAGCACGGCGACATCTACGACCGGTACCGCGTGCGGCTCGAAGAGATGTGGCAGTCGAACCGGATCCTCGAGCAGGCGGTCGAGCGGCTGGAGCGGCTCGAGGGCGCCCCGATCAACGTGAGCGACCCGCGCGTGATTCTGCCGCCCAAATCGCGCGCGATGAGCGACATGGAAGCGATGATCTACCACTTCAAGCAGGTCATGGAAGGCGCCAGGCCGCCGGTGGGCGAGGCCTACTTGGGGATCGAGAACCCCAAGGGCGAGCTGGGCTACTACTTCGTGTCCGACGGCACCGCCAAGCCGGTGCGCTGGCGCATCCGCCCCCCCGCCTTCATCAACCTCTCGAGCCTGCCCAAGATGTGCGAGGGTGCGCTGCTCTCCGACGTCATCGCGATCAACGCGAGCGTGGACATCGTCATGGGCGAGGTGGACCGGTGAGCACGCAGGCCAATCCGACGGTCACTCACGGCGACCCGCACGCGCCTCACCAGCCGGTGTTCGTGGGCGAGACCCGCGCGCGGCTCGAGGCGCTCTACCCCAAGTATCCGACCAAGCAGGGCTGCCTGCTGCCGGCGCTCTGGATGGTGCAGGAGGCGCGCGGCTGGATCTCGGAGCCCGCCATCAACGAGGTCGCCGAGGTGCTCGAGCTCACCCCGGCCTACGTGAAAGGCGTGGTGACGTTCTACACGATGTACCACACCCACCCCGTGGGACGCCACTTCATCCAGGTCTGCACCACGTCGCCCTGCAACATCTGCGGGGCCGAGGACGTGGTGCGCGCGCTGCTCGACGCCACCGGCTGCGGCGAGCTCGGCGCGACCAGCCCGGACGGGCGGTTCACCGTGATCGAGGTGGAGTGCCTCGGCGCGTGCGGCTTCGCCACGCCCATCCTGATCGATGACGATTTCATCGAGAGCGTCACCCCCGACAAGGTGGCCGGCCTGCTCGAGAGGTATGCCTGATGGGGTATCCGCATCCGAGCCATCCGAAGGAGACGGTGGTTCTGTCCCGCTACTTCGGCGACCCCGGCGCGCGCACCTACGACGGCTGGATCCAGCGCGGCGGCTACGAAGGGCTGCGCAAGGCCCTGGGCATGACCCGCGAGGCGATCGTGGAGGAGGTGAAGGCCTCGGGCCTCCGCGGCCGCGGGGGTGCCGGCTTTCCGACCGGGCTCAAGTGGTCCTTCATGCCCAAGGAGGTCGTGAAGCCGCACTACCTGGTCTGCAACGCCGACGAGTCCGAGCCGGGAACGTTCAAGGACCGGGAGATCATGCGGTGGACGCCGCACGGCCTGATCGAGGGCTGCGCCATCGCCGCCCACGCGATCGGGGCCGAGCGGTGCTACATCTACATCCGGGGCGAGTTCACCGAGCCCTGGAAGATCATGACCACGGCGGTTGAGGAGGCCTACGCGCGGGGCGCCCTGGGCGCCAGCGCGCTGGGGAGCGGGCGGCGGATCGACATGGTGCTGCACCGCGGCGCGGGCGCCTACATTTGCGGCGAAGAGACCGCGATGATGAACTCGCTGGAGGGCCGGCGGGGCAATCCGCGGATCAAGCCGCCGTACCCGGCGGTGGCCGGTGTGTTCGGCGTCCCGACGACGGTCAACAACGTCGAGACCCTCGCCGCGGTCCCGCCCATCCTCACCCGCGGCGCCGCATGGTACAAGTCGCTCTGCCTCGGGAACCCGAAAAGCACGGGGACCAAGCTGATCTCGGTCTGCGGCCACGTCCAGCGCCCCGGGAACTACGAGGTCACCATGGGCACGCCGTTCAAGGACATCCTCTACGACATGGCCGGCGGTCCGAGGCCCGGCCGCACCTTCAAGGCGATCATCCCCGGGGGCAGCTCGGTCCCGATCATGACCCGCGAGGAGGCCGAGGCGGCCGTGTTCGACTACGAGGGAATCGCCGAGCAGGGGTCCCTGCTGGGCTCGGCGGGCTGCATCGTGATGGATGATACGACCGATATGGTGTACCAGATCTGCCGGCTCACCCGGTTCTACGCCCACGAGAGCTGCGCGCAGTGTACCCAGTGCCGGGAGGGCACGGCCTGGACCACGAGGATCCTCGAGCGCATCCTCGCGGGAAAGGGCAAGCCGGACGACTTCCAGCTCCTGCTCGACCTGGCGGAGAACATGACGGGCAAGACGATCTGCGTCCTGAGCGATTCGTGTGCCGCGCCGGTGGTGAGCGGGATTCAGAAGTTCCGCGGCGAGTTCGAAGCGTACATGGCCGGTGCCCGCGAGCCGGCCATGGCGGCGGTGTAGGGCTCATCATGGTTCGACCGATTCGCCGCGGCGGCAGCGCGTGCTCCGCGGCGAGATCCTGGTTCGAGTAGCACCGCAGTCCGACAGGGAGACCGATGGCCGACGACCTGGTCAACGTCACGATCGAGGGCATGCCGCTCGCGGTGCCCAAGGGCACCACGATCATCGAGGCCGCCAAGCAGGCGGGCGTGCTGGTCCCGCATTACTGCTACCACCCCTCGCTGCCCAGCCCGGCGGTGTGCCGGATGTGCCTGGTCGAGGTGGAGAAGGCTCCCAAGCTCATGCCCGCCTGCGTGACGGCGGTGGCCGAGGGGCAGGTGGTCCACGTGAACAGCGAGACCGCCAAGAAGGCGCGCGAGAGCGTGCTCGAGTTCCTGCTCATCAACCATCCGCTCGACTGCCCGATCTGCGACCAGTCCGGCGAGTGTGAGCTCCAGGATTACACCTTCCAGGAAGGGCGCGCCGGCACCAGGTACAAGGAGTACGCCAAGCGCTACAACCCGGTCGAGGACTTCGGCGCGGACATCCTCTACGTTCCCAACCGGTGCATCCTCTGCACCCGCTGCGTCCGGTTCATGGACGACGTGGCCCACACGCCGATTCTCAACGTGAGCGAGCGGGGCGACCGGGCCTATATCGGCATCAGCGAAGAGCAGCGGCTGGACCACCCCTGGGCGGGGAACGTGGTGGACCTGTGCCCGGTGGGCTCGCTGCTCTCCAAGGACTTCCTGCACAAGGCGCGGGCGTGGGACCTCGACAAGACGCCGAGCGTGTGCCCGGGCTGCACCCAGGGGTGCAACATCAGCATCGACACCCGCGACGACATCGTGGTGCGGATCCGCCCGCGCCCCAACCTCGAGGTCAACCGGCACTTCATCTGCGACGAGGGGCGCCTGAACTACCGCTGGATGAACCGGGGCGACCGGATCGAGGCGCCGCTGCTCCGCGAGAACGGCCGCCACGTGGCCACCGACTGGGATACGGCCCTCGCGCGCCTCGAGCAGGTGCTCCGGGGCGCCTCCGGCGCCGCGGTCATCCTGGCGTCCGGCCGGGCGTCGGTGGAGTCGCTCGGTCTGGTGCGTCGGCTGGTGGACGGGTTCGCCGTGACCGCCGCGGTGCAGGTGCCCACCGGCGACGAGGCGCCGCTCGCCGGCATCCCGAACCTCGCGCTCCGGCGCGAGCGGGCGCCGAATCTGGCTGGCGCCGAGCTGCTGGGATACACGCGGCACTGGGAAGCGGCGGCGCGCGAGGCGATGTCGGCGGCCGTCGTGATCGTGCTCGACGCCGATCTCGCGCCGGCGGACGCGGCCGCGCTCGCGGCCGCGCCCGGGCTCGTGGTCATCCTCGGGAGCGTCGTGCCGGAGTCGCTGGGACATGCCGCGCTGGTGCTGCCGGTGACCACGATGGCCGAGGAGAACGGGACCTACGTGAACCGCGACCGGCGGCTGCAGCGCTACCAGCAGGCCAAGAGCCAGCCCGGCATGGCACGCCCGGCGTGGTGGATCGCGGGTGAGGTGCTGGCCGGGCCGGGGCCGAGTGCCGACGCGCCGTCCACCGCCGCCGAGGCGTTCGAGCTGCTGGGCGAGCGCTGGCCGGTGTTCGCCGGCCTCACCTATGCCGACCTCGGATACACGGGTCGGGTGCTCGGTGCCGGCGCGCCCGCTGGCGTGTCCGCCGGCGAGGGGGCGGCGCGGTGACGCCCGAGATGAAGGGCTTTCTGCTGCTCAGCATCCTGAAGATGCTGTTCGTGTTCACCGTCATCATGGTCGGCGTCGCGCTGCTCACGCTGCTCGAGCGCAAGGTGAGCGCGTGGATGCAGAACCGTCACGGCCCCAACCGGGTGGGGTGGGCCGGCCTGCTGCAGCCGGCCGCCGACGGCCTCAAGAACATCCTCAAGGAGGAGACGTACCCGGCGCTCGCCACCCGGACGCTCTTCTTCCTGGCGCCCGCGATGTCGTTCATTCCGGCGCTCCTGCTGTCGGCGGTGATCCCGTTCGCGGCGCCGCTGCCCCTGGATTTCGACTTCGCCCTGGGCCCGCTCGGCCGCTTCGCGTGGCACGGGCCGATGCCGATGGTGGTGGCCGACGTGCCCATCGGCTTCCTGTTCGTGCTCGCGATCAGCTCGCTGGGGGTCTACGGGGTCGCGCTCGCCGGCTGGTCGTCGAACAGCAAGTACGCGCTGCTCGGCGGGCTCCGGGCGAGCGCCCAGATGGTCAGCTACGAGGTGGCGATGGGGATGAGCCTCATCCCCGTGCTGCTCCTGAGCGGGAACGTGAGCTTCGGGGCCATCATCCGCGACCAGCAGGCGGGGCTGTGGTACGTGCTGCCGCTCTTCCTGTCCTTCTTCATCTTCCTGGTGTCCGGCTTCGCCGAGACCAACCGGCTGCCGTTCGACCTGCCCGAGGCGGAGTCCGAGCTCATCGCGGGCTACCACACCGAGTACAGCGCGATGAAGTTCTCGTTCTTCTTCATCGCCGAGTATGCCAACGTCGTAACCGTCTGCGCCATGGTGACCACCCTCTTCTTCGGCGGCTGGGACATCCCGGGCCGCTGGGACGAGCAGGGCGGGCTGCTGCAGACGCTCGCCACCGGCGGGTTCTTCTTCCTCAAGCTGATGTTCTGGATCTTCGTCGTGATGTGGGTCCGCTGGACGCTGCCCCGGTTCCGCTACGACCAGCTCATGGCCCTCGGCTGGAAGGTGCTCACCCCGCTGGCGCTGGCCTACATCATCGTGGTCGCCGTGGCGATCTACCTGATCGAGCACGTGGGCGGCCTCACCGATCCGACGCGCCGCTCGCTCGCGCTCTTCGGCCTCAACGTGGTGATCGGTCTCCTGGTGTTCGGGCTGCTCGACAGCGGCGTTTTCATCCGTGGCGCGGACCGGCGGCCGGCCGCGTCGGAGGTGGTCGGCTGATGGCGATCGGGGTGAAGGTCCTGAAGCGTCCGGAGCGGCAGGTCAGCTACGTGCGGGCCACGCTCAAGGGCATGGCGCTCACCTTCAAGCACATGTTCGAGCCGAAGGTGACGCTGCAGTACCCGGAGCAGAAGAGCTCCGCCGACTGGAGCATCTCGCAGCGCTGGCGCGGCACGCACCGGATGCTGACCGACGAGCAGGGCCGCTCCAAGTGCGTCGCCTGCGGGCTGTGCCCGCAGATCTGCCCGTCCAACTGCATCAAGCTGGTCCCGGGCGAGGACGAGCAGGGCAACCGCTACCCGCTCATCTACGAGATCGACGAATTCCGCTGCATCTTCTGCGGCTACTGCCAGGAGGTGTGCCCGGAGGAGGCGATCCACCTGGGTGTCCACTTCGAGAACTCGGAATACACCCGGGGCCGGTTCGTGTACGACCTCGAGCGGCTGCACGCCCAGACGCACCCGGTGTCGACGCTCTGGGACCCCAGCGATCCGCGGGGCCAGTAGATGGCCGCCGTCGTGTTCTATCTCTTCGCCGCCGCCGCCGTTCTGGGCGCCGCCATGTGCGTGCTGCAGCGGAACCCCGTCGCGTCGGCGATGTGGCTCATGAGCACCATGTTCTCGCTGGCCGCCATCTTCATCCTGCTCGGGGCCGAGCTCATCGGCATCCTGCAGATCCTGGTCTACGTCGGGGCCATCCTGGTGGTGTTCCTGTTCGTGATCATGCTGCTCGACGTCGCCCGGACGAGCGCGGATCTGCGCGGCCCGGCGAGCCTCGGCGCCGCGGTGGTGGTGGTGGGCCTGCTGGTGGTCGAGCTGGCGGCGCTGTGGCAGTACACGCCCCGGCGCCTCGCGGCCGACCTCGCGCAGGCGCCGGCCTTCGCCGACCCGGCGCGGGTCTTCGCCGCTGGGGCCGCGGCGCGCCAGGCGACCGCGGCCCAGGGCGTGGTCGGCGCGCTCGCGGCGCCGCTGTTCCAGACCTACCTCGTCCCGTTCGAAGTGACGTCGATCCTGCTCCTCGCGGCGATCATCGGCGCCGTGGTCCTCGCCAAGCGGAAGATCTGATGCCCGAGAACACCTTCCTGGGCCCCTCCCTCGCGCTGTCGGCGATCCTGTTCAGCCTCGGGGTGGCGGGGGTCCTGCTGCGCCGGAACGCGATCGTGCTGTTCATGTGCGTGGAGCTCATGCTCAACGCGGTGAACCTCGCCTTCGTCGCCCTCGCGCAGTTTCACGGCGCCGGCGGCCAGATCATGGTGCTCTTCGTCATGACCGTCGCGGCGGCGGAAGCCGCGGTCGGACTGGCCATCATCCTCGCGATCTTCCGGCACACGCAGTCGGTGGATCTCCAGAACATCAACCTGCTCCGGGGCTGATGCACCTCACCCACATGGTCTGGCTGGCCGTCGCGTTCCCGCTCGCCGGGTTCCTGGTGAACGGCGCGCTGGCGCTGTGGCGCCCCCACGCGAAGACCGCGGTCTCCGTCGTGGGCGCGGGCGCCCTGCTCGCGGCGTTCGTCGTCGCCCTCGGCGTCTTCTTCGGGCTTTCGGGCGACCCCTCGCCGGCGCCGGTGATCGTCCGGCTCTGGTCGTGGCTCCCGGTGGGCCGGCTCAAGGTGGATGTGGCGTTCCAGGTCGACCAGCTCTCGGTCGTCATGCTGCTGATCGTGACGGGCGTGGGCAGCCTGATTCACCTCTTCAGCATCGGGTACATGCGGGAGGACCCCGGGTACGCGCGCTACTTCTCGTACCTCAACCTCTTCGTCGTGTTCATGCTGGTGCTGGTGCTCGGGTCCAGTTTCCCGGTGCTGTTCATCGGCTGGGAGGGCGTGGGGCTCTGCTCTTACCTGCTGATCGGCTTCTGGTTCTGGGACAAGGCCAATGCCGACGCCGGCAAGAAGGCGTTCATCATGAACCGGATCGGCGACGTCGGATTCCTGGTCGCCACGTTCTTCATCTGGCGCGCCTTCGGGAACCTCGATTTCGCCTACGTCAGCGAGCACGCCGGGACGACGCTGGCGCCCGGCGGCGCGGTGGTCACCGCCATCACGCTGTTCCTGTTTCTCGGCTGCACCGGCAAGTCGGCCCAGATCCCGCTGTACACCTGGCTGCCCGACGCCATGGCGGGCCCGACACCGGTGTCGGCCCTGATCCACGCGGCGACGATGGTGACCGCCGGCGTGTACCTGGTGGCGCGGACCAACGTGCTGTTCGCCATGGCGCCGGTCTCGAGCACGGTCGTCGCGGGCATCGGGGCGCTCACCGCGCTGTTCGCGGCCACGATCGGCCTCCGGCAATATGACATCAAGAAGGTGCTGGCCTATTCGACCGTCTCGCAGCTCGGGTACATGTTCCTCGGCGTGGGCACGGGGGCGTACGTCTCGGGCATCTTCCATCTGGCCACCCACGCCTTCTTCAAGGCGCTGCTGTTCCTCGGGTCCGGAAGCGTGATCCACGCCATGCACCAGGCCTATCACGCCACCCACTCCCACGAGGACGCGCAGGACATGCGGAACATGGGCGGGCTCCGACAGTATATGCCGGTGACCTTCTGGCTCATGATGATCGCGACCCTGGCCATCGCCGGCATCCCGCCGTTCGCCGGCTTCTTCAGCAAGGATGAGATCCTGGCCGCCGCGTTCGCGCGCGGCGCGGACGCGCCGGTGTACTACGTGTTCTACGCGATCGGGATCCTGGCCGCGCTCCTCACCGCGTTCTACATGGCGCGGCTCATGGCCATGACGTTCTTCGGCGAAAATCGCACCGGCGAGCGTGAGCGCGCCCACCTGCACGAGGCCCCGTGGATCATGACCGGGCCGCTGGTCGTCCTGGGCGTGCTGAGCGTCGTCGGGGGCGCGATCAACCTGCCGCCGCTCGTGGGCGGACACGCCGCGCTCGAGCACTGGCTGGAGCCGGTGCTCGCGCCGGGGCTCCGGTTCACCCGCCTCGTGATGCCCACCGGCTCGGCGGAGTATTTCCTGGTGGGCGCGGCCGTCGCCATCGGCGTCGTCGGCTTGTGGCTCGGCTTCCGGGTCACGCTGGGCCGACCCGTGCCCACCGCGCGCGCGGCGCCGCCCGAGCGCGGCTTCGCGCTCGTGCTCAACCGGAAGTATTACGTGGACGAGCTGTACGACGCGCTGATCGTGCGGCCGCTCACCTGGCTCTCGCGGGTGGTGCTCTGGCGCGGGGTGGACCAGCGCGTGGTGGACGGGGCGGCCGTCAACGGGGCCGCGGTGGTCTCGCGCCTGGCCGGCGGAGGGCTGCGGCTGCTGCAGACCGGGCAGGTGGGCGTGTACGTGGTGCTCTTCCTGGTGGGCGCGGTGTGGATCCTCAGCGCCGTGATTCGGTGAGAACGCGATGACGAGCTTCCTCGAATCGATCGGCTACGGGCGGTGGATCCTCCACGTGCTCCTGCTGCTCCCCGTCGTCGGGGTGTTCCCGGTGCTCCTGGGCCGCGAAGCCTGGGCCAAGTGGACGGCGCTCGCCGTCACCGGGGCGGAGTTCGTGCTCTCGGTCGGGCTCTGGTGGTCGCTGATCCCCGGCCTCGGCGACATGCAGCTGGTCAGCAACGCCGTCTGGATCCGGCAGTGGGGCATCGCGTACCGGGTCGGCATCGACGGCATCTCGCTGGTGATGGTGCTGCTCACCACCGCGCTGATGCCGCTGAGCGTGCTGGCCAGCTGGCACTACATCACCTCGCGCGAGCGTGGCTTCTACGCCTTGATGCTGACGCTGCTCACCGGCCTCGTCGGCGTGTTCATCGCCCTGGACCTGTTCCTGTTCTACGTGTTCTTCGAGGTCGTGCTCATCCCGATGTACTTCATCATCGGGATCTGGGGCGGCACCAACCGCCTGTACGCGGCCATCAAGTTCTTCGTCTATACCATGGCGGGCTCGCTGCTCATGCTGGTGGCGATCGTCGCCCTGGTGTGGCGGGTGCGGGGGGCCACCGGGCAGCTCTCGTTTTCGTACGGCTACCTGCTGGAGCACGCGGGCGCGGCCGGCGCGGCGGCCCCGTGGCTGTTCGCGGCCTTCGCGCTGGCGTTCGCCATCAAGGTGCCCATCTTCCCGTTCCACACCTGGCTGCCCGACGCCCACGTCGAGGCGCCGACGGCCGGCAGCGTGCTCCTGGCGTCCGTCATGCTCAAGATCGGGACCTACGGCTTCCTGCGCTTCGCCGTGCCCTTCTTTCCCCAGGTGGCGTTGAGCCCCGCGGTCAGCCGGCTCATGGTGATCCTCGCGGTCATCGGCATCATTTACGGCGCGCTGGTGGCGCTGGTCCAGCCGGACTTCAAGAAGCTGGTGGCCTACTCCTCGGTGAGTCACCTCGGGTTCGTCATGCTCGGCATCTGGGGCATGACGCTGCAGAGCGTGCAGGGGGCCCTCATGGTGATGATCAGCCACGGGCTCTCGACCGGGGCCCTGTTCCTCCTGATCGGCATGCTGTACGAGCGGCGGCACACCCGGCTGCTCGCCGACTACGGCGGCATCGCGCGGGTGGTGCCGGTCCTCTCGCTCATCCTCACGCTGGTGGCCCTGTCCTCGATCGGGCTCCCGGGCCTCAACGGCTTCGTCGGCGAGTTCCTCGTCCTGCTGGGCAGCTTCGCCGCGTACCCGTGGGCGACCGGCATCGCGACCACGGGCGTCATCTTCGCCGCCGCGTATCTGCTGTGGGCGCTGCAGCGCCTCATCTACAACCGGCTCGACGACCGTGAGAACGAGCACCTGCGTGACCTGAGCTTCCGCGAGCTCGCCGTGCTGCTCCCACTGGTCGCCGGCATCGTGTGGATGGGGCTCTACCCCAAGCCGGTGCTGACGCGGATGGAGCCCGCATCCCGGAAGTTCGTGGAGGGGGTCATGCCGGGGAGTACGCCGGCCGCGACGACGCTCGGCGCCACGGCCGCCATCCCGGGGAGCCGCCGATGACGCGGCTCGACCTGAGCACGCCGCTGGGCCTCGCGCTGGCGCTCCTGCCCGAGATCGTCCTTTCGGCGTGGGCGCTGGTCGTACTGCTGGTCGTGAGCTGGCGCCACCGGAGCGCGGAGGATAGCCGGCTCGCCGGGTGGCTCAGCTTCGCGGGCGTTGTGGTGAGCGCCGCGGCCCTCGCGGCGCTGTGGGTGAACCGGGTCACCTCGGATGGGCTCGCGCAGATGGTCGCGCTGGACCCGTTCCGCTACGGCGTCGCCGCCGTGGCCCTCCTCAGCGCCGGGGCCACCATTCTCCTCTCGCTGGGCTACCTGGAGCGTGAGCGCCTCCTGGCCCCGGAGTACTACCCGCTCGTCCTGCTCGCGACGGCGGGGATGATGTTCCTGGGCGGGGCGGAAGATCTCATCGTCCTGTTCCTGGGTCTCGAGCTCATGTCGGTGGCGGTCTACGTCCTGGCCGGGTTCAACCGCGCCAACGCATTCTCCGCCGAGGCCGCGCTCAAGTACTTTCTCATCGGTGCCTTCGCGTCGGGCTTCCTGCTCTATGGCATCGCCCTGGTCTACGGGGCCACCGGCACCACGAACCTCTCCCTTGGCGGCGCGCAGCTCGCCGGCAAGCCGCTCGGCCTCATGGCGTCGCTCGGCCTCGGGCTGCTCCTGATCGGCTTCGGGTTCAAGGTCGCGGCGGTGCCGTTCCACATGTGGGCGCCGGACGTGTACGACGGGTCCCCCACGCCGGTCACCGGCTTCATGGCCACGGGCGTCAAGGCGGCGGCCTTCGCGGCGCTCGTCCGCGTCCTCATGGAGACCTTTCCCGCGGCGGCATCCACCTGGCAGCCGATCGTGGCCGGGCTCGCCATCGCGTCCATGGTGCTCGGCAACCTGGTGGCGCTCACCCAGCGCTCGATCAAGCGCCTGCTGGCCTACAGCTCGATCGCGCATGCCGGCTACCTGCTCGCCGCGGCGTGGCCGGGGACCCCGGTCGGCGCGGGCGCCGTGCTTCTTTACCTTCTTGCCTACAGCCTCACGACGCTGGCCGCGTTCGGCCTGCTCGCGTGGCTGGGTCGGAACGGCGAGCGTGACGTCACGCTCGACGATATCGCCGGTCTTGCCGCGACGCGCCCCGGCATCGCGTTCGGCCTCACCGTGTGCATGCTCTCACTGCTCGGGTTCCCGGGCACCTTCGGCTTCATCGGAAAGTGGTACATCATCTCGGCGCTGGTGGCCGAAGGGCAGTACGCGCTCCCGGTCATCGTGGTGCTCACCAGCGTGGTGAGCGCGGGCTACTACCTGCCGATCGTCATGGCGATGTACATGAAGCCGGCACCGCGTGCCGACCGGTACTCGGCCGTGCGGCTCGCGCCCACCGCCGCCGGCGCCATCGCCGTGGCCGTCGCCGCGGTGCTCCTGTTCGGTGTGTGGCCGGCCGGCGTGCTCGACCTGGCCGGCCAGTCGGGCAGGACGCTCACCCAGACGGGCCTGCCGATCGCCGGTCCGTGAGCCGCCCCACGCGGCGGGGAAAG
>JADMIO010607310.1_pt1 | contig 13193 bp, 19 predicted proteins | sample 8958161 | NCBI WGS metagenome assembly JADMIO01 (sample SAMN16585339, study PRJNA669376) | soil metagenome | isolation source: Crop rotation soil | place: USA: Cullars Rotation, Alabama | collected 2011 | reverse complement strand
TAGCAAGACTTTATGACATATGAAGAATCCGCCATCGTGAATTTCCTGAAAGGAATTCCTGAGGAATTCGTCGCTCGAAGAGAGATCGCCCGCCGCGCTATCAAACGATCTTTGTTTGAGGAGGATCCGCATTGGGCGGATGCGCCGCTGTCGTCCTTGCTGGATCAGCGAATCATTGAGAAGAATGACAGCGCGCAGTACCGGCTGAAGAGAGAGAGGATTTGAAAAAATTCCAAGCTCCAACTCCCAAGCTCCAGAAAAGCTCCAACTCCTAATAACCAAGAGCCATCCCTCAAGCAGTTTCTCTGACGATCAGTTCTGACATGGGGCGCATTTTGCAATTGCCTTTCTGTCCCGGTTCACGTGTGCTCTGGATATGAACCTTCGCGTTATTTTTTGCGCTTTGCTCGCATCCAGCTCGTTTGGGGTATTGTCATCGGCGGGCCATACGCCGGCCGAGGAGATGGCAGACGCGGCGAATAATTTTTTGGCGGCGTTGTCGTCAGAGCAACGGAGCAAGGCGGTTTACGAGATGGGGGATGAGGAGCGGTATAACTGGGCGTTTGTGCCCAAGGCGCGAAAGGGGCTGCCGGTAAAGGAGATGACGCCCGCGCAACGCAACCTTGCGCATGCGATGTTGAGCACCGGCATGAGCCAAAGAGGGTACGTGAAGGCTGCAACCATCATGAGTCTCGAACAGATTTTGTATGATATCGAGAAGCAGAAGGGGCCGGTACGGGACTCGGAACTGTATTTTTTCACTGTCTTTGGGATGCCGGGCAAGGGGGCCTGGGGGTGGCGTGTGGAAGGGCATCATATATCGTTAAACTTCGCGATTGATGGAGGCCGAGTAGCGTCACTGACACCGTCGTTTATGGGATCCAATCCCGGGGAAGTAAAAGAAGGCGCGCGAAAGGGATTGCGGGTGCTGGAAGCGGAAGAAGAGCTGGCGCGCAAGCTCGTGAAGTCACTCGATGATGGCCAGCGCAAGACGGCGGTAATCGCCACGGACGCGCCAAAGGAAATCATAACGAGCAACCAAAGGTCGGCCAAAAGACTGGAGCCTGCGGGAATTGCAGTGGCGAGCCTGACGGATTCGCAGAAGGACATGCTGCGATCCGTAGTGAGGGAGTATGTGCTCCGGTTTCGGACAGATGTCGCGGAGCCTGAATTGGAACGAATGTTAAAGGCCGGGGAAATTTATTTTGCATGGGCCGGCGGCCTGGAGAGCGGCCAGCCGCATTACTATCGTGTCCAAGGCCCGGAGTTTCTGCTGGAGTACGACAACACCCAGAACAATGCGAATCATGTGCATACGGTCTGGCGCGATTTGAAGCACGATTTCGGCGGCGACGAATTGCGAGCGCATTACGAGAAGGTGCCGCACGGCAATTCGAGCGCCGGCATCCAGAAACCAAAATAACCGCCGGGGCGGTCGTCGCCACGGCCCATCAACATGAGCGCGAAAGCCATCGTGGAAGAAATCCGCAAGCTAGGGCGGGACAGCTACAAGAAGGTGCTATTCAATCATGGCGTGAAGGAGCCGTGTTTTGGCGTCAAGATTGAGGATTTGAAGAAGATCCAAAAGCGGATCAAGAAAGATTATAGGCTGGCGCTGGAGTTGTATGAGACCGGCAATTACGACGCGATGTATCTGGCGGGATTGATCGCGGATCCAGGCCAAATGACGAAGGCGGATTTGCAGCGCTGGGCGGAGAAGGCATATGGCGGGTCGTTGCCGGGATACACAGTGGCTGGAGTTGCGGCGGATGGCACCCACGGGTGGGAAATGGGATTGAAATGGATTGATTCGGATAAGGAATGCGTGGCGATCAGTGGATGGTCAACGCTCGCGGCAGTGACGTCGGTGAAAGTAGACGCGGAGCTTGACCAGCAGGAACTAAAACGGCTGCTGCAGCGGGTGGAGCGAACGATTCACGAAGCGCCGGATAGAGTGCGCTACACCATGAATGCATTTATGATCGCGCTGGGCAGTTATGTAAAATCCCTTACCCCGTTGGTGATGAAAGTCGCGGAGAAGATTGGACGGGTCCACGCGGACCTGGGCAACAATTCATGCCAGGTGCCGTTTGTGCCGGATTACATACGCAAGGTGGAGGCGCGCGGCAGAATTGGGAAGAAGCGCAAGACGGCAAGGTGCTGAGCCGAAAGGCTAAATTCTAAAGGCTAATGGCTGAAGTGGGGAAATTCCAAACCCCAAGAAAACAAAACCCCGGCCTTCGTCGGACTATGGCCCGGCAGGCAATAAAATCCCAAGCACCAAACCTCAAGGCGTGGCGGTATTTTTCGAGGGTTTTTCTCTTGCGTTTTCGGGGATGGATACTATGATTCAAATGCTCTGGTCGCTGGACTGGAGTGGAAACCAACTCGGGCTAGAATTACGATGAGAATTTTGCTTCAGCACGCGCGGACGCAGCTTTATTTGCGAGGATTAGGAGACTGGACGGCCAACCCATACGACGCATTTGATTTTCAGCATTCGCAAAAGGCGATCACCTTCGCACGGGATCATGTGCTAACGGGTGTTCAAATTGCGGTGAAGTTTGTGGATAGCGAGTGCGATGAAGTGGCCCCAATACCGCCGTTGATGCCGAGCGTTACGCAGCAGGCGACGATGCGTCACGTGGCGTAACTTCGGTGGTTTGGTTTTTCGCGATCCTTGCCGAATCTGTGATCGGCCGTCCCTTCGAGACCTGGTGGCTTTCTAATGCAATTTAACCTAATGCTGAAGCATTGGGCTATTCTCGATTGTCCCGTTCGGGACGGGGGGTGGAATAGGAGGGCAAGCCTGGAAGCGTTGCGGAACAGCCCCGCGGACGCGGGAGAAATCTGCACTACCTGGGAACGCTAAGTTTAAGGGCGCGCTTGAGCGCGGGTTCGATCGCTTCCGCCATTCGCATGAAACCAACATCGGTGGGATGTGTTCCGTCCACGGTGCCTTCGCCGTCATCGCCCAGCAATTTTTCCGAGGAGACGTAAAGGAGGCGTTTATCGCCGGCTTTGACGAGTTTCTCATAAATTTCCCGCAATCTGGCATTTGAATTGGCGGTGCGTTTTTGGTGGACGGGAACGAAAGCTTCATCGGTGTAACGGATGTTTTCAACCAGGATTATCGGGGTGGTGGGATGCGCAGCGCGCAATGTTTTTATGAACGGTTCAGTTCGTTCGGAGACGTTTTTGTCGATCATGTTGGGAAGGGGATCCAGCACATAAACTGAAGGATCGAGTTCCGCCAGGAGGCGGGCCACCTCGGGTTCGCTTAAGGCGTTGCCGGAAAAACCGAGGTTAAGGTGGGGGACACCGAGTTTTCGGCAAAGGATGGAAGGATAGGCCATGCCGGGCCGGGAAGCGCAGCCGCCCTGTAGAATGGAAGTTCCGTAAAAGGCAACGGATTTGGTTTTGGCGATTCGAGGCGGGGCGGGCTCGAAGCGGGCTGCGGCCGGCATTCCGATTTGAACTTCCTCGACGCCGTTGTAGAGCGGGAGATACAACAGGTATTCGCGAAATCCTGGCTTCAAGCCTTTGACAAGGGCTTTGTCGTTCGAAGGGAATTTATCTGGCCTTCCACTACCGACCCAATGCCACTTGCCATTTTCCTTCGTGTAAAGGTCGAGCCCGCTGACGCCGCTGGCGGGCATGTGAGCCATGGCGATGGGCTCGCGGCGGAGCGTCCATCGCGCCTGGATATCAATTGCGTCGGTTAGGAAACGAACGCACATTCCGGCGGAATCATGCGAGAGTTTCCAGACGGGCGTGCGCACAGTTTTTTCAGCGCGGGAGGGCAAGCGATCATAATAATGCGTGGTATCCTGCCAACCTTTTCCTTCGAGGGGCAGTTGACGTATGTCGTGCCAGGCGAGCGGAACTTCGCTGGTGGCGGGTTCAGCGCCGATGGCGCGAGCGGCGGCGAGGAAGAGGCAGATACAAATTAGATGCAGGGATTGTTTCATGATTGGCAGGAGACTGTTGAATTATTCTCTACCCGGCGGCTACTTATAAACAGGCTGCTCGGGAAGCTGCTCGAAATCGATGAAGCCGGTTTTGTTCTTCAGCTTCTTCCACTTGGTATTGAGCTTATCAATCCGCTTTTGCGTGGCGGGATGGCTGCTGAAAGCTCGAATGGTCAAGTCGCCGCCGCCTCGCCCTTCCTCCGCTTCGAGTTTGCCCAACATGTCGGCGAGGCCGCGAGGGTCGATGTGGGCGTCCACGAGATAATTGAATCCCACGGTATCAGCTTCAAGTTCGTATTCCTGGGAGAAGCTTTGGGCGACGAGGATTTGTGAACCGGCGCCGAGCAGGCTGGTGGAGTTTCCGCCGAGAAAGGTACGGAAGATGAGGTATGGTCCGGCGGCGGAGATGACCTGGCGGAAGCCGTGCTTTTCAGTGACGTGCGCCACTTCGTGGGCGATGACGCCGACGAGTTCCTCCGGCCGTTTGGAAAGTTCGAGCAATCCGGTGTTCACGACGACGTGGCCGCCGGGAAGGGCAAAAGCGTTCGGCTCGGGATCATCCGAAATATAGAACTTGTAAGTGACACCAGATTTGGGGAGCGCGGAGAGGAGCGGCCCGACATCACGGAGTAATTTGGCTTTAAGCTTCGGGTCTTCGATAAAAGTGCTTTCGAGTTTGAATTCAGCCAGGAGGGTATCGCCCATTTGTTTTTCCCACTGGGCGGGAATCCGGGCGACGAGAATTCGAACCATCACACCCACCAGGACGTTGCCGACGATGGCGATGATCACGAGGCCGATCAGGCAGTAGAGCGTGATTTTGAGCGTGCGGCTGGTTTCGCCACGGCTCTGCATTTCCTTGAGCTGGCTGCGAGTATGCGAGTCAGTGCAGAGGGAGTTATTTCGCAGAACGGCTTTTTCGAAGGTGCAAATTTCCCAACCGGGCTGGGTAGGGTCGGTGAAATAAACGCCTTCGTCTTCGCCCTGGCCGCGGACGATTTCCAATTGATTGAGAGGAAATTCGAGCGTGTAGGCTTCGGATTCGAATTTAAGGCGCCAGCGATCGATGACAATGCGGCCTACGGCAACTTCGTATCCCTGGCTGGGATTGGAAGCCTGAGCGATGAAGCCTGAGGTGTCTTCATTCAAGCAATTTGAGGGTAATTAAAGTGAAGACAGGGAGCCACAAAAAAGCACCAAGCATTCGCCTCCGGTAGGGGTCGGCTCGCAGTCTTCCCTCTCCACTTCGTGGCGAGCGAAGACTGGTACGCGAGGCGGGGGTCGAACCCACAACCTTCGGCTCCGGAGGCCGACGCTCTATCCAATTGAGCTACTCGCGCAGAGTGCCCTCAGCCTAGGCCACCACCCCACCTTGAGCAACTCGTTTCTCCAGTTCGTTGCGCGCGAGTTTTGGTTTGCAATCGCGCGGTTTGCCTTGGATAGTTTTCGCCTGCGCCCTATTCAATAGGAATGGCGCTTAAGCAATGAAGACCATACTACCGTGGCTATGCGCTGCGATCCTGGCGGCGGGATTGGCATTTGCAATGATGTCTAATCAGAAGCAGGCCGCCGAACTGCAACAGCGCCGGGCGGAGAGCCAGGAATTGGAGAGCCTGAAAGCGGCGGCGGAGGAAGCAAAGAGCACCCAGTCGCAATCGGAAGGGGCGGAGTTGGCGCGATTGCGGGAGGACAATAAGGATTTGCTGAAGCTGCGGAACGAGGTGCAAAAGCTTCGGTCGGAAAAGGAGCAGCTTTCGAAGCAGGTTCAAACTTCCCAGGCGCAAGCGCAAGCCGCGCAAGCGCAAGCACAGAATGCGCAGGCACAATTTCAAACCGCGCAGCAGCAGGCTCAGACGGCGCAGGCACAGGCAGCGGCGTTGCGGCTCAACGCGGCACCGGAAGCGCGCCAGGGCGTTTGCATCAATAACCTACGTCAAATAGACGGCGCGAAGCAGCAATGGGCGCTTGAGAACGGAAGGACAGCCGATGCCACTCCCGCGGTTGAAGAGGTTGCAAAGTATTTGGCTGGTACCAGGCTGCCGATTTGTCCTGGAGGAGGAGCCTACACGTTAAACGCCGTGAATGTGAAGCCGATGTGCAATGTGCCGGGGCACGTTTTGCAATAGTCAGGTATTCAGGTAGGATTTTCCCAGCCGGCAGGGATGGTCCGAGCCGGACGGGCCAAGGCGCTCCCGGTGAGTTTTGCAGTAGGCCGAGATTCAGGTGGGATTTTCCCGTTGAACCCAGGTCGTCGCGTAATGGGTCAATTCGGAGGCGCTGGTCAGGTTCAGCTTCTTCTTAATCTGCTCGCGATAATATTCGATCGTCTTGACGCTCAGGTGCAATTCGTCGGCGATTTCCTTGGTCTTCTTCCAGCGGCCGATTAGCTGGAACACTTCCATTTCGCGGTCGCTGAGTTTCTTGACGGGCGATTCGTTGATGTCCTTCTGACCGCGGACCTGTTGCTGTAGCATCTTCGCGCCGAGCTTTTCGGAGACGTAAATGGCGCCGCTCAGGACGCGCCGGACGGCCGTGATGACTTTTTCGAGCGCTTCCTCTTTCATGAGGTAGCCCAGCGCACCGGCGCGGAAAGCGATCTCGGCGTAAATAGTTTCGTCGTGCCCGCTCACCACGAGCACTGGCAATTTGGAGTCGCGCGCCTTGATGTTGCGCATCAATTCCAGGCCGCTGCTGTCTTTGAGTGAAATATCGGCAATGACGAGGTCCGGCTTGAGCTGTTCGATCGCGCTTAAAGCTTTGGAAGCATCCTCCTCCTCTCCACAGACCATGAGATCTCCCTCGCGATTGATCAATTGCGCGATGCCGAAGCGCACCACCGCGTGGTCATCCACCAGGAGGATCCGCGTGCGATTATCCTTTGCCGGAGCTGCTTTTGATTGGGCCATGCTCTTTCGGCGATTGTGCAGGAATCATGCCGAAAGCGCAAATAAAAGTGACGTTCAATCATCCTCATCCGACGGCGCCGCCGGCAGCGAAGCCACCACGTTGCTTTTGGAATCCTTCACCAAAACGATCCCGCACGGCTCCGAGCCGCAGAGCGCCACTAACGGACGCCCGTGGCTCCCGTGCACCGTCAACATGCCGCCGTGCAAGCCGTCCGACGTGATCTTAACCGTCGTCTTCAAATCCTGGTTCACCGCCATCAACTCACCGCAAAGATCGTTCGCATGCAGCAACACCCGCGGATGATTGTCATCGTGCAACACGCTCACCGCGCCGCCCGTCTCCGCCGCTTTGAGCAACGCGCGTGGTTTGCCCTGTTCCAACACACCCATCTGGCCGCGGCCCGTCTCGTTATCCACGTTCATTTGAACGCCCAATTTCAGGTCCTTGCCGTAAAGATCGCACTGCGCCTCGTCCCCCTCCACCTTCAGGATCATGCGCGCGCGGCCATCGCCGCCCCACAAAGACAGGAAAGGCCCATCGGCGCTGCCGGCCAGGAGTCCCTGTGTCTCGCTTGGCTTTTCGGGATTGCACAACGTGATGATGGCGCAACGGAGGTGCAGAATTTTTGGTTTGCCTGGCAAATCATCGCGCTCCTCCACGTTGATCAACGAGCGCAAATCCGCCAACTGCCGGCGCAAATCCGCCACGTCCTTTTTCAACCGCCCAATCTCATCGTTGGTTTCCATGCGTCCATGGAAAACGAGGATGGGGAGGGGGGCAAGAATTTAACGATGACGTTCTGCGCCGCGCCGCTTTTACGCTTCGGGAACGTGGGCATAATCGGCGCGATCGTTGCAGCGGAAGTTAGCCGGCCGCTGCGAGTTTCTTGCGAATCCACTCTGGATCGCGGCGACAGTCAAGCACGCGAAAGACGACAGCTTCCTCCGCGATGGCTCGATAATAAACTGCATACGGGAATCGCTTTGCGAGTAGCCGATGAAAGCCGAATCGAACCGGGTGAATGCCTGCATACAATACCAGGGAATCAATGTCTGCAAACATACTATCGTAAAAGTAGTCGCCAATACCTCTTTCCCTGCGATTGTAAAAGCGCCGACCAACCGCCAAATCTTCAAGGCCGGGACGAAGTATGCGGACGTTCATTCAGCGCGCTTGCGCAGCTCTTTTTTTGCGTCTTCCCAATCCAACACTTCGACCCGTCCGGCTGCAAACTCCGCTTCGGTCTCTCGGAGCGCCAGTTCGTGCCAGGCGGGACTAACAAATGATTCATCCTCGGCGGCGAGATCACTCCAAAGTGCCTCGATGATTTTGAGCTTTTCGGTCGCCGGAAGTTTGCGGAGTTCTGCGATACTCATCCGCCAAAGTCTAACCGGAATACCTTTACGCTGCAACCATCCTACGGCCTGGTTTCGGTGGAGCGAGCGCCGGCGTTTACAAGGACCGTCAAGCACTCAGGGCTGCAGCCCATTTGTTGTGCGAGCTCCAAAACTGGCTTGCCCGTGAAGCCGCGAGCGTTCACGTCCGCTCCGGCTTGCACCAACAGCGCGACCATGGCTTCCGGGCTATGGGGACGCAGCGCTTGTATGAGAATCGTGTCGCCGTAGTTATTGGTCTTGTTTGGATTGGCGCCAGCAGCGAGCAGCATGGGGACTCTTTTCGACGGGGGAAGGTGGCTGGCCAGATCCTGGCGCACGGCCCACGAAAGAGCGGCGTCCTTCTCTGCCTGGGGAGGGTTTCGAGCTACTGCTGCGGTAAGGCCGTTCACGTCATCGGGGTTTTTGAGGGCTGTCTCCAACGGGCTGAGGCCAACGGGATAGAGCCGCTCAAGGCCGACAACAGCAATAACCATCAGCATCACCATCGCGATGTGCGCAACGAGCCATTTCGGGCCGGCCGCGGTTGCCAGCAGGGCGTGACCGAGAGCAATAGTCAGGAAAGAGCCCAGCCAGAGATAAAAGCCAGGCAGGCGTCGTACGATGTTTGCCTGATCGTTGTCACCATATAGTGCGGGCAATGTGTAAGCGCTGGCGGCAAGAACAAATGCCACCAGACTGAGGACAAATCCTATTTTGTGACTCTTGAAAAGCGTAATACAAAGTAGAACGAGCAAGACGTTTGCGAACCATGCTGGACACTTTGCCACAAGTCCGAGCCATCCGAGGAGAGCCGGAACATAACCACTCACAACTGCCCACTCGCCCGTTCGATCCGAACGTGTTTCCCAAACGGGAAGGGCAACCGACAAGCCCCACAGGAGAACAGTGATCAGGACGGCAATGCTTGCGATAAGCCGAGGGTTGAGGCCCAAGGGAGCGGTAGTGGTGGCTGGCTCAGGGCTATTCATGGCAATCTCGTCATCAGATTCCATACGCCCATGGAAAACGAGGAAGGGGATAGGGGCAAGGATTTAACTGAGGGTCAAGTTCAATCAAGGCTGGTGTTAGCCCAACTGCGAATGAATCTTTTCAAGGTCATTTTGTGAAATGGGATGTGCGTGCTGGTCGCCGGTGAAGTTTAATAAATATATACCATCGCCGAGCCTGACGACGTGGCACGATTTCTTGCCAACACGTCCAAAGAAGTGAATTTCTTTTATGCTACGCTGCCAAAATCCATGAATAAGACGCAGTCCAATAGTCAACGGCCACGTGTGAAAATGGTTTCTCTGAAGCCGCTTTAGAATTGAGGTCAATGACGCGCGACACTGCTGCGCTTCCCTTTCTGTCAGGTAAATCGAGATGCCGGCAACAAACAAATTGCGTCTCGGAGAAATTAGTCTAAAGCCCGTCGGCTCCTTTGTTATTGTCCATTGTCTGGTGGCTGACATGAGGGGTGGTTGACGCAACTAACACTTTGAAACCGGGTGATATACAAACGGGTTTTAGTCCGCAATCTCGTCATCAGATTCCATGCGCCCATGGAAAACGAGGAAGGGAAATGGGGCAAGGATTTAACGTTGCGCCGTCATGCCCGCGCTTTGGGGCGATACCAAGGGCACCACGATGGCCACTCCCATTCCTCCGCAAGACGCTCAGTCCTATAAACAACAGGGATGCCGTCCGGACCGATAAAGTCGAAATCAACCCAGTAGTGTACAATTCGACCCATGTGCCTGCGGCGATATTCCCAATGCGCGACCGGTTTGTTGCCCGCTCCAATGTAGGATCCGTCCCCAATCTGCGTTGGTGTTCCAAGGAGATGCCTGATCTCTGCCTGAGTCATTCCATCCTTCACGCCGCGCCAACGAGACTCGAAGCCTTGGGACTGACCAAACAAGAAGGCCAGCACACCACAAATCACGAGTCCTGCGATGAATCCCAGCTTCAACTTCGATTTGCTCATGGGCCAAACTGTATAAACTATATGATGGCAGGAAAGAATTCCAACCGCCCAATCTCGTCATTAGGCGCCCCACTAAAATCGAGACTCCCAAACATAAAACTTAACCTGCGGGATGAGAGTGGATAAAACCGTTAGCAGCAGCAACGAAGCTGTGACACGAATCGGAGTGCTGTGGTGAAAGGTTTCGCGATTCCGCCAGGCCTGGCCGTAGCAGAATACGCCCAATATCCACGTGATGGGACACACCACCATCGAAAAAAACAGAACATCGCCATCGCGTTCGTCCCCGCTCGGTTCGTACGTCGTCCAATAGTAAATCGGCAGCCAATAGAGCACCACATTGAGAGCGGCGAGCGATGCCAGCCGGAACAGGATGTCAGCGGGTGCAAGCCTGCTCCACGAAAGTATCCCGGACGGCGAGGATGTTGCGTAATTCGGAATGCGAGCCATTCTGCAAACAAACCGAAGCGCGTAGGCCATTGCTACCGCATAAAGAGCGAGGCTCAGAAGTAGCGGTGAACAGGCATCCCACAACATTAGGATGAAGTCCATAGAGGTTCAGGATACAAACGAGGAATGGGAGTGGGGCAAGGTTTACTTAATCCACTCTGGCACCCAGCGCGGCCGTAATCCAGGGACAACGCGTCGGCGCATAGTGGCAGCCGGCTGCCCGGATTCATCGAAAATGCGCAGCTCCCACCACGAATACTGAATCTTGAATTCACTTGTCTTGCCCTTGCCGTACGGCTTTGTCCAGGACCAGCCGTCTGGCTTGCGAGCGTATGTTCCGCACTCGTCGCGTCCTCCCTCATGAATCAATGAAACCTTGCCCCTCGAGAATTCCCAATAAAAATCACCTTCAATACCTATTCTACTATCTGCGACGTACCGACCCGCGGGAGAACGCGGGTTGGTGAAGCAGGCCAGCCCGATTGTTACCAGAACCAGTAAGCCGCAACCCCAAATGATCCTGCGACGAGTGCGCCCATGCCCCTCGTTAGATTCCATACGCCCATGGAAAACGAGGAAGGGAAGTGGGGCAAGGTTTTAACGAAAAACACCGTCGAGAGCTACGGACGGGGCCCAGTCAGGTCACCTCACTTTTTGAGTAGGATGACGTCGTCGTGAAAATAATCTGTGATGTGGCGCGGTATGTAGCCCTTATGCGACACGGTGATATTGGGATTCCACCCCTTGCCGGAAGTTTCGATTTCGCCACCTGGGCCAGCAACATTAAAAAGGTGGCTATGGTGTGTCTCCTTAAGATGAAACCTTCCTGATGAGTCGGACTTGCATGACACTCCCGGATGGCCAGTGAAGTGTATCTTCGCGCCCGCTACGGGAGAACGGTCACGTTCGTCAAGAATAGTCCCAGAAATTTTATTCGATCGGGGTGATGTGTGTGGTCGGAAGACTGGAACACATCCAGCCAACAGAAGGACAGCCAGAAGCAAGAGCACGAGTCGCATGGCAGGTTAATAAAGGATTAGGCAGAGCTAGATATCCATCGAAAAGCGCGTCGAACGAACGGATTGCCGAAAGGTTAGAGGTTGGCGCAGATGCGGTCAACGGTCCCAATTACTCAGTGGAGGATGCTGCGATCTCGCGTGACGGCGTGGCGATGTCGGACGGGAGTGGAGGATTCTCGGGCGTTTGGAGGGCGTTGTCGGTGGGGATTTGGAAATTCCCGGGCGAGTTTTCCTCACTGGACGGGTTTTGCTAGATGTAGGGCATGACGTTCGGTGTTCCATTTCGAGCCGGTTCTTAAGTGAGCGAATTTCGGATCAAGGGCGCGGTTGACGTTAGCTGGGGCGCAACCTCCTTCAGGGTTGGGGGCGTGTTGGATGGTTAACCCGGGGTAGGTCCGCGAGGCGTCGGAGCGGACCTACCCCGGGCTGAGTTGCGTTGCCCCGTTGGGGCAAGTCTATCAGCGCGTCTGCGCCATCGGCGCTGCCGGCCCCGGGCCCTGGAGCAATCCGAGCACGAAGATCGTGCCGTGATTTTGTAACGCGTAGGGTTTTGTTACAGCCATAGGGCGGGGGAGGTTTGTTTGGTTCCTCTCTCGCTCCTTTTTTTGTTTCTCAGTTGAAGGTAAGTCGGAGGATATAGTCTTGGCGACCGGACTAGTCAGATCTGTGGACTTGTGCTTTGGCGACGACGCGCTATCGCTTCGGCGATCTGAAGAAACAGGAAGACCGGCAATAATCCCAAGGATTGAACTACAACAAAGATTAACACAAACAATACGGCTGGGCTCATGCATCCTCCTGGCGGGGAAACTGCGGAAAGTCCCAAAATGGTCAAACCAAAAGCTGACAGAATCAGTGTGCCGATCCAGAGAACCCAGCTACCCAGCCTGGAAGGACGCATCTTGAATGCTGCCAGGAGAATCACCACGTGTGGCAGCATTACCAAGCCGAGCAACAGAACGAACATTCCAAAACCTACCCAGCCTTCAGTCGCACCGGATGCTTCCATCTCTAAGGCTAGTTTAGTGGCTAATCCCGGTGACCCATAACATAGCTGAATCGTCAGAAAAACCATCGCTATGCACGTGACGATACAGGTCAACGCAACTGCTCCCAAACATCGGTCACTACTCATGTTCTAGACCTGTTCTCGAAAATGAAGCGGGTGTGTTCGCCAGTGATGATCCATCCACGCATGACAATGCTACATTCCCTATTGCTCATGGCAAAGTTTCCCAATTTCCGATTGGAGCATTTGCCCGAGGCGGTCCGGCGGAACTAATGTCGTAGGAGTTGGTATTGTGGCGACCTGGGGACTCGTAACGATAATCATTGTTCCACGGATCCTTTGCAATGCCTTGGAGGTAAGGACCGTTCCAGTTCGTAGCGCCGGCGGGTTTGCGGACGAGGTCTAGCAGGCCGTTGGTGCCTGACGGAAAACAGCCGTTATCGGCTCGGAAGGTATCCAAGGCAGTCTCGAAAT
>JADMIO010800069.1_pt1 | contig 13195 bp, 9 predicted proteins | sample 8958161 | NCBI WGS metagenome assembly JADMIO01 (sample SAMN16585339, study PRJNA669376) | soil metagenome | isolation source: Crop rotation soil | place: USA: Cullars Rotation, Alabama | collected 2011 | reverse complement strand
CTTTCCCCACGCTCCTCGCGCGCTTCCTTCGCGCTGCGATCGAACAGCGTCGGACCGGCTGCGCCGCGAGTCATGAGGGAGGAAGCACCGGCGAGGAGCCTATACAATCGCGCCACCACGCCATGAAAGTCCACCTCCCCGTCCCGATCGCGGTCGTTCTCGCAGGCGCGGTGCTCGTCGCCGGCTGCGGCGACCGTCCCCAGCGCGTGACCGGCGCATCCTCCGAGACGCAAGCCGCGTCGCCGCACGCTCCCGCGCAGGCCGCGGCGCCTTTGAAGGCGCCGAAGTTCGCGGGCCGCGTGGTGCTCGAAGGCGAGCTCGCGAACGCGAAGACCGGCGCGGTGTTCCTCAGCGCGCGGCGCAAGGGCCAACGCCTGCCGTCGCTCTCGCACAAGTACGAGATGAACGACGCCGGCTGGTCGTCGAGCGGCGCGAGCCGGACGCTCGAGTTCGCTCTGACCGAAGCGGACAACATGGGCGGCTTCGGCGCTCCGCTCGGCGCGGAGATGGAGGTCGAGGCGCGCTACGACCCCGACGGCATGATCGATCCGACGCCTGGCGCGGTGGACCCCGGCGTCGTGAAGGCGGCGGTGCCGGCGAGTCCCGGCGACAAGGGCCTCGCGATCACGCTCGCGCCGCCGACGAAGTAGCTCGGCCGTGCCCGAGCCCTGGTACGTCGAGGCGTTCCGGGCCGAGTACCTCGACGTCTACGCGCACCGCGACCTCGAATCGGCGCGGAGCGACGCGGACTACCTCGTGCGGCACGGCGTCGCCGGCAGGACGCTCGACCTGTGCTGCGGATCGGGACGGCACTGCCTGGCGTTGCGCGAGCGCGGCGTCGAAGCGTTCGGTCTCGACTTCTCGCCGGACCTGCTCGTGCGCGCGCAAGGACTCGAGGGCCTCCTCGTCCGCGCCGACGCGCGCGCGATCCCGTTCGCGGAGGGGCGCCTCGACACCGTCGTCAGCCTCTTCAGCTCCTTCGGCTACTTCGGAGAGGACGGCGACCGTCGCGTCCTCGCCGAAGCGGCGCGCGTGCTCCGCCGCGACGGCGTGCTCGTGCTCGACCTCATGAACCCGCAGCGTGTGCGGGGCGAGCTCGTGCCGCGATCGCGCACGGTCCGCGACGGCGTCGAGATCGAGGAACGGCGGCAGCTCGCCGACGGCGGGCGGCGCGTCGTGAAGGACGTGCGCTGGCGGCGGCGCGACGGTTCCGAAAGATCGTGGCGCGAGGACGTGCGGCTCTACGAGCCCGACGAGATCGGCGGGTTGCTCGCGCGCTCGGGCCTCGAGCGGACCGCCGTGCACGGGGAGTTCGACTCCACGCCGTTTTCGGCCGGATCCACGCGCCAGATCGTCCTCGCTCGCAAGCGCTGAACGGAGTCGCGCGGTATCATCCCGCGCCCTTTCCACACGCGAGAAGCCGTATGCCCCACGACATCACGTTCAGCCCGCTGTGCACCGAGCTCGCCGCCAAGGCGCGCGAGATCGCCGAGAAGCACGTCCGTCCGTCCGCCGCCAAGTACGACCGGGCGCAGGAATACAACTGGGAGGCCGCGAAGGCCGTCGCGGCGGCCGGGCTCTTCAGGACGTTCATCCCGAAGGAGTACGGGGGGCACGGAGCGGGGCTGCTCGCGCTGGCGCGCGTCACCGAAGAGCTCGCGCGAGCCGATTCCGGCTTCGGAGTCGCGTACGCCGTCAACGCGCTCGGCTCGTTCCCGATCCTCGTCGGCGGCACCGAAGAGCAGAAGCAACGCTGGCTGCCGCTGATCGCGCGCGGCGAGAAGATGATCGCGTTCTGCCTGTCCGAGAAGTTCGCCGGCTCCGACGCCGGCGGCCTCTCCGTCACCGCGCGCGAGGACGGCGACGACTACGTCATCTGCGGCGAGAAGAAGTGGACGACGAACGGCGGCGTCGCGGACATCTACTCGGTGTTCGCGGTGACCGACGCGACGTCGAAGTCGCGCCGCATCAGCGCGATCGTCGTCGAGAAGGGCACGCCCGGCTTCAGCGTCCGCAAGGTCGAGGACAAGATGGGCATCCGCTGCGTGCCCGTGGTCGAGACGCACTTCGACCACGTGCGCGTGCCGAAGAGCAACCTGATCGGCGGGCGGCCCGGGATGGGTTTCAAGCACGCGATGATGACGCTCGACCTCGCGCGGCCCGGCGTCGCGGCGCAGGCGGTGGGAGCGGCACAAGGCGCGCTCGACCTGGCGGTCGTTTACAGCAACCGCCGCCAGCAGTTCGGCGTGCCGATCAGCAACCACCAGATGGTGCAGAAGATGCTCGCGGACATGGCGATGAAGACCGAAGCCGCGCGCTGGCTCGTCTACCAGGCGGCGGTCACGGCCGAGTCCGGCGATCCGAAGACCACCCGGATCGCGGCGATGGCGAAGTGCTTCGCGACCGACGTCGCCGTCGAGGTCGCGACCGACGCCGTGCAGGTGTTCGGCGGGTACGGCTTCATGGAGGACTACCCGATCGCGAAGTTCTACCGCGACGCGAAGATCCTCCAGATCTACGAAGGCACGAACCAGATCCAGCGGATCGTGATCGCGCGCAACCTGATCAAGGAGTCGCTCGAGCTCGAGCACCTGCAGGCGTACATCCCGCGCGAAGTGCAGGAGAGCTACGAGGAGAAGGGCGCGGCCGTAGCGGCCCCGCCGGCCCAGGTGTAGGCGGGCGGGCGGCTCGGAGCCCGAGGTTCGTCGCGAAGAGAGGAGCGGAGAGCTCGAGCTCGAGCGCAGTCGATCGCCGGACGCGACCGTGCGCGGACGACGTCATCGCCCATGACGAAGCCTCCATGGGCGCAGCTGCGCTGAGGCGTGACGCGCGTTCCGTTCCGTCCGCGGCACGGCGGTCCATCGGTGGCACACGTGCGCTGACCACGGACCTCCTCCAGAAGTAGGACGAGCACTCCAGATTCTAGAAAGCGTGCTTCGCTCTCGCGCGCGGTTCGAGCGAGCACGTGTGCCGCGCGAGCTCGCGCGCGAGGTTCTCCGCAGCTCGGTCGACCGAGACGACGGCGCGCGCGGCGCGAGCGCGCGCGAGCGATTGTTCCAACTCCGTTCGAGAGGGAGCCGGATCGGCAGGGAGTTTCTAGAGATCGCCACAGTGGCAGTGGTTGTCACGCTGCGCTCGGCGCGACGTAACTCCGAGCTGTTGCGAGCGTCCGACGATTCGACGCGTATATGACGCGATCGTCACAGGCGCCTAGAAATGCAAGCGCGTAGCGAACAGACGCAGCGGCGTGGCAGCGCCGGCTGTGAATCCAACGAGTCGTCCATTTCAGAAGGAGGGATGGCGCGCACGCGGAGGTCCGCACTTGGCGGACTTCTTGCTGGGCGGGCCACACGGAGAGTGAAACGCAAATCCGTTCGGGTCCCCAAGAACGTCCGAACCCGCAACTCCCGTCAGGAGGTCAACATGTCGAGTGGACTCATCACGCACGAGCAACTGGATCGGCGCCTCGAAGTACTGGCCCGCAAGCCGGAGCGCTTCCTGAAGGCAGCCGCCAAGCTCGCGCAGGAGCTCGACGCGAAGGGAGTGGATCTCGAGATCTCCGACCCGTTGAGCTGGCGGGGCACCAGCAACGTCGCGAAGGACACCTCGCGCATCACCGTCGAGAACCAACTGCGGGCCGAGATCGACCGCATCAAGATCCTGAACCGCGAGGACGAGGTCCGGCTCACGCGGCGCGTCGAGTTCGCCCGTGTGCGCCTCGATCGCGTCCTGGCCGAGCACGGCTTGGCCTCGTCTGATCTCGCGAGCAGCACGTCCCATTCGCCCTCGGTGTTCCTGGGCTCTACGCCGGGCCTGAGCACGCTGCCGCCGAAGGTCGGCCGGCGGTGGATGGAGTGGCACTCGCTGCGCCTCGAGATGGTGGAGCGCAACCTCTACCTCGTTCTGATCAACGTCGAGCGCTATGCGCACACGACGGCGGGGCGCGCGGACCTCATCCAAGAGGGCGCGGCGGCTCTGTTCCGTGCGGTGGACGGCTTCGACTGGCGGCGCGGTCTGCTGTTCCGGACGTACGCGGTGCACTGGCTGAACCAGGCGTTCCGCAGCTATCTCTACAACTTCGGCAGCACGGTGCGGGTGCCGGTCTACCTCCAGAAGGCGACCAAGCACATCGGCGCCGCGATCGAGCGCATCGGCGATCCGGACGCGAGCGCGGCCGAGATCGCGGCGAAGTCCGGCCTGACGGAGAACCTCGTCAGCTCCGCGCGCGCCGCGGTGCGGGCCACTCGCTCGCTCGACGCGCCCATCGGCGACCCCGAGGATTCCTCCAGCCTGCGCGACGTGCTGACCTTCCACGACGAGGAAGGGCCGTACACGACGGCGCTCGAGGACGTCTCGCTCGAAGCCGGGATCGAGGAAGCGCTGTCGAAGCTCTCGGAACGCGAGCGCTATGTCGTCGGCTTGCGCTTCGGCATCGGCGGCGAGCACGAGCACACGTTGGCCGAGGTGGCGCGCAAGCTCGGGGTGAGCCTCGAGCGCGTGCGGCAGATCCAGGTCCGGGCGATCTCCAAGCTGCGCACGCCTCGCTTGCGCAAGGTGGTCGATCCGTTCCTCAACTGAGCAGGTAGAGAGAGGCCTTCTAGGCACATGCCCAGAGCGCGCGGTCGGCAGGCCGCGCGCTCCTTTTTCATCGGCTGGCGTCATGCGCGGTCGGCAGGCCGCGCACGCTCTTCATCGCGCGACTCGCGCGCGTTCGCGCTGGCGCGCTCTCAAAGCCTCGTCTACAGCGGGTCGGTGACGGCTTCCGCGGCCGCGGCCTTGTCCTTCCCGAAGACCGCGCGCGACAGCGCGAGGTAGTCGAGGAACTCGACGCGCCGCCGCGCCCAGCCGGCGACGAACCGCCAGGAGAGCACGTTCCCAGGCTCGAGCGAGCCCGCCTCGAACAGCGAGACGAGGACCCACATCAGCAGATGGCGCATCAACCCGCCGTTCGCGACGTGGACGCGCCAACGCTTCGAGATGTCGATGTTCGTGACGACGCCGTCGCGCAGAGCCTCCGCGAGCACCGCCGGATGCACCTGGATCCGGCTCGTGAACACGCTCGGCGCGTCCTCCAGCCGGTCCACGCGGCCGCGACGCACGTCGACGAGCCAATGCTCGGTCGCGCCGTTCTGCTCCACGACGAAGACCCAGCGCACGGGCAGGAATGGGCGCAGCAGCACGATGCGGCGGAGGAAGCGGCGGAAGAACTGCTCGAAGGCCTCGAACGAGACCTCGGCGGATTCCTCGCTCGCGTAGATGGCATCGAGCTCCGCGCCACGTTCACGCCGCTTGCGCGCGACGTACTGCCCGACGTCCCGGTCCTCGTCCCCGGACGTGAGCTGGAAGCCGCGCTCGCTCGACCACGAGCTCCCGTGAGGCATCCGCACGAGCCGCGTGCCGTCCAGCGGATGCGCCGACCAGTAGCGCTCGAGGTCCCACGCCGTGGCGAGGTAGTCGTTCTCGCGCAGCACTTCCCGATGGAGGTGGCACACGCTGCTCGCGAACGGGATGGCGAAGCGCGGCTTCAACACCCCGGCGGCGGCGCGGAACGCCTTGAGGTAGCTCTCCTTGTCGACGGGAATCGCGTCGGAAGGGTTCTCGAAGGTGTACGCCGACGGATACGACCATGCCGGCGAGTGGCTGCGCAGCATGAAATCGACGCGCGGGTAGCGCCGCTGCAGCTTCTTCCACGTCCTCGGCAGCGGCTTCGCGTCGTTGAGGTCGACGAGCACCTGTCCGTCGGCGACGACCACGCACAAGGAGTCGTCCTGATACTGGATCTGGAAGCTCGTGATCGTGAAGCCCGGCGCCATCTCGAACGGCCGGCCGTGCTCGAGCTCCGTGATCCGCGTGAAGCCGATCGCGCGCAGCTGGTCCGGCAGCGAGGAGACGGGGAACTTCGGGACCAGGACGTGGCAGCCGCGGTCGAAGCGCTCGAGCGACTCGCGGTGGAGGTGGTCGAAGTGCCAGTGGGTGATGTAGACGAACTCCGTCTGGAAGATCCACGGCTCGTACACCGGCTCGGGACAGTGCCACCACGCGCCCCAGTAGACGGACCCGACGATCCAGGGATCGACGACGAGTCGCTTGCCGGCGGCTTCGACGGCGAAGCAGGCGTGGCCGACGATCTGGAACTGCATGCGGGTGCGAGGGGTCGCGCCACCGCGGCGCGAATCGGACCAGAATAGCCGCGCCGCGCGCGTCGAGCGCGTGCGCTCCGGCGGTGGTAGGCTCCTCCTCCCGCATTCTCTCGCGACGATGACGACTCCTTCGGAACGGCGGAACCACGACTCGGCGCCCGTCGTGCCCGCGACGGCTGTCGCCGGAGCCGCCGGATCCGCGTCGGCGGCCGACGTCTCGTCGAAGGCCGAGGCCGCCCCCGGAGCCGAGGCGGTGCCCGCGGCATCCCCCGCGTCGAGGCGGAGCAGCGCACCGCGCCTCCCGAAACCGCCGTGGCTGAAGGTGCCTCTGCCCGGTGGCGAGGGACACGCGCGCCTGAAGAAGCTCGCGCGCGAGCTCTCGCTCCACACCGTGTGCGAGGAGGCCCGCTGCCCGAACATCGGCGATTGCTGGAAGGGCGAGCACGCGACGATGACGCTGATGGTGCTCGGCGACGAGTGCACTCGTCGATGCCGCTTCTGCGCCGTCAAGACCGTGACGAGCGCGGCGCCTCCGGACCCGAACGAGCCCGAGCACGTCGGCACCGCGATCGCCGCGATGTCGGTCGCCTACGTCGTGGTGACGAGCGTCGACCGCGACGACCTGCCCGACGGCGGCGCCGGACACTTCGCCGCGTGCGTGGAGTCGATCCGACGGCACTCGCCCGCGACCGTGGTCGAGACGCTGATCCCCGACTACCAGGAGGCGGACATCGCCCGCCTGATGGCGTCGCGCCCCGACGTCCTCGCCCACAACGTCGAGGTCGTCGACCGCCTGCAGCGCAAGATCCGCGATCCGCGTTGCAGCTTCGAGCGTTCGCTCGCGACGTTGCGCGGCGCCAAGCGCTGCGATCCGGGCGTCTTCACGAAGTCGTCGATCATGCTGGGCCTGGGCGAGACGCACGACGAGGTGATCGATGCGATGCAGCGCCTGCGCGCGGCCGGCGTCGACTTCCTGACGCTGGGGCAGTACCTGCGGCCGACCGCGCAGCACGCGCCGGTCCGCGAGTACGTCGAGCCCGTGCGCTTCGACGAGCTCGGGCGCATCGGCCGGGAGATGGGCTTCCTCTACGTCGCTTCCGGACCGCTGGTGCGCTCGTCGTACAAGGCGGGCGAGTTCTTCGCTGCGCGGTTGGTTCGCGAGCGCCGCGCGAAGTCGCCTGCGCGCGGATGACGTCGGACGCGACATCGAGGACGACGTCGCCGCCGCGTCTCGAGATCCACCGCGGCGACAACCTCGAGGTCCTGCGCGGCTTCGCTCCCGGCTCGTTCGACCTCGTCTACGTCGATCCGCCGTTCAACACGGGGAAGGTCCGAACGCTGACGCGGATCTCCGCGGTCGCCGATCGCGACGGCGATCGCACCGGCTTCGCGGGGCGGCGCTACAAGACGGTGCGCATCGGCAGCCGTTCGTTCGCGGACCGGTTCGACGACTACCTGGCGTTCCTCGAGCCGCGCTTCGTCGAGGCGCACCGCGTGCTCGCCGACGACGGCAGCTTCTTCCTGCACGTCGACTGCCGCGAGGTGCACTACTGCAAGGTGCTCCTCGATGCGATCTTCGGCCGCGAGTGCTTCCTGAACGAGATCGTGTGGGCCTACGACTACGGCGCGCGCGCGAAGAAGCGCTGGCCCGCGAAGCACGACGACATCCTCTGGTACGCGAAGGATCCGCGACGCTACACGTTCCGCCTCGAGGAGGCCGACCGGATCCCGTACATGGCTCCGAGGCTCGTCGGCGCGGAGAAGGCGGCGCGCGGAAAGACGCCGACCGACACCTGGTGGCACACGATCGTGTCGACGAACGGACGCGAGCGGACCGGATACCCGACGCAGAAGCCGCTCGGCATCCTCGAGCGCATCGTGCGCGTGCACTCCGAGCCGGGCGACCGCCTGCTCGACTTCTTCGCGGGCAGCGGGAGCTTCGGCGAAGCCGCGTTGCGCAACGGCCGCAGTTGCGTGCTCGTCGACGACAACCCGGAAGCGCTCGACGTCATGCGCGCGCGCCTGGCATTCGCGCGACCGGAGGTTTTCGGATGCGACACCGCGAACTCTCGCGCGCCCAGACGAACGGCCGCGCGGCGCTCGCGCGCATCGAGCGGCGCTCGCGCACGTGGCGGAGCTCGCGGTCCCGGCGCCGCGCGCGCTCCCAAGTGACGCTCGCGCGCCTATCGAAGCCCGCGCGCGCCGAGTAGATTGAGATCCGCGACGCGGCGCGAGAGCTCGCTCGCCGCCGCCGTCGTCTCTCCGAGACCGTTTTCGAGGCCCCCCCATGCGTCCGAGCCTCCACGTCGCCGCCGTCGTCTGCCTTTCGTCGTTCGCCCTCTCGTCCATCGCATCGGCGCAGTTCCAGCCCGTCGTTCGCGTGCACGACGCCGTCGTGCGACCGTCCGCGGGCCTCCGCGCGCCGACGCGCTCCGACCCGGCGAGCGAAGCGCTCGTCAGCAGCGTCTGCTCGAACGTCTTCCGCGTCGGCTACAACGACCCGGCGCCGGGCGGGAACCTCGCCTGCATCGCGCACGCGAACGCGGGCACGCGCTCCGCTCTCGACGGGACGGCCTTCTTCAGCCAGATCAACGGTCCCGCGCGCAACCAAGGCATCTTCGTCACCGACGCGCAGGGCCTGCACACGATCGCGATCGGCTGCGGCGGAGGCGGCGGCAGCGGGAACCCGGGCGCGGGCGTCGGCGATCCGTCGCCGATCGGCGGCACGTTCAGCGGCATGTTCGGCGGGACCTTCTTCGCGCCGGCGAGCAACGCGAACGGCGACGTGCTCTTCATGTCGGACGTCGACGGCGGCTCGAGCCCGCGCGGCCTCTTCCTCTACAAGGCCGCGACGCAGACGATCGTGAAGGTCGCCGCCGTCGGCGATCCGTCGCCGGCCGGTGGGACGCTGCTCGAGGTCGGGCCCGGCTCGATCAACGACGCGCAGACCGTGGTGTTCGCGGCGTGGGGCTCCGCTGCTGCGAACGACCTCGTCCTGAAGTGGCAGGCCGGGACCGTGACGAAGGTCGCCGCGAACGGCGATCCCGCGCCGAGCGGCGGTGCGTTCCAGTTCCTGATCACCGAGAGCCTGGGTTTCGTCGACGGCTCGACGATCCATTGCGGACCGCTGCCGGACGTCAACAACTCGGGCCAGATCAGCTTCCGCGCCATCACGACGGGCGGATCGCGCGGCGTGATCGTGCAGACGGGCGGCGTGAACCAGTGGTACGTGCTCGCCGGCGACCCGACGCCGCACGGCGGCACCTACTTCGACCTGCAGGGCGCGTGCATCAACGACGCGGGGCAGATCGCGTTCTTCGCCGATTGGAAGCCGACGCCGAGCACGTTCAACAGCGGCTGGTTCGTTGGCAAGCCGGGGAACTGGCGCTCCGGCCTCTCGTTCAACGATCCGATCTCGACGGGCGTGTGCGCCGGCCAGGCCTTCTCGCGCAACCCGATCCAGGCGCTCGACGACAACGGCGATCTCCTGCAGTGGACGGTGATCGACTACGGCGGCTCGAACCAGAAGGAGGCGCTGGTGATCAGTGCCGCGGACAGCTCGCTGACGATCGTCGTGCAGCAGGGCGGACCGACGCCCGACGGCGGCACGTTCAACGGCTTCGACGCCTGGCCCTCGCTCGTCGGGCTGCGCGGCGCGTACGGAGGCGGGACGCCCGGCTCCGGGCACTTGAACAGTTACTTCCAGTTCGGCGAGTGCCCGCCGTCGCCCGTGGCGTACTGCACCGCCAAGCTGAACTCGCTCGGCTGCACGCCGTCGATCGGCTCGAGCGGAACGTCGAGCGCGACCTCTTCGAGCGGGTTCACGATCTCCGCGACGCAGCTCCTGAACAACAAGCTCGGCCTCGCCTTCTACGGCTTCACGGGCCGCGCCTCGACTCCGTTCGCCGGCGGCACCCTGTGCGTCGCCGCTCCGCTCAAGCGCTCGACGTTCGCGTCGACCGGCGGCAACCCGCCTCCCAACGACTGCTCGGGCGTCTGGTCCATCGACATGAACGCGTTCGCGGCCGGGGCGCTCGGCGGGAACCCCAATCCGCTGCTCCTCGATCCGGGTCGCACCGTGGACGTGCAGATCTTCAGCCGCGATCCGGGATTCGCGCCGCCGAACAACCTCTCGCTCACGAACGGGCTCGAGTACGTCGTCGGTCCCTGATCCGACCGTCATCGACCCCTGCACGGAGGCGACGGCGCGCCGTCCGTCCGCCTCGACGCCCGCCACTGCGACTCGCGGCCGAAGGGCTGCGTCGGTCGACGCAGTTCCTGCGCGAGGCGCGATCGGACGCACGGCGTAACCGACGCGACGTCTCGGAACCCGGCGCGGCGTGCGGTAGACTGCGCGGATCCCGCGCACGGCCGCGACGCCCCGCGGCCGTCCGCGACGCCTCGGGAACGCCACCACCGCATGACCGCCACGAAGCTCCTCACCGTCATCGAGCCCGACGGGGGCGTCAACGGCAGCGACCCCGGCATGAGCGATGCCGAGCTGCTGCACGCCTACCGCACGATGCTGCGCACCCGCGTCTTCGACGAGACGTGCATGAAGCTCCAGCGGTCCGGCCGCATCGGCTTCTCGATCCCGAACCGCGGCGTCGAGGCCTGCCAGGTCGGCTCCGCCAGCGCGCTGCGCAAGACCGACTGGTTCTTCCCGAGCTACCGCGACTTCGGCATGGCGCTGTACCACGGGGTCACGATGCTCGACATGATGCACAACATGTATGGCAACGCGCTCGACGCCGCGCGCGGACGCCAGATGCCGGTGCACTTCAGCTTCGCGCCGCCGGCGCAGCCGATCCGCTTCTTCTCGATCAGCTCGCCGATCGGGACGCACATCCCGCAGGCCGTCGGCGCCGCGTACGCGCTGAAGTACCGCGGCGAGGACGGCGTCGCGCTGGCGAGTTTCGGCGACGGCGGGACCTCCAGCCTCGGGTTCCACTCCGGGATGAACTTCGCCGGCGTGTGGAAGGCGCCGGTCGTGTTCCTCTGCCAGAACAACGGCTGGGCGATCTCGTGCCCGGTCGAGCAGCAGACCGCGTGCGAGACGTTCGCCGAGAAGGCAGTCGCCTACGGGATGCCGGGCGTGCGCGTCGACGGCAACGACTTCCTCGCCGTGCGACAAGTCGTCCTCGAAGCCGCGGAGCGTGCGCGCTCCGGAGCCGGCCCGACGCTCGTCGAGGCGGTCACGTACCGCATGGGCGGGCACTCGACCTCCGACGATCCGACGAAGTACGTCCCGAAGGAGACGCTCGCCGAGTGGGAGCGCCGCGACCCGATCCAGCGCTTCGAGAAGTTCCTCGCGAAGAAGAAGATCTGGGACGAGCCGCTGCGCGAGCGCCTGCTCGCCGAAGCGAACGAGGAAGTCAACGACGCCGCGCGCGCCGCGCAGGCGACGGCGCGCCCGGGCCTCGAGACGATCTTCACCGACGTGTACGCCGAGCTCCCGCCGCACCTGCGGAAGCAAGGCGAGTACCTCTTCGACCTCTCCAAGCGCCGCGGCGAGGCCGAAGCGGGCGACGGCAAGTTCCCGTTGTGACGACTCGCGTCGTCGCGATGCGATCTCGCTCGCGCGCTCCCCACGACCTCTCCCTCACACCCCGATGCCGAATCTGACCTTCGTCCAAGCCGTCAACGACGCCCTGAAGACGGCGATGCGCACGGACCCGAACGTCGTCGTGTTCGGCGAGGACGTCGGCCCGAAGGGCGGCGTGTTCCTCGCGACCGAAGGCCTGACGAAGGAGTTCGGCGAGAAGCGCTGCTTCGACACGCCGCTCTCCGAGGACGGCATCATCGGCACCGCGATCGGGATGGCGGTCAACGGCTTGAAGCCGGTCGCCGAGATCCAGTTCCAGGACTTCATCTACCCCGCGTTCGACCAGATCGTCAGCGAGGCCGCGAAGCTGCGCTATCGCTCGGGCGGGCAGTACACGGCGCCGATGGTCATCCGCACTCCCTATGGAGGCGGCATCCGCGGCGGGCTCTACCACTCGCAGTCGGCCGAGGCGTACTTCTGCCACACGCCCGGGCTGAAGGTCGTCATCCCTTCGACGCCGTACGACGCGAAGGGCCTCCTGCTCTCCGCGATCGACGACCCCGATCCGGTGATCTACCTCGAGCCGAAGGCGCTCTACCGCTCGATGAAGGGGGAGATCCCCGAAGGCAAGTACACGGTCCCGCTGTCGACGCTGCGCACGGTGCGCGAAGGCAAGAGCGTGACGGTGTTCTGCTACGGCGCGATGGTCCCCGTCGCCACGAAGGCCGCGGAGCAAGCGGCCGAGAAGGGGATCGAGTGCCAGATCGTCGACCTGCGCACGCTCTACCCGCTCGACGAGGACGGCGTGCTCGACGCGGCGAAGTCGACCGGCCGCGTCGTCGTCGTCCACGAGGCGCCGCGCTTCTGCGGCTTCGGCGGCGAGATCAGCGCGCTGATCGCCGAGCACGCGATCGAGTACATGGAAGCGCCGATCGCGCGCGTCACCGGCTTCGACACGCCCTTCCCGAACACGCTCGAGCACCACTACCTGCCCGACGACCGCCGCGTGCTCGACGCGATCGAGCACGTGCACGGCTTCTAGAACGGCGCACGGAGAACGACATGGCCCTCGAGTTCAAGCTGCCCGACATCGGCGAGGGGATCGCCGAAGGCGAGATCGTCAAGTGGCTCGTGAAGCCCGGCGACGCCGTGAAGGAACACCAGTCGGTCGTCGAGGTGATGACCGACAAGGCGACGGTCGAGGTGCCCGCGCCCGCGGCGGGCACGATCGTCGAGCTGCGCGCGAAGGAAGGTGCGACGGTGCCGGTCGGCAGCGTGCTGTTCGTGCTCGAGACCGGCGGCGCGCAAGCCGCTGCGCCCCAGGCGAAACCGAATACGCCTCAAGCGAAGTCGAGCGCGCCCGACGCGAAGCCGAGCGCGGAGCAACCCAAGAAAGCGCCCGAGCCGCCGAAGACCGGCGAATCGGCGAAGGCCTCCGAGCCGCGCGGTCCGCTGCCGCAGCGAGGCGCGCCAACTGCCGCGACGCAGCGCCCTGCCCCCGCCGGGAAAG
>JADMIO011594934.1_pt1 | contig 13198 bp, 12 predicted proteins | sample 8958161 | NCBI WGS metagenome assembly JADMIO01 (sample SAMN16585339, study PRJNA669376) | soil metagenome | isolation source: Crop rotation soil | place: USA: Cullars Rotation, Alabama | collected 2011 | reverse complement strand
CTATTCGAGCGTAGAAAAAAGGCGACGTTCGTCGGACGAATGCGATGCAGCGTACGCGCCAGGATAGTTCCTGCCCAGGCGGCTTGTTCCTCTGGGTTGGTCACAAACAAACCGCGATGACCAGACGTCCCCGACGAGAGTCCAACTGTATACCCTTGTAATGTAGGGCTAAAGTCGCGGGATTGTTCTGCGTGGAGGGCGACCGCCATCGCCTGTTCGCGATCCAATCCGCGCGTATTAAACCGATTGAATTCCCGCATCATGATTTGTTTGTCGACCGGCGGTAATGTACGCCAATCCTCAGAATTGTGGCCAGCCCAATGCTCGCTGTAGAAGGGTGAATACTGCCGCACGTACCTCGTCATGCTTCGCGCTCGTCGCTCCTGGTAGGAGCGGAGCGCAGTGCCATGTAAGATATGGGCACGCCAGCGGGCTCTTACGAACTGAGCGATGATCGCGCCTCGGCCGCTCCAGGTCACCGTTCGACCTCGCGTTGCAGCGCCTCCGGGCAATGCGTGGGCACAAGTCGCGTTTCTGGACGCGCCAGGGTAAAGGTATGGAGGTTATCGAGCGTAGTTGCAACCGCGACTGGATCATCGACGATCAGATGGGTCACTTTGGATGGCGGTCGCCGTTCACGTACAGCACGGCTCAACCAGCATCCATCTGCGGCGAACAATACTTCGCCATTCATAGTCTGCGCCAGGAGGCCGATCTGACCACGAGCATGCCCAGGTAGCCGCATCAAAACCAACGAACCATCGCCAAACACATCGTGCGTCGGTCCAAGACCTGGCAACGACGGCCCATCGAAAGATTGAATCATTCGTAGTCGATTCGTGAAATCATCCGGCAACAACCCTGGAAGGTAACCCCGTCGCAATGCACGTAGACCTCTCAGACCGCGAATACTATCGACCGCCTCCTGGCTCACGATGAACTCAGCTTGCGGAAAATCGCGCAGACCAACTATATGATCGGCATGAAAATGGGAGATCAGCACATGCTTGATAGCGTCGGGGGCAATTCCAAGACGAGGTAGTTGCGCAATGACTGCCTGCTCTGGCTTGAACCGAAGCGGCGTCGTATAGCGATATAAGCGATATGGCAGACGCCGCGTGAGATCGAGCATGCGTGGTGCATAGCCAGTATCCCAGAGTAACCATCCTTGCTGCGGGTGATGGATCACAACAGCCAGCGCATGGCAATCGACGCGCTGGCGACGACCACCAACCATCATATGATGCTCCGAGGCAACACAATAGCCGGTGTCGAGCACATGGTACCTTACTGCCGGAACGGATACCATCATGCACCTTCCTGCTTCGTCGTCAATGCAGCAAGGGTGCGCTCCATGCCCTCTGCAACCGTGATAGGCGGTATATAGCCAAGATCGCGTCGTGCCGCAGAAATATCGTATGTTTGGGTCCGCGCCAATATTGCGACGGAATAGCGTGTTAATAGCGGTTCACGCTTGGTGATGCTTGCCCGCAATTCCATGACCCAGGCAGCGATAAGGGCTAGGTTCAACGGTATATGCCGCTGCGGTTGGGATATGTGTAATTGCTTAAGTATTGAGCGAATCGTCGGCCATAACGGCACGTGCTCGTCGTTGGTGATGGTATACGTCTTTCCAACTGCATCCGTTGGAGTTAACGCCAGAACCAGGGCATAGGCAACGTTTTCAACGAAGGTCAAGTCGACCAGGTTCTTGCCGTCGCCGATCTGGGGTAATCTGCCAGCACGTGCAGCATCCAGCAAGCGCGGTAGCAGCGATCGATCGCCTGGACCGAAGATCGCCTTGGGTCGAATGATCACGCTCTCCAGATCGCGAGCGCCTCGCACTACGTCCTCGCCTAGCTTCTTCGTTTCCGAGTAGATCGACGCAAATCGTCGTGGATATGGCGTTGCTTCGGTTGCATTGACGTGCGACTTGCCATCAAACACCACACTTGGCGACGAGACATACACCAGTCTACGTACTTGGTTCAGGCGACATCCGTCAATGACTGAGCGTGTGCCTGCGACGTTAATCGAAAAGAAATCTCGCCTATCACCCCACGGCGCAGACAAAGCGCCTGCATGAATCACACAATCGACATGTTTGCAGGCTTGTACAACAGCGGCATGATCGCGTAGATCGGCAGCAATTGGTTGCGCACCTTGCGCAACGAGGCCGCTGGCCGCTGCAAAATCGCGTCCTAACAACAGTACCTGGTGACCCTGATCGAGCAGTAGTGCCGCAGTGCTTCTGCCAAGGAATCCAGTCCCTCCCGTAATCAATATCCGCATCGCACCATCACGATTATTGCGCTTGATCGAACAATCGCTTGAACTCGTCCAGCGATTGCGCCCCAATCAACCGCTTACCTGCAATATCGAAGACAGGTCGACTGCGAACTCCAGCACGCTCAGCAGCTGCCGCATCATCCTTTACTTTATCGCGAAACTCATGTTGGTCAAAGCACGTCTGAAACGTCGCTGCCTCCAACCCAAGTTCGTCAACCATCGGCTTTAATGCTGCAAACGTGGTTGCACCACCGAGTTCGCCTTGACGGCGATAGATCATATCGCGCATTTCCCAGAACTTGCCCTGTGCTCCCGCACATTCCGACGCTTCACCAAGCGCCAACGATGTAGCTCCCAGTTGAATCAAGTGGCGATAAATCAGGCGGACCTTGCCTGTTTTGATATATTGCTCAATGATCGCAGGTTCAGTTTCCACAACGTGGAAAGCGCATGTTGTTCAGAGAAAGTCCGAATAGAACTCAAACGCAATCGGTGCCTGTAAGTCCCCCAACACGAAATAGCCCTCAGCGGTTCTGTTTTGTGGCAGTCCTGCAAACGGAGAATTTGCAATAGTGCTGGAGGTTCCGGCAACTGCTGGCGATGTACCGTCGATCAATGGGGAAGGATTCGCTGATGGCGATGGCATTTCATCAGTATCAGCGGATTGACTGCCGCATGCGACAAGTCCGAGCAATACGGTTAGGAGCATGATGATCCAGGCCTGGCGACGAAGATGCACGAGCATAATTACCTCGATGTGATCGACAGAGATGCAATGCGTATCACGATACCGGCTTCTGTGTTTCAACGCAACCAACCTATAAATCGGTACGTAGCGCATCTGCTCTAGCGGCAGATGCACGGTATACTACCGTCCAGTCACAGCGCTTAAATTTGAGCACGCCACCATGCAGATCCCGCTTCGGCAATATTGGACGCTGCTCGCAACCTACCTGCGCCCTTACTGGCGGCAGGTCGTGTTGTTAGCCGTCTTGCTACTATCTACCATTGCGCTACAGCTGATCAATCCACAGATCATGCGATCCTTCATCGACGCTGCGCGCGCCGGTGAGCAGCTTTATGCCTTGATCAGACTCGCTGTGCTCTTTCTTGGTATTTCCATCGTTTTGCAGTTCATGACATTAGGCACGACCTATGTCGGCGAGAACCTGGGCTGGCAAGCGACCAACCAGTTACGGCTTGATCTTGCGCGGCACTGCCTTGCGCTTGATATGTCCTTTCATAACTCGCGGTCGCCTGGCGAGTTGATCGAGCGCGTTGACGGCGATGTGAAAGTGCTTTCCAACTTCTTTTCACAGCTCGTCATTCAGGTTTTTGGCAGTGGACTGCTGGTAGTAGGTATCTTAGTAGTCCTCTTTCTGGAAGACTGGCGTATCGGCGCAGCCCTAACAATATTTGCCTGCATTGCCTTCATCGTACTCGCACGTATACGCGGTATCGTCGTACCGTACTGGACTGCGACGCGCCAGGCTAGCGCAGATATGTACGGGTTTGTCGAGGAGCGCCTTGCTGGCACACAAGACATCCGAGCTAATGGTGGCCAGGCATACGTCATGCATCACTTTTACCGGTTGCAACGGGCTGCCTGGCGCGTGACACTCAAAGCTGGAATTATGTCCACGATGATGACAAATACAGCCTGGGTGTTGTTTGCAATTGGAAACGCTGTAGCACTGGCAATTGGCGCATCGTTATATACTGCCGGTACGTTGTCCCTAGGTTCGGTATATCTGATCTTCTTTTACAGCACTCTGCTGACTCAGCCACTCGATTTGATCACCCGCCAGCTCGATGATTTACAGAAAGCAGGCGCTAGTATTGGTCGCATTAACGAACTGACCAACCTGCGCAGCACATTGGAGGATGGTCCAGGCTTTTCACTGCCTGCCGGTCCTCCTGCAGTCGAGTTCGATAACGTCTCATTCAGCTATGGCGATGGTGAGCCTGTACTGCACGATCTTACATTCAGCGTGCGTCCCGGCAAGGTACTCGGTTTACTCGGTCGGACTGGTAGCGGCAAAACCACGATCACGCGCCTGTTACTCCGCTTGTACGATCCGACACAAGGCACCATCTGTCTCGGCGTTGGGCAGCAATGCTGGGACTTGCGTCAGGCACGGATGGCAGATGTCGGCCGCTGGATCGGCATGGTCACACAGAACGTTCAACTCTTCGATGCCTCGGTACGCGAGAATCTAACCCTGTTCGACCAACGCATTCCGGACCAGGATATTCTACGTGTGATAGAAGAGCTCGGCCTCGGCACGTGGTTCGCGTCACTCTCGCATGGGCTGGACACACGATTGGCAGGCGGCGGAGGTGGGCTCTCGGCAGGCGAAGCACAGTTATTGGCCTTCTGCCGCATTTTTCTCAAAGATCCGAAGGTCGTGATCCTTGATGAAGCTTCCTCGCGCCTTGATCCAGCCACCGAGCAACGTGTCGAGCACGCCGTCACACGCTTGGTCGAAGGGCGTACCGCGATCATCATCGCTCATCGCCTGGCAACCGTCGAGCGAGCCAACGATATCATGATCCTGGATCGCGGTCGCATCCAGGAATCTGGATCGCGCGAACAACTCGCGGATGATCCACATTCCCAATTTTCCCATCTGCTGCGCACAGGTGGACTGCGCGAGGTATTAGCATGAGCCCGCGTTCACTGCCAACCTGGCGTTTTCTGTGGCGTATCCTTAGTTTCCAACTCTGGTTCTATGGCCTGATGATCGTGCTGCGCACGCTCGTTTTTGCCGCAGCACCACTTGCTACAGGACTGATCCTGCAACGCTTCTTCGATTATCTAAGCAACTCTGAACAAGCCGGTATTGGCCCCTGGACACTCGCAGCACTACTGGTCGTTGTCGCATTGGCACGTGCAGGCGCAGTTACGCTCGATCTTTCAGCACTTTGGCGCTGGAACTTTCTGGCTGGCACATTGCTCAGAAAGAATATGTTCGAGCGTATCTTGCAACGTCCTGGTGCACGCGCCGTGCCGTACTCGCCAGGCGAAGCAATCACACGCATTCGGGACGACAGTGATGAGGTAGCGGCATATACCGGTGAACCATTGATCTTCCTGGTGGCCAATGGTGTATTCACAATCGTCGCCCTGTACATCATGATGCGCATCAACGTACAAATCACGATCATCGCGACGCTACCACTTATGGTTATCATCGGTCTGGCAAATCTCGCCATGCCACGCATCGCGCGCTATCGGGCGGAAAGTCGCGAGGCGAGCGGCAGTGTCAGTGGCTTTATCGGCGAGATTTTCAGCGCAGCCCAAACGATCAAAGGTGCACGAGTCGAAGAAAACATACTGTCGCGGCTTGCAGTACTCAATGAGGCGCGCCGCACAAGTGGGCTCAAGGATCAGGTTTTTGCTCAAGGACTCCATAATATCTTCCTAAGCACGGTCACACTCGGTACCAGTGTCGTTCTACTGAGCGCAAGCGCGGCAATGCGCACCGGACAATTTACGGTCGGCGATTTTGCGCTCTTTGTCTCATACCTCGAAATGGTCACTCTGTGGATTGGTGAAGTTGGACGTGCCATGGCTGGCTATCGACAATCGGCTGTCTCACATCGCCGTATGCAAGAGTTGATGCAGGACGCGCCACCAGCCCAGCTCGTCGAACATGGTCCGGTCTATTTGAGTGGAGACCTACCATCTGTTCCTTACCATGCCAAGACTTCTGCCGATCGATTACAAACGCTGACCGTTCAAGGGCTTACATATCGTTATCCTGAAACTGGCCGTGGAATATCCGAGATCGACCTGTGTTTAGAACGTGGCTCGTTTACTGTCGTCACCGGACGTATCGGATCAGGCAAGACCACTCTTGTCTGCGCACTTCTCGGCCTCCTTCCCAAAGATAGCGGTGAACTCCGCTGGAATGGCACACTGGTCGAACATCCTGGCGATTTTTTTGTTCCACCGCGATGTGCGTACACCGCACAGGTGCCACGACTCTTCAGCGAAAGTATTCGCGACAATATTTTGATGGGACTACCCGAAGATAAGGTGGATCTGACAGCAGCGTTACAACTGGCCGTAATGGAGCAAGACCTGGCAGGCATGAGCACAGGCCTGGATACACCGATCGGGACGCGTGGCGTACGGCTCTCTGGAGGTCAAGCTCATCGCACTGCCGCAGCGCGTATGTTCGTTCGCACTCCCGAACTCTTGGTCTTCGACGATCTTTCCAGCGCTCTCGATGTTGAAACCGAGCAGGCGCTGTGGGAAGGCCTGATCGCGGGTGATGCCACTGGGAATGGCACAACCTGTTTAGTTGTGTCACATCGCCGACCGGCACTGCGACATGCTGACCAGATCATCGTACTCAAAGATGGCAGGATCGACGCCATGGGGTGTTTGGATGATCTGCTGGCCAGCAACGAAGAGATGCGCCGCTTGTGGCAAAGTGGCAAGGAAGAAACGACATCAGGCGTAGAGATAGCAAATGAATTGGCACAATAGCGAAAAAATGGGGCACGATAATTGGTAGTTGAAAGTGACGCCGAAACAGTCTATTCTTCCCGTATAGGGAAACACTCTAGCATTGATGCAGAGGTTCGACAATGAAGATCAGGCATAGTGGTGGTAAGACGGATATTGCGGACGAGCAGGCCTGGGAGTTAATCAACGACCTTGCCCTCTACGAAACGTGGAAGCCATTCCTCGATCCGGTTCTTGAAGAGGCTGAACAGAGTAAGCCGAGCGATCCAGAGAATACCTACCGTGCCGTGATCATCAAGCTCGAATCCGGTCGTGCTCCACGCTGCGTTGATCGCATCGGCACTCTCAATCCCTGCGAAGATGATGAAGATAGGCTGCTTGGCCGACTCGAACGAGAGCAAAGCTCAACGCGCCGAGCAGTCGCGCGTGCCCTGGCACCGGTTACCCGCGCGTTTCAGCGTGTTCGATTTGGCGGAGAGCCAGCTCAACATCCGGCACATGCGCACCAACAAGATCGATTTATGGAACACCGCGACCGTCACGGGCGTTAAGCAAACAACAAACGCAACGTCAGCAGGGCATTACTCGTAGCAATAGGTAATAACGAGTATATTCGTACACCTAAGGAGCTATACGTATGACCTGCCCAAAATGTGGCCGTTCGAATCCAGAAGACTCGAAGTTTTGCATCTACTGTTCGAGCCGCATGGCCGAGCCTGAGCACGTATCTGCATCAACCGGACAGACGGTGCTCCTGGACAGCACAACTGTTGCGCCTGTTCCACCAACCGCACAACTCGCACCTACCACATCACAGCAAGGCATCTCAAGTGGTGTCATTGGTGCAGTCTGGCTGATAGGCATCGGCTTACTCATCATGTTCAAGCTTATGTGGCCTGGTATATTGATTTTGCTCGGTTTGACCGCATTTCTCCATGATTCATCCAGTGGCCGGTCACAGTCGGGTCTGCGCACGCTCGTTTTCTTTGTTGGCATAGCTTTTCTGTACTGGACACGTCTATTTTGGCCCGGCATGCTTATCTTGCTCGGAATAGTTGCGCTACTCAGTCCTGAGGTACGTGGTGGTCGAGCCTGAAAACCAGGAAACGAGGTATCCGAACGAGCGCAAGCATCTGTTAGTGTTTCCATGGCATTGCTATCAGTCTTCCAGCCACTCAGTAACAAACTGAGGGCTGACGTGAATATCGACCTGCCTTAAGATGCCTGTACCGGAATTGACGAAAGCGTGAGGTACATCCGGCCCGGTTATTACGATCTGCCCAGCGGTTACTTCGACCTGCTGTGTGCCAACGGTGTAGGTCGCTTGACCCTCCAGCACGAAAAAGAGTTCTTCGTAAGGGTGCCGATGCAGCCGCGGCCCCTCGCCAGGTGGCACATCGACCAGGATAAATGACGTGTTCGAGGTCCCATTGAGGTATCCCTCGAATTCTCGGTAACCACCATCTTCGCGCAAATCGTCCCGATTGAGGATCGTGTATTCCATCGTCTTGTCCCTCTCAAGCCTGACGCCACTGTTGAAAACCTATTATCAACGAATCTCCTACGCCCTAGCAATACCATAAAAATACGAGAAGCCTGAGCAGCGCCCCGCAACAGCCGCTCAGACTTCTCGTATTGAGGAGGAACCCCTTGACCTCACCTATATATACGCTTGGAAAGCCTTAATCGGTTTCATTACCCTGAATTGAGTTCAGCAGTGGACCAACGTTGTACACAATGATGCGTCTTGCGGAACTGCGAAAGCAGTATCAAGCGTGTATCATGCACTCAGCACCGCATATCGAGCTTTTACCAGAACAGCGGTGCGGAGATGGAGGTGCGTATGTTTCGATGCGATCTAGGCGATGGTGTTGTGCTGCGGATGTTCGATGGGCGGCACACGGAAGAACTGTTCCGCCTGTGCAACCGTAATCGCGAGCATTTGCGACCATTTTTGCCCTGGATCGATCAGGTACGCACATCAATGGATTCCGGCGATTTTATCCGTAGTGGACTACAACAATTCGCCAACGATAACGGTTTCCAGGCAGGTATCTGGCTGAATGGAGAGCTTACCGGAGGTATCGGCTACCACTACTGGAACTGGAGCAGTCGGCGTACCGAACTTGGCTACTGGCTTGGGTCAGAATATCAAGGTCAAGGTTTGATGACGCGCGCTTGTCGCGCATTCACCGAATACGCATTCGTTGAGCTTGGACTTCAGCGCGTCGAGATTCAGTGTGCCAGCGACAATCTGCGTAGCCGAGCAGTCCCCGAGCGGATCGGTTTCACGAATGAAGGGGTCAGACGTCAGGCCGAATGGCTGCACGATCACTTTGCCGACCTGGTGGTGTATAGCATGTTGCGCGATGAATGGACGCCGATCGAGATCGATGCACTAACGCAAACGTAGGATAGTAATGGCTGAGCAATACCAAGAACAAATTAAACAAGGTGTACTGGACGAGGCAACTTTTCTGCGCTTGACGCTTGCCGGACCTGTACGTGGACATATCACGCCCTGGCGTAAAATTGTCGTGAGACCGGTCCTGGTGCGAAATCGGCGTCATCTGCAGTTCTCGTACTTCGATACGCGCCAAGACACGACCAAGAACTTCCCGCTCCCCGAGGCAGCACCACAACTCGACGAAATCCTGGCGATTCCGTTCAGTTCAGTGCATTTGCAAACGACGACCGGCGATGTGCGTCTGCAGCGCACGAAATCTGGTAAACAGTTGCTCCATCGCGAAAAAGCAAGTCTGAACACAGCTCCGGAGCTTGCGCATAACACCTCGAAAGATCTGCCGTTGCCCGCTGGTAAACCCGACCCATTCCTACAGCGCATCGGGATTATGAATCAGCAAGGCATCGTTCGGCCAGCGATGCAGGGCAAGTTTTCACAGATCAACGAGTTTCTTAAGCTCCTCGAACATACCGGAGAGTTGGAGTCGTTTGGCGACCGACCAGTCGAAATCCTGGACTGCGGCTGTGGCTCGTCGTATCTGAGTCTGGCAACCTATCATTACCTCAACAACATCCGGGGTATTCCTGCACGGCTCACCGGCATCGACACCAATGCGCGATTAATCGAGAAAAGTAATCAGCATAGCGAGTCGCTTGGTTTCGAGCAAATCTGCTTTCGGGCAACCGCGATCGCTGACTATGTACCAGACGTGCGGCCTGATATTGTGATCGCGCTGCATGCCTGCAATACGGCCACTGATGATGCTCTATTTCAGGGGATCATTAATCAATCTCGCCTGATTATGTGTGCTCCCTGCTGCCATCATGAACTCCACGAACAGCTCCATAGCGTCACACCATTCGAGCCAGTTTTCCAACACGGCATTTTGCGTCAACGCATGGGTGACCTACTCACAGATACTTTTCGCGCCTTGATTTTACGGATCAACGGGTACAAGACTGACGTCGTTGAGTTTATATCACCAGAACATACCGACCGCAATCTGATGATTCGTGCCGTACGTCGAGCACATATTCCTACAGCACAAGCTGAGAACGAGTATCAAAACCTCAAGGCTTTTTGGCATGTAACACCGTATCTTGAACGCATACTCAAGCGTGCAGGACACGAATTACCAGTTACTATTGCACATTAGTACAACATTGATGTATCGAGAGGAGTACTCTCGGTTACAATACCGCTGTTGATTGAGCACATGCTTAATCGAACCGATAGGAGGCGACTACATGTTAATTAGCTCCCCTATGAACGACGCGCTTAACGAGCAAATCGGCAATGAATTTGCTGCATCTCTCCAGTATGTCTCAGTCGCAGCATATTTCGATAACGAGAGCCTACCGGTGCTTGCCAGGCATTTCTACAAACAGGCCGAAGAAGAGCGCGAGCATGCGATGCGCTTCGTCAAGTACGTTGTGGATGCAGGTGGACAGGTGCAGATTCCAGCGATGCCCGCTGCTCGCTCAGGCTTTGAGTCGGTAGCAGATGCCGTTCAACTCGCTCTCGACTCTGAATTGAAGGTGACCCGTCAGATTAATGGTTTGATGGATCTCGCGATCAGCGAGCGCGACCATCTGGCGACCAGCATATTGCAATGGTTCGTCAACGAGCAACTCGAAGAAGTCTCCAGCATGGAAACACTGCTCAAGATGGTTCAGCGTGCCGGTGAATCAGGGTTGTTGTTTGTAGAAAGCTATCTCCAGCAGAAAGGCCCGGTTTCTCCCGACGCTGTTGAGATCGCGACGAGCTAATTGCTGCCACACTATGCAACCACGGCACGATCGGCGAGGCGACCCCAGGTCACCTCGCCAGCGCCGGGACGGGCGATCAAGAATCCCTGTCCGAGGTCACACCCAAATTCTCGTAAGCGTGCCATCTGCTCAGGTGACTCAATTCCTTCAGCCGTGACACTCATGTTGAGGTTCCGAGCAAGCGTAATTATCGCACGCACGATTGCATCGCCCTCGGCATCGCGTCCAAGTCGTTCGACAAACGATCGATCGATTTTGAGCACGTCCAGCGGAAAGCGCTGCAAATAGGCAAGCGACGAATAGCCTGTCCCGAAATCATCCACAGCTAATCCAACACCAAGTTGTTTGAGCCGCACGAGGGTCGAGCTGGTCGTGTCAGCATCGTTCATCATCACACTTTCGGTGATCTCAAGTTTCAAGCTCGATGCAGGCAGACCGGTTTCAAGCAACACCCGCGTGATGTCGTCGACAAGCTCTGGCGATTGGAACTGCCGAGCCGAAAGATTCACACCCAGAATGATAGGGGGTGCTGAGGGTTGCTCGATCTGCCATGCACGAACCTGGCGACATGCTTCAGCCAACACCCAGCGCCCGATCGGCAAAATCAGTCCAGTTTCCTCAGCAATTGGAATGAAATCAGCAGGGGAGATCAACCCGCGCTGTGGGTGTTCCCAGCGCACAAGCGCCTCTACCTCACTCAGGCGGCCGGTATCCAGCACCATCAAAGGTTGGTAGAAGACACGTAGCTCGTTATGTTCGATTGCTCTGCGTAGTTCGGTCTCGATCTCCAGGCGTTTCATCGCGCTCGCGTTCATAGTGTGATCGAATACTGCATACTTTGACTTACCGCTCGTTTTTGCTCGGTACATCGCCAGATCTGCATCACGCAGTAACCCATCAGATGTGTCCTGACCGCGGCTCATCGCGATGCCGATACTGAAGGTTGTCACGAACTCGTGACTGCTTACACGCACAGGCTCATGCAACAATGTTGCAATGCGCTCGGCAATATGAATCGCGTCACCAAGTCCTGCAACCTTCTCCAGGATGATCGTGAACTCATCACCTCCGATGCGCGCTACTGTATCTTCGGGTCGAACACATTGTTGCAGCCGACGCGCCATTTCAAGCAAGAGTTGATCGCCAATCTGATGGCCCAGACTATCATTGATAACTTTGAAATTATCCAGATCTAAAAAGAGGACAGCTACCGAATCATGAGTGCGGTCCGACCGTGTTAATGCACGATCCAGACGATCCATGGCCAGGGCACGGTTTGGCAAGTTCGTTAGCCCATCATGAAACGCCAGATGGCGAAGTTCGGCTTCAAAGCTTTTATGTTCGGTAATATCATGGTAGGTTACGACGATGCCGCCGATCGCACTATCGTCGAGCAAATTATTAGCGATGACTTCGAAGGCTCGCCAACTGCCATCGGCATGCTGCACTCGTAGTTCCGTCGTCAGATTAACGCCAGGACTTAGCACCGCCTGCTCAAGCAGATTGCGGGCACGCAGAATATCATCGCTATGTACAAGGTCCCAGGCGTCCTGTCGATCGAGGGTTTCGGGAGCGTAGCCCCAGATACGCTCTGTAGCAGGGCTCTGATAGCGAACCCGTCCATCTGCATCCAGGATCACGATCACATCAGATGCATTTTTGACCAACGCACGAAAGCGCTCTTCATTGCGCCTGAGCAACCATTGGCTTGCAGCCAGGACGTTTGATCTGCGTTGTGCTTGCTCGAAGCGCCAGAATAACAGCCCAATCAGCAACAACGCTCCGGCCATTGTCAGGATCGACCCGACCGTGGCACCCAATATGGCCCGTCGAGCTTCCTCGCGGTACGAAGCAGCAGCGCTCGTGATGCCTTCGAATAAGGCATCATAGCTCGGATCAGAATGCTCTTCATCCCATTCCTCAGCTTCTTCGAGCTCATTGTTGGCAAACAAGCGGAACAGTTCTTCATTGGCCGCCCGATATTCGCCAAATGCATTCAGGACCTGCTGGCCTTCCTGATCGTCCTTTTCCAATCGCATCACATCATTGAGCAGACGCTCCATCTCCAAACGCAACCCTTGCGCTTGCTGATCGATGGTTGGATCAAGATGACCTTCTGTCTCGACCTGAAGTTCAAGGCGCTTAAGACGATTGGTCAGGCCTTCAACATGGGCAATATGTACCTCAGCCTGGCGGCTG
>JADMIO011418085.1_pt1 | contig 13198 bp, 11 predicted proteins | sample 8958161 | NCBI WGS metagenome assembly JADMIO01 (sample SAMN16585339, study PRJNA669376) | soil metagenome | isolation source: Crop rotation soil | place: USA: Cullars Rotation, Alabama | collected 2011 | reverse complement strand
CCGACCAGCCGCAGTCGGCGATAATCGATGCTCCAGCGCCCGTCGCGCCATAGCTTCGGCCGTAGCCGGTCCTCGATGGCTTTGACAACCCGTCGCCGCTCGGTGCCGTCGTAACGATCGAGCACGGCCGACTTGAACATCGTGAGCCAGTTGCTCAGGCCTTCTTCGCCGGCTTCCAGAGGCGTCAGGCGGTCGAACAGCCAGCCGGCGGTGACTTCGATCTCGTGGCGTTCGAGCATCGAGGCGTATTCACCCAATCGCGGATAGTAGACCAGCCAGGTGTCGGTGCGGGCCTGGCCGGTGACTTCAGCCATCGCGTCGACGACCAACTCGGCATTGCCGTGGCCACCGAACTCGACCACCAGCCGGCCGCCCGGCTTGAGGGCTTCAGCCATGCACACCACAGCAGCCTCGGGTGGCTGCACCCAGTGCAGCACGGCGTTCGAGAAGATCGCGTCGGCCTTGCGATCGAGGGCGAAGTTCGTGGCGTCGGCGAGTTGAAAGCTGAGCGACGGATACTCGGCCCGGGCCTTGTCGATCATCGCCTGTGAGCTGTCTAGCCCGAGCACCTCGGCGCCCGTGGCAGCGATCTGCGATGTCAGGTGCCCGGTGCCGCAACCCAGGTCGACGACGAATTCGCCCGGCTGGGCGTCGAGCAGCTTGAGCAGCTCCGCGCCGCGCTCGAAGACAAACGCGTGTTTCGTGTCGTAGAGGTTGGCGTTCCACATGACGTTTTAGCCCCGGCCTTTGGCCGGGGGCGTTGTGCGATGGTGATCGAATAAACATTGCGCAATGCACAATGCTCCCGGCGACTCGCCAGGGGCTAACACTCGTTCACTTCCCGTCCAATGCCTTGAAATCGTCCTGCGAGCGGCCGAGGTAAATCTGATCGTACAGACCATACTCGGTTTTCTCTTCGGGATAACCGACCGAGCGGACGGGCGAGAAGCCGAGGCCTTCGAGCGTGAACTCGCCGAAGTCGGCAAACAAATCGCGGGTCACGACGGTCCATTCGTTCGGCATCTTTTCGCTCACGCGCAGCACCGAGAGTCGCACCTTGTTGCCGGCGTCGCCCGATTCGTAGCCGAAGACCTTCTTGCCGTCGCTGCCGAGGGCTTCCTTGTTCGGATAGATGCGAAGCAGGATGTTGTGCCCGCCGTTCGCCTTCCATGCGAAGCGAAGGTAGCGATACTCGCCAGGCTTCGGGTCCTTGGCGATTTTGATGTTCAGGCCCGGCATCTTCAGGCGGCCGAGTTCAGGCTTCACGTACATCGACGCCACGCCCGCGAACTTGTCTTCGCTGAAGAGCTTCACCTCGCCGTCGCCTTCGGTGAGGTAGGTGAGAAACGCGGCCTCGTCGTCGAAGATGCGGTACGGGCCCTTGGGCGCTTCGCCGGCGATGACTTTCACCGCGACAGCTATTTCGTTCGATTGGATCGGTCCGTACGGGCCTTTAGCCTCGGCGGCCAGCTTCACGCCCTTCATGTCGCCTTTAGCGGTGTGAAAGGGAAACGTGACGGCGAGCTTGAACTCGTCTTTGTCGGCGGGGACTTCGATCATCGGCGGCGCCACTTCCGGCGGAAGGCCTCGCAGCGTAACGGTCACGGGGCCGCTGAATCCTGCCTTGCGAACAACCCGCCCGGTGAGCGTGTCGCTCTGGCCGGCGCCGGCCTTGGCCTCGATCGCGGCCTTGCCGGCCAGTTCGACCGCGAACGGATACATCGGCCGCAAACGTTCGACCGGCGAGAACGATTCGGCCAGCACCTGCTTGCCGTCGGCCGAAAGCAGCTCAGCTTTCAAGGCCACGTCGTACGGCAGGTCGGGCAGGTCGCCGGGAACGAGCATCGTGGCAACTGCGTTGCTCTTGTCGGCATCAATCGTGATGCCGGTTTCCTTCTCGTCGAGCTTGAACCTCAGCGTGCGGTCGACGTCGTCAACGATCAGGTCCGGCAAAGGCCGCTTGCGGTTGTCCTTCTGCGGGATCTTCTTCTTGGGCGAAACCTGGCTTGTGACGAGGCTCACGCGCACAGGTCCTTTCGTCCCCTTGGCGCGATCGACCGTCACCTTCAGCTCGGCGGCCGAGCCCAGGGGCAACGACTTTTCGCTGCTCGTGGCTTCGAAGGCCACCGTGACCGGCGCAGCACGCGTGACGACCACTGGCAGTTCATCGCGGAGCCACGGCTGCACTTTGGATGAGGCCCGCTCCGGTGTCTGTGCCGCGCGGCGAAGATTGGGTTTCAGCCCCGTGCTCTCGCCGACGAGGTTCGCCAGCAGCGATTCGAGCTTGTGATCGCCAGTGTGAATCGCCAACAGCGTGTCGGTCGCGCCCGCAGGAATTTCGGTCCCCGAGAGCGACACGCCTGCCGGCATCGGATCGAGCGACAGCTTGATGGCATTGTTGTAGCCGGTCCGCATGGCGCGCACTTTCACAATGGCCACGCCGTTGACGGGCAGGGAGATGTTGTCGTCGAGAATACTCAACGCGAAATCGGCAGCGCCGACCGGCGAAGCACTGAGGTGGTACACGTAGTCGGACCCGCCGCGGCCGGTGAGATCCTTGAGCACAAGCGTCACCGAGTTTTCTTTGTCGGGGGCGGTGAACTGCAGGCCGGGATCGGACGTGCCCCCTTGGTCGTCGCTGGTGGCAATCACCGCGCCGGCCTTGCCGCGTACGGAAAGGACGCCATCGAGCGGCGAGCCGAGGCGGTTGGCCATGATCTCGACCCGCACTCTGCTCTTGGGCGCGACGATCAGTTCGTAGCGATCGACCTCGCCGGGCTCGGCCAGCCGGCCGGTGACGCCTGACGGAACCTTCAATTGCTGCGGCGACCCGGCACTTGATTGCTCGATGAGTTCGTCCACGTCGGTGACCAGCAGCCTCGGTCGCGCCCCGCTCAAGTTCGATAGGCTAGGCCAGGGGGCGGGCATCGTGCCGACGCGCGTGGCACGCGCCACGACGGCCGTCCCTGCCGGAAAGTTCGACGACACAAAGCCGAGCGGCAGCGAGTCGTCGAGCTTTGCCGCCAAAGGATACGCCAGGTCGGCGTACTCGAGCTTGCCGACTTTCAATCGCAGGTGGCCTCGACCTGAAAAGAGCGCGTCGTGCAATTCGATCGTGTACTGCCCGTCAGCCGGCAGCTCGGTCACGATACGTGCGTCGCCAAAGATCGAATCCTGCCCCTGCGACCAGGCGAGCTGAATGCCGCGCGCGTCGTTGAGCCGCACGATTGGATTCAAGTTGCTCCCCAATCGTCGGGCTTCGACGTCGATGACGATCGTTTCACGCGCCTTGCCAGTAAACGTCGTGCGGAGCACGTCGCGCGACTGGACGAAGGCATTCAGCGCCACCGGCAGCGTTTCGATCTTCTCGCTCAACGGCAACTCGGGCAGGGTGTCGATCGCCACCTCCATCGGCTGCGAGACGCCAGCGTCGGTAACGACCCAGAGCTGATGGATCCCTGGAGGCACATCGGGGGCGAGGGTCACATCGAACTGGGTCTGCTTCTTGTTGAGCGATTTCGCCTCTTGCTTGGCGATTGGCACCGAAAGCAGCAGCCTGGGGTTGGGTTCCAGGTTCGTACCGTCGATGACGAGCGTCGTCGTCGCGCCGGCCGTCAGACCACGCACCGAGAGGCGCGCGGCGGTCGGGATGGGGGCGTCGGCCAGGGCCGAGGCGGCCGGCGATCCGATCAGGGCCAAGACGATGAGCACACGAGCGGCGCGGAGCGACATAGGCGGCATTCCGATACGACGAAAGTCTGAAGGCAGGACGGTTCGGGCAGAACGCCAATTCTCGCATCCCAGGGGCTTAAAAGGCAACCGTTTTCGCGCTCGCTTGCAGCCTTCCTGGCGCTGGTGGGCCGCTCGGCTACAATGCCCGCGGAATCGAGAGCCCTGACGGAGCGTGAGGCTTGGAATGAAACACGTGCTGCTGGTCGGACTGGGGGGCTGCCTGGGAGCAATCGCCCGCTATAAGCTCGGCGGCTACGTGCTGCATCACACGACGAACTGGCATTTCCCGCTCGGCACGTTCACGGTGAATGTCCTCGGGTGCCTGGTGGCCGGCGTGCTGGCAGGCGGCATCGAGCGACAGGGGTGGTTCTCGGCCGACACGCGGACGTTTCTGTTCGTCGGGCTGTTGGGCGGTTTCACCACGTTCTCGGCCTTCGGTGTCGAGACCGTGGCGTTGCTGCGAAAGGATCACATCTCGATCGCCATCGCTTACGTCGCCGCGAGTGTGTTCTGTGGCTTGGTGGCGCTTTGGCTGGGGATGCAGGCGGTGCCGCATCGGGCACCGTAGGTTTTCATCGCGCAGCGACTACAGAGACGCGAAGAAGCAAGCGGTGGCGAGTCGCGCGTTAGTTCAGGGCGCGACCTGAGCGCATAAAAAAAGCCGCGCCGTCGGTGATGACGACGCGGCTTCGTTCGTTTACGGAGCCGGCGGCGCGAACGGGTCAGGGTTCGCGGGGGCTGCCGGCGCGGGCGTCTCGCCGGGAGCGCCCGGTGGCATGTCGGCCGGAGGCGTCATCGGCGGGGCTTCGCCTGCGGGCGCGTTCGGCTGCGGGGCGGGCGGCGGTGGCGCGGCGCGACGAATCTGTTCGTAACGCTGCTGCCGGCGTTGTTCTTGATTGCGTGAAGCCTGGACTCGCGCACCGATGCGATACTTCTCCAGCAGCTGACGTTGCGAACCCTGGATCCGCTCGAGGCTCTTGCTCACGTCGAAGAACCGATCGCCTTGGGTCATCTCCAACTGGGCGCCAGTGTAGAAATCGCCTTCGGCGTCGGGCGAACGACCGAGGTGCAGGGCCGACAACCCGCGGAAGTAGTAAGCCCGCGGATCCTTGCTGCCGGCCGAGATGGCGGCCGAGAGGTTCTCGAAGGCTGCGATGTAGTTGCCATGGAAGTAGGCGTGCACGCCGCGGCCATACACATCGCCCAGCGCGCCTTCCTGGGCCGAGGCGGCGACCGGCAACGACAACAAGCACCCGGCCGCGAGTGCCAGCCAGCGGGTCGAGAACGTCGAGCGAATCATACGAGCAACTCCTGCCTTGAAAACGTCTTGGTCACGCGCAAGCAATCGTGCAAGTTAAGGGCCGACGGCTAGCCTAATTCGACCGCGGGGCCGCCGCAACGATTTGACCCCTTTCAGGGCAACTTATGCCCTTCGCGCCGGTTATGCGGTCAATCGAGGGGCTTAACCTGCAGGTTCTTGTACCAGACGGTGCTCTTGGGGTCGTGCTGCTGCAGGGCCAGGTACCCCTTCTTGAACGTGTCCTTCTCGTCCACGTAGTCCACGACGGTCTTGTCGTTGACTTTGATCACGATGCGATTGCCTTTGACGATGATGTGCTGGTTCCACCACGTGTCGTCGGGCACCAGCTGCTCGCCGACGACCGCGAAGTGATACAAGGTGCCTGTCCGCTTGGGGTCCTTGTGCGAGTTGTTCACCTGGGCTTCGTACCCCTTGGGAAAGCCGGGACCGAATGCCGTGCGGAAGTACATGCCCGAGTTGCTGCCGGCGGCGAGCTTGACGTCGGCCTTGAACTCGCAGTCGGTGAACTCGCGCTGCATGTAGAACAGGTGGCTCTTGCCGTTCGCGCCTTTCAGGCATCCGTCCTCGACGGTCCAACACTCGGGCGCTTCGTTGGCCTTCCAGCCGTCGAGCGTCTTGCCGTCGAACATCGTGATCCAGCCGTCGGCACTCGGCGCGTCCGCCGCCGCGGCAACGAGGGGCAGGGCGAGGACGATCAACAGCGTGCAAAGCGTTTTCATGGGGTGCGTGCTCGGAGGAGTGCGTCGGTGCCCGCGACAAGTCTGTCACGCGCCGCAGCGGATGTAAATGGGCGAGTTAGCCGCGTCGCTTGCGACGCGCGTACCCCTCCATGCTCCTCAACGCCGCCCCGCCGATTTTTCGACTAGTGTTCGGCGCCGGCCGCGAAATGGCGACTGCCGGATCGAACGGCGTCACGAGCGACCACCGCTGCGGCGCTAGGCCTTCTTTCAGCGGATTGGCTTCGACGTACGCCATTGCCCGTGAAACACCTGCAAGTTCGTCGAGAAAGACGTTCCATCCATGTTCGCCCCACAATGGACGTTCATCGTACGGCCACAACCCCGCGGCCTTGATTTGCCGAGTCGCTTCGCTTTTGAGATGGCCAACAACTTGCCGGACATGGCGCGCGTGCCAGCCCAATACAATGTGCACGTGATCGCTCAGCACCGCGCAGGCGTAAATCACATACTTGCCGTCACGACAGGCAGTTTCGAATCCGGTGACGAGCGAGGTTGCCTGCGCAATGTCGATCTTGACCGCCGGAAACTTCAGCGACTCCTTGGCAGCGAACCGTCGCTGGCGGTCATGAGGCGCGCCGGCAACGCTGCGTCGCGAGTCGGTTTTTGTTGCTGAACCGTAGCGATACAGTTCCCAGGCAGCAACATAGTCCGACCACGAACCGCGCGGATCGTTCGGCAGCCAGAACCCGTACATGCCGAAGATGCAGTGGTACGCGAACATATTTGTTAGCCGCGTCGCTTGCGACGCGTTCCTCCCGTGCTTTTCTATGTCGCGGTAGATCGCGTAGCAAGCGACGCGGCTATCTCTCAGGCGATGCGCGGCAACTGAGGAGCCAGTAGCCTGCGACGCGCAAGTTAGCTGTCGGCGCTGGCGGTCGAAGTGGGCTCATCGCTGAGGTCTTGCGGCAGCAAGAACTCGCGCAGGCGTGTTTCGACGTCGTCATCGTGGACTTTCAATCGAACATTGTTCGCCTTGGCGTAGCTTTCGATCAACGTGCGTCGGATTGCCTTGGTAACACGCGGCGTCATGATTGCCGAAATGACGCTTTGATTCGAAAGACATGATACCTGGTGATACTCGCGCTCCGTCTCACCTTTAGTGATCGCACGATTCGTCAGCATGTACAAGTTTGCGACATCTCGGTCGCTCACGCCGTCAGCATCGAGCAGGCTGACGTCAAAAACCTGAATCACAAGTGGATCGGCGCCTTTGACAGGGATGATGCGATACAACCTCCAAATCTGTCCGTTTGTAACAACGGCCCAATCAGCTGACTTGTTGGCCGCGTAGCTGACGGCCTGGTTGACAACGTTCTGACCCAGCTTCGACTTCACGTTTTTACATTCGATGATCATGATCACCTTACCATCGTGCTTGATGGCAATGTCGATGCGCTGTTGAAGCGCAGAAAGTTCTGTATCGATGTCCGCATCGGGATATCCAAGAACGGTGCGCAATACATCAATGCACCAGACACGGATCTGTTCCTCAGAACATTTGTCCTGGGAAGCGAGTTGAGTGAGCCGGAGGTGCAGTGGTCGGATGGCCTTCTTGATTGCGGTGAGGTGGTGGCGGCGAATCTGAGCCTGCGTTTTTCGTTTCCTCTTGGGCGAGGCAGGCTGGTCCGCGGCCGTGTTTCGAGCTTCTTCATTCTTGATCGCGGCCTCCTCGACGGGCGTTGGCTGGTCGAGAGCGACGACGAACTCGCCGTGGCATTTTGGGCAGCGGATCGATTTGCCAATCATGTGCTGGAATTTCCGCTGCATGCGGAATCGCGCACGGCAATTCGAGCAGATCGCGACGCCGATAATCTCAGTCGGGTCATTCCCGCCATTTGACGGCGATGAGTCGACACGCTCGCCTGCGCCAGGAACTGCAGATTGAGTACTCATCTCACGCCTCTCGCGCTTGCTTCAGAGCAATAATGCCGCAGATTGTACCACCCCAATTTGGGTATGCTACACCCGTGGTTTGAGAGGAATCGTATTGGTCGCGTCGCTTGCGACGCGCTGGTCAGTGAGGACGCAGGCCGCAGCGCGTCGCAAGCGACGCGGCTAACGCTCACTGCTCCGGTGACGCGCCGCGACTGACGAAGCGGTAGCCTGCGCCGCGCACACTCAAAAAGTATCGCGGCTCGGCGGGGTCGTCTTCGAAGAACTTCCGCAGCTTGACGATAAAATTGTCGACCGTGCGCGTCGTGGGCGAACTGGCGAAGCCCCACACTTCCTCGAGCAGTTGCGAGCGGCTCACGACGCTCCCTTCGTTCTCGACGAAGTACCGCAGCAGCTTCATCTCGGTGTGCGTGAGATGCACCGGCTCGCCGCCGACCGTGACCTCGAACGTGTCGAAGTTCACCTTGGCCTGGCCGAATTCGTAGGTGTGCAGCTCCTGGGCAGGCGCACGCGTCTCTCGGCCCGCGCCGCGACGGTTGAGCAGATTCCGCACGCGGCTCAGCAGCTCGTCCAGATCGAACGGCTTCTGCAGATACTGATCGGCGCCAACATCGAACCCGCGAATACGATCCTCGGTGAGCGTGCGGGCGCTCAGGATGAGCACCGGGATGTTCAGGCCTTGCTCGCGGATGCTCTCGCACACGGCGTAGCCGCTCATGCCGGGGAGCATCAAGTCGAGAATCACCAGGTCGATCCCGAGCGGGTCTTCCTCGACCGCCTTGAGCGCGGTGGGGCCGTCGCCTGAAACGAGCACCTCGTACCCCTCGGCCTCGAGGTTGTACTTGATGATGATCGACAGGTGCTGTTCGTCTTCAACGAGCAGAAGGCGCTTCATGTCGTTCATCTTAGACCACCGACCATCGCCGCGCAAGCGAGGGCGGATTAGCGAGGCGTGCGCGTGGAAGGCGCATCGATGTACGACGCCGGAGCGACGCCCGGCGCCGAGATCGGATCGGGTGCAGGCTGCGGCGTGGAGGAGGGACTCGGCAGCGGCGGCCTTGTCACCGGCACTGAGAACGCCGGCGGGGTGGGTATCGGCTGCGAGTCTGTCGAGGCAGGTACGTAGACCGTCGTTGGCGCGGCGTAGGAGTTCGATGGCTCGTACGTAGTGGGCGGTCCATACTGGGTGACCGGGCCAGAACTCGTCTGGATGGTCTTTGGGCCGGTTGCAGGATCGGACTCGAACCCGCTTTTGACCGCCAGAAAGATGGCGACGAACGCCGCGATTCCGCCCGCCATCATCGTGCTGACCATCGCGACGGGGACGGCGAACAGCAGCAGTCGCACCATGCGCGATTGATGCTTGCGATTGAGCTCCGCCTGCTCCGCAAGAAACGCCTGCTGCGCATGTTCACGCTCCTCCAGCCAACGACGCGTTTGTTCGTTGTCGATCATGTCATGGCCCTCCGTGATCCAAGTGCTTCGTGGCCGCGCTCGCTCATTCTACGACCCGATCGAACCAATCACCCAGAGCAAACGAGCAGCCCTTGTCGAAGACGCCGCTAGCGCGACTCGGCGACATGATCGGGCACGTGAGTTGGTTTGACTGGCGCAGCGGCGGGCTCGACGCCTACGGCGGGGATGCCGGGCAATTCGACTTCGAACACGGTCCCTTGCTTCGCCACGCGGCTGCGGACCTGAACGGAGCCGTGCATGCGGCGGACAAGCCCCTTGACGATGTACAGTCCCAGCCCGGTGCCGGTCTGCTGCCGCTCCAGCTCGCTGCCGAGGCGGACGAAGCGGCCGAAGATCTTCCGCCGCAACTTGGCGGGGATGCCGGGGCCGTTGTCGCTGACGCGTGTGATCACGTGCCCGCGCCCGTCGACCCAGCTCTCGACGAGCACCTCAGCCTGTGGGCCGGAATACTTCACAGCGTTATCGATCAGATTGCGAAACACGATCTCCAACTCCGTCGGCTTCGAACGCACGAGCGCCGCGGTAACGTCGAGACGTATCCGCTCTTCGGGCAGCTCGTACTGCTGCGAGACCGCTCGCGCGCATTGCCGCAACACGGCCGAGAGTTCGACCTCGGTCGTCTCGGCGTCTTCGGACTGATGCTCGAGCCGCGCGGCTTGGAGGAGATGATTGACCAGCGTGTCGAGCCGTTCGAGGTCTTCGAGCATGAACCGTCGGAACTCAGCCTGCTGGGCGTCGGTCACATTGCGGCGCGAAAGGGTCTGCAGGTACAGCTTGAGCGAGGCGATCGGGCTTTTGAGTTCGTGCGTGACGCTGTCGATGAAGTTCGACTGCCGCTGCGAGAGGTTGATCTCCTTGATCGCGATCACCAGGTAAATGACGACCCCGGCGAGCACCAAGAGCAGAAAGGTGGTGCCCAGCGCGAGCACCGCCCACCAGTAGTCGGCGAACTGTGAAGCCGCGACCGCCAGCAGCACCCAGCCGATGATCAGCGCAACCAGCAGCGGGATCATGACCGCCGCGAGCGTGATCGGCCAACTTAGCGAAGTGCGGCGCATGGGAAAATGAAATCGGGTTCGTATTAGCGCCCGGCGAGTCGCCGGGGGCATTGTGGCCTGCGCAACCTTACATCGTCGCGCAATCTATAGACGTTCGGCATCGCACAGCGCCCCCGGCTCTTTCGCCGGGGGCTAACACGCGCTATTTCGCGCCAATGCAGTATAGATGCCGCTCGGCCCGAAGAAACAACTGTCCGTCGCTGACGGCGGGCGAAGCGTAGCAGTGCTCGCCGAGCTCGTTCCTGGCCACCTCGTCGTATTCCGGGCCAGGACGCACGACGGTCATCGTGCCGTTGTCGGCCAGAAAGTACGCCAGGCCACCGGCCGTGATCAGCGACGCGCTGTAGTGCGGCCCCATGCGGTTCTTCCATTGCTGCTCGCCAGTCTCGCGATCGAGACACAACGCGATGCCGTCGTCCTTCACGACCAGAAAATACTTGCCGACAATCACGGGGCTGGGCACATACGCGCAATCCTTCTTCGTTCGCCACACGATGTTCGTTTCGGTGACGTTGCCGTGGCCGTTGGGGCGGATGGCGAGAATGTGCCGGTCGGGGAAGCCTGCCGTGAGATAGACCATGTGTTCGTCACCGACCATCGACGCGACGAACTGCTCGGTCGGACCATCGATGTTCCAAATCTTCTCGCCCGTCCGCGGATCGTAGGCCTGCACGGTGATGCTGCCGGAAAGGATCAACTGCTCGCGCCCTTCGACCTTGCGGATGATGGGAGTGCAGTAGCTGCGCGTCTTGTTTTCGCGCGCGACCTTCCACACGGTTTCGCCCGTCTCGCGATTAAGGGCCACGAGGTACGAGTCGCCGTCGTGATCGCCGTTGACGATCACGAGATTCTCGAACAGCACCGGACAGCTGCAGTAGCCGTGCGTGCTGGAAAATACGCCGGGGCGGGCCATCCAGCGTTTTGCGCCAGCGAAGTCGTACGCGGCGATGACCATTTCACCCTGGTTCACCTTCGGGTCGTCGCTCAGGTTATCGAGAAACGAAACGTAGACGTTCGTGCCGTCGGTGGCGGGTGTGCTTGAAGCCCGACTGTTGAGCGTGTGCTTCTTCTCGAGCGGCGTGTTGATCACGACCGTCTGCCACAGCTTGCTGCCACTGGCGCGGTCGTAGCACAGAAGAATCCGCTCGTTCGTGTCTTCGATGCACGAGACCGTGAACACGCGGTCATTCCACACGATCGGCGAAGCATGCCCGAGCCCCGGGATCTCGCTCTTCCAGAGAATGTTCTCCTCGCTGCTCCACTCGGTCGGCACCCCGGCTTCGAGACACGTCCCGTCGCCACGCGGTCCGCGCCAGCACGGCCAGTTCTCAGCCTGCACGACGCTCGAGGCGAGCAGCGAAACGGCAACAACCAGTACGCAGCGCAATGTGTAGGTCATCGTCAGACCCAATCGGAAGGCGGGATGTGGAGGGCGAGGGCTTTTATCATAACAAATCCGGAAAAGGGGAGGATCACGAAAACACGAAAGGATGAAAACACGATATCGGAAAAGAGATGGGTGCTGCCGGAGTCGCAATCTCAATTGCTCTTTCTTCTTTTTCGTGCTTTCGTCCTTTCGCGTTTTCGTGATTGCATTTCTTGCCTTTCCGATCAGCTTTTGGAAGGTGGTGGCTCGGTGGGTTTCTCGGGCTCCTTCGCCTTGATCTCTTCGAGCAGTTTGCCGTCGCTGGAGATCTTCCGTTCCAGTTCGTGCGAGCGGCTGAGCCGGAAGCCTTCGGCCGTCCGCTGCATGCTGGCCCGCCACCTGGCTTCGTACAGAATGCGGCGCTCGCGGGCGTCGTCGGGATTGATGAGCACCATGTCATGCGTCTCGTGATAGTTCACCAGCACGCTGTCGGCGATCGTGCGAACGTCGTCGACGACGATCTTCGACTTGACCGACTTCACGCTGGCCCAGGCCGTTCGGGCACGTTCGCGCCAGGCGGGGAGGGTGTATTCCTTGCCATCGGCGTAGCGAACGCGCGCATCGGCGAGCGACCATTTGCCGACGCTGTCGAGGTCCTTCTTCTCGATCGTGACGGCGATGTCGTCGAAGATCGCCTGCACCTTGCTCTTTAGTTCAGCCGCCTTCTGCGCGTCGGTCTTCGGTTCGTCTGTGGCCGCCCGGGCTAGGGTGATGCCCGCCGCGGCGATCAGCAGCAGGACCGCTGCGCGAAAAGGCCTCATCGCAAACCCTTGGGTGAAGTGACTGGCAGGCGCCGCTTCCAGAGTTTAGTCTGGTGGCTCCCGCCGCCGGTGCTCGGATCCCGCCTGTTTATCCTACCTAGAGATTGTCGCCATGCGACTCGCTCGCTCACTGTGTCAGTCGGATTGTGTCGAGTTTTTGATCGCGAAACTCAAGATGTAGGAGGCGACTCCGTCGCCGATCGTCTGCGTGGTTCGCAGCATGGAAGACGATGGATAGTTCATTCGGCGATGGAGTCGCCTCCTACAGTGCATAAAACAACGCGTTTACTGTTTCATCCCCTGAGAGTTCCAACCATGAGACTTCGCTCGCTCGCCATGTTGATGGCGCTCAGTTTCGGTTTCACGTCGGTGTCGCTGGCAAAAGATGCCGCCGCGCCTGCCAAGGCGCCGGAGAAGAAGGCCGCCGCGCCCAAGGCACCTGCCGCGCCGCGAATTCCGCCCGACCTTGCCAACGTTCGGTACGGCACGCACGAGCGCCAGGTGCTCGACGTCTACAAGGCCAAGAGCGATAAGCCGACGCCGGTCGTCTTTTACATCCACGGTGGCGGTTGGATGGGGGGCGACAAAGCGTCGGCTCCTGCGAGCGCGTATCTGAACAAAGGCATTTCGGTCGTCGCGATCAACTACCGCTATGTGAAGCAGGCGCAAGAGGCCGGCGTGAAGCCGCCGGTCGAGTGGCCTTTGCACGATGCCGCGCGAGCGCTGCAGTTCACACGCAGCAAGGCGAAGGAGTGGAACCTCGACCCGACACGCATCGGCGCGAGCGGCGG
>JADMIO011127025.1_pt1 | contig 13199 bp, 16 predicted proteins | sample 8958161 | NCBI WGS metagenome assembly JADMIO01 (sample SAMN16585339, study PRJNA669376) | soil metagenome | isolation source: Crop rotation soil | place: USA: Cullars Rotation, Alabama | collected 2011 | reverse complement strand
AGCAGTGCCGCCGCCATTCGGTCCCATGCCCGAAAGCAGATCAGGCGCAATCGCGATGTATCCTGCTTCGGCCAGCTCGTCGGTCATCTGTTGCACCCAATCACTCATGCCAAAAATCTCGTGAATGACTACGACCGCCGTCGCCTTCTTATTTGATTCCGGATAGACGATGAAGCTGTTGACCTCGCGCGTTCCGTTCTTCACCTTGACCCATTCCTTGTGGCGGGGCGATTTCGCCAACTTCTGCTTGGCCCAATCCTGGATGATCTCACTCTCTGAAGTCGGGTCATAGTTGGTGCTCATGTGGTTGTGCGACATGTCCTGGGCGCTGGCATTCATCAAAGCCGCGAACATCGCGACCGCAAACACAGACAGCATCGTCAGCATCTTTCGCAACCTGGACTTGGTCAGACGGAATTCTGCTTTCATCGGTACGGGCTCCTCTGTTTTCGAAAATTTGATCAGTGGGGAATGCTCTTAATATCACACTCGCGATCGATTAGGCGAGTCAGCACGCATGCGATAGCTGGCGGGACCCCGTTTTGGTTATTGATTCGTTTGCTCATTGTTCATTGGCTCAATCGAGGACCGAAATGAATCAATGATCTAATGAGTAAATGAATCAATAACCGAAGGGGCCGCCCGCTATCGCAGGCGGTGCTGACATAAAAGCGATGCCGCTGACTTTCGTCAACGACATCGCCTTCGCTTACCTCTCGGAGCCGGGCCGAGCGTTTGGGAAATTAATTAAAAGGGCCAGCGGTTGTAGCGACCATTGTTGTTACGTCGATTGTAGCCGCCGTAACGCTGGTAACCTTCGTTGTAGCCTTGCAGAAAACCCTGACGATACGCCTGCTGGAACTGATACGAATTGCCGTAGCGCCCGTTGTTGCCCCAGCTGCCATTGTCACCGTGTCCGTTTCGATAGAAGTGCGAACGTTGCGGATTGTAATTCTGGCGACGCGACGCATCGCTCTGCCCGGTGTACAACCCATCCTGGTAACCTTGCTGCGCGGCGATCTGATAGGCGTTGTTGTATCCACCGTTCCGGCCATATCGATCATCCCGGCGATTCTGCCGGTAATAAGGATCCTGGTTATACGGCCAACTCTGCGCGCTCGCCGTGGAAACCAGGCCGACGCCGACAAGGAATGACAGAGCCAACAAGATTCTCCCGGTCTTGCTTCTGAGATAATGTGATTTCATATATCGAACCTCCGCCGTGCGGAATGGCAATCGTTGTGCCGAATCGCCGCCGGCGAATTCTCATTAGCTTTAATCAGGAAATACTGCGGTGCGGTAGCTATTCAGCACGATTTCGTGTGAACGAACTTCGACTTGCCACGAAATCGTTTAGCGAATGGTCAGAGCCCCGACCGTCAGGGAGACCGTAAGGTGATCAGCCCCCTTACGATCGGGCTTCTGACACATCAAATAAAAGAAGCCGCGATGTTCAGATCGCGGCTTCGCCAGATAATCCACTGAACTTACCTTACGGTCCACGCCGGCACATACCACCTGCGCAGTAGCGTTGCCAGTTCCGGAAGCCTTCGTCGTACCCTTTCAGGAAACCGTCGCGGTACGCGTCCTGGTAAATCGATTTTGAAGCCATACCGGAGCTATATCCGCCGGTCGCGTCCCTGTAAAAACGCGAACGCTCAGGTTCGTAACTCTGTCCGCGACGCGCATCGTTGGCTCCCGTATAGATGCCGTCGGCATAGCCGTTGTCGTAGGCGCTTAGGCCGTACGCATATCCGCCGTAGTTTCCCGGGTCATAGTCTTCCGTGTAAAAGAAATAACCCGAAACGTCGTAGATTGGCCGGCCGTAGATGTCACAGTAATAACCGCGGTAATGGCGGCCGTTATGATCGCGATCGCGATAACGGTCACGGTCGCGATCCTTGTACCGGTCCTTGTCGCGATCTTTATCGCGATCCTTGTACCGATCTTTATCGCGATCTTTATCGCGGTCCCGATCCTTACCTCGATCGGCCCAGCGATCCTTGTTCCAATCGCGGTCGCCGCCTCGGTCGCGACCACGATCTCCGCCGCGATCCTTGTCTTTGTCCTTGTCGCGATCGCGGCCGCGGTTGCCGCTCAGGTCTCCGCTGCGGTCACGGTCGCGGTTCCGATCGCGGGCACCTTTGTCGCCTGCGCCGTTGTCAACGGTGCGCACCCCATTCGATGGGCTATTGATAATCGCGCGATCTCTGCGGTTATCGCTGCCGTCACCATCGTTGACACGACGGATTGGCGACGAGCTATCACTCCCCGATTGACTGCGGTCGCTACTGCGGTTGCCATTGTCACCGCGATTCCCACGGCTCGAGTCGTTGCCGCGATTTCCACGGCTGGATTCATCACTGCCGCGATCGCGACGGCCGCCCCCTTCGTTCGAGCGACTACCACCGTCACTGCCGCGACTGCCACGGCTGCCGCTGTCGTTTCCACGGCTACCGCTGTCACTGCTGCGACTGCCGCTATCCGAACTGCGAGTGCCGCTGTCTGAGGACCCACGGCTCTGGTCGCTGGGTTGGCTCGGCGCGGGTGCGCTCGGCGGTGGAGAGCTGGGCGGTGGAGAGCTGGGTTGGACCGACGGCGGACTCGATGGCTCCGGCCGGGTCATCTCTGGCTTTATGTCCTGACCTCTGGCAACCGTCGCGGCTGCGCAGAGGAGCAGTGCGGCGACAAACAAACCCCCTCGTTCGCTCAATTGAATTAATCTCATTTTGCTCCTCCTTCCTGAAGGACGTGCTGAGTTGAAAGGGCGTTAACGGGAAGAGTTCAAGCTGTGCCGCGATTATACTCTCGCAACTATCAATGACAAGTTTTGAATGCGATGAAAATTATTTCTGCAACTGCGGATCGCGATCGAGAATATTCGTCGTGCGTTCGGTGACACTGACGGGAGTTTGTCGCGGGGAAGCGACGGTCATTTCAGGATCGGGCCCGAGAGCAGCCGTAGCCGGGTCGCCTATTCGCAGTGGCGGTTCATCGGTCGAACTAATCTGCGAATGACGCGACGCCTTGATGCTTAAACCCGCGATGATATGTCCGACTCCCGAAAGCATCGGGATCAAACCGATGGCCCAGAGTGAGCGCACAAAGGGCTCGATCGCAAACGGCGCATTTGCCACGAGGTCGGGAGGCAAATTCAACGGCAGCGAGCGAAACATCAGATAGAGAAAAATCGCCAGACCACCGCCGGTGAAGAATTTGATTGCTCCCTTGGTCAGGTGACGCTCGCGTCTTTCTTCCGCCGTCTTCTCTTTGCGCTGTAGCCGCCGTTCGCGGCGCTTACGACTGTGTTCGATCGAGCTGCGCGTGATTTCGAGGTTCATCTTTTCCATCGCGCGCGAGACCTCGTCGGTGACCTGAGCAACTTTGACGTTACTCATGATCTCTTTCAGCTTCGCGGGCACACCGTCGGTCTTGGAGATCGCGTCGCCCAGAGAGACGGCGCGGCCGACCACTTTTAAATTCGTTCCACACGACCGGCAGTAATGCTGCCCTTCGGCCGAATCAGTCCCGCATTGCGGACAGAACATTTCACTAAACCTCGCTGGCGGATGTTATTGGCAAATGCTTTGAGCAGGCAAGCCAAAACGATTACGGAAAACGAACGCTTTGGGTTTCCGGAAATTTGAAGTGCGGCGACTTGGCGCCGCTTTTCTTGTACTAAAGGAAAAGCGCTGACGCACTCAAAAAAAATGCCGCGAGATATCCCGCGGCATCGAGCTTCCTTTCGGTTCGGGTCGCTACGACCTGTATCCGTCAGCATACCCCTTCATGAAACCGGAGCGATAAACTTCGCCGAAGTTTCCGTATCCAGCCTCCTGGTAGTAATGCGACCTTCCAGGATTGTAGCTCTTGCGATCTTTGCCATCGTTACGTCCGGTCTTGATGCCGTCCTGATAACCCTGGTCGTAAGCCGCCTCTGAGTCATTGAACAGGTAATGTCCATATCTGCTGTAGTAGTCAAAGTACGGATTGTATCCCCAACCAAACGGGCGATAGCCCCACCAGGGATTATAGATTCGGTAACGCGGCACGACGATCACTCGCCGACGCTGCGCCTCTGCGGTCGTGCTGGAAAAAAGCGCGACGACGCCGGGGAGAATGAGCAACGTCAACACCAGCGATCCCAACTTACGTAAGTATTTTCCTTTCATGATTCACCCTCCTTGTTCTGTACTTACTTAGACGCACGAGCAACGCCACAAGTTCGGCGGGTTGGTGAAGAGATCATGCGGATCATTTTGTAATCACATTGCACACGAAAGCCGCGACCACGGCCGCGGCTTCCGTTCTGCTCACTGCTTACTGCTAGCTGCTTTCTGAGTTAGTACCGTCGATAGTGACGATGACGTTTACGAATCTTGTAGGTATAGAGCGCGCCGCTTCCGGCGCCCACCAGCGCCCCGATTCCCGCGCCCTTCTTGCCACCAGCCAGGCCACCGATTGCGGCGCCGCCCAGCGCACTGCCGGCGACCGTCAGTTTATCGCGATGCTTCTTCCAAAAACTGCGATGACGGCGGTGGTAGCGCGTCCGCGTGACTGTCTGCGCGACCGTAGTAGTTGGCAACGAAAATTCGAAAGCCCCAAACATCAGCACACTCAATAACACGATTGATAGAACTCTTTTCATACTCTCCTCCGTTCTAAATCACGGCAAACGCCGCTTGATTTATTACTTTCACGCCTGTTTTTGAAGGAGATCAGGCGTGTCGGAGATATGTAAGTGCAGCTAGCGTGCCGCTGTTCGCCGTCACGAGCATGTTAGAATCCGCCCACGCATGAGCGTTACGTCGCGCAACGGCAATTCGCTTCCACCTCCACTAAAATGGGCAGGCGGCAAGCGTTGGCAGCTTCCCTACTTGCGAAAATATTGGGAGCGCGAAAATTATCGCAGGCTGGTCGAACCATTCTGCGGAGGTTTGGCCGTCACCCTGGGATTAATGCCCCAGCGCGCGCTGCTGAATGACGTCAATCCGCATCTCATCAACTTCTACTCATGGTTAAAGCGTGGACTGCGCATCTCGATTGACATGCGATATCACGCGCCGCTCTTCTACCGGCATCGCTCGCGATTTAATGAACTGCTGCGTGCGTCGAAACATGAAACGAAAGAAGCCGCATCGCTTTTCTATTATTTGAATCGCACGGCCTACAACGGCCTCTGCCGGTTCAACCGCAGCGGCGAATTCAATGTGCCTTTTGGCCGGTACACCATGATTAACTACCGTAACAACTTTGCCGAGTACCGGCCGCTGTTCGAAGGCTGGGAATTCTCAAACGGCCGGTTTGACTCTCTCAAATTGCGGCCGAGAGATTTTGTGTATGCCGACCCGCCCTATGATGTTGAGTTCACGCAATATTCAAAAGGCGGCTTCAGTTGGGATGATCAGATTCGCACTGCCGAACTGTTGGCGAAGCACGCTGGGCCAGTCATCCTCTCGAATCAAGCTACGCCGCGAATCATGCGCCTCTATCGAGACCTGGGCTACAAGTTAATCAAGCTCGACGCGCCTCGCCGGATCAGTTGCACCGGCGACCGCACTCGCGCGAAAGAGGTTTTGGCGCTGCGAAATCTGGACTAGACTGTTACGGCTCTACACGTCGATTCAACGATCTTCTTTCAACTGTCGGACACTCACTGCGCCAGGAATCAGAGTGTGGTAGCATTCCTGGCCTAAACTCTCAGTTGTATCACTGGCACCGCGCTTGCACCTGCCTCCTCTTCACGACCCAAGCAATATTCAAATTCCAATGACCGGAGATCGCATGAAGAAATTTTCTTATCTGTTAACTCTGTTACTAATCCTCGCGCCCATCGCACACGTTGCGGCGCAGACTCAAGCGAATTTTGATCACGTCAAGAAGAACGTCGCCAAGCTCGGCGTCGGCTCGAAAGCCAAGGCCACCATCACTCTCAACAACGGCACGAAGGTGAAAGGTTACGTGTACAGCGCCGGAGATGAAGACTTTGTGGTGCGCGACCGCAAGACCGACTCACCGACGACGATTCGTTACGCTGATGTGACGAACGTCGACGACAATCGTGGGCATCGCAATGCGAAACTCGCGGTGCTATTCGTGGGCATCGGCGCGGCCGTAGCTTTGGCCGCAGTTTTTGGAGCGATTGCTGCGAATGAACGATGAAGTCTTTCGAATATGACCAATTAACTTCAGACGACGAATAAAGTTAACACGAAGCTTTTCGGATTTATCTATAGGCCTCTGTGGTTCTCGGTGTGCTTTGTGGTGAAATTCCGATCGAGCCGGACCAACATTGCCGCGAACTATTTGATTTGGTGCGGAGTTGTATATGCGCCGGTCAAGCCGGCCTTCGATTGACCCGCGTAGTACTCATGCCACCAGCGCGCGGCTTGCCAAATCGCTTCGGGGCAACTCGATCGGCTTTCGAGTCCCGGGGTGAGATCAAACCCGCAAGCGCCAATCACAATCTCCAACATTGCCGACGACGGAATCCCCAGACCGTCGAGCAATGGATTCGCGCTGCGCGCTACGCCCCAAATGTACGCGAGCCAATGAACCATCAAGTCAACACCGTCCAGCACGGCTCGTTGCATCTTGAATTTGTTCAAGGCGGCCGACACTTCGGAAAACTTCGTCGGCACGTTGAGAACCGCAATGTTGGGATACTCGCTGCGACGGCCGTATTGTCGCAGCTTTCCGGTCTGCACACCGTTTTCAGGAACGGGAAAGCCGAACCCTTCCGCCGGCTCGAGTGAGATTTCATAAATCTTCGTGGCGCCGAGATCTTCCGCCAACTGATCAAGCAGGATTACATGTGACCAATAGCTCGGCATCAGATCAGACCGCACGTGCGACTGCGCCAGCCGCAGCCGAAATGAAGTCGGGCTCTTGCCACCGACCATGACCAGCACCGTCTGATCCGCCGCATCCTTGATGTTCTCTCTGATCCAGGCGAGGTTATCCTGACCGCTTTTTCGTTCGACCTCGACAAAGTCAGCACTTGGATCCTTAACGCCGGAACTTAGAATGTTAATCACAGTCGTTTCCTCCTAAGCATTGGTAAGATCGATCGGCTTCAGTTCAACGGGCCGGCCGATGTTCTGGTCACGGCTGATGGGCCAGTACTTGATGCGCAGCTCAACCCCTCCGGCGTTCCGTCGAAAGCTCAACATCACGACGTGATTGCCGCGCTGATCATGAACCGCTGTGCAGGGAAAGTTGCGACCCAGAGACATCTGGGCGAAATAGTCGGGCGGCTTGTCAGCGTTGGAATGACGCGGCCAATCCTGCTTCTTTCCGAAAAGACCCCCGATCACATTGACGAAGGTCTTCGCCTGATCAGCACCTATGGTTGACACCAGCGAAGCCGGCGAAGAGATGACTTCCCAAAAACCGATTCGGCCGGTTGTATTGTCCCTGGCCGACGCCACTCTGCCCCAATGCACGTCGCCCGTCAGCAGCAGCACCGGCCGGCCTGCGGCCTCAAGCCGCCTAAGCGCCTTCACGATTTCAGGAAAATCAGAATAGTCCGGTAATTCGTAATCACCCACGGCGAAATCGCTCTGTACTCCGAGGATGCGATGCGCATCCGTACGAAACAACGATTGGCCCGACAGGAACACACCGAACTTTTTGGCGTCGATCACCGCCGTGACCCAGTTGTCTAACTTCGTGAGACTTTCATCGCTCATGGTCCGGGCGAGACCGGGATCTTTATCGCTGCGAGTGTCGGCCAGAAAGAAGGACAAGGGATCGACGTCGATGATGATGGGATCGCCAACCTTTGCTGGATACGGTAGTTGGAATCCTTCAAACACCGTCCGCGCCGCGCGCTTCCAGCGCTCCTGCCCGGCATCCGAATAAGTGTTATTGATGATCGTGCAATGATGCGGAAAGTTGTTCCAGTACTCGTGATCGTCCGGCACTGAAATACTGGGCGCCGCCTGCAAAACTCCGGTGTAGGCCAACGGGCCGGACCAATTCAACGTGTAATCCTCTTCGAACTTTTGCGCCAGCCACCTTTCGTCGTCGGGAAAGTCCTGCAACGTCGGCAGATCGAGATAAACCTGGTCGCCCGCTAAGAAACTGAGGTGCGGTTTTGAGATAGCGCTCAACTGCGAAACGATCGTGCCGGCCAACCCACCGCGATCTTCGGCCGCATGAAAGCACGAGACGAGTAGGACGTTGAACCAGCGATCGAGTTCCTGCGGAATCTCTTTCGGCAAAGTGCGTGTCTGCAGCGTCGTCGTCTCGCCCTCGATGGTCGCCGTAATTTCATAAGGAGTGTCGGCGTCAAGGCCGTCGAATTCATAGACGCCGGTGAAGGCGCGCGGCGGTGGCGCCGGATTGCCGTCAGCCGGCAGCAAATCATCGGGCCTGACGCTGGCAATTTCGCGCAGGACCTTCGGAGCAGTTTGGGCTTGATTGATGGTCCAGGTGATGGCCGGCGCCTGAGTCGCCTGGAACGCGCCAATCCAGATACGAATGCAATCGTTCGGAGCCGCTCGGGGATAAAGTACGACTTTCATGAGAGTAGAAATGCGAACACTGAAAGACTATTGCTTTCTACATTGCTGTGAACGCGAGAGTACGGGGACAAAGCAATAATCTGGAAACTTCGAGCGCACAATATTTTCATCTGGGAAAAAAGTCAACATTTTGATTCCATTACGGACGATGAAGAAAAGCGAAAGGCGTGCCGAAGTGAGCCCACTTTCGGTACCCATTCAGAATGAAACTACTTGAATCTATTGGCGCTCGATCCCGGTGTCGATGTTTATCGAACGTTCCCCTTTCAACTGTCGGAAGCTTATTGCAGGAATTTGCTGTCAGGTGCGCCTCGCCATCGCCGATCGCAACCTTTCCAAGACAAATCATGGTTGCCGCGTTGGCACCCGCGTTGCACTTGAGTGCGCCGATGCTCGAATAGATTTCCGATCAAGAATCCCCGGAGGAGATCAAATGAAGAAGATTTCTTGTCTCAGCGCGCTGATGCTGATCGTGGTAGCGGTTGCACAGGTAGGTGCGCAGACGCCGTCGCCGAAAAATACGTTAAGCGCTAAAAAGCAGATCGCCAGATTGGGGGTCGGCTCGAAAGCCAAAACCGTAATCACGCTCAACGACCGTTCGAAAGTGAAGGGTTATGTTTACAGCATCGGCGACGATGACTTCGTGATTCGCGATAGCAAGAGCGACGCGCCGACCACGGTCCGTTACGACGACGTGATGTCGGTCAATGACAAAAGCAACAAAGACCTGCTGATAGGTATTGGCGCCGCCGCCGCGGGCGCTGGCGTCTTCGCCTGGCTCGTTAGCGGCGCCCGCGGTATACGTCATTAGAGATGGGTTGTGGCGCTATCAGGCGCTCGCACTCTTTACGAATGTGGCGTTGAGTTTGATATCGACTCCCGCCAACGCCTGTGACACCGGGCAATTCTTCTTCGCTGACTCAGCCGCATCGAGGAATGTCTGCTCATCAATGCCCGGCACTTCGCCTTCGGTGTTCAATTCGATGGTGGTGATCTTGAATGCTTCTCCGACCTTCTCGAGGCTGACATTTGCGTTGGTGCTGATGCGCTTCGGATTATGACCCGCCTTGGTCAGACCGGCCGCCAGCGCCATCGAGAAACAGCCCGCATGCGCCGCGCCAATCAACTCTTCCGGATTAGTGCCGGCGCCGTCCTCGAATCGAGAGACAAATGAATAAGAACCTTCGAACGCGCCGCTCCCCAATTTAACTGTGCCCTTGCCCTCGCGAAGATTGCCTTCCCAAACAGCGCTCGCTGTACGTTTCGCCATGTTCATTCTCCTTGATTTGGTTTTCGGCAATTCTAGCAGTAGGGTGTGAGGAACCGCGAACGGGAGTAGTGTGCGTTTTTCAAGCTTCTCTTTGTGGCTCTGCGGGACCTTCGTGCCTCTGTGCTGAATTCACGCTGAACAAAATCTTCACCACACCCAGCGAGCGCCAGCGCAGCGTACACCCAGATGGCCAGCACAAAAATCGGGATAACCATGAATCTCCCCGGTTCCATTCCACGAGTGATTTCGTCTGACAGGTGAAACGTCAGGAAGAGAATAGTGAGCAGAGACGTAACGCTTAACGTAACGTTGTCCTTCATGTGATTTTCTCCTGGTAGACTGCTGAGAGCCTCTCACCACAACTTCGTTAATTTGAGTCTTGCGCTAATTACGGTTCGAGTCAGACGGCGCAGAGTTCCGCTGAACCAGCCCGAGATGCTGCACAATAGTCGAGCGATTGTTCTGATTTGTGGGGACTCTACCGGATGTGATCGATCGGTTAATCCTCAAGCGCGCGCAGACCGCGCGGACAGCGATGCCGCCAGAATCAAACACACCGTAATCAGGAATGACATCACGAGAGGAATCGCGAAGAAGTACCGCCAACTTAAAATCGTGACGGCGGCAAAGCACAAGGCGAACGCCCAGGTGATGGCGCGAATGCGCGACAGTGTCTCTGCGGCAACGCCACCAAGTTGCCACGCCAACACCGCCGCAAATAACAGAAACACCGTAATCTGCAGTCCAAAACCGACGAAGAAATCCCAATAGCTGCGGCTGAATCCCTGGAGGTTGAAGTGAATCGACTTCATTGAGGCGAGCAGCGCGTCAACCTTCCATTCCGGATCGTGCTGCAGAAAGCCCGCCGTGTGCCCGGCAGCAAACAGCACCATTAGCACGGCCGCAATTCGATAAAAGGTGGACGCTTTCAACTTCACCTCAACAGATCGTTCGTAAGTTGAAGGAGCTTATATCATCAATATGAGACTCAGTACCACCTGCGTTAGCGGGTGGGTCGTCGCATTACCTGGCGCCGCTACCAATCATTGGACAAGGGCGAACAGGGTGATGTAAAAACAGTCAGCACCATGATCGACACAATTTCATCTCATCTAACTACCGACGAACTGCACGCCGGTCTGGATCACATCCGCCGCTCACCAAAGGATCAAGGCACGCTTGAACTCATCGTCAGAAGGCCGGCTGTCAACGAACGCGAACTGCTCACGCACGCCCAGCTTGACCTCACGCAGGGCTTGGTCGGCGATACGTGGAACCGCCGTCGCAGCAAGAGCACACCGGATGGTTCGCCGAATGTCGAAATGCAAATCACCGTGATCAATTCGCGCGCGGCTGCACTCGCGGCGCGAGACAAGGACCGCTGGCCGTTGGCGGGAGATCAGCTCTATGTCGATTTGGATTTGAGTGAGGCGAATCTTCCAGCCGGCGCGCAACTGGCGCTGGGCTCGGCGGTGATTGAAGTGACCGCGCCACCACACCTGGGCTGCCAAAAGTTCGTCGCCCGTTTTGGCGCGGAAGCAATGAAGTTTTTCAATTCTCCTCTGGGCCGGGAGTTGCGCCTGCGCGGCTTGCACGCCCGAGTCATCCAACCCGGTGAAATTCGTACCGGCGATCTGGCCCGCAAAATCTGATTTGGGGTGCCGGCGACCCGTCGCTGCACTCCCCAAATCCAGTCAGTACCACCTGGGTGAGCGGGTGGGTGCTCAGCGAGTCGGCTGACTAATGAAGCTCAGCTGGCGATATTTAGTTTGCGGCACCTACCCCTGCTTCACAAATTTCAACGCCACACCATTCATGCAATAGCGCAATCCCGTCGGTTTCGGTCCATCGTCAAACACGTGTCCCAGATGACCGTCGCATTGCGCGCACGCGACCTTTGTGCGCGTCATGCCGAGGCTCCGGTCGGTTTCTTCGATGACATTCTCTTTCTTGATCGGCGCCCAGAAACTCGGCCAACCGGTTCCTGAATCAAATTTCTGCGCGGAACTGAACACCGGCAGCTCGCACCCGGCACACACAAAGGTGCCCTTATCATGAATGTCATTCAGCGGACTCGAGAAAGCATACTCAGTTCCTTCGTGCCGCAACACGTCATATTGCTCAGGCGTCAGTTGCGCCTTCCATTCAGCATCAGTCTTGGACACCTTTTTGATTCCTTTTGATTTTGATTTGTCTTGGATACTTGAATTTGGACTCTTGAATGCCTGACCGCGCTCGTCATTCCGCGCCCAACTCGGCAGCCGCGACAACAGAGCAACTCCGCCAACCGCAATCGAAGATGAAATAAAGAATCGTCTATTCATGATTTCCCTCACAGATGATATCGCGACTACACGTGAATTACGTAAGTCGGCGACAAATTGGATTTCTGAAGCGGTAACCTGCGATCCTAGCGGACGATCCCCTGCTCGTCTGCACCACACCGCGTGTCGTATGCATCCGAGCGTCCGCACACTGCATGCGCCTACCCGCAAACTTCATCTGCACGCCGCCCAACTACAATAAGAAACCGTTCGATTGCGCTTGCAATCCGCAACCGTTTCGTTGCACAATCCGCTCGCGATATGAGAAGAGACATTTTCCGGGCCATTGCAGACCCGACGAGGCGGGCGATCATTGCGTTAATCGCGGTACAGGCGATGACACCGAACGCACTCGCCGAGTATTTCCATACGTCGCGACAAGCGGTGTCGAAGCACTTACGGATACTGGTGGAATGCGAGATTGTGACGCAAGAACAAAAGGGGCGAGAGATCTTCTACCGGCTGGAGGCGGAGCAATTGAAAGCAGTCACGGCTTGGCTGGAGAAAGTGCAGGAGATTTGGGAAGGCAACTACAAGCGACTCGACGCCTTACTCGGTGAGTTGAAACAAGCACAGAAAGAGGAGCGAAAGAAATGAAACCTGCTGAAGTGAGCACTCCGTCAGATCGAGAAGTACTAGTTAAACGGAGCTTTGATGCGCCGGTCAATCTGGTCTGGCAAGCGTATACGGATCCCGCGTTGATGCGTCGTTGGCTAACTGCCATGCCTGGCTGGTCGATGCCGGTGTGCGAAATGGCGACTCATGTGGGCGGGAAGTATCGCTGGCGCTGGCGAAATAACGAGAACGGCCAGGAGTTCGGCTTCACGGGAGAGATGCTGGAGGTCGAGTCGCATTCAAAGATTGTGCATACGCAGATCTTCGACCCGGGCAACCTGGGTGAATCGATGGGAGATCAGCCGACGATTATCACGGTCACGTTCAACGAGACCAACGGGATCACGAATGTGGCGACCTCGATCAAGTATGCTTCGAAGGCGGACCGCGACGCCGCGTTGTCAACCGGCATGACCGACGGCATGGAAATGAGCTACCAGCAGCTCGACGGAGTACTGGCGG
>JADMIO010945848.1_pt1 | contig 13199 bp, 8 predicted proteins | sample 8958161 | NCBI WGS metagenome assembly JADMIO01 (sample SAMN16585339, study PRJNA669376) | soil metagenome | isolation source: Crop rotation soil | place: USA: Cullars Rotation, Alabama | collected 2011 | reverse complement strand
CATTCCGCGATATCCCGACAGACACTTTGCCTCGTATTCATCGGGAACGCTGCGACCGGTGATTCCGTAAAGCGGCTTCAGCGTGCCGTCTGGTGCTTCGGCGACGATGTTGAGAATGAACGCGAGATAGCGCTCCATTGTGCGTGTCGCGCCCAGTCTGTTCAGCGCGTTGACGACGAAGTACGCATCTCGGATCCAGCAGAACCGATAATCCCAGGTCCGCGCCGTATTCGGAGCTTCAGGAATCGAAGTCGTAACCGCAGCGATGATGGCGCCAGTGTCCTCGAACACATTCAGCTGCAGAGTTATGGCGGCTCGGATCACTGCGTCCTGCCACTCGAAGGGAATTGCAAGCATGCGCACCCACTCGCGCCAGTGCGATGCCGTTTCTTCCGCGAAATGCCGCGCAATCTCGTCGACGGACCCGTTGACAGTTTCGTCCGGGCCGAGAAGTAGCGTGACTTCATCTTCGAGATAGAATGCGTTCTCCTCGAGGATCGCATTCGTCGACGCATTGGTAGTCAGTCGCAGAACGACGTCTCCGCCGTAGTATCGGATGTGATTGCTGCCGCTGGTCGTGCGAGGTCGCTCGCAGCCGTACTCGCGCGCGGGGCGTAGACGCACCCGAATGCGTGGGTTGCCGGCAACGCGGCGAACCTGCCGTACGATCATCATCGGCGAGAACATGCGGCCGTACTGCCTGAACCGCGGCGCGAAATCAGTCACTTCGATCGCGGCACCTTCAGCGTCGTGAAATCTGGTCACCAGAATCGGCGTGTTGGCGAGATACTCTTGCTCCGTGCGCACAGCGCCAATGAGCTCGACACCATAAATCCCGAACTCGTCCGCATCGTCTCCGCCGCGAAGCAGGGAGCAGAAAACCGGATCGCCATCGTAGCGCGGAAAGCAGGCCCACTTTATTTGTGCCGCGCCGTCGACCAGCGCAGCAATCGTTCCGTTTCCGATCAGCGCGAGATTGAGAGACATGTAGAGGTAGTGAAGTGGATCAGAGTGTTCGCGCCGCAGTGGAATGGCCGCCGTTCACCGCCCGCTCCAGCCAGCTTCTGACAGATCTGACGTCGCGTAGACGCAAGCGGGCGGTTGACGGACCGGCCCCAACCTTGATCGAATAGCCGCCCAGGTCGTTGACGACAGCGAATCCGTACTCGTCGGTCACATCGTCTCCGACGAATATCGGCACTCGTCCAATGAAAGGCTGCTCTGCCATGAACTCCCTGACTGCCTGACCTTTATCCTTGCCACTTGGCTTGAGCTCGACGATTCGCTTCCCGCTGAGAACCGTATAATCTGACCCAATTTCCTTCTGTACGGTACGCATTAGCCGGTGCGCGTATGAGCCAAGTGCAGGATCGAGGCGATAGTGCAACGCGAGCGACATGCCTTTGTCCTCGAGCACCAGGGCTGCGTGTCGACCTGCGATTTCGCGCAGCCGGGCACGAGGCGCCGCCAGCATCTCTGCATCGACGACGTGTCTCGCGGTGGCGCCATTGGCATTGCGTCGCTCGGCGCCGTGCTGTCCGGCGACGGGAAGTTTTCCACCGTGCATGATCGAGTCGATGTCCTCGATTGAGCGACCGCTGATCAGCGCCAAAGCCCCGCCCGTCAACTTGTGCAGTCGCCTTATCAGATCGATCACGTCTCGCTCGAGCTTGACCTCCGACGGCGTTGGCGCGATGTCCGCCAGCGTTCCATCGATGTCAAAGAAATAGGCCCAATCCATTCGGGGCGTTGGTAGCGTGCTCACGTCGATTGCGTAGCGTTACTACCGGGTGATCTCGGTCGGTTCAGTCGCGACCGCACCGTGGTCCGATGCACGCGTCCATTTGGCCGTATGCGGCGATCTCGTGAGTAGCCCGCGCCGTCGCCTCATTCTCGCCGCATCGAGCAGCATGCGTCCTGCCCAGCGATAGACGTTGAACTCTCTGATCAGGCTGCGCATCAGGCGCATGCGGGAGCGCTGAGCGCGCAGAGGCATTGTCAGCGCGACGTTCAACGCCGCGGCGCATTGATCGGCATCGTATGGGTTCACTATCAGCGACTCGGGCAGCTCGCGCGCTGCACCGGTGAACTGGCTCAGAATCAGCACGCCGCGCTCATCGTCGCGCGCGGCAACGAACTCCTTCGCTACCAGATTCATCCCATCGTGCAGGCTGCTTACGAAACAGAGATCCGCCGCCCGGTAGTACTCGTAGACTTCATGAGGCTCTTCATGTGCGATCGACAGAACGATCGGCGGAGCAGCGACTGGAAACCTGGAATTGATGCGACTGGCGAGATTCCTTACCCGCACTTCGTAATCGGCGTAATCCGGAATGCTGGCCCGACTGGGCGCCGCGATCTGAACGAATGTGAACTTGCCGATCCAGCGGGGATGAAGCTCCATCAACCTCTCTATCGCGCGGAAGCGCTCTTCGAGGCCTTTGGTGTAATCAAGGCGCTCGACCCCAACACCTAGCGCATGGTCCTGCGGCAGATCGTATCGCGCACGGATTCGAGCGCGACATTCTTCCACCGGCCTCGCCGTCAGCGCTACCGCGGGTGGCCACTCGATGGAGATCGGATAACGCTTGACCGCGGTGATCTGTCCGCGATACGACACCGAGAAAGTCTCTCGGTCGACGCGGGCCTCCAGCTGGCGGTCGACGGTGTCTACGAAATTGTTGCAGTGAAACTGCGTGTGAAATCCGAGGATGCTGCTGCCGAGCAAGCCGTCGAGCAGTTCGTCGCGCCAAGGACAAATCCCAAAGGCCTCCGGGTTGGGCCACGGGATGTGCCAGAAGGCGATGATGGTCGCGCCCGGCAACCGTTCGCGGACCATTCGGGGGACCAGCGCGAGATGATAGTCCTGAACCAGCACGATCGGATCCGATGACTTTGCCTCCGAGACCACCGCTTCCGCGAATTTCCGATTTACTCGCTCGTATTGCAGCCAGTCGGAGGTGCGGAACGTCGGGCGCACGTGCGCGATGTGGCAGAGCGGCCAGAGGCCTTCATTGGCGAAGCCGTAGTAGTAGCCTTGCTCTTCCTCCTTGGTCAACCATACTCGACGCAGCTGATAGGAAGGATTGTCGTTTGGAACGGAGATATGATCTTCATTGTCGACGACCTCGCGGTCTGCCGAGCCGCTGCCGTGAGCGATCCACGTCCCCGAGCACGCTCTCATGATCGGCTCCATCGCGGTAACGAGTCCGCTGGCTGGTCGCTGGACCGCGACGGAGTCTCCGTGACGAACATGAATGTATGGCTCGCGGTTCGACACGACGATCACGTGTTGATCGCGGAGCTCGCGGTGGAGAATTTCCCGCAGTGTCTCTGGCGACCACGCCAGCTGCTCCTCGTCGCGTAGCCGATGCTCTGCCTCGAGATCGCGAATCAGCGCGCGCAGATCATCCGCAATCGGTTGAAGCTCGCCCTGCTGGCTCGGTTGGGCGGGTCGCAGCAGGCCCTCGCCGCGCATCAATGCCTGAATTCCGTGGACCCAGCCGCGCCAGCTTAACTGCGCAACGATAACCGTGATCAGGGAGACAACGATGCCAAGACCGATGAAGAAATAGAACAGATACCGCTTCGTTTCATCGCTGCGCCGTTGGACGAAACTCATATCGTGCAGAACGACGAGCCTTCCAAGCGGTTCACTCTCCGATCCAACGTCAACCACTGACACGAGCAACGGCCCCTGAGGTTGTCGCAGAATCTCGTTTTCGGGCCTGGCGAGGGAATCCAGATTCGAGCAACGCACTTCGCGCGGAAGCGTTGGAGTGGCGATCGCGCGTCCGCCCCCGGCAGGGCAAAAGCCAATTGCGAACAATCGCTCGTCCCGGGTGATGCCGGTGAAGAAGCGCTGAATTGCCGTCGAATCAGCTGCCTGCACGAAACTCTCGAGCGGCGATTCGACGCTGTTTGCTACAAGGTGGGCCCTAAGCGTTAGGTCTCTGATCGACCAGCGCAGTGTAAGCCTGTCGACGAGCGGCATCACCGAGTACGCTAACGCTGTCAGGACCAGGACAAGCGGGATGATAAAGCGGAGGGTTAGCCTCAATCCGCGGCGTCTCGGACGAACATAAATCGTAGTCTAGTCCCGGCGCCGGAGGTTGGGAACCTGCGTAGAAATACCGAGTCAAGTCGCGAAATCACCTATCGGGGACTGCGACGTCGCGTGCAGATTTTTCGGGTGTTTATATCGACATTACTGAGGCGCGCGACCAAATGGTCGCCGTGGTTCCTCGCGACGGCCGCTACTGGATTCGCGACGATCGCTACTGGATTCGCGACGATCGCGGGCGCGCAAACTCGTGCCCAACCGATACTCGGCTTTCCCGAGGCGGGGCTCGATGACCCCGTGGCATATCAGGGCTACCAGACGCGATTCTATCGCGACACCAAGGGCAACGTCGTTCAGATCTATCTCGACGCCAGCAGAGGCCGAGTCGTGAACCTGCTTGCAGACGCAGTCGACGAGAGCGCCGGCTTCACCGTTCGCGATGGAAGCGGTAAACCGTTGCGACTCGAGTGGGGATCGCCCGATGCCGTGATCTCGCAGAACGGCGACAACCGCACCATCGAGTATCAGCTCGTCGCCAATTCTCCTCAGCTGCAAATCGGCTGGATCCTGCTCGGCTCGATGCGCGTCGAGCGCGACCTCGGCTATTCCGGACGCGGCCTCGAGACCTTCGATTGGCCAACGTTCCGCGTGCGCGAGGAGGAAGACTTTGTCACGAACATGGATCGGCTCGATCCGGCGGAAAAACAGCGGCAGCTGGGGATGGTCGGCGCCGGCTTCGTGTCGGAGCTTCGTGCGCGACTGGAACCCGACATCATCACGACCGGAGCGTTCGGCCCGCGGTCAGTCACTGCGACTAAGACGACGCTTGACGGAAAAAACACTCTGCAGCTAGAGATTCTTCCAGATCCGCGCGATGCTTCGCTCGTCGTCAACCTGCCGGTCGTCCAGATTCGCGCGCTCACCAATCGCCCGATCCGGCTCACCGTCCGCGTCACCACCGACGGCCCGGCGCTCGAAGCGCTCTCGCGTGATCAGATCTTCAACGCGCCGTTCCTGCGCTTTCTCAACGATGCCCGAGTGGCGGCCGGAAGGGTGTCGTCGAATTCACGTGCCGCCCGAGATGCCGCTACGGTCGCGCGCTATCGCCTGCTGGAGCGCGACGTGCGGGGCACCGAGCTACTCAGCTCGAAGCAGAAGCTGATGGCAGGCTTGCCGAACTATGCGACGTATTTCGGCCGCGACATGATGATGACGTCGCTGATGATGCAGCCGGTGTGGACTGATGCGATGCCGGAGTTCGTCATCGGCAGCGCCCTGAGAAAACTTGGTCCGGAAGGCGACGTCAGCCACGAGGAGGCGCTGGGCGGGCAGGCGATACGAGAAAATTCCGGCGAATACAACGCGCACATGACCGAGTACTTCCGGTTGCGCGGCCGAAGCACGAGCGCAGCCGATACCGCGTTGCGGAATGCGCGGGCGTTGTTGAACAATCTGCAGACGGTTCGTGAGAACTACCACATGCGGGACGATGAATTCCAGTTGCCGGTGGTCGTCGCGCGTTACCTCACCAACCCGGCCGTGTCAGCGGCGCGCAAGCGCGCATTCCTGATGGATGCATCGGACGGCCGAGGCCCGAGACTCAATCTGCTGCTCAAAGAGCTGGGTTTGGTCGCAACTCTGGCGGCGCCTTACGCTCGCGATCCGGTGGTGCAGAATCTCATCGCGTCACCGCGACTCGATGGGACGCACTGGCGGTCGATAAGCTGGCGCGACAGCAATGCCGGATATGCAAACGGCCGGTTCGCAATGGACATCAACGCGATCTGGGTTCCGCAGGCGCTGCGCTCGATCTCCGACATTTTCGCGGCGCTGCGCACGATTGGCTTTACATCGCAGCAGTTGTCATCAAGACTGCCCAGTGGTTTTGGTGGAAGCGTGCTCACCGATTTCATGCGCGACTCGACGTCTCTGCCACGCGCGATTCAGAACTGGAGCGGGGCGGTCAATCATTTCGTGGTGACACTGACGCCGGAACAGATTCGCCCGGCGGTCCAGCAGAAGCTGGCGTGGCTGCCCGGCAACGAGCGCGCGTACTGGGCAAACGTGCTGGCCACGACGCACGCGGACAGCAGCGCGCTGACATTCCTCGCGATATCGCTCGACTCTGCCGGCAAGCCAATTCCAGTGGTGAACACGGATCCGGCGACCTGGCTGCTGTTGCGCGATGCGAGTGATGTCGGTCAGCCGGCGGTCTCGGGCGTCAGGCGAGACGTTGCCGCAATCGTCCGGAACTATCCGGTAGGCCTGTTCGCAGCTGGACTCGGCCCGTTCGTGGCGAACGACGCGTACGCATCGCCCAGCGTGTGGGAAGCGTTCAAGGCCGACACCTATCACTCGCCGCGGGTGGTCTGGGGCAGGGAAGTAAATCTCATCCTGCTCGGTCTCGCCAATCAGATCAACGGCGCGCCGGCCGGTACCAGCAAGGAGTATCTCGATGAAATGAGATCCGCATTGCGTCGGGTTTATGATGCTGTGGAAGCATCCGGTCTCAAGCACAACGAGCTTTGGAGTTTCGAGATCGAGAACGGCGCGCTCAAGCCGATCCGTTACGGTGCCAGTACCGACGTCCAGCTCTGGAACGTGACCGACTTGGCGGTCCAGTTCGTTCTCAGGCCGCTTGGCGTCTATTAACAACTTCGCGGTCCGTGTAGTCCCGCTCGCTCTCCTGCTCGCGTGCGGGGGAGCGTCGAACAAGCACGAGACGGTTCTCACCTTCTCAGGCTCTGCGCTTGGTGCGGAAGGGACCCTGGTTGCCAAGCAGCTCAAACGATTCATGCAGCTCAACCCCGGCATCCGCGTCGAGCTGCAGCGCACACCTGACGATGCGTCACAGCGGCATCAACTGTACGTCCAGTGGCTGAACGCGCGTGTTGGGAATCCGTCGATTCTGCAGCTCGATGTCGTGTGGACGCCCGAGTTCGCGGCGGCGGGATGGGTGCTTCCGCTCGACAAGTTCGGCCCCGCCAAGACCGAATTCTTTCCAGCGACCATCGCCGCGAATACCTGGGCGGGGAAACTCTACGCGCTCCCATGGTTCGCAGACGTTGGATTGCTTTACCGCCGCACGGACCTCGTTCCGCGCGAGCCGCAGACGCTCGAAGAGCTTGTCGCCGATGCACAGCGCGCCAAGTCGCAGCGCGGCGGCCCGCGCTATGGACTCGTCTCGCAGGGCGCGCGGTACGAAGGCTTGATCACGGGCTTTGTCGAATATCTGGGGGCGTTCGGCGGCAGAATTATCGACGACAGTGGAGAAGTCGTCGTCAATCGCCCCGAGGCTGTGCGCGCCCTCGAGTTCATGCGCGACGAGCTTTACAGGTGGAACGTAGTCCCGCTCGATGTGCTCACCTGGCACGAAGAGGAAGCGCGGTTTGCGTTTCAGAACGCGAACGCTGTCTTCATGCGGAACTGGCCATACGCGGTCGGTGCGATGAGTGACACAACGCAATCAAAGGTGATCGGCAAATTCGCGGTCTCACCGATGCCGAAGTCAGCAACCGCGCCGAATGGTCATTCGACCGCTGCACTCGGCGGCGCGCAGCTGGCGATCAACGCGTACACTGAATTCCCCGACGCCGCGTACAAGCTGATTGCCTATCTCACCGCTCCAGAGCAAATGCTCGAACGCGCGCAGGCGGTTGGGCAATATCCGACACGATCGGGACTTTACGATGATCCGCGGCTTGCCGGCGCGATCAACATTCCGCTGGAGAGTGCGCGCCGAGCGATTGAGAGTGCGACGCCGAGGCCGGTAACGCCGATATACAACGAGCTGTCGGAGATTCTGCAGATCCAGGTGAGTCGCGCGCTGGTGCGACAGGCGGAGCCTAAGCGGGCGCTGGATGAAGCGGCGGCTCGGATCAATGCGCTGATCGAGCGAACCGGGATGCGGAAATTGATGCGGGGCACGCTGTGAGAAAGATCTCGCGACTCGGCGCCGAAGCCAAACTCGGTTGGGCTCTGGTCGCACCAGCGCTGGCGGTGATTGCGCTGATCGCGATTTTCCCGCTCGGCTGGACGTTCTGGGAGTCGTTGCATCTGCACGAGCTGCGGATGCCATGGCTCGGCAAGCCCTTCATCGGGCTCGACAACTACGTCGAGATTGCGAAAGACCCACGCTTCTGGGCGGCGCTTGGACATACTGCGTTTTTCACGGTAGTGTCGATCTCGCTCGAGCTCCTAATCGGCTTGTTCCTGGCGCTGGCGATGAACCGGGTATTCCGAGGGCGCGGCTTCGTGCGCGCGGCAGTGCTGGTGCCGTGGGCGATCCCGACCGTCGTCGCTGCGTTGCTTTGGCGATTCATCTTCGAATCCCAGGGTGGAATCCTCAATGCGATGCTGGTGCACCTCGGCGTGCTCAAGGAGCCGATGGTCTGGTTCATCGAAGCTAAAATGGCCTGGGTGCCGGTGATTCTCGCCGATGTCTGGAAGACGACGCCGTTCGTCGCGCTGCTGTTGTTGGCAGGATTGCAGAACATCGATTTGAGCCTGTATGAGGCTGCCGCTGTCGACGGCGCGAATTCATGGTGGCAGTTGCGCCACATCACGTTGCCGCTGCTCAAGCCGGCAATTCTGGTGACGTTGATCTTCCGCACCCTCGACGGATTCAGAGTGTTCGATCTGATCTACGTGCTGACTGGAGGCGGACCAGGAACGTCGACCGAGCCCGTCGCGCTCTACACGTTCAACGCGTTGCTTCAGAATCTCCGCTTCGGGTATGGATCGGCACTCTCGGTGGTGATCTTCGTCATCACCTTTGCGCTGGCGATGTTCTACGTGCGCGGACTCGGGGTGCGGTTGGGAGGGGAAGAGTAGTGGCAGCACGCGGGGAGCGGCCAAGCGGGCGACGGCCCAGAACACTACGGTGGGGGACGTGGGTTTTTGGTGCGGCGCTGGTGCTGCTGATGATTTTCACGCTGTTCCCGTTCTACTGGGCGATCGTGGCGTCGTTCACGTCGGACGCCGCGCTGTTCCGCGATCCGTCGCTCATTCCAAGCCATGTGATCTTCGATCACTATCGCGCGTTATTCACGGATCGCGATTTCATCACCCCGATCCGGAATTCACTCGTCGTCGCCGGTAGCACGACGCTGTTCTGTCTCGTCGTCGGCACCCTTGCTGCCTACGCCCTCGCCCGCATCGAGTTTCGCGGGAAGGCGGCGATCATGGCGTTCATTCTCGCGGTGACGATGTTTCCGCAGATCTCGATCGTGAGCCCGCTCTATCTACTGCTGCGCGCGCTGCATTTGATCGACACCTATCCCGGCCTGATCATGCCGTACATGACGTTCGCGATGCCGTTGACGGTATGGGTGCTCACGGGCTCGATCCGGCAAATTCCAAAGGATCTCGAGGAAGCCGCGCACGTCGACGGCGCGTCGCGTCGCCAGAGTTTCACGAAGATTCTTTTGCCGCTCGCGGTTCCCAGCCTGGCGACGACCGGCATTCTTACGTTCATCTACTGCTGGAACGAGTTTCTCTTCGCATTGTCGTTCACACTCGGCCCTGAGAGACAGACAGTTCCAGTCGCGATTGCGCTGTTCCGTGGACAGTATCAAGTGCCGTGGGGAGAAATCCTCGCTGCAGCCGTTGTAGCAACGGCGCCAGTTGCCGCGTTGGTTCTCGTCTTTCAACGGAGAATCGTGCAGGGCTTAACGGCAGGAGCAGTCAAAGGATGACATCGAATCGAGTACTACGGACTAAGTGCATCGACAATCGCGGACTGATTGAGGACTTGGACTAGAACTATCGAGGACGAGGAGTAGGACTACAAATAGGACCTGGACAGGGACTCCACTGAGGGCTGTGGGAACGCGTGTCAGCGATCCTCGAACCTCAATTAGTCCGCGATTGTCGATGCTATGTTAAATCAGAGTACGCGATCCCTCATGACCTAAGAATGGCGCAAATAACTCTAGAGAGCGTAGACAAGACTTACCCGAACGGCTATGTCGCCGCCCGCGATCTCAGTCTCGAGGTGCGCGATGGCGAGCTGCTCGTTCTCGTCGGCCCTTCAGGCAGCGGCAAGTCGACGGTGCTGCGGCTGATGGCGGGACTCGAGCGCGTGACTGATGGCGTCATTCGCATCGGCGATCGCGATGTGACCGATCTGCCTCCGCAGCAGCGCGACATCGCGATGGTGTTCCAGAACTACGCGCTGTATCCGCACATGACGGTGCGCGACAACCTTGCGTTCGGCCTCGCAATCAGAAAACAGGCGCGCGAGGTGATCGATCAGCGCGTCAACGCGGTTGCCGCATCACTCGGTCTCGATGCGCTGCTGGATCGCAAGCCGGCGCAGCTCTCCGGCGGTCAGCGGCAGCGCGTTGCGCTCGGCCGGGCAATCGTGCGCGAGCCGCTCGCCTTTCTGTTCGATGAGCCGCTGTCCAATCTCGACGCCCAACTCCGGGTGGAGACTCGCGTCGAACTGGCGCGCCTTCACCGGAAACTCGGCGCGACGATGGTCTACGTCACCCACGATCAATCGGAGGCGCTGACGCTCGGTGATCGTATTGCCGTCCTCAAGGACGGAGTTCTCCAACAGGTTGACACGCCGATGGCGCTCTATCGGCGGCCAGCGAACAAGTTCGTCGCGGGTTTCATCGGCAGTCCGGCGATGAACTTCATCGAAGGAGTGATACAGCGCTCCGATGCGGCCATCGCCACCACCGGCCTTTGCACCTTCAAGGGGATCGATCTTACTCTCGACGTGCCATGCGACGGCGATCGCCGCGGCCGCGTATTCCTCGGCGTGCGCCCTCAGCACATCGAAGTCAGCACCAACGGCGAGAACCGGCCGCGCGGCGAAGTCGGCGTCGTCGAGCCGATGGGCAACGAGCAAATAGTCTACGTAACGCTGTCGGGCGGCGACAAACTCGTCGCCATCGCCCCACCCGAAGCCCTGATCAAACCCGGTGACACCGTTTCGATCGACATCCGGCCGGAGGGCGTGCACCTCTTTGATGGTGAGACTGGGACGAGGATAGAGCCGGCTGCGCAGCGGATATAAGCGGAGTGAGGAGCGGAACTGCTAACTACCTCGCTAAGCGCTGACCGCTTTACGCTGACCGCTGTCCGCTGCCTGCGACGGTACATACTCCAGTCGCCATTCCGACCCACAACTCGCGTTTCCTTTGCCCTGTCGCGGTTTGTCCCGTCGACTGCAGCGCTAAGCGGTCAGCGTGTAGCGGTCAGCGTTTAGCGAAGTACTTAGCAGTTAAAATCCTCAATCCGCAGCAGTTACGCGCGTGGGAGCGCGAGCGTGAACCTCGACCCTTCCCCGAACGTACTCGAGACAGTGAGATCGCCGCCCATCCGGCGAGCAAGATCGCGGCTGATCGACAGTCCGAGTCCGGTGCCTTGCTGCGGCGAGGCGTAGTCGCGCGTCACCTGGACGAACGGCTCGAAGATGGCGTCGAGTTTGTCCTTCGGGATGCCGGCCCCGTCGTCACGGACGCTGATGTAGATCATCTTGTCGTCTTCCTCGCACTCCACCGCGATGTGGCCGCCGTCGGCTGTGAACTTGATCGCATTCGACAACAGGTTGATCAGGATCTGACGCACCTTGTCCGGGTCGCCGCACGCTTCCGTTTGCGGGATGTCCTCGTCCATCGTGAACGTTAGATCTTTCGCGCGCAGCTGCGGCTCGACGAACTCCTTGAGACTCTCTATGACTCCGCCGAGACCCATCGGCGCGCTTGCAACGTTGACGTGACCGGCCTCGATCTTGGCGAAGTTCAGGATGTCGTTGATGAGTGACAACAGGTGACGCTGACTGCGATCGATTCTCTCGATGTCTTCCTTTTGCGCTTCGGTGATCGGTCCGCGCACGCCTAGCGATAGAAGCTGGGCGTAACCGGCAATCGCGTTCAACGGAGTTCGCAGCTCGTGGGACATCGTCGCTAGGAACTTGCTCTTTGCCGAATTCGCTTCCTCCGCTTCCTGGCGCGCCGCTGTCTCGCTCTCCAGAAGCCGGCGGTAGGACGTCACATCGATTGCGGCCGTGAGCATCAAGCGCCTGCCGTCCGGCAGATTGCCGAGTGACACGCGATGGAAATCCCAGATCTGATCGCTTCCATCCGCGGCGCGAACGACATGTTCGCCGAGATGAATCGACTCACCTTCGCTGTCATCGCCTTGCGGCGGCGGCTTCAGAGGCGAAACTGCCTCGCCTGGCAGCGCCAGCTTCGCCCATTCGTCAGTGGTCGTCACAGCAGTCTGGTAGTATCCCGTCAGTGTCATCCACGCTTCACTGAGCTGCATTATCTCGCCGTCGGACGCGTGCAGCATCAGCGGATACGGCGCCGCCTGAACCGCGGCGCGCAGCCGCGCTTCACTTTCGCGGAGAAAAATTTCGGTCGCGTTCCGCTCTTCAATGTAGGTTTTCACGTCGAGTTGCCGTTGACGCGCACGCAAGCCCGACCGGATCACAGTCGTTAGCGTTGCAACACGTACCGGCCGTTCCAGCAGCGTGACGTTGCCTTTGAGCACTATGCCGCGCAGCACCTGCGGAAGATTGCCGGACAGTTCATCCTGCCCGGTGAGCAGGATGATCGGAACGTCGGACCAGGATGGCTGACAGTCCAGCGCATCTGATAGCGTCTCGCGCCCACCAGCAGTGAGCGCTTCTTCCGAGAGCAGTATTACTCCGACCTCTTCATCGCGCAGCCGGTCGCACACCGATCTCATGTCGTTGCAGATCCGCGTACTGAAGCCGGCACCCTCCAGCACTCTCTGCGCAACGATCGAATCGTGACCCGTCGGTGTCAGCAGAAGTACGGGAAGTGTATCAGCCTCGTGACTTCTTTCGATTATTTGAACTGCCACTCTTTTCTCGGTGCCGCCCGTCGCGTGCAGCGGATCGTTGCGCTGCCTGTTCGCTTCTTTTTCTGAAAACTTCTCCGACAGTGTGAGTTTTTCTGCGGTCCTTACCGTCCCAACCGCCTTCCGGCCGTTCGGCAAGCAGAGGATCGACGCCACCGGTATACTCGGGAACGCCGGTCAGCACCCCCTGGAACTCGCGCAGCGGCTCTCCGACGAACAGTCCGCCCTTTTGTACTCTGCACTCCCGGATCATGCGCTCGTGGTTGCCGCTGCGTTTCTTAACCACCGAGATCGC
>JADMIO011280120.1_pt1 | contig 13200 bp, 14 predicted proteins | sample 8958161 | NCBI WGS metagenome assembly JADMIO01 (sample SAMN16585339, study PRJNA669376) | soil metagenome | isolation source: Crop rotation soil | place: USA: Cullars Rotation, Alabama | collected 2011 | reverse complement strand
GGCGGTGGATTCAATTTGCGATACACCAGCGCCGTCGCGGCCACCGTACCCGCCATAATCGCTCCCTGGATAAAGGTCCGCCGGTTGAGATAGACCTGTTCGCCGGTTATTTCGCTCGACTTAATGTCCGCGGGTTTCTTTATCACCATGGCCCGTTCACCATTCAAATATACGGACGCGCAAAGGTTTAGGATTTCTCTGCCAGCGATAATTCGCTTGAACCCTGAAGCTTGCAAATATTAGTATCGGCGCGTTTTTGGCTCCGTCAAGTTTCCGTCAATTCTTAATGGCCGCTCAAGACCCGCAAATCAATCCGTCCCAATCGATGTCCGTTCAACAGCGACTAATTCGATGGGCGATCGTGCTGGTCGTGGTCGTGATCGTGCTTTTGATTCCGCCGCCCTCCGGCATCACGGCGCCTTCCTGGCGCCTGCTGGCAATCTTTCTCGGCACGATAACCGGGTCGATATTGCGGCCGATTCCCGGGGGCGCCATCGTTTTGATGGGAGTAACGGCGGTTGCGATTACCGGGGCATTACCGGTGGGCGCCGCGCTGGGCGGATACGCAGATCCCATAGTCTGGTTGGTCCTGGCCGCTTTCTTTATTGCGCGGGCGATGGTTAAGACCGGCCTGGGACATCGGATCGCCCTGCTATTTATTCGCACTATTGGACATCACACGCTGGGACTTGGGTATGCCCTGGTCTCAACCGAAGTCCTGCTGGCCAGCATTATCCCTTCAACGGGAGCGCGCTGTGGCGGCGTAATCTTCCCGATTGCCAAGAGCATTTCGGAAACCTACGATTCGCGTCCAGGCGAAACAGCCAACAAATTGGGCGCGTTTCTGATGGTGATGCTGTATCAATGCGAAGTCATCACCTGCGCGCTGTTCCTCACCGGACAGGCTTCAAACGTTCTGGTGGCCAAATTTGCACAGCAGACGGCCGGCGTTGATTTGAGTTATGGAAGATGGCTGGTCGGCGCGATCGTGCCCGCGCTTATCGGCCTCGTCGTCATCCCGCAGTTGCTCTATCGAATTTTCCCGCCCGAAATTAAGCGCACACCGGCAGCGGCGGAATTCGCCCGGACTGAGCTCGAAAAAATGGGCCGCATGAAATGGCAGGAGTGGCTCCTGCTCACCGTTTTCATCGTGGTGGCAATGATGTGGATGATTCGCGGCCTGGCGGGCTTTCTGCCCACGAGCTCGAGTGTCTTGCCACAGTTACTTCAGGCTTTGGGCTATATCGCAAAACTTGATTATGCGATTCCGCCGTTGCTGGGTGTGTGTGCATTGCTCATGTCCGGAGTACTCGATTGGGAAGATGTGATTACTGAGCGAACCGCTTGGGATGTTTTTCTCTGGTATGGCGGATTGGTCAGAATGGCCGAAGCGTTGGGTGAGACAGGCATTACCAAACGATTCGCGGAACTGGCCGCCAGCTTTACTGCAGGTTGGCCGTGGTGGCTGGCGTTGGCGGGATTGCTGCTGCTCTATTTCTACGCACACTATGCATTTGCCAGCATCACTGCGCATGTGACCTCGATGTTTATTCCATTCCTGGTCGTGATTATTGCTGCAGGTGCGCCTCCGTATCTGGCTGTGCTGCTGTTAGCTTACTTTTCGAATCTCGCGGCCTCGCTGACACATTACGGAACAACGTCAGCGCCAATCTACTTCGGTTCTGGTTATGTTAGTCAGAAAACCTGGTGGCGACTGGGATTAATGTTTTCTTTACCAAACATTTTGATCTGGGCGGGAGTGGGACTGCTCTGGTGGAAACTCTTACGATGGTGGTAATCGGGTGCGCACGACTTCGGCGTGCCGCGTCCGAATTGGAAGATCAATCATGGCTGGATATTCAGGAACACCTCTGGTTAAGAAACTTGGAATTAAAGAAAATTTTAGCGCGGCGATCATAAACGCGCCCGCAGGTTTTACCGAGACCCTGGATCTGCCGCCGGGGGTCAAATTGAATTCGCGCTCGCCGCAGCCTTTGGATTTTGCAATGTTGTTTGTGAAGAGCAAGCGCGAATTGGACGCAAAGTTTCTGCCCTGTGCCGCCAAGCTGGCGCCTGCGGGAATGCTTTGGATCTCATGGCCAAAAAAAGCGTCAGGCGTGGTAACGGATCTAACTGACAACGTCGTGCGCGAACTTGGTCTGGCCAAGGGCATGGTCGATGTGAAGGTTTGCGCAGTCGACGAAGTGTGGTCGGGGCTCAAGTTTGTCTTTCGTTTGCAGGACCGGCCCAAAATGAAAAAAGGGCGATAATCAGCCGGTTTCTCGGCCAATTTAGCCTCCTCACGTATTTCCACAGAAGTTGTTGAAAAGCTGTGGATAAAACCATCTCGGCTTAGCTAAGTAAAACAATTCGCAGGGTTTCTGGATTTTGCACAGGGGCGCAATGTTCACAGATTCACGCGACGGTTAACGTCTCTGAACGGGAGTTCCTCGCGTCCGGGGATTAGCCCGATCCATTGCGTGTCCCTCGCGAGCCCTCCCTACGTCCGGGCTTGTGCCCCACCATCGTTCGGCACGCATTCAAGACCCGCTTCAGCCTTCCCCTCGAATTCCTTCCGACCTGGTTAATCTCGAAACGTTGTCAGCCAACTCTACCAATGTGTGATGAACCTCTTTCAACAAACATTCATGATGTAAATTTTTGATTGAGGTGATCCTGTCATTGTGACGTAAGGCAACGCGAAAAAAATGTTTGCGGGGGGAGAACTGTTGACTGAATTCCGATGCGCGTTCAATTCATCAATCAACTAATAGTTGGACCACGATGTTGGGCCACAAAGGTTTTGCGCCAAACTTTTGGCGAACGCTTTATGGAGAAATTTGGAGTGCGCGTTTTTATTGATCAATCTGTGACGTTAGTCACAAAAACTTTTCAGCAAAACGAACTTTCGATCTCTCCGCGGCCGATCACCTGGCGCTCGTAATCGTTTCTTTTTGCAGATGTTGCAAAATAAAAATCTTCTTCACTGATCATTTTTCAGCGAAAGAAAAATGTAATCGTGAATGGACCACGTGAAGGGCAGAAACAGGTTGCAAAAAAAATCTCGTTACATATAATGCGTGTCCCTTGTTTAATCGTGGAAGCGCAGTAGCGATCGAGTGACGAATGCAAGTGTTGAAGTCGCAAGCGAATTTTTAACCTCGTCAGGTTACATCAGCTATTCTAACCATCACTCTCGACCGTTAGCTTTTTTCGCAGGCGTGGCAAAAAGGGCATCGCCGTAGTTCGAAGCAGTCGGCACCATGGCGTTTTGTAGCCAGTCCCACTCTGGAACGCAGCGCCGAAACTTAGTTTCAAACAGGGCGGATCGAACCTGAGGGTGCAAACGTCTTGCTCTCCAGGGCGAGGCTTTTTGTCTGCAATCGCATTTATATTATTTTCATAACCGGAGACGAACGTGACGTTAGTAGCTGAAGTGATTGAGATTGAATTGAAAAGATGCCCCCGTTGCGAGGATTCGTTACCTCTGTCGGAATTCGGAGTTTGCCGCGCGCGCAAAGATGGGCTCAACCTTTACTGCAAACGATGTATTCGACAGAAGATCGCTTTAAGCCGTCAGGCGCTGCGCGAATACAAAAAGGCGCGCGGTAAGCATAACAGCTCGGCGGAACGGGCCCGTCTCACAGTCGATCCCAAATCGGCAATCTCTTCGCGGCGCATCGCGCGGATGCTGCGCAAACTTTCCCCGGCTGATCGCGTGCGGGAAGCTATTCGCTGTGGGGCGCACACCCAGAAAGAGATTGCTCTGGTGACTAAACTCCCCAAAGACGAGGTTTGCGACGCCCTGGCCAATCTGCTGCTCTGGACACGGGAAATCCGCACCCAAATCGTCCGCCATCAACGCATGTATTTTGTGAATGAGGCGCTGGAAGAACTCGCCAAGGCCGGCGCCGGCCAGCGCAATCGTAGTCTGAACCCGTCTTTCAGTTCGGTAGGCGTGCTTATGCCCGGCCGAAAGCCTGCGGCGAAAGGCCGGAAGCGCGCGGTCAAGGCCAGCTCGAAATCCAGAAGCGCCGCCGGCTAGGCACTTACTCCTGGAAAGCCGCCAGCACTTCTTCCGCATGGTCTTCCGGCTTCACCTTCTCGAAGATCTTTTTGATCTTTCCTTTTTCATCAATCAGGAAGGTCATGCGGTGGTTCCCCATGTACTTGCGGCCCATGAACTTCTTTTCGCCGTAAGTGCCAAAGCTTTCCGACAATTTGCGTTCGGTATCAGCCAGGAGGCGAAAGGGTAGATCGTATTTCTGGGTAAACTTCTGGTGTGATTTCTCGCTGTCGAGTGACACGCCGAAAACTTCGATCCCGCGCCGTTTGAATTTGCTGAATGAATCGCGGAAGGAACAAGCCTCTTTCGTACAGCCCGGCGTGTCATCCTTGGGATAAAAGTAGAGCACGAATTTTTTGCCGCGCAGATCTTTCAGCCGCACCGCTTTGCCTTCGCCGTCAGTCACGGCGAAATCCGGAGCCTTGTCACCTTCTTTGAGTTTAGTGGCCACTTGGTTGGAATCCTTTTCTTGCAAATTTTAGTCAGTGCCGAGAGCGGTAGCGACCGGGCAGCAAGACTCAGCCAGACTCTGCATGGTTTGAGTCTGGCCCGGTTGCATCCACCAGCGGTCTGCTCCCGTTCCGGTACTCACTACCTCCCGGATAGAGATAGAATCTTAGCGAACCAAACCTGAAAATCGAAATCCGCAAACTTGAAGGAGATGGAAAATTGAAAACGGCAAAAGCCTCCTGGCTGGTCAAACAGGAACCGGAAGATTATTCATGGGATGATTTGGCGCGCGATGGCCAAACTGAATGGACAGGAGTTAGAAATTTTCAGGCGCGCAATAACCTGCGCCAGATGAAGGTGGGAGATGACGTGCTGTTCTACCATTCGGGCAAGGAGAAGAGCGTGGTGGGCATCGCCCGGGTAAGCAAAGCCGCCTATCCCGATCCTACTGCTGATGATCCGTCATGGGTGGCGGTTGAAATCAAATCCGGCAAGCGGCTCGCTAATACCGTATCACTCAGCGACATCCGGTCCAATAAGAAGCTCAACGACTTTCTGTTGGTGCGGCAATCTCGCCTCTCAGTAATGCCGGTGACGAAAGATGAATTCGATGAGATTGTGCGCATGAGCTCGGCAGCGGGGAAATAATGGTGACTTCAATTAGGAAAAGAGTCGCGGCCGGCATCCTGCTAGTGGGTGTTATGTGTTTTCTGGGTTCGTGTCAGCGCCAGGGAGCTTCACGCACTGACGTGCCGGCGCGCGCGACCCCAACGGTGGCTAAAGAAACACCGGCGCTCAAGGCAAACATCGAACGCGTCTCGATGTATGCGGTGCCGAACCGTCCGGAGGACCTGGCCGTCACGCTGGTTGTGTCAGTGGGCAATGACGGGGCGCCAACTTTCGCGAAATCCTGGATGCTGGAGGTTAGGTCACCCGCCCAGCGTATTCCGCTGGTTTTTCCCGCCGTGCACATTAGCGGTTCCGTGGAATTGCCCGGAGCGAACGGAGTAAAAACTGATTTGGCTAAAGAGGATTTGGCGCTCAAGACCGCGAACAGCGCAATTCCCAAAGCAGGCCGCGAGTCCGGGGTGCTTACCTATGTATTACCAAAAACCTCTCTCAGCCAGGTTTCGAACAACAATACAACGCTGACGGTCCAATTCATTGATGCAGACGGTAATTCATACAAGACGTCTGGTTATGTAGTTGGTGAAAAGGTAAGTCGTTAGCTTTTATTGCTCAGGCCCGGCGAATGAATTTCGCTGCCAGCCAGCCTAACGGAATTAGGATGGCCACATGAATCCAGTCATAACCGCCGGTAGTGCTGCCGCCGAAGTGATTGCTGAGCATAAGAAAAACCACCGGGACGGCCATAAAAGTGTTTTGCTTTGAACGGAGCTTGGCTTGCGCAGCCAATTTTTCATCGGGTTTTTGACCAGCCTTGATGGCTTCAATCATCTTTCGCTGCGCCGGCAGGATCCGCATCCAGACATTCGCGCTCATGATCGTCCCGAACAATGCGCCCATATGGATATAAGCCGCGCGGCCGCTCAGTACGCGGGTCAAACCATACGCGACGCCGACAATTAGCAGGTACGCCAGTACGGCAAAAAGCTTCTCGTTCCGTCCCAGCGGGGAAATCATCAGCAGATCGTAGATTAGCCAGCCCACGATCAGCGTTCCCACGCCTACCCCGACAGCGGTGCCCAGGCCGATGTCAGCAACGTCGCGGTCAATTAAGGCGCCCCCACCGATGTAATAGACAATGATCAGCAGGGCCAGACCGCTGAGCCAGGTGGTGCCCGCCTCCCAACGAAACCAATGCAGTTTGCGCGAGAGTTCGTCGGGCACTTTACGCTTTTCCACGACGTAAAAGCCGCCGCTGTGCACCATCCAGATCTGCGCGCCCTTGCCAGTGCTGGCGATCGCCTTTTCTTCTTCCGACAGACGGGCATCCAGCCAGGTGAAATAGTAGGTGGTGCCCACCCACATGATCCCGGCGAACACGTGGATCCAGCGCGCGATGAAGTTGAGCCACTCGGAAATTATTGGGTTCATAGTTTGGAGTACCGCCTTCAGGCGGAAAAAGTGTGGTCATAATTCCGCGTAAACGCGGAACTCCGAATACTAGCTACCGCGATAGGTCGAGTAGCCGAACGGACTCAGCAGTAATGGAACGTGATAATGCTGGCCGGGATGTTCGAGCTTGAAAACGACGGACACCTGCGGGTAGAAGCTTTTGATTTGCCGGCTTTCAAAATAGGCTGACGTGTCGAAGGTTAGCCGGTAAATGCCGGTTGCCAGCGAAACCGTCTCAGCCACCAGATCGGCGATCCGGCCGTCCACGTTCGTATTGCCTTTGCCCAGCAGTTGCCATCCGCCGGTCGCTTCAAATTCAAGTGTCACCGGAACGCCTTCCGCGGGCTTGCCCACCGCAGTGTCGAGAACATGTGTAGTGATAGGGCTCATCTATCTATTCTGATATGACGCGGTGTCCGGCCAGTGAATTTCCAATACGGCTTTGGTGCTGCCTGCTTATACAAGTCTTCGGCTTTCTGAGCAATGCTCCGACAGGGTTTTGGTTGCGACGCCGGCGACTGTCGGCAGGCCAGAGGCCTGCGTACTGGTCTCAGGCGTCAGGTGTCTGCAGCAGTTTTGCCAACCGAAGCTGAGTTATCTTTTTCTGTTCTTCCGCCGCTTGCAGCAGCTCCGACGCGGGCGAATTACTTAATCGATTGGTGAGAATTGCCAGCATTTCACCAGCGCTTTTGCCGGACGCACAGACAATGAAGATAAACCCAAACCGCCGCTCGTATTCGCGATTGCCTTCAGCCAGAGCTTCTATCACATCGGCGGACGCCTCCTGGGTTCGGGATTGTTCCTGGGCCGACCAACGGCGCGCCTCAGCCGATTGATGACCGGCGGCTTTTTTTTCACCGATCTTGGGATGAGCGTGAAAAGCCTCGAGCCAATCTTCGTCAGCTAAGATCGTAAATTGGGCTTCAGCAGCTGATTCGACTGAGTTGAAATCCAGGAAAGGCCGGGCAGCCGCCATGCTGTGGGCCCATTTGGTTGAGCCGCAGCACCTAAGAAATTCAGCCTCAGCCAGGGCGGCGGGCAAACGATTGAGCCGGTCTAGCGATTGGTTCATTGGTTCATTGGTTCATTGATTCATTTGTTATTTGATTCATTGATTCAATGGTAATGAGGTCCGTACCGAGAGCGGTAGCGACCGGGTCAGCTTTTGTTCAGTTTGAATCAACCCTTGAGACCCGGTTGCTACCGCTCGCGGTGCTGACCTCATGATGGATCTTTTGGTTGTGCAATCAACCCAATGAATCAATGACCCAACGACTCAATCCATCTTCCCCCAAACCCTCAACCGGCTCACGCCACCGTCCGGGAATATGTTGAAACGCACGTGGGTCACGGGGCCGGTGTCCAGCAACTCGTCCAGGTAATGACGAGTGTGGGCCTGAAGCTTGGTCCGCGGCAGCACTGGCTGCCAACCAAAGTCCGGGTCTTGCAAGCTCGCCAGGGGTGCGCCTTCCGCATGACAGCTCTCAAGCGAGCAGCTCTCGGGAAAATTACCTTTGAACCACGAGGTGTCCACTTCCAAACGGCGAATGTTCCCGGTTGCGCCCAGCTGGATGATGGTCCAGTCATGGCCGGGCCCACGCCTACGCTTAGTCTCCCAGCCATCACTCATGTTCACGGCCCGCCCCGGCATGATCAGATTGTGCCGGTGACCGAAAAACATGTCAGAGCACGCCAGCACGACGCCGCCATTCTCGACTGCGGCCAGATCAATCTCTCCGCCGATGCTTTTCAAGCGTTCCCAGTCAGGCGTAACTTCGCCAAAGACCCGTAAGCGGGCCACGCCGCCATCGGGGTAAATCTTGAATCTCAAGTGCGTCCATCGTTGATTGGCATCAATCGCGAATGGATTAAGCGAATCGCCATTCAACTCCGAATGCGGCAGGATCTCAGTCCATTGCACGGCCTCGCTGACCAATTCTGCGGTGGTGGGCTGACCGGGCAGCTCGCAGGCTTCGAGCGAACAGCTCTCGGGGTAATTGCCTTTGAAGTGGCTGGTGTCGACGACCACGCCACGAATGATGCCGGGCAATCCCAGGCGCAACACACACCAATCAAATCCGGGCGTGCGGCGGCGGCGGCTTTCCCATCCGTCCATCCACTTGCCGAGGTCGGTGTACTTGCCTTCAATGAAAACTGGTGTAGCGGGCTTGAGCAGGTTCTCTTTAGGAGCGAAGAAGTCGTCGTTGGCAAACAGAACGGCGCCGCCCAGCCGCTCAGACGCGAGATCGATCAGTTCAGTGAAGTCTGTGGATTGATTCATTGGGTTATTGGGGTTATTGATTCATTGGTTCATTGGTTCATTGGTTCATTGATTCATTGGTAATGAGGTCATCAGTAGCGAGAGCGGTAGCGACCGGGTCAGCTTTTGTTCAGCTTGACGCAAACCTAAGAACCCGGTCGCTACCACTCCCGGTACTGACCTCATGATGGATCTTTTGGTTGTGCAGTCAATCCAATGAACCACTGAATCAACAAACAAATGACTTCAATGAATCAATGAACAAATGACGCAATGAATCAATAAACAAATGACTCAAATGAACCAACCAATGAACCAATGAACCAATGAATCAATGAATCAATGAATCAATGCCACAATGAATCAATTGTCCCGTAGCGTCTGCCGCAAAATTATCCGCCCGCCCGGCACTGCCCCAAATTCGCCGTCATCATAAACCATCTGCCCGCGAACAAAAGTCTTTTCCACCACGCCGCGTAATACTTCGCCCGCATAAGGCGTTAACTTATGCCGGTGATGAATCGTCCCGGGCGCAACTGTATATTCCCGCTCCGGATTCCAGATAACTACATCGGCATCCGCGCCTTCGATAAAAGAGCCCTTGAGATGCGCCATTCCCACCTGCTTAGCCGGCGCTGCGCATAGCCACTCAACGACTTGGGCCAAGTCAAAGCCTCGCCGCGAGGCGTCAGTCCACACAATGGGCAGCCGCAACTGTAACGAAGAGATGCCGCCCCAGGCATTCATGAAATCACCCTGCTCACGCAATTTCATTTCGGGCGGGCACGGCGAGTGATCAGAAACAACCAGGTCAATGGTGCCGTCACGCAGTGCCTCCCAAAGCTGCTCGCGATTCTCACGCTCGCGAATCGGCGGACAGCACTTAAATTCGGTGGCCCCGGGCGGAATCTCTTCAGCCGCAAAATGCAGGTAATGCGGGCACGTTTCCACTGTCAGCGGCAGACCGAAGGCCTTCGCTCTTTGCAACAGCGGCAGTGCATCGGCTGATGAATGGTGAACGATGTGGATGCGGCAGCCCGTCTCGCGGGCAAGCTCAATCATTAATGCGACTGCTTCATTCTCTGCCTGGCGCGGCCGTGACTGCAGAAACGTATCGTACGAGTTGGTAGGCGCCCCGCTAGCCTGACAACAGGCGGCTTCAACCGGGCCCGGCACTTCCGCATGCACAATCAATGGCGCTCCCAAACGGGCCAGTTCCGGCATCGCCTGGCGAAGGTCCTCAGCGGTTACGTTCGGGAATTCATCGACGCCAGAATGAATCAGAAAGCATTTGAAACCGACGACACCGGCTTCCCAAAGCTTTCCCAGCTCGCCGGTATTTCCCGGCACCACTCCACCCCAAAAGCCCGTATCGACCTGCAGCTTGCCGGTGGTCGCATTAATCTTCGCTTCGAAGTTTGCGAGTGAGGTGGTTGCCGGAATTGAATTCAGCGGCATATCGAAAATCGACGTGACTCCGCCGGCGGCTGCCGCGCGCGTGGCGGTCTGAAATCCCTCCCAATCCGTGCGGCCCGGTTCGTTCACATGAACATGCGTATCGACGAGCCCGGGCATAACCACCGAATCAGGATCGGCTTCGACCAGTTCGCAGCCGGCGGGGACATCTTCAAAAATTGATATCGATGAGATGTAGCCGCGCGTGATGTGCAAAGACGCCGGACCGATCCCATATTTGGTCACGATCCGGCGTCCGCGGATTACCAATTCAGGCTCGTTCATTTCGATCAGGCCCAACTAGCCGGGGGTGGCGGTGGCGGTGGTTGGCCAAATGTTCCGGGGACTGCCGGAAAGACGCGCCGGTAGGCAATAGACGTGGCCGCAAACGAAACTGGGAGGTAAAGATAGACCCCGACAAAGCAGCAGAACACGCCGACGATTCCAAGCAGCGCATTCAACAGGAGCAAACCCAGCACGCCGCCCAGATTTGCCCTCCCCGCCCTGATACTGAGTTTCGCCGCGTCCAGGCCCGACATGTTCCGATCAACTACCAGCGGGAAAGCAAACATGAACAGGATTTCGATCCCGATGCTGACTACCGTAATCACCAGGACAAAGACGAGCTCGAAACCGAGGTAACCAAAAACGAAGATGGGGGCCTCTCCGGAGCTCGCATTTCCGCGCGGCATGGCCATCATCATCACAGCCATCATGATGATGTAGAACGGAATAATGACGACGATCATGGGCGCTACCTTGATGACCGCCACGATCAGGCCCTGCACAAAATAATCAAAGCCTTTGAAGAGGGTGCCGAACTCGACGCTTTCGTTGCGTTGCCGCTGCAGCAGGCAGATAAAAACGCCACACATCATCGGTCCCAGCAACACGATGGGTACGGCGCCGCCGATTAGCATGGCCACCAATGAAATACCAAAAAACAGCCAGTACTGATCTTTGATTAACGCCCAGCCTTCTTTGATACATTCGACCGGACTGATAACGCCGGTGCGAAACTCGGGTTCAGGGGTCATCGACAATTCCTCCGCTTGATGGCGCGAGATTTACCACGGGCGCCGCGAACATGCAACGATGAGACGTTTTGACCTCAGCATTTAGTTGAGTCACGCGACAATTCAATTGAACCACCAGCAAATTGATTCGCGATCCTGAAAGGGTTGTGCCGGGTCTTTCACCGGACCATCTTTATTCGCAACCGCGTTGGGGTTGAATGTCGCTTTACGATTCTAGACCGAGCTATGCTGCAAACCCCGGGAACGCAATTCAACCCAATCATTGAGCCCGCGGGCGACGGCTCCTGCGAATCCATGTAGGTTGGCATCTCGGTAGTCATAAACCGATACCCCTAACAGATTCATTAGGAGGATTTATGCCCGGGGTTTGCTCGCTGCGCTGGCTGCACCCCGGGCTTTATGCCGTCGTCCGCTCCGCGGACTGGCTGTCAACGAATTTGCCTTGACCGGATTTACTCGCGAGTCGCGCTTACCGAATTCTTCAGCCAACCACTGTCTGGAAGCAGATCCTTCAGCAGACGTCCTACTGACTCTGCATACATGGCCGCTCCTTTACGATTCGGATGTCCAACCGCCGCCAGGCGGCAGCGCATCAGGCGATCTTCACGGGCCATCTTTTCTCCGGGCGTTTCGGCTTTGGGCTTCGCGTATTGCAACTCGCACAATTCGCTCCGCTGCCGGCGGCGCTCATCGTTGGTGCGCAGCTGGACCCGTCCGAGCGTCAGCACTACCAGAAATTTTCGCAACGCCGACGCATCAAACCCCCACAGACGCGATTTGCTGGCCGCGAAAGAATGCTCAGGAGCAAACCCTACATCGGCGAACAGCACCCGCCGACGAGACCCTCCGGCGCGCAACTGCGCGTCCACACTGCGCGCTGCGGCCGAGAGCATTTGATCGGAGGTGTAATACCACTCGCGTGAAATGGCAATCAGCCGGGCGCGCAGGGCCTTATCATTGAGCTTCGGTCCTTCCGCACTCGGCGTGTAGAAGCGTTTTGCCAGCGCGCGCATAAAAAGGTCGTTCGCGCTTTTTTCCGACAGGATCGGGTAATAACCGGTGACCACCACGTTGGCATTAATAAAGGCGTTGGCAATGCGTGTCAGCAGCGCTTCCATTGGCGGACCGCACTTGGCTTGAGCCAGCTCACGAATGTCATCAGGAGTATTGACCGCATTTAACAGCCGCCGCGAATCCAGATCGTTAATGCAACCGTTAACCAGCACCAGATCGATCTGGGTGGGATCGGCATAGTCCTTCAGCGCCAAATCAAGTTGCCCGTTGATGGTGGGATAGGCGCGGCTCAACTCTCCATCGAGTTCCGGATTCGACATGCCCGCCGGGTCGTCGGCCGAACCAATTAACGCGCCCGAATGCGCCAGGACAAGCGATTGCACCTCGCGCCGCGTGTTTTGTTCCAGCCAGGCTTTAACCAGATACCAGGATTTGTGTTCGTCTTTGAGGCCCTGTCCCCAGGAAATCGAATCGCCGAGGACCAGCAGGTTCAAAGCCCGCTCGGCTTTCGGACCGGTTACCGGCTGCGCGGGAACCAGTGTCGCCAGCAAGAACGTCACGAGCGCGACGAGCGTGAGACGTTTCGCTGGGGGTACAAGAGGCTTCATTGAGGTTGAAGCGATTGTAACTCAGGCGAATTAATGCGGGCCAATTTCAGAGAGGGTAAGTTCGTTTATTGAGGGTGCGGCTAATTCTCCGCCTGGCTTAAGCGTTCCAGGAAACCAAAGAGCAAATTCAACGCTACTCGCCGGCGATAATCGCGGGTTGAACGAATATCGTCGATGGGCTTTCCAGCACATTGGGATCCTAAGCTTAGAATTCCACGTGGACAAGTTGTC
>JADMIO011222253.1_pt1 | contig 13200 bp, 13 predicted proteins | sample 8958161 | NCBI WGS metagenome assembly JADMIO01 (sample SAMN16585339, study PRJNA669376) | soil metagenome | isolation source: Crop rotation soil | place: USA: Cullars Rotation, Alabama | collected 2011 | reverse complement strand
CGGGTCGTCGGGCTCGTCGATGGTGACCTGGCCCAGATGGTGTAGGAGTGCGGCCACCTCGAGGTCGGAGGTGACACCGCCGGGGAGTCCGAGCGTCCCCGCCATCAATCCCGAAAGCGTCGCGACCCGATGCGAGTGGCCCTGCGGGACGAGCCCGCCGAACTCCGGCGCCATCGCGAGTGACTCGATCGTCTGCCGGTACGCGAGCGTGGCCGAGTCGAGCCGCTCGAACGCGTACCAGGCGGCGAGCAACGGGGTCGAGAAGAGCAAGGGTCCCCAGATACCGACGCCGCCCTCACCGTTCACGCCGCGGTAGCCGACCGCCATGAGCATGCCCGACGACGCGATCGCGAGCCAGGCCAAGCGCGTGCGAGCCGAAAAGCCAGGTTGGAGCCGCAGGACCCACCGCGCCGCGAGATCGACCGGGAGCTGCGCGACCGCGGCCGCTCCGAGTGCGAACAGCACCGCGGCAACCGTCTCGTCATGATGCGTCAGTGTGCGCACCGCGTCGTACGTCGCGACCGTCGCCACCGCCACGATGATCCGCTCGGCCACGATCTGGGGGCGCCAACCGGAGGAGCGGTGCGAGATGCGCAACACCGCGGAGATCAGCTCCGCGGCCAGGACGACGACTGCGCACTCTCGTGCGGGGAACGACGACGCGAGCACGAGGAGCACCGCATACGACAGGGGCACCCCGGTGCCGTTCTCCAAGCGCAACACGAGCAGCTCGCCGACGACGATTCCGATGACGAGGAACACGCGCGTCGCGGTCGAACCGCTCGGGTCCGCGAGCTGGGCCACGGCCGCGACGACGCAGCCCGCGAGCACGACGAAGACCATTCGCCGGCGCAGGCTCACTGGTTTGCCTTCTCGTCGGGCAGGAGGTCGCCGAGCCCGGCCGAACCGAGGCCGACCTCGGGCGCGTGCTCGAAGTGCGACTCCTGTTCATGGCCCTTGCCGTGGACCTCGTTGCGCTTCTCGATGGCCCGGATCAAGGCCTCGGCAACCGCCGGATGGAACTGGGTTCCCGACTTGTTGCGCAACTCCTCGAACGCGATGTCCTGCGAGAGCGCCTTGCGATACGAACGGGTCGAGGTCATGGCGTCATAGGCGTCGACGACCATGATGATGTAGGGCTCGATCGGGTGATCGAGGTTGTCGGGATCGAAGCGCATCATGCCGCTGTCGGTGTGCATGGCGATCGGCCGCAGGAAGTCGATGTGGCTCAGCATCTGCACGGAAACGCCCTCGTGGATGCGAACGCGCTTGAACTCCTCCTCGGTGAGCTTGCCCGGCTTGTTCAGAAGCTGGTTCGGTACCACCAACTTGCCGATGTCGTGCATCAACGCGGCGAAGTGCAACCGCTCCTTGCGCGCGGGCATGAACTCGAGCTCCTCGGCGACGTAATCGGCGTACACCGCGACGCGCTCGGCGTGACCGGCCGTGTACGGGTCCTTCTGTTCGAGCGCCCGAATCAGCAACTGCACGGTTTCGTCGTGCGACTCCTTCACGCGCAGGTACGACGCGAACATCTCTCGCGCGATGAGGATCGGAACGATGATGAGCAGCATCACCGCCGGACCGAGGTTCAGGTAGAGGCGACCGAGGAGGTAGCCGAGCAACATGAACGGCAGCGTCTGGGGCGCGGTCGGCAGCAGGTCGCGCAAGACGTCGATGGGGAGGCGCCGGAGCTCGATCGCGTACGAGAGGAGCAGGATCGACCACGAGACGACGATGTAGACGACCGCGATCGGGATCACGACGAGGAGTGCACCGGGCAGCGACGCCGGGAACACCCGCGCCAGCGGCGCGTACACGAGCGCGGCCGCCAGTGAGGAGAACCCGATCTGGCCCGCGTTCAGCCCGATCCAGCCCCAGCCCCCGGCGCGCAGCGTTCCGAGATTGACGCACAGTGCACCAACTGCGAGCACACCGACCGGAGCGTCGTGGGACACGAACACGACGACGGACGCGATCGCCACCATCGGGATCGCCGACACGAAGACGCCGTTCGACAGGCGCACGACCCGGTTGAAGCTGAACACCGCCAGGAGCCCGAACACTGCGAGCGCGACCGGGTTCGGGCCCGAGTACCGCTCGACGAGCAGAACCATGGCGCCGAGTACGGCGGCGAAGGAGAACGCCGCCAGTGGAGCAAGCTGCCGCGGGAACGGTGTCACAGTCAATCAATTCTTCGGCAGGCCAGGGCGGTACTGGAGCCAGAGGGACAGGCGGCAAGGCCGCGGGCGGGCTATTGGTTAGCCTCGACCCCAAGCGCCGCCGGCAAGCAGAACCGCAACGATTCCGCCACCGAAAGCAGCCACACGGACAGCAATCTTCTTCACAGGAATTCCCCCTTTTGCGTCACACCTCCGCCGCGGCCGCTGTGGGCGGCGGGGTAACCCGCTTCGCTCAGGGTGTTTCGTTTGGGTTGTGAAGAGTGAGAAAGCCCGGCCCGAGGCCTTGCCGTCTATCTCTCAGAGGTCCGTGTCAGCCACGCTCCGCCCTGGTCGGGGCGTCGACCAATAGCCGACACCGATCACACTGGCCACACAAGTCTCATGGCGATGGCGCCCACAAGCAAGCGATTCCCGGCCGCGAACATGCCCAATCCGTCCCGGATGCCCCGAAAGTGCCCATCCCTCGCGCGCTCCGTGAGAACCCCATCGCGGTCTGCAACGATGGGATCGCGATCCCGAGGTGGATCGGCCGTGCGACCTACTCTCGGATCGTGGTCATCGGCAAGCAGGATGCCGGCGTGGACGATCTCGAGGACATGGATGAGCTCGACCTGACCGAGGTCGAACGCGAGATCTGTCGCCTTCCCGACGTCTCGATCGCCCGGATCGTCGCCGAGCCGACCGGTCGGGTGAGCGAGGTGCACGTCGTCGCGCATCCGGGCAAGCACCCGAAGCAGATCGCCCGCGACGTCCAATCGATCGCGCTCGCGTCGTTCGGCCTGGAGATCGACCGCCGCATCATCTCCGTGGTGCAACTCGGCGGTGACGCCTTCGAGCGCGAGTCGCTCATGAGCGGCTTCCGAGCCTCCGTGGTCGCGATCACCGCGGAGTCGAACGGACTGCGATCACTCGTACGCGTCACGCTCGGCCGCGACGACGAAGAATCGGTCGGCTTCGCCGAAGGCTCCGTCGCGACCACTGCTCGGCACCGGCTCGTCGCGACCGCGACCGTCGACGCGTTGCGGCAGCTCGAACCGGCCGCCGAATGCATCGACGTCGATCATGCGCAGATCCTCCGCGTGGGCGCGCACGACATCGCCGTCGTCACGGTCGTGTTCGTCCTGCCGCCTTCGGAGCAGCTCGTGTCGGGATCGGCGATTGTGCGTCCGCAACAAGAAGCCGACGCGGTCGCGCGCGCGGTGCTCGACGCGACCAATCGCCGACTGGCCTACATCAGCCAGAACTAACCGGGTGGACACCTAGAATTGGGTGTCGTGGCACCGCAGGCTGTCGTCGTGTCGTTCCGCCTCGGCGGAGCCGACGGTGTGGCGATCGAAGCGGAAAAGTGGTCGTGGGCGCTGGGCGAGCTCGGCTACGACGTGCGGCGCGTCGCCGGGGCGATCGAAGACGGCGGCCGGCCCGACGATGTCGTCCTTCCCGGTCTGGCGTTCGACGCCGCCGGCGGCCGCGTGACCTCGGCTCCGGTCGACGCCGGCGCGATCACCGCCGCGCTCGACGGCGCCGATCTCGTGGTCGTCGAGAACCTCTGCTCACTGCCGCTCAACATGGACGCCGCCCACGCGGTCGCCCGGGCGGCCGGCGAGCACCACGGCCGCGTGGTGTTCCGCCACCACGACCTTCCCTGGCAGCGCCGGCACCTCGCGCACCTGGCGACCGACCTGCCGCCGCGCGTCAAAGGGGCCCTGCACGCCACGATCAACCTGCGGAGTCGACGCGAGCTCGAAGCGCGCGGCTTCGCGGGCGCGACGACCGTGCACAACTACTTCGATCTCGATCCCGCACCCGGAGACCGCGATGCCACACGCGCGCAGTTCGGCTTCGGCGACGACGAGCTCGTGGTGCTGCAACCGTCGCGCGCGATCGAACGCAAGAACGTGCCCGGCGCGGTGCGCTTCGCGTCGTACATCGCGCGCCGCGAGCCTGATCGTCGGGTGCATCTGTGGGTCGCGGGCCCGGCCGAGGAGGGGTATGCCGACACGCTCGCGCGCATCATCGAACGGTCGGACGTGCCCGTCTCCGTCGGTCGCGCTGCCCGTGTCGCGGATGCGTACGCGGCGTGTGACGTTGTGGTGTTCCCCTCGACGTGGGAAGGCTTCGGCAATCCCGTGATCGAGTCGATCGCGGCGCGGCGGGCCTGCGCCGCGTTTCCCTATCCCGTGCTCGCGGAGATCGTCGCGGCCGGCGTGCGTTGCTTTTCCACCGAGCAACCCGACGTGCCGGTGCGCTTTCTCGCCGAATCGGAGCAACGGCGCGAGACCTACTTCGACGTGAACCTGCGCCGCGCCCGGCTCTCGTTCTCGCTCGCCGACCTCCCGGGCGCCATCGACCAGGCGTTCGCGGCCCACGGCTGGACCTCGTGACGGTTCCCCAATCCGGTCCCGACCCCGATCCCGTGCTCGAGCGACGGGCGCGGATCGCGCGCGTCGCCGCGCTCGGCAAGCGCATCGGCTACGCGGCCCTGGGCGTCGCGATCGTCAGCTTCTTCGTGGGGGTCGCGACATCGTTTCCGCGGTGGACCGTCGTGGTCAGCACGACCGGGCTCGTGGCCGCGTGCGTGATTCTCCCGCTTCCCATCGTGCTCGGCTACGGCGTGCGCGCGGCCGCTAGGGAGGATCGGCAACGCCGTCGGTAGGATCGGAGCGTCGCCGATTGCCTCCGGAGATGTCGGCGCGAGCCCGAAGGAGTGTGGATGCGTTACCGCCGGTTCGGCCAGAGCGATCTCGTCGTGTCCGAGATCGGCTTCGGTACATGGACCCTGGTGACCGACTGGTGGGGCCGCACCGACCATCCGCACGCCATGATCACCGCCGCGCTCGACGCGGGCATCAACTTCATCGACACCGCCCCCGTGTACGGCACCGAGGGCGCGGGCGAATCGATCCTCGCGCCATACCTGAGCGTGCGCGACGACATCGTCATCACCACCAAGTGCGGCTACGACATCAAGGCGGAGCGCAAGTTCCCGGGCCAGTCGGAACGCCCTGCCGACTGGCGACCCGAGTCGATCCGCCGGCAGTGCGAAGACTCGTTGGGCCGGCTCGGCACCGATCGCATCGACCTCTACCAGCTCCACAATCCGCGCATCGAGCCGATTCTCGCCGACGATCTCTGGGAGACGCTCGTCGCGCTCAAGACCGAAGGCAAGGTCCTCGAGCTCGGCGTCGCGCTCGGTCCGGCAATCGGGTGGGTCGAGGAAGGCGTGCGTTCCATCGACGACCGCCCCATCGTGTCGCTCCAGACCGTCTACAACGCACTCGAGCAGGAGCCCGGGCGGACCTTCGCGCAACGCCCGCGTGTGCAACACGGCGAAGTCAGCTTGATCTCACGGGTACCGCACGCGTCCGATTCGCTGTCGGGCCGCGCCGACGTCGACACGGTGTTCCCCAAAGGGGATCACCGCGCGCACCGCAATCGCGACAACATGCTCGACAACTTCGAGAAGGCTGAAACCTTGGCGTTCCTCTGGGAACAGACCGGGCGCACCCGAGGTCAGGCCGCGATCTCGGCCATCCTCGCCGACTCCGCGTTCACCTGCGTTCTACCGACGGTGCTGTCGGTCCAAGACGTGACCGAGTACGCCGCCGCGTCCGATCTTCCGCTCACGGCCGACGAGCACGCCGCGGTCGACGCGCTATGGGCGCGCAACTTCGACCACGTCGATCGCTACGTCATGCCGCTGAAGTCGAGCGTCTGAGCGCTCATGCGTCTTCCTGCCGACGAACGTCGACAGCAACTGCTCGAGGTCGCGTGCGACCTCTTCGCGCGCTCCGGTTTCCACGACACGTCGATGGACGACATCGCGGAGGGCGCGGGTGTGACCAAGCCGGTCCTCTACCAGCACTTCCCGAGCAAGAAGGCGCTCTACGGCGAGCTGCTCGAAGACACCGGGCGGCGGCTGCTCGACCACCTCGCCCGGGCCACGAGCCGCGCCACGTCAGGCCGGGAGCGCGTCGAGGCCGGCTTTCGTGCCTACTTCCAATTCGCGGTCGGCGACCGATCCTCGTTCCGCCTGCTGTTCGGGGCGTCGATCCGCAGTGATCCCGACTTCGCCCGCACCGTCGACGACGTGCTGCGCGCCGCCGCCGACACCATCTCGGAGCTGATCGCGATCCCGGCCTCCGACGAGCAGCGGCGGGTGCTGGCGAGCGCGCTGGTGGGCATGGCCGAGGCGGTCGGGCGGCGGGCGCTCACGCAGCCCGAGGTCGACGCCGACGAGCTGGCCCGTTGGATCGCCGAGTTCGCATGGTTCGGCCTGCGGGGCGTGCGCGCCGACGAATCGATCGCACCCTCGAGCTAGAGCCGCCGGAGCCGCACGCGGTCGACGCGGTGATCGGAGCCCTTCTCGAGCACCAGGTGCGCGCGTTCGCGGCTCGGCGCGATGTTCTCGCGCAGGTTGGCGAGGTTGATCTCCCGCCAGACCGACGCGCCGAACTGGCGCGTGTCCTCCTCGGAGGAGCGCGTGAGGAAATTGAAGTACGAGCGTGGATCGTTGAGGGAGGTCTCGCGCAGGAGGACCAACCGATCGATGTACCACGTCTCGAGGTCGTGCTCGCTCGCGTCGACGTAGATCGAGAAGTCGAAGAAGTCGGAGACGACGAGACTGGCTTCGGTACGGCCGCGTCGGGCGGGCGTCTGCAGCACGTTCACGCCTTCGACGATGACGATGTCGGGATTGGTCAGCACGTTCTCGTCACCTTCGACGATGTCGTACGTGAGGTGCGAGTACACGGGCGCGCGCACCTCCGGCCGGCCCGCCTTGAGCGCGGCCAGGAACTCCAGCAGCGCCCGCACGTCGTAGCTCTCGGGAAATCCCTTGCGACTCATCAGGCCCCGCGCCTCGAGCACTGCGTTGGGATACAGGAAGCCGTCGGTGGTGACGAGGTCGACGCGCGGGTGGTCGGGCCAGCGACCGAGCAGCGCCTGGAGCAGCCGCGCGATCGTGCTCTTGCCCGCGGCGACGCTGCCGCCGATCCCGATCACGTAGGGCACGCGGGCGGGGTCGTGGCCCAGGAACGTCTCGGTGACGACGCGCAGGTCACGGGTCGCGGCGAAACGCAGGTTCAACAGCCGCGTGAGCGGGAGGTAGACGTCTTCGACCTCGCTCAGCTCGAACGGCTCGTTGAGGCCCCGTAACGACTCGACGTCGGACTCGGTGAGCGTGAGTGGCGTCGACGCGCGCAGCGCGCTCCACTGCGCGCGATCGAAGTCGACGTACGGGCTCAGCTCCGACCGTGAGCGCGGAAAGCTTTCGGCCACCGCCGGACGATAGTGGGGGTTCAGTCGGCGCGGGCCAGGCCGATCGGGCAGCTCACGCCCGTCCCGCCGAGGCCGCAGTACCCGCCGGGATTCTTCGCGAGGTACTGCTGGTGGTAGTCCTCGGCGTAATAGAACGTGGGCGCCTCGAGGATCTCGGTCGTGATCGTCGAGAACCCCGACGCCGCGAGACGCTCCTGGAACATCTCCCGCGACGCCTCGGCCGCGTCGAGCTGCGCGTTCCCGAAGCAGTAGATGCCCGAGCGGTACTGCGTGCCCATGTCGTTGCCCTGGCGCATGCCCTGCGTCGGGTCGTGGTTCTCCCAGAACACGCGCAGCATCTCGTCGTAGGTCGTCCGGGACGGGTCGAACACCGCGAGTACGACCTCGTTGTGACCGGTCCGGCCGCTGCAAACCTCTTCATACGTCGGGTTGGGCGTGAAGCCGCCGGCGTAGCCCACCGCGGTCGTGTAGATCCCGTCGGCCTGCCAGAACTTGCGCTCCGCGCCCCAGAAGCAGCCCATGCCGAAGATCGCCTGCTCGAACCCGTCGGGGAAGGGCGGCTCCAGCGGCGTTCCGAGCACGAAGTGGCGATCGGGCACCACGAACGGTCGGGTCGCGCGGCCGGGCAGGGCGTCGGCGGGCGTGGGCATCTGGGACTTGTCTCGACGGGAGAACATCGGCGCACCTCTCTCTTTTGACTTGCCGGCACGGTAAACCGCGGAGCGACCTCGGTGGTTCCCGTTCAGGCCCGTCGTTTCGGCCGGGCCAATTCCACGAACGCCCGGGCGGCCGGGGTGAGCGGGGACGGGCGGTGCACGAGGCCGATCGTGCGCGTCAGCGTCGGTACGAGGCGCGCGACCACGGCACCCTGGGCGGCCAGCGGCTCGGCCAGGCGGGCCGGGAGGAACGAGGTACCCGCACCGTTGAGCACCAGAGCGGCGATCGCCTCCCGCTGGGACGTCTCGACCGAGATATTGGCCTCGACCCCGGCCGACGCCAGGGCCCTGTCGAGGAGGTCGCGGGTGGAGGTTCCCGGCGGTGTCGTCACCAGGGGCATGCCCCGGAGGCGGGCAACCGGGAGCCGCCCGGACGACGCCAGGCGGGTTCGGGGCGGGCACACGGCCACCAGCTCCTGCCGCTCGAGTGAGACCCCGACGAGCTCGTCGCGATGGGCGCGCAGCTCGGTCAGGCCCAGCTCGCTCCTCCCGTCGAGCACCATGGCGACGACGGCGCCGTCGTCCTCGGGGGCGGCGATGCGCACCGCGATGCCCGGATTGGCCTTGCGGAACCCGCCGACCAGCCGGCCGAGCGGGTCGGCGGCGAGGGTGGGCAGCGCCACGATGTCGAGCGTCCCGCTCCGGAGATCGCGGACGACCGCGACCGACTCGAACACCGCGTCGCGATCCCGGGTGAGCTGGCGGGCGGGGCCGACGAACGCCCGTCCCGCGTCGGTCAGCTCGACGCTGCGACCGAGGCGGTGGAACAGGCGCACGCCGAGCTCCGCCTCGAGCCTGCGGATGCCGTCGGAGAGCGACGGCTGGCTGACGTGCATCGACGCCGCGGCCTTGGTGAAGCTGCCGCGCTCGACCACCGCGAGGACGTATTCGACCTGACGCAGATCCATAGGTACTGCCTATGGTATCGAGAGCCAAACGAGGCTGTATCTATGACTCCCTTCGGCGTTGAATAACACCGTGGACGTACACCTGCTGTTCGGAGTCATCCTCATCGGCCTGGGAATCGGCTTCGTGTCGGGCGCGTTCGGCAAGGGAGGATCCGCGCTGGCGACGCCGCTCCTGCACCTCATCGGCGTGCCCGCGATCATGGCGATCGCGTCGCCGTTGCCGGCAACGATCCCGTCGACGCTCCTCGCGGGACGCGCGTACACACGCGCGGGCAACGTCGACCGTCGCATCTTGCGGCTGGGATTGCCGATCGGACTCCCCGCAACGATCATCGGCGCGCTCCTGACCCGTTGGATTCCGGGCGGCCCGCTCGTCATTGTGACCGACGTCGTCGTGCTGGTGTTCGGGATACGCATTCTGTTCACCCGGAGTTCGATCGTCGCGTCCGAGGTCGATCGTCGCGCGCCGGCGGCGCGCGTGCTCATCATCGTCGGCGTCGTCGGGTTCGTCTCGGGACTGCTCGGCAACAGCGGAGGCTTCCTGCTCGCGCCGTTGTTCATGACCGCGCTCGGGCTTCCGGTGCATCGCGCGATCGGAACGTCACTCGTGCTCGCGACCTGTCTGGCGGTACCGGGAACGATCGTGCACGCGTGGCTCGGTCACATCGACTGGACGCTCACGCTCGCCTTCGGGTTGGCGGCCGCGCCGGCCGCCGGTGCCGGCGCGCGGCTCGCACTGCGCACCAAAGCACGGTCGCTGACGCTCGCATACGGGATGGGGATCACAACGCTCGCCGGCGGATTACTTGCCCTGTCGCACTGAACTTGAGCGATTTCACGATTTCAATGAGTGATTTCTTGCGATCATCTCCGGCGCGACGCGATTAGGCATCAATTCTCACCACATCCGTACCGAAAACAACCAGATGTTCACCGTGCCGCCCCACGGTGCCGCCCTGTCGACGTCTCTCGTCGACTCGACGCGCCACCCGACACATAGAGCGTTCGCAATCGCACAAGGCCGTTCCCGTCACACAGCGTTGACGCGACGCCACGTTGTGCTTCCGTTTCTGGCAAGCGCGTACGCGCGCGCATACTCTGGCGCCACCGTGCTTATGCCGCTGAGTCTTCTCGACGCGCGCACTGGTCGCCCCCCGGCGGTCTTCTCCGCCTCACGCGCCCGCTGCAACGGTGGCCGCGCGCGATGAAAAGCGTGAGGCGCGCACCGCTCGTAGCCCTCATCGTCGCGTTGACGTTCGGCGCCCTCACGCCCTTGCGCGCGAGTGGCGCGACGATCGAGAGCAAGAAGGCCGAAGCCGCGCGGTTGGAAGCAGACATCCAGGCCAACGGCGATCGCATCGCCGCACTCGGCGAGCAATACAACGGCGCGGTACTGGCATACGAAGACGCGCAGAACGCCGTAACCGAGGCGCACAAGCGGCTGGTGCACGCGCACGAGCGCGCGGGCAAGCTGAGCGAGTTGGTTTCGCTGCGGGCGGCGGCGCTGTATCAAGGCGCGTCGGATCCGATCTCGCTCCTTCCGAGCACGAATATCAAGTCGGTCAGCGAGATCGGCGTTCGGAACGAATACGGCTCGGTCGCCACCGGAAACGACGAACGGCTCATCGCCGACCTCTCGCGTTCGCAACAGGATCTGAAGATCGAGCGCAAGCGCCTCGACAAGCGCGTGGCGAGTGCCGCCGCCCAACGCGACATGATCGCGACCGCGCGCCAACAGATCGAAGCGGCCAACGCGCACGAGACGGAGCTGCTCTCGCAGGTCAAAGGCGAGATCGCAACACTCATCGCGCAAGAGAAGGCACGGCAGGAAGCCGCACTCAAACGCGCGCTCGAAGATCTCGCGAACCAAGGCAACGGCGCGTCGTCGGTACCCGCGTCGAGTGTCGGCGGCGACAACATTCCCAACCTGCCTGCGCCGTCGGCGCGCGCCGCCGCCGCGATCGCGTTCGCCGAAGCGCAGCTCGGCAAGCCGTACGAGTACGCGGCCACCGGTCCGAACACCTACGACTGCTCGGGGCTGACGATGCGCGCCTGGGCTGCTGCGGGTGTCTCGATGCCGCACTACTCCGGCGCGCAGTACGCGATGTTCCCGCACGTCCCGCTCGACGAGCTGCAGCCCGGTGACCTGCTCTTCTGGGGCCCGGGCGGGAGCGAGCACGTGGCGATGTACATCGGCGGCGGGCTCCAGATCGCGGCGACCCACACCGGCGACTACGTGCGCATCCAACCCATCGGCAACAACCCGGTCGGCGCCGCGCGCCCCGGCTAGACCCGATGCGTCGGTGAACCACGCGAGACGTGGTTCACAGGCGCAACGCCGGTGCATGCTCTGGAGATGGACGCCAACCTGCCCCCACCTCCGCACGCTGACCGGCCGCACATGCCCGGCTACGGGATCGCCGGGCCCGACGAAGGAACAGGACTTCTGCCGTGGTCGTGGGCGCACGATCGGCTGACCGCGTCACACGACTTTTGGCTGGCAACGGTGCGCGCCGACGGACGGCCTCACCTCATGCCGGTGTGGGCGGCGTGGGACGGCGAGTCACTCTGGTTCAGCAGCGCCCGCGGGTCGCGCAAGGCGCGGAACCTGCGCGCGCAGCCGCGCTGTTCGATCGCGACCGACAACGCCTACGAGCCGGTGGTCGTCGAAGGTGACGCAATCGAGGTGACCGACCGAGACCAGCTTCGCGGTGCGCTCGACCTCGAGAACCGCAAGTACGACACCGACTACGGCGAGGAGATGATCGACACCGCGCACAACTCGTGGTTTCGGGTACGCCCGCTCGTGGTGTTCAGCCTGAATGAAGACGACTTCACGGGCTCGCCGACACGGTGGTCGTTCGGACCCGACGCCGGATGACCGACCGGCGCCGGTGGGCGCTCGCGGGAATTGCCGGCCCCGCCGCGTTCGTCACCGCGTGGTCGATCGGCGGACTGGCGGCATCGCACTACTCCGCCGTCGACGACGCGATCAGCCATCTCGCCGAGATCGGTGCACCGACCCGGCCGTTCATGACCGCAGGCTTCGTCGCGTTCGGCGTCGGGCTTCCGATCTACGCGGTGGCACTCCGGCAGACCTTGCCCGGCTGGGCCTGGGCGACCGCCGCGGCCACCGGGCTGGCCACCCTCGGAGTGGCGGCCGCTCCACTCGGACGATCCTCGGCGGGCGACACGCTGCACGGCGTGTTCGCCGGCGCGGGGTACGTCACCCTGGCGCTCACGCCGCTGCTGGCCGCGGGTCCGTTGCAGCGCACCGGTCGCAGCGGTTGGGCCCGCGTTTCCATCGTGATCGGGGTCGGGTCCGGGCTCTCGCTGCTGACCACGACCGCCACCGACCTCGACGGCCTGTTCCAGCGGCTCGGGCTCACGCTCGTCGACCTCTGGATCGTCGCGAGCGCGATCGAGATCCTCCGCGGCCGGCTCGCGCCTCGACGGTCCGACGGCGTCCGTGGGAAGCTGGGAGGGTGTTGAACCCCGCGTCGGCGCTGGTCACTGCGTCTACGCAGCTGCTCGAAGACCTCGCGAGCGGACGGCGACCGCTGAGCAGTGTGAGCGGAACGCTCGGGGATCTCGCCGCCCAGCTCGGCGTGCGTCAGGTCATGGTCGCGATCGACGATCCGGCCCACGGCCGGCAGGTGTTCATCTCGGATCGAGCGCTGCTCGGTGATCACGGCGAGCTCCTGGTCGGACCGCCGCGGGCGGTCACCGATCCACCGTGCGCGCTCGACGACGCGCTCGCCCGACTCATCGTCGCGTCCGTCGGCGCCGCGTTCGAACGGGCGCGCGCCGCCGGCCCGGCCGACACGGCGAGCGCAGCCGTCACGGGCCCCGCCCCGAGCCGGCCCTGGGCGGATGATCTCCTCACCCGGCTGCGCGCCGCGACCGACCGGAGCGCGCGCTACGGATGGGGCTTCACCCTCGTGCTGCTCCTCCTCGATCGCGCCGACGATCGCTCGCCGCACCGGATCGAGACGCATCTCCGGGCCAGCGACACGTTCGTCGAGATCGGACCGCGCGAGTACGGGATCCTGTTGCCGGCCGCCGGCGGCGACGAGGTGCCGCGCCTGCTCGCTCGGGTTGGACGCGACGGGGCGG
>JADMIO010823535.1_pt1 | contig 13201 bp, 6 predicted proteins | sample 8958161 | NCBI WGS metagenome assembly JADMIO01 (sample SAMN16585339, study PRJNA669376) | soil metagenome | isolation source: Crop rotation soil | place: USA: Cullars Rotation, Alabama | collected 2011 | reverse complement strand
CTTTCCCTTTTTCAGGCGCTACCAATTCAAGCAACTTGCTGGCAGGCCTTAATCCGAATGATATTGAAAGTATAACTGTATTGAAAGACGCTGCCTCGGCATCCATTTATGGTTCCCGGGCGGCTAATGGAGTGATCCTGGTTACTACAAAAAAAGGGAGAGTGGGTAAAACCAAAATAAGAGTAGACGGAGAATTTGGTTCAAACGATATCGCCTTTTTCCCTGACCTTGCCAAGCCCCTGACCAAGGATGAATTTAAGCAACTGACCACGGAAGGTATTTTTCATGTAGGCGGTGCGCAATCTGATGTCGACGCGGTATTGGACGCATTTGGTTACAATACCACTGCCAATTATAACTGGCTTGATCTTGTAAAAAGAAAGGGTCAGCAGCAGCAAATAAATGTGTCGGCTTCCGGCGGCGATGCAAAAACACAATTTTTCTTATCAGGCGGTTATTTTAAACAGGTAAGTGAGATCATTGGCTCGGATTTTAAACGTTACAGTGTGAATACCAGCATACGGCACCAGGCAAGCAAAAGGTTATCACTTGGCGCTAATCTCAATCTTTCAACATTTCACCAGGAAGGTGAATCTGAGAGCGCCAATTTCCGGAACCCCATTATTGCGGCGCTGGCCTTACTTCCTACACAGGAAGCATATAATCCCGATGGCACACCGAATTATGATCCTGCTGTCTTTAACCAAATATTCAATCCCATTGCTATTCGACAATATGACCGCTTAAGCAACCAAACTTCAAAGTTGTTGGGGTCCGCATTCGCTGAATTTAATATTCTGGATAATCTGAAAATAACATCACGATATGGCGTTGACTACAGCACGATAGAAGAATACAATTATTTCAACCCATTCTTTGGTGACTTTTCTTCAAGTGACCCTTCAACAACGGGTTTATTTTATAACCGCTACAACAGATTATTCAACTGGGTATGGACCAACCTCGCTGATTATAATTTTCATGCCTGGCAAGATAAATTAAGCGGACATGTAACCGCAGGTTATGAAGCGCAAAAATCAATGCAATTAACCCAGGATGGTGGAGGTACCGGTTTGCCATTAACGACCTCCATCGTTTATCCTTCACCCGTAACGCCACAAACACCTACTTATGCGGGTTCTGATTACGCGTTTACTTCATTGTTATCAAAAGCAGACGTGAGTTTTCTAAACCGCTATACTTTGTCAGGAAGTATTCGTCGCGATGGTTCATCGAGGTTTGGCGCTGACAACCGATTCGGTGCGTTTTGGAGCGTAGGAGCAGCATGGAATATCGACCAGGAAAATTTCATGCAGAACATCGACCTCATCTCACTTTTAAAACTAAGGGCTTCCTATGGCGTGAATGGAAATGCAGAGATCGGGAATTATGCGTGGAGAACAATTTATTCGTTTGGCGGAACATACAACGGCCTGCCCGGAAGTTTCCCTCAAACTCTTACTCCGGCAGTTACCACTAACCTTATTTATAATGACAATGGTACTGTAGGTAACGCCAATCTTACCTGGGAACAAAATGAACCCCTTGACATAGGTCTTGAAGTGGGTGTGCTCAAAAACAGAATTACCGTTGAAGCCGATTATTACAGTCGCAAAACCGATCATTTACTCCTGGCCGAACCACTTTCACTGAGTAGTGGTTTCCCTTCATTTAGCAATAATGTCGGGGCTATGGTGAACAAAGGTTTGGAATTAACCATTGACGCCACGCCCATTAAAACAAAAGATATTACCTGGACGATCTCAGTCAACGGCAGCTGGAATAAAAATGAAGTAACGCATTTGCGTGAAGGCCAGTCAGAGCTCATCAATCTTCCTTATATTATTCGGGAGGGAGAAGATGTGCAGTCGATCTATACCCGCTTGTGGGCTGGTGCTGATCCCCAAACCGGTGACCCTTTATGGTATAAGGATGCTACAAAAAAAGAAACAACAAATGATTTTAGCCAGGCTACACGTTCAATTATCGGAAGCGCCTCACCAAAAAGTTTTGGTGGATTAAATACAACGTTAACGTACAAGTTCGTGAGCCTTGATGTCCAATTCAACTATCAGTATGGAAATTACATCTATGATCAATGGGGCTTTTTGTACACCGGTGATGGCGGCTTTGCTTCATTAAACCATAACCGTAAAGAGTTGCGGCGCTGGCAAAACCCGGGAGACATCACGGATGTTCCACGATATGATTTCAACAATGCCACCAATTCCAATGCTCCTTCAACAAGATATTTCTATAAAGGAGATTATATACGCCTTCGCAACCTTGCTCTTCGATTTGAAATGCCATCTTCTGTTTTAAAGAGGCTGATGTTATCACGTCTTAGCTTTTACGTGAGAGGTACTAATCTCTGGACAAAAGCATTTGATAAAAACATCACCATGGATCCTGAGCAATCGATCGATGGAACTAATGACCTGCAATTCTTCATTCCAAAATCCATCACAGTGGGTTTGAACATTGAACTGTAAAATCATTAATCAATTAAACTTATTTATAAACATGAAAGCACAACATAAATCAAAACTTGCAGGCCTTATTATTTTCTCTTCGATCGTAATAATGGTAAGTTCCTGTAAAAAAAGTTTTTTAGACCTGCGGCCCTATACCAGTGTTTCCGCTGATGTGGCCATTACTAACGAGTCGGATATGCAGGCCGCATTGAATGGAGCCTATGGCAACATGAATGCCGCCAACTTATACGGTCGAACCACTCCTTTGTTTGGTGACCTGGTCGCAGACAATGTTTATATATCTGCGATCAATAGTAACCGGTATTTGGACTTCTTCCAGATAAACTATACCGTCACGAACACAAATGCCCAGGGGATCTGGCAATCTTCTTACAGTACTATCTTACGAGCGAACAATGTGATCAATTCTTCTCTGCAGGGTAATGAAAACATCGATCAGTTGCGGGGAGAAGCGTTGGCCATTAGGGCGCTGATGTATTTTGAATTGATAAAATTCTTTGCAAAACCTTACACAGCTGACCCCAATGCTTTGGGTGTTCCATTGATCCTGACATACGACCCGACATTAAAGCCTCAAAGGAATAGCGTGCAGGAAGTGTATACTCAAATAGAAAAAGATCTGACCGAAGCAGCTAATTTAATGACCCAGGATAAATCCTCCGGCTTCTTCACTAAATGGGCCGCCAAAGCTTTACTTGCAAGAATGTACCAATTCAAAGGCGAATGGGATAAGGCTTTAACTACGGCAGAAGATGTGATCAACAACAGTGGTTATTCACTTCTCACGTTAAATGATGTCTCGGCATTCTGGCAAAACAATACGGATAGAAACGACAAACTGGAAGTACTGTTTGAAGTTGTATTTGATGTCACGAATAATATTGGAAATTCATCCCTTCCCTATTTTTATGACCAAACCGGTTACGGTGATGCATTGGCAACAGAATCATTGTATGATCTGTATAGCAACACGGATGTAAGAAAAGATCTCTTTATAGAAGGAAGTCCCATTCGCGGAGCTGATGCAAAAGTGGTAAATAAATTTCCGAATACAGGCTCGGCCGACAAAGATGACATGAAAGTGATCCGCATGTCGGAAGTTTATTTCATTGCCGCGGAAGCTGCTTATCACAGCAACGACGAAGCAACAGCACTTACATACCTGAATGCAGTCGCCACTGAAAGAGACCCCGGCTTCGCAGGATATGCGTCATCAGGACAGGCATTATTGGATGATATTTTATTAGAAAGGAGAAAAGAACTTGCATTTGAAGGTCATCGTTATTGGGACCTCGTCCGAAATAATTTGGATGTTACGCGGATAGATCTTGCAAACGATTACCCCGGTAATGTGCCCCTGGTTTTAGAAACTTCTAATTTCCGCCGCATTTTACCAATTCCCCAGGGAGAACTCGATGCAAACCCTAACATAAGGGAGCAACAGAATCCCGGATATTGATCTATTACTTCTCAAGTGTTAAAAAGGGCAGTTGAAATTCTCAGCTGCCCTTTTTAGTTGTTGCAGGATCAGCTTCAGCCATCATTTATCATGGTTCGGTAAATAAAAAAATTAAATGCAGCATTGATTATTTGTTTATTGTCAACTTGTGATACCCCACCCAACCAGCATAATCGCCAGCCCTACAATGAAAATAAACAGCCGAGGATAAGCTGGCATCCCGGCCAGTAAACCAAAACATGTTCAGATGAAAAAACTAATTCTGCTACTTGCAACTGCATTCATCGCTTTTTTTTCTGTCAATGCGCAACGGGAAGTTTCAGGTAGAGTAACTGATGCAACCGGCGCACCACTAGGCGGAGTAAGTGTTAACATCAAAGGAAGTTCAAAAGGAACGACAACCGGCCCTGATGGTGGTTTCAGAATTTCGGCTGCGTCAAATGCTGTTATAGTCTTTACAAATATTGGCTTTGCCGATAAAGAAGTGACGGCAGATAACACCAGCTTAAACGTGGTCCTGGAACAATCACAGCGAAGCCTCGCTGAGGTAGTGATAACCGGTTACTCCACACAAAACAAAAGACAGGTAGCCGGTTCCATTGCAAAATTATCAGGTGATGACGTGAAATTGACACCACTTGGTTCATTCGACAAGGCGTTACAAGGAAGGGTTCCCGGACTATTATCACAATCGCAAAGCGGGCAGCCAGGTGCTGCGGCCGTCGTTACTATTCGTGGCAAAGGATCCATCAATGGAAGCAACACTCCATTGTATATAATCGACGGGGTCCAGGTAAATCCTGCCGACTTCGCCACCATTAACCCGGGAGACATTGAATCATATAACATATTAAAGGATGCATCATCCACTTCGATCTATGGATCACGTGGCGCTAATGGTGTCATCGTTATTACGACGAAGAAAGGTGTTTCCGGTAAAACAAGGGTCGATTATGATTTTCAATACGGCTGGTCTCAATTACCAACAAACAAATTGAAACTGATGACCTCCGCTGAAAAACTTCAGTATGAGTTTTATGACAGGCCTGACTACGGACCAAATCCATTTGGATGGACACCTGATGAAGTGGATAGCCTGGGTAAATTAAATTATGACATTGAAAATATTCTTTTTCACAAAGGGACCACACAACAACACCAGCTAAGCGTATCAGGTGGCAATGATAAAACACATTTCTATTTATCGGGATCTATTTTTGATCAGCAGGGCGTAGTGATCACGACAGGTTTAAAACGTTATACCGGGCGTATAAATCTTGATAATTCATTTGGAAATTTCAGAGTTGGACTGAATGGTACTTTGGGATATTCAAGACTAATAGGCACAAGAGAAAATGATCAATACATCGGAAGTCCCTTAAATGCGATCAGGTGGTTTAATCCTTATCTCAACTTATACGATGCAAATGGAAATTACCAGATCGATTATTTGCAAGGGCAGCCAAACCCTCTGCAGGAATTATTGGAGAACAATGGCAACTCTGATCAAATCAAAGGAGTCGGAAATGTTTATATTGAATTCAATGTTCCTTGGGTAAAGGGCCTGAAAGCAAGAACGGTCTGGGGTGCTGATCTCACGGAAGATGAATCGTTCACTTATCTTGACAAAAGCACGGACCAGGGTTCTCAATCGCAAGGTGGTAATGGCCAGGTTAGCCGCGCTTATTCAAAAAATTTCCGCTACATAGGAACAACTTCCATAAGTTACCAGCGTACAATAGGTGATCATGAAATAAATGCCGCCATTTACAATGAAATTATCCAGGGTAAGGGTGAGAATTTTGGATTCAGCGGATTTGGTTTGGTGGGACCATTTAAAAATGAAGCAGGCATTACGCCTGGAACTGCAACAAATGGTTACATCCCAACAGTAACCGGATCGGCAACTGAAAATGGATTGCTCTCTTATTTTATAGATGCCACCTACGGATTCCGAAGGAAATATTATCTCAATGCCGGAGCAAGAAGGGATGGTTCATCACGTCTTTCAGAAGATGAGCGTTGGTCAAATTTTGGCCAGGTGGGTGCGAGCTGGATCGTGTCTGAAGAAAACTTTATGCAGGGAACAAAAAGTTGGCTAAATGCCTTGAAGTTAAAGGTCAGTTACGGTTCAGTAGGAAGCCAGGGTATTGGCGACTTTACAACGGGTGAATATTTTGGTCCCACTGTATACAATGGCGTGGGTGGTCTTGCGCTTATTAATCTTCCAAAAACATTAACCTGGGAAAGAAAACTTGAGTTCAATGCCGGAGTTGAATTTACAATGTTCAAGGGAAGATTGGGAGGAACATTCGAAGTCTATGACAACAAAACCAAAGATCTTTTCTTAGACAGGCAATTGTCGCGTACATCAGGGTTCCAGTCTATCAACAACAATCTTGGCAAATTGCAAAACCAGGGAATTGAAATTTCTTTAAACGGTGATGTAATAAAGACCAAAGATTTTGTGTGGACGCTTGGATTAAACTACACCCATAACAATAACAAACTTCTCGATCAACATGGTCAGACTGATAACATAAGTGGTTTATTCATCAACAGGGTGGGTGAACCCATCAATTCATTTTATGTGGTGCGTTATGCCGGCGTAGATCCTCAGAATGGAGACGCACTATATTATAAGAAAGACGGAAAATCCACGACCAACGTTTATGATCCCGATGACAGGGTGATCGTGGGTTCCTCAGATCCGCCCAATTTTGGTGGTTTCTCCACCACATGGAATTATAAAGGTATCAGCCTCGACGTATTGTTCAGTTATGCTTATGGTGCCTATACATATAATAATGACCGGTATAATGTTGAAAATAATATTTATTGGTTTTCCAACATAGCCGCTTCATTGCTAAACGAGTGGCAGAAACCGGGAGATATTACAAACATCCCCAGCCCATTCAATGACCTGCATGGAGAAACGACGAGATTCATTGAAAAAACCGATTACCTCCGGCTCCGCAACGTAATGTTGAGTTACAATTTGCCGGACCGTGTTTTAAACAAAATAAAAATAAGAAGTGTAAGAATTTTTGCGCAGGGAGAAAACCTGTATGTCTGGCATGACTTCCTTGGGTATGATCCGGAAGTAGTGACGGGCGTATTAGGTGGTTCTGTATACCCGCAATTAAAAACCGTCACGTTCGGTGTAAGTGTTGGATTTTAAAAAAATTAAAATTATCATTTATGATAACGAAAAAATTTTTGACCATTATACTTCTTGTGTTCTCCCTGGCATCCTGCAAAAAAGTAGTTGATGTAAAGCCGGAGTATATCCTTGACGGACAAGAATTAAATTCGATCGCGGATTTTGAATTTGCTTTAACAGGCGCCTATTCCGCCTTTCAAAGCACAAATTACTATGGCGCAACCGATGGTGCGTCGAATGCTTTTGTTACTCTTCCTGATATGTTGAGCGATAATCTGAATGAAAGCGATGAATCGCTGGGTAACGAAAGAGTGTTCTCAAGATGGGCCTACGCAGAGGACGAATCGCAAATCGAAAACACATGGATAGCCGGCTACGCAATTATTGCAAAGGCTAATATTGTTGAAAATAATATTGACAAATTTGCTGCAGAAGACCAGGGCGCGGTCAATCGCATCAAAGCGCAGGCACTGGCAATAAGGGCGCTGGTTCATTTTGACCTGCTGAGATATTTTGCAGATGATTACGATCGGAATTCTACATCACCCGGTATTCCATATATCACTCTTTTTGATTATGAACAAAAACCTGCCCGCGGTACCGTAAAAGAAGATTATGACAATATCGAGCAGGATCTTAAAAATGCAGCGACATTAATGACCAATATGGATCATGACATAAATGACGGCGATAGCCGTGCATACATTGATGCTGATGCCGTAAATGCAATGCTGGCGAGAATGTATTTATACAGCAACCAGCTCGATGATGCTATCCAGTACGCAACACTGGTCATTGATGCAAGACCTTTAGCCGATATCTCCGAATTCCCTGCTATATGGACGGATGCTTCCACTAGTGAGGTGTTGTGGTCCTGTGTGTTCGAAGCGGGACAGGGAGCCCCGGGATCAAATGTTTATTTTCCTGTTGCGCCGTCGCCAGAAGGCAGAAGCCAGTACAAGCCTAATCCAACCCTGGTTGATTCTTATGATCCTGTAAACGATGTTCGCTATTCGTCTTACTTCCAGGACATCTCGGGAAGACTTGTTTTATCAAAATATCTTGCAAAAAGCGCTCAGTTGGGAAATCCGGATGGTGTTGTAAATTTCAAAGCATTCCGCACAGGTGAAATGTACCTGGTACGTGCTGAAGCTTCTGCAAGAAATGGTGATGAAGCCACTGCTGTGGATGATCTCAATACTTTAAGAGCTGCCCGTATCGATGGATATACGCCTGAGGTACTAAGTGGAACGGCGTTGACGGATGCAATAGCGCAGGAAAGAAGAAAGGAATTGATCTGTGAAGGACATCGTTTTTTTGATCTTAAGAGAACAACACGCACAGTTAGCCGGGATGACTGCACCAGTTTCTGTACGCTGGACCCTGCTGCTCGTGAATGGACATGGCCCATACCGCAGCCTGAAGTGGACGCTAACCCAAATATTCTTCCACAAAATCCCGGTTATTAGAAATGGCATCCATAAAAAAACCACCGTCAATCGCGGTGGTTTTTTGTTTTATAGTGACGCTTAACGAGGAAACCTCTATTGTTGTTTGTCTTTAGTTTCTTCTTCTTCTATTTCAGGGTGTGGTTCCCCATGATGGCAGGTTACACAACGTATTTCCAGGAGTGCATTTTGATCACCATATTTTGTAGTGGCGTAAAAAAAATCTTTATTGATCTTATTACTCATCTCGATCATTTTACGGGCGATGTTTTTTTCAGGTCTGTCATCACTGGCCATATCCCATTGTGCGGTTGAATCTGCCGGCTTCACATGGCAAAAATCACATCCTACACCCAGGGCCTTTTCAAATTCATTCATCACCGAATCCAAGGTTTGTTCTGAAATATCTTTGGGAAGCACTTTCAGGTTCTTGAATTTTTCCTGCGGCGGTTTGCTCGCCGCCATCCCGATAACTACAAAGGCAACGGCACCTCCCATCACAATAAATTTCTTATTCCATTTCATGTTGACTGATTTATGTATTTAATTTAAAAAGATCTCTTACCTATCCATCTCTCAAAAAACTCATACGTTCTTAGCATTTGATCGATCCGCTGCCGGTTATTGCCGCTCCTTGTGATCTCATGTGTGGCTCCCGGGTGTCGCACATATTCGACAGGTCTTCCTAAAACTTTTAAACTTCGATACAACATTTCACCCTGTGTAGTGCCGGTGCGACGATCATTCTCTCCATGAAAAATTATGTACGGAGTTGTGATATTCTGCACATAATTTATCGGCGATTCCCTTTGCAGAGTTGCTTTTGTGGCTGCCTCCCAGGGATACCCACCAAAATAATTCGGCACCAGTCTCCATGCATTGCCTTCTCCAAAAAAAGTGGCCAGGTCATAAACTCCGCGCTGCGAACAGGCCGCCTTAAACCGGTGGTCATGAGCGATGATCCATGCAACAAGATAACCCGCATAGGATCCGCCTGTCACCACAAGCCTAGATGTATCAACCCAGCTTTCGGTTGCAACCGTTTTATCCAAAGCGGTCAAAACATCGCTTGTCGGGCCCGTTCCCCAATCATTGACATTCGCTCTTAGAAAATCCAGCCCATATCCACCACTACCGCGGGGGTTACAATACACAACACCATAACCTCTGCTGCAGAAAAACTGGTATTCGTGCCACATAGTTGTTTCACCCGGTCCCCACATAGCAGATGGTCCTCCATGAATTTCTAAAAGCAATGGGTATTTTTTGCCCTCTTCATAGTTAGCTGGTTTCATGATCCAGTATTCAACAGTCATTCCTTTATTATTGGTAAAGGTTTTCTTTTCAGGAAAGGAAAGTTGTTTGCCTTGTACCCAACTGAAATTAAAATCACTGACACGTTTTGAATTTTTCGCATTGGCATCAGCCGTATAAATGTCGAAGGGATCGGCTACTTCAGTTTTTACACAGATCATTTTATCATTGACGACATCAAAACTTGTAATACCGCTATTACCATCGGAAAGCTGTTCAATTTTTTTTGTCGCAACATCTGCACGATAAATGGGTTGCCCTCCATTGCTTTGAGCTGAGAAATAAATATATTTTTCATCCTTGCTCCATACAAGGTTTCCTTTGTTGCGATCAAAAGGAATATCTATTTTATCTTTTATTGAACCGCTTAAAGGGATGATGGCTAAAGCCGGGACCGTAACGAAAGAGGTCTTTCCATATTGAAAAGCAAGCCATTTGCCCGAAGGTGACACCTGAGGAGAGTTATAGTTCATATCCTTCTCACCCAAGATCTTTTTCAGATCACTCCCATCTGCATTTACAATAAAGATCTCATTTTCTAAAGAACGATCAGGATGTTGCAGGGAATCAACATCGCCTGCCAGCACAATTTGCTTACCATCGGGTGTAAAATCAGCAGAGTTGAAACGGTAAAAACCTTTTGTGAGTTCAACCGGCTTAGCAGGAGCATCAACGTTGATGAGGAAAAAATGATTAAAACTCATATCCGTATTCACTCCCATCTCATCCTGGAAGTTTAATTTGTCAACAACTTTTGCCTTATTATCGTTTGCATCGTTTTCAAGATAGGCCCTGATCTCTTCCATATTTCCATCAGGATCAGCTTTGGTGTTCGCGTTTTTCAAATAATCATTTTTATCAAACCCGGGCTTCTCATATGACCAGGATGGAACGGAATGGGATGGATTCAATAAAGAGTCCTTTATAAGATCCTTTAAAGGAATATTTGATGAAAATAATAGTTGCTTACCGTCAGGACTCCATTGTGGTGTGCCGGCGCCATACCTGAATTTGGTGAGCTGGATAGCTTCACCGCCATCCAAAGACAACAAAAATACCTGTGGCTTCCCATCGACAGCCCGGACAAAAGCAATTTGACGTCCATCAGGGCTCCATGCTGCCTGTGATGAGCCTTCCTTTGCCGTTAATTGCTTAGGAGTTGAAGCCCCATCTGTATTCACCATCCAGACCTGGTTCACATATTTTGTGTCCCATTTGGAATCACCCTCGGGCTCGATCGTTGTAACTGTGAAAACTGCTTTGTTTCCATCATTAGAAAGACTAATTCCACTTATAGATCTTATCTTGAGCATGTCCGTTACTTTAACAGGCTCCCTGGTTTGTGAATAAGAATGGGTGGAAATAAAGAATATAGAATAAACCAATAAAATTTTTTTCATCGACCGGTAATTATTCAATGAAAATACTAATTAAGACGATAGTTGTCCGTTTAAAAAAACAGCTTGTTTTCATCAAAAGGTTAAAAAAATTAGCTAAAGTCAATGTTTAATCCTTGATATGCATTGACTCTTATTTGATATTGATTAAATTTGCAGAACCCCTATATATTTACTATGAGCGATACAATTACAGCCGCCCCTGCACTAACAGCCAAGGATTTTGCCACAGACCAGGAAGTTCGCTGGTGCCCGGGATGCGGCGACTATTCGATCCTTGCCCAGGTTCAAAAGGTAATGCCTACATTAGGTATCCCCAGGGAAAACATCGTGATCATTTCAGGTATCGGGTGCTCATCCAGGTTTCCGTATTATATGAACACGTATGGAATGCACTCGATCCATGGACGTGCTACCGCTGTTGCAAGCGGGTTAAAAGCAGCCCGGCCTGAATTGAGCGTTTGGATCGTTACCGGTGATGGGGATGGCTTAAGCATTGGTGGTAATCATACCATTCACTTGCTTCGCCGCAATTTCGATGTTAATATTTTATTGTTCAATAACCAGATCTATGGTCTCACGAAAGGACAATACTCTCCTACTTCAGAAGAAAACAAAATAACTAAGTCAACTCCTTTTGGAAGTATTGATCATCCGTTCAATCCACTGGCCCTGGCCCGTGGTGCCGACGCTACATTTGTCGCAAGAACCATGGATCGCGATCCGAAGCATTTGCAAGCCATGCTTGTGAGAGCCAACAGCCACAAAGGAGCTTCATTCCTGGAAATATATCAGAATTGCAACATTTTTAATGATGGCGCATTTGAAGTTTATACAGAAAAAAGTTCAAAGGCCACAGAAACCCTTTTCCTGGAACAGGGTAAACCGCTTTTGTTTGGAACTGGCAATGACAAAGGGATCAGGCTTGATGGCTTTACACCTAAGGTGGTCAATCTTTCGGATGGTTTCAGTGCTGATGATTGCTGGATACATGATGAACGTGACATGTTCAAATCCCAAATACTCCTTAGGATCTTTGATGATCCCCAGATAGAAGGTCATTTGCCAAGACCGTTTGGAGTGTTTTACGAAACAGATCGTCCGTGCTATGAGGAAGTAATGGAACACCAAATTGCCCATGCAAAAGCAAAAAAACCCGCAGACCTCGATAAGCTGTTAAAAGGAAATGAAGTTTGGACAATTGTCTAAATCTATCCCAATCGCGGTTCTGACAACTCTTCTTCGGCACTCTTTTGAATTCTCTTCTGCTTCCAGTTGTACCAGGGCTTTGGCATTGTTTTCTTCATCACAGTATCGATCGTTCTCATTCCAAACAGATTCCAGGCGCCTTTGAATTTGCCGACCAATGAAGGTTGCAGTGCCCGCAAACTCATGGCAAAACCACTATCAAGATATTCCATATGGTGCCAGTAGCCCGCAGGCATAAATAATGTATCCCCATGACCAAGAATAAGGTCATACCCCTGTGCCCGTTTTAATGCAGGGAATTTTTGATAATCAGGCGTGCCGTTGCCCTCATGATAATGCGAGAAATCTGCCAGGCTTAATACTTCAAACGGCTTTCGGTAAAGTTTATGCTGTTCTTCAAATGGGAAAAGCAACACTCTTTTTCTGCCTGCAAACTGCGTATGTAAGATATGAGACAGGTCATTATCAAAATGCATGTGAGTGATCGATGTCGCCCCGCCGGTAAACAGCATCGGGTATTTTTTTACAAATCCTTTCATCAAATGCTCGGGCCAGGTAAAATCTTTGGTGAGTTCCGGAGCATGATCGAAAATGTTGAATAAAAAAATCCTCCAGGCGGCGGGCCCCCGGCTGATCATATCAATGTACTCGCCAAAGGTCTTGTAATCATCGGCCGTATTGATGGGTGTATAGGCGTCGCTCTTTACATGGGAAAG
>JADMIO010380271.1_pt1 | contig 13202 bp, 10 predicted proteins | sample 8958161 | NCBI WGS metagenome assembly JADMIO01 (sample SAMN16585339, study PRJNA669376) | soil metagenome | isolation source: Crop rotation soil | place: USA: Cullars Rotation, Alabama | collected 2011 | reverse complement strand
GGCGCCTCCCCCTCGGCGGTCGAGCGCGAGGTGCTCGAGCCGCTGGAGCAGGCCATCGCCCAGGTCGAGGGCGTCAAGCAGATCTCGTCGTCGGCGCGCCAGGGCTCGGCCCGGGTCACGGCCACCTTCGACATCTCGCGCAACGTCGACCTCGCCCTCCAGGACGTGCAGGCCAAGGTCGCGCAGACCCAGCGCTCCCTCCCCACCGACGTGCCCGCCGCCACGATCTCCAAGTCGAACCCCGACGATACGCCGATCCTCACGGTGGGCGTCTCGGGCCCCTTCTCGCGCCAGCTCCTCTCGGACGTGGCGCGCTATCAGGTGCAGGAGAAATTGCAGACGGTCCCCGGCGTCGGGCAAATCACCCTGAACGGTTATCTGAACCGCAACGTCCGGATCTGGCTCGACACGAGCAAGCTCGCCCAGAAGAGCATCGCCGCCAGCGACATCATCTCGGCCATCCGCCGCGAGCACGTCGAGGTCCCTGGCGGGCAGCTCGACGCGGGCGGTCGCCAGCTCAACGTGCGCCTACTCGGCGAGGCCATCGACCTCGCCACCCTCCGCAAGCTGGTGATCCGCAAGACGCCCACCGCGTCGATCGAGCTCGAAGACGTGGCGATCGTCGAAGACGGCTTCGAGGACGTGAACTCGGTCGCCCGGCTCGACGGCGCGCCGCTCCAGGCCCTCGGTGTGCTCAAGCAGCGGGGCACCAACGCCGTCGGTGTGGCGACCGCGGTGCGCGCCAAGGTCGCCGAGATCCAGAAGAGCCTCCCCGAGGGGATGAAGGTGGAGATCCTCTCTGACACGACCACCTTCATCGAGGAGTCCGTCCACGAGATCGAGCTCGAGCTGGGGCTGGCCCTGATGCTGACGGCGGTGGTCTGCTGGCTCTTCCTCGGCTCGCTCTCCAGCACCGTCAACGTGGTCCTGGCGATCCCGATGTCCCTGCTCGGGACGATCGCCGTCATCTATTTTCTCGGCTTCACCCTCAACACCTTCACGCTGCTCGGCCTCTCGCTCGCCGTCGGCCTCGTCGTCGACGACGCGGTGATGGTGATGGAGAACATCTACCGGCACGCGGAGATGGGGAAGTCCCGCGCCGTCGCCGCCTCCGAGGGGACGAAGGAGATCACCTTCGCCGCGCTCGCCGCGACGCTGGCGGTCATCGCGATCTTCCTGCCGGTGGTCTTCATGGAGGGCGTGATCGGCCGCTTCTTCTTCCAGTTCGGGGTGACGCTCTCGGTGGCGGTGCTCCTCTCGTACTTCGAGGCGATCACCCTGGCCCCGGCCCGCTGCGCCCAGATCCTCAACACCTCGCGCGAGGGTCGGAGCGCGGTGGGCCGCGCGGTGGATCGCGCCTTCGCGGCGCTCGAGCGCGGCTACGCCCGGGTGCTCGGGATCGCGGTCGAGAACCCCTGGAAGGTGCTTGTGGCCTCGGTCGTCCTCCTCGCCGGCTCGGGGGCCCTCGTGCCGCGGATCCCCACCGAGTTCGTGCCCTCGCAGGATCAGAGCCGGCTCAACGTCCGGATCCAGACCGAGACGGGCACCAGCGTGACCGGCGCCGCTCCGCTGCTGGCGCGGGCCGAGCAGAAGCTCGCGGCTCGCCCGGAGATCGCCCGGATCCTCACCACGCTCCAGGGCTCCCAGGGCTCGATGACCCTGACGCTCGTGCCCCCGAGCAAGCGCAAGCTCTCGGCGCAGGCGCTCTCGGCCGAGCTCCGCAAAGACCTCCAGTCGATCGCCGGGATCCGGGCCTCGATCCAGGACCCTTCGCAGCAGGGCTTCGGCGTGGCCAAGGGCTACCCGGTCGATTTCACGGTGCGCGGCGCGGACTGGGACAAGCTGGTCACCGAGGCGATGAAGCTCAAGGCCGAGCTCGAGAAGACGGGCTTCGTGACCGACCTCACGACCGACTACCAGGTCGGCGCGGCCGAGGTGCAGGTCATCCCCGATCGCAGGCGCGCCAGCGATCTCGGCGTATCGATCAGCGATCTGGCGAGCACGGTCAGCGCCCTGGTCGGGGGCAACGTCGTCGGGAAATTCTCGACCGAGGGCCGCCGCATCGACATGCGGATGCGCCTGCTCGCCGCGGAGCGCTCGCGCCCCGAGGATCTGGGGCAGATCCGGGTGCGGTCCGATAAAGGGGAGATGATCCCGATCTCGCTCCTCGTGACCCAGCGCGAGAGCACGGTGCTCCAGTCGATCAACCGCCTTGACCGCGAGCGGGCGATCGGGATCTCGGGCAACGTCGCCGCCGGGCACTCGCAGACCGAGGCCATGGCCAAGGTCCTCGAGCTCTCGAAAGAGCTTCCGCTCGGCTATCGCACGGTGCCGAGCGGGCAGGCCTCGCAGCTCGACGAGACCACGGGCGGGCTCTTCTTCGCGCTGGGGATCGGGATCCTCGTCGCGTACATGGTGCTCGCCAGCCAGTTCAACTCGTTTTTGCACCCGGTCACGGTGTTGACCATCTTGCCGCTGGCCCTTTCGGGGGCGGCGATCGGGCTTTTGGTCACGGGGAAGACGCTCAACGTCTTCAGCATGATTGGCGTGCTCTTGCTGATGGGGATCGTCAAGAAGAACTCGATTCTTCTGGTCGAGTATGCAAACCAGGTGGCGGAGCACGAGGGGCTCGATGCGATCTCGGCGATACGGAAGGCCGGGCCTTTGCGGCTCCGGCCGATCTTGATGACCACGGTGGCGACGATGATGGCGGCGGTTCCGCCGGTGCTGGGGATTGGGCCGGGGACGGAGACGCGTAGCCCGATGGCTGCGGTCGTGCTCGGGGGGCTCACCGTCTCGACGGTGCTCAGCTTGCTGGTCGTTCCGGCGTTTTATGTGGTTTCGGATCGCTTGAAGGGGAAGCTCGGGATGCGGACGGTGGTCGCGGCTGTTCCGCCGGCTGTCGAAGGTAGCCACTAAACCGCGCCCATCTTGAGAACCGTAGAAATCGGCGACGGCGACGGCGACGGCAACGGCAACGTTAAACGGCAACGGCAACGGCAACGGCAACGGGCCGGATCTGTGGTTCTCGAACTGGCTGCGGTTTAAATCGACGGGAGGAGGTAATCCGGGCGCTCCGACCTCTTCTCATCCCTGGGGTGACGCCGCCGCAAGCGCCATCCCAGGAGGGACAGACCGAGCACGAGGGCGCTGAAGGGCGACGCCTCGCCGCCGGGAGACGCCGTGCAGAAGAAGGTATCGTGACATTCGCCCGAGGGGATGGGGTTATCGCCCAGGAGTCGCGGGCACTCGGGGCTGAGCATGACGGACAGCGCTACCGTCGAGGAGATGCGGAAAGGCTTGGGGGCTTCCTTGCACAAGATCGTGTCCTTGGCGTCGATCTCCGCGGATTGGGTCATCTCCTCGTTCCACTCGGGATCGCTGGGTTCACAATCCGTGTCGTCCGGGTCGTCTCCACACCAGGCGATCGAGGTCCCGAGGATCCGTGTGCCCTTGGTGGTCGTGACCATGCCGTCGAAGTCGGAATCGGGGACGCGGACGGTGACGACGTCGCCCACCGAGAACCGGCTCCGCCGATCACCTTGCACGGCGATTTCGTCGATTGTTGCCGTGGCCTTGAAGACCGCGCCGTCGCCGAACTCATCCTCGATCGACTGGACGGTGGCGGCGAATGCGGCTGCGTAGCGCGGAGACCTGCAGATGCACGGCTCCGGCGGAGCGATGCACGAGGCGTGCGCGTCGCTCCCGGGAGCGAAGGAGGCGAGGAGCAGCACGGCGAAAATCAGGTATCGCATGCGTGGAGGGTATCACGGTCGCGGATCGGCGAAGCTCGTGTACCATTCTCTGGACGTGCTCGGGGAGTTCGCCGAGAGAGCGCAGGGTGATCACGGCCGCGGCGTCGGATTGGCTCGTCTGCTGCTCGGCGATGCTCTGTACGTAGTCGCACAGATGGCCGAGGGAGACGACCAGCGCCAGCCGATTAGGCATGTCGTACCTACATTTCATGCATGTCGCACCTGGTACGACATGCATGAAATGTCGCTTGCCCGTGGTGGAGGAGACGCTTCGTGACAGGAACCGAAGCGCGCCTGGCAGGAACGAAAGCGCGCCTGGCAGGAACGAAAGCGCGCCTGGCAGGCGGCGAGGCCTCCTTATCCTGTCGGCAAGGGCGCCTGGCAGGCGGCGAGGCCTTCTTATCCTGTGCGCAAGGGCGCTTGCCAGGCGGCGAGGCTTTCTTATCCTGGCGGCAAGGGCGCCCGTCGGGGACCGAGACGCGCCCGTCGTGAACCGAAGCTTCCATGCTAGGGAGGCAAGGCCGCCCGCCGGGAACCGAGACCTCCTTATCCTGCGGGCAAGGGCGCCCACCAGGAACCGAGACCCTCTTATCCTGCGGGCAAGGGCGCCCACCAGGAACCGAGACCTTCTTATCCTGCAGGCAACCGCGCCTGGCAGGAGCGCGTGCATGCTTTCCAGGTCTCCTCCGCCCAACCTCGCCGTGGCGACAGCTTCAGCGCGGCTCCCGCTTTGCTCGCCACGTGATCGTTCGCCTCCTCGGCGAAGGCGACGTCACCGAGGTCTACGAGGTGATCGCGCTCGACGGGCGGCGCCGCGCGCTCAAGGTCGTCCGGCCCGATAGCCCGGAGAGGGCGGGGGTCGTACGCCTGGAGCACACATCGTGTGCGCTTCGGGATAGAGCGCTCTCCTATGCCGCCTTCTCGGCCTCTGGCTGCTGCCGGAGGCGTTGCAGGAGGCGCAGAGGAATGCGATCGCAAAGCCGCAGGCGAAGGCCGCGAAGCGGCCGGCGGTGGCTGCGAAGCGGCCGGCGAGAACAACGAAGCGGCCGGCGCAGCGGGCGTAGGACGGCGCCGCTGAGCTGAACCCCCTCCCGAATTTGCGCGGCAGGGTCAGCCCGTCGAGCATGCTACCCTTCATGCATGGAATCAACCACGGTCCAGCCCGCCCCCGATCGCCGTCCCTCGCAGCGCACGACGATCAAGGACTGGCTGGCGATCCCTGAGGAGAAGCGCGCCGAGCTCATCGACGGGGTCATCGTGTACCAGGGCATGCCCGGCCCACTCCATGGAGAGGTGCAGGGCAGGACGTTCTCCCTCGCGATTGGGCCCTTTGGTCGCCGGATCGGAGGGGGCGACCGTCCCGGCGGTTGGTGGATCTCTCTAGAAGTCGACATGGAGCTCGCCGGAATGGGGTGCCGGCCGGATGTCCTGGGCTGGCTACGGTCCAAGCATCCGCGCCGGCCGGAGCCCGATGAGCGAGGGGTGGTGACCGCCGTACCCGACTGGGTGTGCGAGGTGCTCTCGCCGTCGACCGCGTACATCGATCAGGGCAAGAAGCGCCGGGGGTATCATCGCGCGGGCGTTCAACATTACTGGCTCGTCGACCCCACGAACCGCACCCTCACCGTGCTCGAACGAACCGAGCGCGATTATCTCATCGTCCTCGTGGCCGGGGAAGATGACGTCGTGCGCGCCGCGCCCTTCGATGCGGTCGAGATCCCCATCACCGAGATGTTCGGCGACAACGAGGAGCCCGGGGCCGAGCCCGAAAGGCCCGAGGGGGAGCTCGCCTCGACGAAGGAGGAAGAGGCGGCTCAATCGAGATAGCCGGCCTCGGGGCTCTCTTGGGCCCTGGGCGATCGAGGCTTCGTGATAGATCTCGATCCATGATCGGGCCGCTCGTCTCGTTGCGTAGCAAGGGCGCCCCCGGGCCTTCACGCGAGCGCGCGCCGGCCGTCTCGACGCTGCTCGACGATGCGGATCTCGGCGGCGGTGAGCGGCTCCGGTGTGGCTTCTGTGGGCACCCGATCACCGCGGCGAGCACGCGGATGGAGGTCGACGGCGCGCACGAGCACCGGCGCGAGAACCCGGCCGGGTACGTGTTCCGGATCGGCTGCTTCCGCGCGGCGCCGGGCTGCGTGGGCCAGGGCGAGGCCACCGAGCACTGGAGCTGGTTCCCGGGCTACGCGTGGCAGGTCGCCCTCTGCCGGGGCTGCGGGGGGCACCTCGGCTGGTCGTTCCAGATGGAGGGCTCTCGCTTTCACGGGCTCATCGTGGATCGCCTGGTCTCGGGTGAGGAGAGGGGGCCGGCTGGCTGAGCTCGTCCATTACAAACCCGGAACAACCATGAAAGAGTCAGGTAAAGTCAACGTTCGCCGAACGCCTTGCCCATTTGCTGCCGCACGAAGCGCGGCCAGCCGCATGGGCGGGTTGGGCCGCGTCAGGCGAAGAGATCGGAGGCGCTCTTCGCTCCGAGGACGTTGTCGAACCATCGGTCGAGCATTCCACTGTCCGTGCAGGCCAGGATGCGGGCCCGGTCCTCTTCGGCGAGCGGCACCCCGACGTGCGCGACCAGGCGGAGGAGCGCTTCGATCTTGCCCTCGATCTTGCCCTCGATCTTACCCTCGATCTTGCTCTCGGCCCGGATGGCCTGGATGACAGGGTTCTTCTTCTTGTCGAGCGCCCGCGCCACCGCGTTGTCCGCTTCGGCGGCGTCCAGCAGGGCGCTGACCGGGATCGGGCGGACCAGGCACCGGTCGGTGATCGAGGCATTCGGAGAGAGGCGGAGGAACACGCCCTTACCCGCGTTCCATTCGTCGACCTCACGGCTCTTGACGAAGATGGCAAAGACCCGGCGCACCCCGCGCTTGATGAGGTCCTCCGCCTTGGCCGTCACGTCGGCGATGGATTGCTCGTTGACGACCTCGAAGGCCAGCTCTTCGAGGTAGCGCGTGCCGGTCGTGGGGTCGGTCCCTGCCTTGCGAACACAGGTGTCGGTCGCGAAATCCGAGCCCTGGTCGGCCCGGGTGAGGAGGTCTGTCGAGGCGACGAAGGCGGAGCGAACATTGGCCCGGAGGATATAGTCGAGCTCACAGTGGCGGTCGGCGTGCGGGTCGAGGGCGGGCTGGGCGAGGATCTTGCGACCGCGGAGCATTTCTTCGCGGGTTTCGGGGGTGACCAGGCGCTCGTCGAGGGAAGGGAGGGAGTCGGCGCTGGGGAGGCGCAGGGCGCTCGAGCCCGCAGGGCCGGGGGCCAGGAGCATCTCGGGGGAGCGGCTTCGCGGGGTCATGCGGGAGAAGGTAGCAGAAGGCGGCGGAGGGGTCTATCGGGGCGCTGGAGCCCCCGGGGCGGAGTTCTCTGCCCTCTTTCTTATCCCTATCCCTATTCCTATCCCGTACACTCGCGACGCGCTGGTTCTTATCCCGTCAATCGCATCCGGTCGGCCGGAGCCGGCAGTCGAAGGTGTGGTCCTGGCCGATGCGGCAGTTCGGCTCCGGGGTACCCGCTATTCCGCAGGTGTCTTTTTCGCAGAGGCAACCATGACACACAGACATTGGTAACCAGAGCGACTCGCTGGTAACCTTTTGCTCATCGTCGGTGGTAGCTCTCATGACGACATGGGCGATTACGGAGATCGATTGATTCGGCTGCGCCGACTCTATGCTGTTCACGAACGCAGGAGTCGTCGCAGCGTCGATGAGCGTCGTCCGGACCTCTGTAAATTTTATTTTATCTGGTCAGGAACGTATGGATCGACATCTCCCATGACCGGCTGGCTAAACCTTGCTGGCGTTCCATCCTTGCGCAGGATCACGTCTCCATGAGAAGAGAGGAGCTCAACGTCTGCCGCCTCGAGGTGCAACCGCCGCTGTTGCCTACACCCGCAGCCGGTATGCACCACGCGGAGGATGGTCCAATACTCTGTTGCATACTTGCTGTCCAAAATTCCAACATCCGCCAGATTACCGCTCGGATTTGGCGGTAAACATGTATCTTGAGGGAGCACGTAGGCACCGACGCTCGCGAAAGTACAAGTGCTTGGGAAGCACTCGTCGTCATCGGATAAACTGCTCCGGGCACCGCAGGTGCTCATCAGCCATCCGTAAAGAATCAGTCCCAGTGCTCTGGTGAGCCTTCGCATGTCAACCTCTACGAGGAGGATCTCACGGTCACGAGCCTCGAGTCAAGGTGGACGCGAAAAGTATGCCTATCGTCAGTGCTTCGCCGGCAATCGCCCGCCTGTTCTCGGTAGCCAAGTTGACGGGGAGGGATCGAGCCAGATGGTTTGGACTCGCTAAACGAGCCTCGATCAGGCGATCTACATCAATATATGCAGATATCTGAAAACGGACCCATGCACTCCATATCGTTCGTGCAACCGCAAGCACCTTGGTGGCATACCTCCTCCCCACAATCATCATTCTGTGCACAAGTAATTGGCAAGGGAATCTCGCCTGTGTCGATCACCATTATAGCATTAACCAGCCCCGTTGCCATCAGATCGATTTTCCCGCCATGCGCTTTGGCGCAATTCCCATAGGCCGTATCCTTGATCTTTCTCAACCATGATCTGGGTTGCCAGGGCTCGAAATTTACGCTATCGTCGGCTCGCGGCTGTCCGGGTCACCAGGAAGCAGTGGAGGTTCAAGCATGAACAAACACTTGAGAATCCATGCATCGCGCGCTTTTTCCGCCCTAGGCGTCGGGCTTGGAATCGCCACCGGATGCGGTTCTACCCCGCAGCCGATGGTCCTGATCGCGGTCTCACCGGAGCCTCCGTCTATTGCGACGAGAGCAATCGTTCCGACGAGTCTCAGCGCGATCGCAACGGAAGAGGAGACATGCCCGTCCATCGGGGTGCCACTATGTGACGCTTACCTGCGGACAGCCGCTGAGTGTTTCAAATATGTGCCGCGCACAACGCGTGGGGAGTTGAAGGACGCCTGGAGGCGCCATTGTACGGAGTGGAGGACGTCTGCCTCGAAGGAGCTATGGCACTCTTGCATGGACGCTTTGTGGAGCATCCTCGATGAGCCCGCATGCCAGTTGCAGGCTACGACGGCGCTGTCTTCCGCATTACCCGCTGCAGAGCCGTGGTGTATGGGAAAGTCGCCGACTCCGAAGCCCGACCCCTCTGGCCCATTTGAAGTTGTCGTACGAAGTAAAATGACTTGGCTTTACCCGATTCGAAGCGTTTCAGTCGCTATCGACGGTGTTGGCGTCCTCATGCGCAACCTGCGTCCTGATGACAAGGCGGATGCGCTCGATGGCGGCGTGTTGGGCACTTTCCGAGGACGGCTCGCTCCAGGTGACCACGATGTCCGGTTATTCGTAAGAGTGCGTCCAAGTCTCAATAATGCTCCGTCGAATTCCGCCATGCCTCTGGTTGTACTACAGAGCGAACAGTGCGTCACCGTCCTTGACAATACTGCGTTGACGGTTACCGCGACATTATATGATGACACCCGCAGCGCGGAGATCCCAATTCGGCCTCGCTTTGATGTGCATTGAAGTATATTATAATAGCTCTGCCCTTTTAGGATCACCATTTTTGAAGGTTATGCAATGATGTTTTACAGCATGCATCGTAATTTTTCAAAGCAGCAACGGGTTTCGTTGCGGTGGCTTGTGTCCATATCATCTTTGATTCAATCGGGTTGCACAAGTGTCATCGATAACTCTTGCCACAAGCAAGCAAGCGACACGTCAGAGTGTCAGCCGGTCGCGCTCACCTCCGCCCTGCCCGTTCCGATCGGGATCGCAGTCGACGAGGTCTCCGTCTACTGCACAATCGAGTCGGGTGCGGTGGTGAGGATTCCAAAAAATGGCGGTCCTCCGGTCGTGCTTGCGTCCGGCCCTCCTCTGGCGACCGAGATCACGACGGACGCTCTGAATGTTTATTGGGTCACGGGCGGCACAGTAATGAAGGCACCCAAAAGCGGTGGGGATTCGACCACCATGTTCGCCCTTGATGGAGGTGGTGCGTTTCGTCTCGCGGTGGACGAGGCCAATATTTATTGGGTCGATGTCGAATCTGATGACGGATCAATTATGAAGATTCCAATCAGCATGGGAGAGCCGATATCGCTGGCCAAGGGGCCCCTTCCATCGGGTATCGCCGTGGACGAGACGAGCGTTTACTGGTCCGATCAACTCAGCGGAACTATCATGAGCATACCGAAGACGGGCGGCGATGCCACGACATTATTCCCAGCCAACCCGAGCGGAACGTTCGACGTGGCGGTCGACGCCACCCATGTGTATTGGGGTTCAGCGAACGCTATAACCAAGATACCAAAGAATGGAGGGATGCCAGTGACGCTCACGGCCGAGGCGAAGGTTCCGGCGATCATCGCCGTAGATGACGCGAATGTCTACTGGGCTGACGCCGAGATCGCAGACGCGATTCCGGCTACCAAGATCATGAAGGTCTCCATCGACGGAGGCACACCCGTCCTGCTCGCCTCAGGGCAGCAGGAGATAGGGTTCATCGCTCTTGACGCGACCAGTATCTACTGGACGGATGCCGGGGCCGGTACCGTGATGAAGGTTGCCAAATGAATACCTGAGGCTCGTCCGCGAGGTCGCCGGTACCGCGACGGTAGGGCTCCGGAGGATCCAGACACCCGCGCTCCGAATTCTACCGCCTCGACCCGGATAGATGACGAGCGCGAGCGCGTTGACCATGGCCAAATCGAAGTGACCGCCCTTCCGCAGATCGTCGAGGGCGGCGATGCTCTCCGGCGTCATGCGCCGCTCCTTTGCTGGGCCCGGTCGTGCGCGAGGTCGACGTCTCGCGTGAACCGAGGCTCTGCGCGCAACGATACCGCCAACCCTCCCACGAGCGCGAACGGCCGCCCGAGCCGCTGTAGATGACGAACGATGTCCCCGAGGACACTCTCGAGCCTCGTCTCAGCCATCGCGGGTCAGCCACCGAGCGTCGCGGGCCAGCCACAGCCGTAAGCGCCGGTCGAGGTCTTCGTCCGTCGCTTCGGGGAAGCGCCTCCGAAGCGCGGACTGTTGCATCCGGATGCCAAGCTCCATCAGCTCGAGCGTCTGCCGTGCCTTTTCTCCCGGCGGCGTGCTTCGGGCGCGGTCGAGGTCATCTTGACGGAGGGGATCGATCGGCAAGCTCATCGTGCTGCGCTGATTCTACCCCTGGGCAGCCTCGGCGAAAGCCGCGCCGCCATGCTTCGCCCCGATGGTCTGCGAGCTCAACACGTTGGCCGCGAACGGCGTCAGCCCGATCAACGCCCGGCTCCCGATCGGAGGAAGCCTCAGAGCGCGGCGAGCTTGCGACGGTGTAGGGGATGGGTCCCCGCCTCGAGCGCAGCAAGCTCCGCAGCGACATCGTCGCCGTACAGCGCCTCCGCCTCGCGGTGCGCCTCGATTGACGCGAGCATCTGGGCCTCTTCCTCGGGTGTCATCGACACGAGGTGCCGGATGATCGCGTTGTCTCGGAGCTCGGGGGGGAGCTCGTCGATCGATCGGGCGTGCGCGTGTCGCTCGATCAGCTCATCGACGCGGCGGCGCTCGGAGGCCGGATACTCGGCAGAGGCTGGTGTAGGGGAGGGTTCGGCCTCGGCGGTGGAGTGGCGGAACATAGGGAAGAGGATAGCATCTGCGGCGGCAGACCCAAAGGACGCCGATCGCTCATGGAGAGCGCGTCGATCGGCCTGCGCCGCGTCCCCATGGCCCGGATCCCTCCGTTCGGATCAGAGCGCGACCCCACCCCAGAAGCGAGGCTCCCAGGTCGTCAAGACCCCGATGGTCTGCGAGCTCAGCACGTTGGCCGCGAAGGGCGTCAAGCCGAGCAAGGCCCGGCTCCCGATCGGGAATTGCATCCCGAGCTCGAAGCGCGTCCCCCAGGCGTTGGTCGCGGCGAAGAACGGAGAGTCGAAGAAGAGCCACGAGTGACCGATGGTCAGCTCGGTGGTGATCTCGAGATACTTGGAGGCCCCGAACACGAACTCGAGCGGGAGCCCGAGCCCGAAATGCGAGGCCTCGATGTTACGGAAGAAGCGCCCCTCCAGCCCGATCTCGAAGCGCACCGACTTGCTCACCGGGACCCGGTAGGTCCCCCCGAGCTCGAGCACGCCTCCAGTCGGGACATTGGGGTTTCCAAAGACGATCGCCGGGGCCGCGGCCAGGCGAAGAGTGACATAGCGACGAGGCACGACGGCTGGAGGAAGCGCATCGGGCGTCGCGCTCGCAGAAGGCGCGACCACCGGCGCAGGCGGGGGCGTCGCCGGCTCTGCGGAAGGCGGAGGCGTGACCAGCTCGGCCGGGGGCGGCGGCTCGATAGGCTTGGGCGCGCCAGGAACAGGCTTGGGCGCACCAGGAACGGGCTTGGGCGCGCTCGCCGCGGGTTTGGCCGCGCTTGCTCCAGGCTTTGGCGCGCTTGCTCCAGGCTTCGGCTGAGCCAGCGAGCTCCCCGCGGGGATCGCGACGAGCGTAAGCAACGCCGCAGCGGCGCCCACGAGGCGAGCCTGTCCGCTCCTGGCCCAGAGGAGCAGCCCGAGGACGATGGCGATCGAGACATATTGAGCGGTGCTCAGCCCGACATAGACGCCTCGCGAGGTGTCGCCCCGGAGCAGCTCCAATCCAAACCGCCCGACCGCATAGACCGCGAGCCAGGTGGCGAACGCCCGGCCGTCGCGGGTGCCGCGCCGCAGATAGACATAGGCGAGCGCCGTGGCGACCACTCCGAGCGCCGCCTCGTAGAGCTCGGTCGCGTGAACGGGCAGGCTCGGCGCGCCCGCCCTCACCCAGCCGAGCGCTGCGTGATCGAAGGCCGCGGGGCTGCCCGCCGGGAAACGCACGCCGAGCGCCGAGGCCGTGGGGCGGCCATAATCGCAGCCCGCGAGGAAGCAGCCGACCCGCACGCAGGCGAAGGTGATCCCGAGCAAGGGGGTGAGCCGATCGAGGAAGGGCGCGATCGGCTGGTTTTTCCGGCGCAGATAGAGCACCGGCACGCCGACGCCGAAGATCAGACCTCCATAGGCGGCGCGACCCGCACCGAGGACCGGCCACCACGAGCCCTGGGCGATCGCTACCGGGAGGGCGCGCAGGGCCTCGAAGACATATCCGCCGAGCAGCGCCGCCACGTAGCCGAGGGCGAGCGCCCTCGCCTGGAAGGGGACATCGGCGCCGTCTCTCTCGGCGAGGCGCAAAGCGACGATCGCTCCGAAGAGGCCCGCGAGGCCGACCAGGACCACATAGTCCGGGGCCAACCAGGCCGGGAACGCGTGGCGAAGGAGCCAATCGACGATCACCGGTCTCATGAGAGCCTCCGCGCGCGGCGGAACACATAGGCGAGCGGGGCCAGGAGCCAGGCGGCGTCCCCGATCGGCTCGACCGGGGACTGCTCCGTCTGGCATTTGCAGGCGGAGCTCGAGCCGCTGGACGACCCACCGCAGCCCTTGCAGCTCGAGCACGAGCCCGTGT
>JADMIO011545456.1_pt1 | contig 13207 bp, 3 predicted proteins | sample 8958161 | NCBI WGS metagenome assembly JADMIO01 (sample SAMN16585339, study PRJNA669376) | soil metagenome | isolation source: Crop rotation soil | place: USA: Cullars Rotation, Alabama | collected 2011 | reverse complement strand
CGCAGATGGCGAAGCAGCTGCAAGAGTTGCAGAAGGAGAACGCCCGGTTGAAGCGTCTGGTGACGGACCAAGCGTTGGACAACCAGATTCTGCGTGAGGCCGCCCCGCCCAAACTGGTAAGCCCCGAGCGGCGGCGATGGGTGATCGAAGCGGTTCGTCGTCGCTTGAGCAACTGGTGAAACTGGTTCACAATGACAAACCGGGCCGTGAAGTCGTCGTGACCTACGTCCGCACGGGCAAGGTTTTCGAAACGAAGATGACGCTCAGTCAAGCGGTCGCAACCGGGGAACGTAACTGCTCGACAATGGCCGACGTCTCGCGACAATCGATCGTCACCGGGTCGATCGTCCGGCCAGAGTCATCCACGGCCGCAATCACGACCGTTCGACGATGAAGATCGAGACCTACGTGCCACATGGTAAACCTTCCTCGCGTCGTGGACTGGATGGTCAAGACGACGCATCCTAGCCCACGAAAAGGAGTCTCACGCGGCGGTTATAGTATCAGGTCAGTACGGTTTGGGTACTCGCAGTCGACGATCGCCAAGATCGTCGCGCGCTGTTCAGAAGTGAGCGCTGGCTACGGGTGGCGACTAATCTCAGTGCGTTGAGCTCTCGCTCAGCGGTTCATCGGTCTCACCCCGGATCAATTGGCTTCGCTTCTCGGTTAGTAGGTCGAACAGGTAATACAAACCCGGGATGACCAAGACCCCGAGTACAGTTCCCAGTAGCATTCCCCCGACCGCCGTAGTGCCGATTGTGCGGTTTCCCAGCGCCCCTGGGCCGGTGGCGCGGATTAAGGGAATCAGACCGACGATAAACGCGAACGAGGTCATCAGAATCGGTCGGAAGCGCAGTTTTGCCCCTTCGGTCGCCGACTCTTCGATGCTCACTCCGCCGCGGCGCCGTTGGGCGGCGAATTCGACGATAAGAATCGCGTTCTTGCCGAGCAATCCCACCAGCATGACTAGGCCGATCTGGCAATAGACGTCGTTGGACAATCCCATTAGCCGGAGAAGCAGAAAGGAACCAAAGATCCCGACCGGCAGGGAACAGATCACGGTCAGCGGCAAGATGAAACTCTCATATTGCCCGGCCAGCACCAAATAAAAGAAAACAACTACGATCAAGAAAATGTAGACGGCCGTGTTTCCCTTGCGGGCCTCGTCGTACGAAAGTCCTTCCCAACCGAGACCGTAACCATGCGGCAGCGTCTCGGCGGCAACCTCCCGAATCGCTTGGATGGCTTGACCGCTGCTATATCCTAGCGCCGGCGCGCCCTGAATCGGAGCTGCCGGATAGAGATTGTAGCGATCGATCTCGTTGATGCCCTGGATCATCTTCAGCTTCATGAACGACGAATAGGGAACCATTTCTCCGCGATCGTTCTTGACGAACAGATTATCGAAGTCGGAAGGTCGCCGCCGGTACTCGGGTTTGGCCTGAACGAAGACCTTGTAGAATTGGCCGAAAAGAATGAAGCCTTGCTCCCAGGTGCTTCCGACGACGACCGACAGGTTGTCCATCGCTTTGCCGATCGAGACTCCTTTCTGCATGGCCATTTTATTATCGATGACCAATTCGTACTGCGGATAGTCGCGGGCAAAGAACGTAAACAGGCCCTTGACCTCTTTGCGTTTGGCCAAGGCCGCCATGAACTTGTCGTTCACATCACCGAGCGCCTGATAGTTCATCGTGTTGGTCTTGTCGAGTACGCGGACGGCAAATCCACCCGCCGCGCCAAAACCGGGCACGGCCGGCGGTTCGAAAAACTCCAGCTTGACGTTCGACATCCGGCTGCTTTCCCGCTGCAGTTGTTCGATGATCTGTTTCGACGTCCTCTTGCGCTGCGACCAATTCTTTAAATTGATCAGACAGGTCCCCGCATTTGAGCCGCGGCCTTCCGTAAGGACTTCATAGCCGGCCAAGGACGAAACCGAATGGACTTCGTCGATGCTCTTGGCGATCTCCTGAAGTTCGTGGGCTTTCGCATTCGTATACTCCAGCGTCGAGCCGGGCGGCGTCTGAATGACGCCGTAGATCATTCCCTGATCCTCAAGCGGAATGAAACCGGCCGGCAGCTGACGGTTTACCGCATAAATCGCGACGCCGAATCCGGCCACGACCAGCAGCGTCAGCCGGCGCCGCCGGATGACCCGCCGCAAGAGAGCGACATAGCGGCCGGTCACTCGTTCCACACCGCGGTCGAACAAGTGCAGCAGTTTTCCTAACGGTCCGGTCTTTCCGGTCGCCGAGTGAGGGCGGAGAATCATTGTGCATAGAACCGGCGTGAGAGTCAGGGCAACGAGGCCCGAAATGACGATCGACACGGACATCGTGATGCCGAACTGGCGGTAGAAGGTTCCCGTCGGCCCGGACATAAACGTCACGGGAACGAACACTGCCGTCATCGCCAGAGTGATCGCAATGATCGCGCCGCTGATCTCGTCGATGACTTCTTTGGTCGCATCGTGGGGTGAGAGATGCTTGTCATGTATTCGGACATGCACCGCTTCGACGACCACGATGGCGTTGTCTACCACGATGCCGATTGACAACACCAGCGCGAAAAGCGTAATCAAATTGATCGACAGGCCGAACAATTGGAGGAAAAGGAACGTGCCGATCAACGAAACCGGCACGGCCAGCACAGGGATCAGCGTGGCTCGCCAATTCCCCAGGAACAAGAACACGACCAGCGAGACCAGCACGAACGCCTCCAGCAGCGTGTGCATGACCTGTTCGATCGACGCCTCCAGAAAACTGGACACGTCGTAGCTGACCTCGTACTTCATTCCCGGAGGAAACGACGACTGCTGCAGTTCATCCAGAAGCGACTTGACTTCTTCGATGACCTCGGCCGCATTGGTGCCGGGAAGTTGCTTCAGGACGATCGCGGCCGAAGAACGGCCGTCGATGTCGGAGTAGATGTCGAAGTACGCCGGGCCCAACTCTACCTCGGCCACGTCCTTCAGCAGCAGAATCTCGCCGTCGGGAGTCGCCTTCAGAATAATGTTTTCGTATTGCTCGGGCTTGTTGTATCGCCCCGGCCAGGTCAGTACGTACTCGACGGTTTGCGATGTTTTTCCCGAGGCTTGGCCCAATCGACCCGGCGAGCCGATCATGCTCTGCTCGCCGACGGCCTTTAGGACGTCGTCGGAGTTAATATCGTAGGCCCGCATGCGATCCAGGTTTAACCAGATCCGCATGGCGAACTGGCGGTTGCCGAGAATATTCGCACGGCCGATGCCGTGGACTCGCTTGATCTCCGGCAACAAATCGACATAAGCGTAGTTGTAGAGAAAGTTCTGGTCGTGGCTCGGATCGGTACTATAGAGGTTTACATACATCAACATACTGGTCATCGCCTGCATGACGATGATGCCTTCGCGTTCGACCAGCGGCGGCAACCGGTTCTTCACCGTTTGCAGCCGGGTTTGGACGTTCACCACAGCCGCGCTGGTGTCGGTTCCCGGCTCGAAAACAATTTGAATCGTGGCTTCGCCGGCGCTGGTCGCAGCCGACTTCATATACCGCATGTTCGGTACGCCGTTGATCGCCTGCTCCAGAATCACTAATACCGAGTCGACCAAGACTTTGGCGCTCGCGCCCGGGTAAGAGACCGTCACCACTACGCTCGGCGGCGCGACGGCGGGAAACTGCGAAATGGGGAGCGACGTAATCGACAAGGCTCCCAGAAAGACCAGGATGGTGGACATGACAATTGCCAATACCGGCCGCTTCAGGAATCGCGAAAACATGATTTAAGGACTCCTTGCTTGGCTTTGCCCTCTTTCACACGAAAGACATTGGGATTTCGCGGTGACAACGAGGCAATTGCCGCGCCGTTCCGCCTATCGCAGTTTGCGTAACGCCCGGTCGGAAGCTCTGGTCGGCGGGTTGGGCGGCAGTCCTGCTATCAAACGACGATCAAATTCCGTGTCGGAGGTCGCTATGGCGGCACTTTGGAATGATTAGCTCTCCTGCAAAATCGACCTGAGGAATCGTCGGCGACTTTGGAGTCCGTGGCTACCCGGGACACTCCGTTTGCGATTTGTCGGCTCTGCGCGTAGCGCCGTCGATGTAGCTACGTTCGACGCTGAATGAGTTTTGTGCGGTCAGACTTCTCCGTCCGAACCTGCTGCGAAAACGAATCGCTAAGTCCGTATCGTTGGGGAGTTCGACGATGATTCGTCCCGGCCGGAGCGCTCGATCAGATCCTCCGCGTGTCCTGGGGCGGTCCGACACTCCGCTTCAAGAGAATCTTCGCAGCGGACGAGCGCGTCATTCCAATCGCCGAGAAGCGTCGGCTCGCAGGTGATATCAATTGCCGCGTCGTCATGCAGGCGGACCTCGACCTCGGCGTCGTCGAGTCGGCCGAGCAACTTCGGCGAAGAATAGGCCAAGTTGCAATCTTGGTTGGCCAGCCGGACGATCGTCGGGCGAACGTCGCGGCGTTTCCACGTTTTGCCGACGAGGCTGAATCTGAAACAGACGACCAATTCGCTTTTCAATTGTTCGGGAAATGTCGCCACGATTCGTCGTCTATTGCTTGAACTACCTGAAGCCGCATTGCGGTTGCCGTCTACTCGGCGCCAATCGATTTCGGTGAATGATCGTATCACCATAAACAATCATTTCCCGGTTCGGGCAGGTTGGCAACTCAGCTCATTGTCTGAAGCGGGTCGCAATGCGTTTTTTCGATCCCAACCGTCAAACTGTCCGCTGGCGCAGAGCCGGTCCGACATTCTGCCGCGTCGTCGAGACGGACGGTCAGGCTGGCCCGCTCATGCGACAGATTTAGTGCCGTAACAATGCATGAGCATCGAACGACCGAGGTGATTGATTCTGACGCAGTCGCCGGTCTCCAATTGTGAACAGGCAGGCGGATTTGTGTTTCTCGCCTTGCGGCGTTTAGCCGTCTCCTGCCCGATTCTTAATTTCAACGCGTGCGACCTGAATCGAGGCGGGCACATACTTTGCCGCGCCTTTTCGTGCGGCGGTAATCGGGCGTCGATTTGCACCGGAAGCCATGGGCGGGCGCCGCCCTTACTTCAATGAAAGGAAAGAAACATGAAAAAGTTTGGTGCGTGCGTAGGGTTAAGCCTGATTCTTAACGGTCTTATTGTCGCCACTGGGATAGCGGCGGAATCGCCGGCTCCTGCAGGCAAACAATCGACGCAATCACAACATGCATTTCTCGGCGTCGGCATTGAATCCTTGCATCCTTCTATGAGCAGCCATTTGGGCGCGGTTTTGGAAAAGGGGACGGGCATTTTGGTCGCTCAGGTAACGCCCGGTTCACCCGCCGAGAAGGCGGGACTCAAACCTGACGACATTCTGACCAAATTCGACGATCAACGGCTCTACTCACCTGAACAATTGGCGCAACTCGTGGCCAACGATCAAGCGGGGCGAACGGCCGATCTGACGTTTGTGCGCGAAGGAAAGACGCAAACCGCGAAGGCAACGCTGGAATCACAAGCGAACTCGCCTGCCCCGCCGCGCATGGGACGCACGCATCATCCGTTCAACGAACGGGTCTGGCGCGGCATGACCACCGGCGGCGACGACAGCCATTGGACTCAATTCGATTCCATGACGCTGACGCGTACGGATAACAATCGGTTTAAGGCCGAAATCAAGTTCCGCGACGATCAAGGGAAAACCGACTCGCGCACGTTCGAAGGAACGCGCGACGAGATCCGGCGCGACATCCTGGCCGAGAAGCAACTTCCCGCCGATGAACGCCAACATTTGTTGCACGCCTTGAATCTGACGAGCAACGAAACGTTGAACGGACCGGCTTCGTGGATGGTTCCCAACGACGGCCTTTGGAATTGGGGGTGGAGTCCACCGGGGGTGTTCTAAGGTGCCGTACGGAGGCGTGTAACCGGCGGCTGACCTGCCCCCCTTAAACGAGTCCGGCCGCCAGTCGTAGACTTGCGGCTAGTTAGTTCGCTCGTTGTGTCGGAGGGGGGCGCAGCCCCGACCGGCAACGCAACACGCGACGCGGCCGGGAACGCCCCGGCCCATCGATCTTCCAACGTGGCGGCGAATGCCGCCGGGGTCTGCCACTTGGGAGCCTCCTTGTTCCCTTGCTATTCCTCATACTTGTCGCCATAGGAATATGGCATTCTTTCGTAGTCAAGCCAGACGAAGAGATTCCTGTTCATCTTCGTCCAGTAGCTGCTGCCGGGTTGATTGCCCTCTTTCTCACGGTAGTCGGCACCTGGGTCATGATCGGCGTCGACATTGCCCACGCGTCGAAAAACACTCAGCTTTCCCCTAGTGCACGAGCTCGATGGATCTTCGCCATCTCGTTGCTGAATGTCTTTGCGATTCCAGTCTACTGGTACAGGCATCTGCGACTGGACGCCGAAGGTGGAAAGGTCGGTAACCAATGAAGACTCCCACCAAGCTAATAGAGCCGACCTACGAGAACGCAACGCGAAGTGCGAATAATCCTGCAAACGGCTCCCCATACGACGACGGCACGGCATCGACGATTCGGAAGATATCGCCGATCGCGTCGAGCATCGTCCTTTCTTTGGTCATCTTCGGCAGCGACGCAAACGGCGCCGCGGCCGGCGTAGCTCAACCGCCCCTGAGCATCATCACTCGACCCCCACGCTTCGAAGTCGGCCGAATCTGCCGCTGGCGGAAGGCTTGCGGGGCGGTCGCGATGCTCGGCGGCACCCTCTCTCGTCATGCACCCCAATGTAGTTGCCGGCTGCTCGGGCGCAGCTTCGGCTCCTTGCGGCCTTCGCGCGCGAACCTCTCTACCGGTTAACTCGACCTTCGCGACCCCCAGAGAGGGAGAGAGTTCGATACGGTTCGGGGTCCCGGTCAGAACCCCGGAGGTTCGGCTCGGTCCCCGGATTTCTCTTTCGAACTAGAGAGCGCCGGTTAACAACTGAATTGCGGAAATCCGGCGCAGAAACGCGAAACGCCGTAGGACAATGCCCACGGCGTTTTGCGTTAAGCGGTGTGGCGGCATTTTTCGCCGCCGGAAAATCAGCTCCCCGTGCAGAACTCTCTTCGAACTTTTGGCGGACGGTTCAAACGTCGGAAACAATGGAGCCGTCGTGAGTTGGCGAGTTCGATTCTCATTCGGTGACAGGAAAAGCGAGCCGAATCGGTTTCGAACTCCGGGCACACCGCCGACACCCGAACATTACAACGCCGACTTGCCCGAATAAGATCGGCGTCGTCGGCCGTACCAGCCTGCGGCGAGCGAACCCATCGCGGCCAGCGTGATGCTGCCCGGTTCGGGAATGGCCGAGTAGTGGATGTATAAACCGGCCCCTTGGCCGAAGTCGCCGAAAGCGACGCTGAAGGTGCCTTGGCCTTCGCTCGATATCGGCCGCGTAAAGGCGTTCCCCGCGCCAAATACGCCGGAGCCCGCCGTGTTGTCGATCACCAAGAAGCGCCGCGAGAAGTCGTCGTCGGGCGGCACGCTGAACGCCGGCGAATTCACGTTCGTCGTGTGAATGAAGAGGAAGTCGTAATCGCTCAGCGGATCGAAGTTGTTGCCGCCCGTGCCGGCGTCGTGACCGGAGTTGTCGAGCGCCCAGGCATCGATGTTGATCTGCACCTGATTGCTCGCCGAAGCATCGGTGATATCGAGCAAGCCGCCGTTCAGCTCGATTCGATCCCAGCCGACGCCCGAAGCGCCGGTGACGTTGCGGAACTCGAAGAACAACGCCGCGCCGCCGTGCAACGTGAGGCTGCTCATCGTTTCCGTGCCGACGCTATTGCCCGGCGCGACGCCGCCGCCGGAGGCGACGGTCACCGGCGCCGCAATGTTACCCGTCCCTTTGAGCAGGCCGCCTTGCTGCACCGCGATGGAATCAGCCTGGACGTTGCCGTTGGCGACGAACACTCCGGCCGAGTTCCCGACGTCCAACAAGCCGACCGAACCGCCGACCGTCACCGGTCCCGCCGTCGTCAATGAGCCGCCGATCACGACGTTCAACGTTCCGCCGGAATTGACGGTGACATTCAGTGTATTCTCCAACGAGCTGCCGACGATTAGCGTCCCCGCATTCACGACGGTCGACCCGCTGAAGTCGGATGCGGCGGCGAGCGTCGTCGTGCCGGAGCCGTTTTGCAGGAAGTTGAAGTTCCCGTTGATCCCGCCGGAAAGCGTAGCGTCGCCGGTTGCGAACGAAACGATCGTGGCGGTCGTCGGAGTATTGTTGTAGATCGTGCTCGCGTAGTTCCCTTGCACCTGCAAGGATCCGTTGTTGACGGTCGTCGGTCCGGTGAAGGAATTGTTTCCCGTCAGGACGAGCGTACCGGAGCCGTTCTGCATCAGTGCTCCGCTGCCGCTGATGTTGGCGGCGAAAAGATAGGAGTCGCTGCGATTGAACGACAGCACGCCGTCGTTCACAACGCTCGGCGTCGTCAGGCTTCCCAGGTTTGCGCCGTTGCCGACGACGACGGTGCCGCTGCTGATCGTGACGCCCCTCGTGTAGCTATTGTCGCCGGCCAGCGTGAGCGTGCCGACGCCGACCTTCGTCAGACTCGTACCGAAGATCGGACCGCCGGAGAATGAGTAGTCGTGCGCGCCGTCGTTGTTGACGTTCACGTGATGTGGCGCAACGCCGGCCGCGTCGACGATCACGCTCGTTGCCGCCGCGGTGTTATCGAACGTCACCTGGGCCATGCTCTTAAATTGGGTCGCATCGCCCGACCAATCGGCGTCGGTCGGGTTCCAGGCGTTCGTCGTGGCGCCGGTCCACAACAGGTGCGGCGTCGTCACGACCAGGTTCAGCGAACCGCCGGCGTTCTGCAGCGATACTTGCAAGCCGCTCAACGTCGTCGGGGCCGAGAGATTGGCAAAGTCGCCGCCGGCGATCGTGTTCGCCCCGTAGCCGTTGATTAGGCTATAAACCCCTTCGTCGAAGTTCACGGACGTCGTGAAATTGAGCGCCGCCGCACCGTCGACGGTCGGAGCCGAGCCGCCGGTGATTACGATCCGATCGCTCGCGCCGATTGAATCGAGAGCGAAGTTCAGCGAACCGCCGTGGAGCATCAGTTGCCCGACGGTGAGCGTTCCCGCCGCGCCGCCGGGGCCCACATTGCCGCTGCTCGTCAGCCCGCCGGCGATCGTCATGGGGCCGCTGAGCGTACCGCCGGAAGCGACGTCGGCCGATCCGCCGAGTCGTCCGCTGCCGATGAGTGCGGCCCCGGAGGCTACCGTAATCGCCGTGCCGCCCAATGTGCCCGAAACATTTAACGTGCCGGCCGCGACGGAGGAGGGGCCGGCATAGGTGTTCGTGCCGGCGAGCGTCAGCGTACCGCTTGTTGCCTTGGTAAGTCCGAAGTTCGCGCCGGCCAAGGTACCGGTGAACAGACCGTCGCAGACGGTCAGCACCGCAGCGGCGCCGCTGTTGGTGATTAGGCCCGAACCGCCGGCGCCGTCGAGCAGGGTGCCGACGGTGACGTTGAACCCGTTCAGGTCGAACAGGCCGGTCGGTTCGACTTGCAATTTCGAATTTGCCGACAAGGCCGTCGCCGAACCGGCTTGCAACACCCCTTGAGCAACGATCGTCGTGCCGGTGTAGGCGTTATTGCCGGCGAGGACCACCGTGCCGTCGCCGACCTTCGTAACCCCGGCGACGATCGAACCGCCGTCGTCGATGTTGCCGGTGAAATACGCCGTTCCTCCGGCACCGGCCGTGAGATTCACGTTTTGCGAGATCGTGATGTTGCCGGCAAACGTCGACGTGACGCCGGCCAGGGTTCCGAGCGTGATCGCACTGTTGCCGCTGCCGGTGGCCGACGCATCGAGACGATTCAAGAGCGTGACGCCGTCGTCGAGCAACAGCATCGCCGACCGCGTTGCCGCGCTTGCCACGCCTAAGTTGACGGTGCTGCTCAAGGCGAACGCGTCGGCGCTATGGACCACGACCGTACCGTTGCGGATCGACGTAATGCCGGTATAGGTCGACGCGCCGCGGAGGTTGTAGATTCCGGTACCGTCGAAGGTGAGATTATCGGCGCCGGTGCCGGTCCCGGCGGTGATACCGTAGAAATCGACCGTGCCGTTGCCGGTGATTGTTTGCGTACGGGCTTGATTGGCGTCGGCCAGGACGAAGGTCGTGATCGTCGTCAGGCCGGTATTGTTCACCGTGAGCGTGAGGCTGCCGATCTGGTTGAAGGTGTTGAACGTCAGATCGGAAGTGCCGGTAATCGTCGTGCCGCCGCGAATGTTGAAGCTGTTGTTGAGCGTATGCGGCGTGCCGTCACCCAAGAGCGTGCCGGTCGTGACCGTCATCAGGCCCGCGCCGAAGGCGGCGTCGTTGCCGATGACAATTGCCCCGCCGCCGAGGAAGTTCGAATTGGATGTAGTGTTCGCGCCTTGCAAGTACAACGTCCCGGCGCCGGTTTTGATCCAGGCACCGAGACCGATGTTCGCCGCGATCGTCAGGTCGTTGACGGCGTTGGCCGAGTCATTGACGGCGACGACCCGCGTCGAACTGAACGAGATGTTGCCGTCGCCGCTGATAATCGCGCCGTTGGAATCGCTCGTCGGATCGTTGTTGGCCGTGAAGGTCAGCGTGTTTTGAATCGACAACGTCACGCTTGCACCAACGTTCAACAGGGCCGTGTCGCCGAGACCGCCGCCGAGCACAAAATTCGACGTCGAGAAGTTCGAGCCGTTCAGGTTGACCGTGCCCGACATCAGATTGAAATTCGGTGCGATGAGCTGCGGCGTGCCGACGTTGACCGTGCCGCCGTCGACGTTGATCGTCGTCGCGGTGACGTTGGCGGTATTGATGTTCAGCTCGCCGCCGTTGACGAAGATCGTCTCGGTGATTTGGGCCGCGGTGCCGGCGATGTTCAGCGTGCCGCCGTTGACGGTCCAGCCGCCGAACTCGTTCAACAAGCCGGTACCGGTTACTTCGGCCGTTCCGGCATTGACCGTCAGGCCGCCGATGAACGTGTTGATTCCGGAAAGTTGCAGCGTGCCGGCGCCGTTCTGGATCACGCTGCCGGTGCCCGTGATTCGGCCGTCGATCGTCAGCACGTCGCTGCGATTGACCACGAGCGCAGCATTGTTGTTCATCGTCACGATCGACGAGAGGTTGAATTGTCCCGTCGTGCCGCCGTTACCCAGTTGCGTCGTGCCGCCCGACAATTGGATGCCGCCGGTGAAGGTGTTGTTGTTCAGGATGACGAGCAAACCGTCGCCTTGTTTCGACAACTGAGCGCCGCCGATAATCGGATCGCCGGCGAAGGTATAGGTTGTCGCCGAGTTGTTGACCAGAATGCTCGTCGGCGAGAGGCCGATCCCGCCGCCGTCGATCGTGACGTTCGAAGTCGCCGGGCCGTCGAGGAAGGTCACGGCATCGTTGTCGGCGTCGACATAGATTTGGCCCGTGAAGTTGGCCGTGAGGTTGTCGTTCCACACGCCGCTCACGTCGCCGCTCCAGTTCTTCGTGGCGGCCAAGGTGAGGTGCAAAATCAACGAACCGGCCGTCGAGGCATCGAGCGATTTCTTGTAGCCCACCGGCGCGATGATATTGAAGTTGTTGAGGTTCGTCATGTTACCGGCGAAACCGGTGATCAGCGTGTAGTCGCCGACGCCGAAGCCGTCGCCGGCTCGAACGTTGATCGTCGCAGGACCGTTGACCGCGGGCCGCCCGGCGGAGTAGAGCAGGTCGCTGCTCGCGCCGAGGTCAAACCGGAGCGTCCCGCCGTTGATGATCAGGTTGCCGAGCGTGAGCGTGGCGACGGTGGCGACGGTGCCGACGTCGCCGACGAACAAATTGCTGCCGACGTTCATGGTCCACGTGCCCCCCGCCGACCCGGAGCCTTTCAGCACGGCGCTGGAATCGAGCGTGCCGTTGCCGCCGGCTTTTGCACCGTTGAGGATCACCGTGGCGCCGTTGAACGTTGTGATCGTGCCGGTACCGGTGGTCGCACCCGCTTGCAACTCATAGGTCGTGCCGTCGTTCACCACGACGTTGCCGTTGCCCATCGCGGCGCCGCTATGGACGACGAAGTTCGAACCGACGCCGGTGAGCGTGACGCTGCCGTTGCCCATGGCGCCGTAGACGTTGATCGCGGCGTCGGTTCCCGAGACGGCCATGGCGCCGTTGCCCATCGTTCCGTACAAATCGTACCGAGCGCTCGTGCCCGAGATCGTGAAGGCCGTGGCTCCGAGCGTCGCTCCGGTCGATACGGTAAACACGGCGTTCGTGCCGCTCAGCGTGATGACGGGCGTGGCATTGCTGACCTGCAAACCCGCGCCGGGAGCGACGGTGACGTGCGTACCGAAGCCGTTGACGACCAGGACGCGGAACGGCGAATCGGCCGCATTGAACGTGAAATTGCCGCCGAGACCGGTCAACGTCAGCGCGCCGGTGTTACTGCCGTTGCTCACGACGCCGTTGAACAACACCTGGGCGTCTTGGGGAGTGAAGAGCGTGAGCGTGCGATTTGACGTGCCTTCGGAAAGGCGAATATCGTTGAACGTCGTGACGCCCGTGTTGTTGAGCGTCATCGTCCAGTTGTTGCGACTGTTGGTCAGCGTTCCCGCAAAATCCAGCTCGGCAGCGGCGTTGAAGGTAATTGAGGCGGAGAGCGTGAGGTTGTTGATCATAACGGAACCGGCATTACTCAGCGTGAGGTTCGACGTGGCGGCCACGAGACTGCCGTCGCCGGTGAACGTCAGGTCGCCGCCGCCGGTGAGCGTCGCCGTACCGGCCGCAATCAACGGGAGGTTCAAGCTGCGATTCCCAGCGCCGGCGTCGAACGTTCCGCCGATCAATCGCAACGAACCGGTGCCGAGCGCGAAATCGTTCGTGATCGCGAGCGTGCCGGAGGAGATCGTCGTGCCGCCGCGATAGGGACTACTGCCGGTGAGCAACAACGTCGTTGAGGCGAGGATTTTTGTGATGCCGATCAAGTTAGTCGGCCCGTCTAGGATCGTGCCGGAGAACGCGCCGCGGGTGAGCGTGAGAGCGGCGTCGGTCGCGCCGCCGTTCGTGATGACGCCTGCGCCGTTGGGGCCGTCGCTGAGCGTCGTCACGCCGCCGGCGAAGCCGTGGAGGTCGAGCGTGCCCTGCAGATCGATCGCCAGCGTATTCCCAACCGGCAGGGCGTTGGCGATGCCGTACCGGAGCGTACCGCTCGTGATCGTCGTGACGCCGGTGTAGGTCTGGGCGTTGTTGAATTGCACGCCGCCGCCGATC
>JADMIO011210385.1_pt1 | contig 13207 bp, 14 predicted proteins | sample 8958161 | NCBI WGS metagenome assembly JADMIO01 (sample SAMN16585339, study PRJNA669376) | soil metagenome | isolation source: Crop rotation soil | place: USA: Cullars Rotation, Alabama | collected 2011 | reverse complement strand
CGGTGAGGCCCTTCCACATCCGCTCGCCGGCGAGCATCTCCCAGAGGATGATGCCCACGGAGAAGATATCCGTGCGGCGATCGAGGGGCTCGAGCCGCGCCTGCTCGCAGGCCATGTACGTCACCTTGCCCTTGAGCATCCCGAGCGCCGTCTTGTTGATGGAGCTCCTCGCCTTGGCCATCCCGAAATCGACGACCTTGATCTGCCCGTCGTAGGTTATGAAGACGTTCTGCGGCGTGGCGTCGCGGTGGATCATGCCGAGGGGCGTCCCGTCGAAGTCGGTGAGCTCGTGGGCGTAGTGGAGCCCCGAGAGCACCTCGACGAGGATCCGGATCTGCATGGCCAGCGGGAAGCTCTTCGATCCGACGTAGTACTGAACCCGAGAGAGCGACTGCCCCTCGAGGTACTCCATCGCGATGTAGTACCGCCCCGCCTCCTCCCCTGCCTCGTAGGTCTGGACGACGTTGGGGTGATTGAGGCGCGCAGCGAGCCGCGCCTCGTCGAGGAACATCGCCAGCACCTCGGGCTGATCGAGCATGTCCGTCCGCGCCCGCTTGACCACGACGAGCTTCTTGAAGCCCACCGCGCCCTGCGCGACCGCGAGGCATACCTCCCCCATTCCGCCTCGGCCAATCTCGGCGATCATGCGATACTTGCCCGTTGGCTCGGGCTCACCGGCGGGTTGGGTCATGCAGCAGCCTGGTCACTATCGCGTGCGCGCTCACGACGGACAAGGGGGTAAGATCGCCCCGTGGGATCAGAGTGGGATCGCATCGAGCTCTTGAGGCGGAACTTCAGGACAAACCTGAATCCGTCTGTCCTAGTTGGCATCGGTGACGACGCAGCGGTGCTCGAGGGCGGTACGGAACCGCTCGTATGGACAATCGACGCGGCCGTCTCGGGCGTTCACTTCCGCCGCGATCTCCTGTCGCTCGAGGACATCGGCGCCCGCGCGACCATGGCAGCGGTGAGCGATATCGCTGCGATGGGCGCGGTCCCGCTCGGCGTGCTCGCCGCGCTGATCCTCCCGAAGGGATTCTCCGACGACGATCTCGAGGCGCTGGCCAAGGGCCAGCAGGCCGCGGTCACCGAGCTTGGGACCCAGGTGATCGGCGGCAACCTCGCGCGGGGCGGCGAGCTCTCGATCACGACCACGGCGCTCGGGCGCACGCCGCGCCCGCTCACGCGCGCGGGCGCGCGGCCGGGCGACGCGATCTGGATGGCGGGCAAGGTCGGGCTGGCCGGCGCCGGGTTGCGCCTCCTGGAGGGCGGCGCGGCGCGCGACGAAGCGCGCCTCTCGGAGGCAGCGCGCGCGGCGATCCTCGCGTTCCGGCGGCCGCGGGCGCGCATCGAGGCGGGGTTTAGGGCGCGCGCGCGAGCGAGGGCCGCGATCGATGTGTCGGACGGCCTCGGGCAGGACGTCGGGCACATGGCGCGGGCGAGCGGCGCGCGGGCGATCCTGGATGCGCGGGCGATCATCTCCCCGGAGCTCGCCGAGGTCGCGGCCGAGCTCGGGCGCGACGCGCTCGAGCTCGCGCTCTTCGGCGGCGAGGATTACGCGCTCGTGATCGCGCTGCCCAAGGGAGAAGCGCTCTCCGGGTTCCAGGAGATTGGCCGCTTCGAGCCGCCCTGTGAGGTCTCCGATGTGGCGCTCCTCCGCCCTGACGGGTCCGTGGAGCCGGTGGTGGAGCAAGGCTTTGATCACTTTCGCTGACCGCGCGTGGATGGCTGTGACGACGAACGTCGCGCTCGCGCTGCTCGTCGTGGCCTGCAGCGCGCAGCCCAAGGTCCAGACCACGGACGAGCTGGTACCGGCGCCGGAGTGGCAGCGCGGCGTGTTCCCGCCTGCGAGCGCGATCCAGCCCGACAAGCCGCCCGAGAAGCCGGCGACCAAAGCGGACAAGGAGGCCTTCTCCGCGCAGGTCACCGCGACCTGCCCGCCGGGCACGGAGGAGGATCCGTTCCCGGGCCTGTCGGCGCCGGCCCGATCGATCAAGCCGCCGAGGCATCGCCAGTACCGCTCGCGGCCGATGATGCAGGAGGAGATCAAGGCGCTCTTGCGGATGCTCGCGGGGATGTCGCAAAACGATCCGGATCGTCCGAAGGTCATCGACCGCCTCGCGAGCGACTACTTCGAGGACGAGCGGGACAACTACCGCGACTGCCTCAATCTGATCTTGATGCTCGAGGCTGATCGCTATTCGCTGTCGGAATTGCAGGCCAGGCTGAATGAAACGCGCGGGCGCTTCGAATCGGCACGCGCGAGCGGCCTCGCGACGTGCAAGAGGCTCGCGGAAGAGCACCCCACGTACAAACCAGCGGGGCTCTGTCGTGAGCTGCCGTGATAATGTCGGCGGGCCTTTCGTGGAGGAACCATGCCCCGCTCGACCATCGCCTGCGCGCCTCTCTTGATCCTGCTCTCCGCCCTCGGCTGCGAGCCGCCCGCGCCCACGCCGCCCCCGTCGCCGTCGCCGCCGCCTCCCACGCCCACGCCGAGCGCCGCGCCGACCGCCGCGACCGAGGCGCCCGCGCCGCGGACGAAGCAGGTGGGCCTCGACGCGGTCGGGCTCGATCCCGCGGCGCTCGACAAGAGCGTCGATCCCTGCTCGGACTTCTACCAGTTCGCGTGCGGCGGCTGGCTCGCGAAGACCGAGATCCCGGCCGACAAGCCGACCTGGAGCAGGAGCTTCACCAGCATCGCGGATCGCAACGAGCAGAGCCTCCGCAACATCCTCGAGAAGGATCTCGCGAACCTCCCCAAGGACGCGGATCCGGGGCTGCGCAAGGTGAGCGCATACTACGGCGCGTGCATGGCCGAGGACGCGATCGAGGCCGACAAGCTCAAGCCCATCCAGCCGCTCCTTGCCGCCGTGAAGAAGGTGAAGGACAAGAAATCCCTCGCCGCCGCGGTGCTCGAGCTCCACCGGTACAAGATATGGGCGCTCTTCGACGTCGCGGATACGCAGGACCGCAAGGACGCGACCAAGGTCATCGCCGAGCTGGACCAGAACGGGCTTGGCCTCCCCGACCGCGATTACTACGTGAAGGACGACGCCAAATCAAAAGAGATCCTGAACACGTACAGAGGCCATGTGGAGCGGATGTTGAAGCTCGCCGGGCTCGCCGAGAAGGCGGCCAAGGCGGGTGCGAACACCGTCATCTCGGTCGAGACGGAGCTCGCAAAGATATCGAAGACCAAGGTCGATCGCCGTAACCCCAAGGAGATGTACCACAAGATCGATCGAGACGGCGTTGCCAAGGCCGCGCCCGGCTTCCCCTGGGACGACTACTACAAAGGCCTCGGCTTCCCGGACATCAAGGACATCACGGTCACCCATGTCCCGTTCTTCGAGGGCGTGAACAAGCTCCTCGACTCCATCAAACCTGCTGACTGGCAAGTATACCTCACGTTCCACGTGGTCCACGCGCTCGCCGACAAGCTGCCCAAGGCCTTCGTGGACGAGAATTTCACGATGACGCAGGCGCTGAACGGGCAGAAGGAGAACCGGTCGCGCTGGCGCCGGTGCATCGACGAGACGGACAAGGCCCTCGGCGAGCTGCTCGGGCAGCCGTTCGTGAAGACGCATTTCACGGCGGAGAGCAAGGCGGCGACCGAGCGCTATGTCCACGAGATCGGCACGGCGTTCGCGGCGGAGGTGCAGAAGCTCCCCTGGATGGATGAGCCGACCAAGGCGAAGGCGATCGCGAAGCTGAACGCGATGGCCTATCTGATCGGCTACCCGGGCAAGTGGCGGAGCTACGACTTCGAGGTCAAGGAGCGCAAGTTCGCCGAGAACGCGCTCGCGGCGCTCGCGGACAACCTCAAGTTCCGGCTCGGCAAGGTGGGCAAGCCCCTCGATCGGGAAGAGTGGCGGATGACCCCGCCCACGGTGAACGCCTATTACAGCGCGCTCAAGAACCACATGGTCTTCCCGGCCGGCATCCTCCAGCCTCCGTTCTTCAACCCGGCCGCGTCGATCCCGGTGAACCTCGGCGGGATGGGGATGGTCGTGGGGCATGAACTCACCCACGGCTTCGACGACCAGGGCTCGCAGTTCGACGCCAAGGGCAACCTGGAGAACTGGTGGACCGATCAGGTAAACTCCCAGTTCAAGGACAAGACCGCCTGCGTGGAGAAGCAATACGGCGAGTACGAGCCGCTCCCCGGGCTCAAGCTCAACGGCAAGCTCACGCTCGGCGAGAACATCGCGGACAACGGCGGCGTCAAGCTCGCGTTCGCCGCGTACCGGGCGATGCGCAAGGGCGCCGAGGAGGTCACGGTGGCCGACGGCTACACCGAAGATCAGCAGTTCTTCCTGGGCGTCGGCCAGGCGTGGTGCACCAAGCAACGGGACGAGTTCGCGCGGCTCCGCGTGCAGATCGACCCGCACTCGGCGGCCAGGTTCAGGGTCAACGGCCCCTTGTCGAACTCGCCCGAGTTCGCCGCCGCGTTCTCGTGCAAGCCGGGCGCGCCCATGCGGCGCGCGAACGCTTGCGACGTGTGGTGAGCGCACGAGGTTATGGCAATGCGCGCCATCGTCATCCGCGAACCGGGCGGCCCCGACGTGCTCACCCCACGCGAGCTGCCCGACCCTACTCCGCCGTTCGCCCATATCCGCGTCAGCGTCCGCTTCGCGGGCGTCAACCGGGCTGATCTGCTCCAGCGCGCGGGCTTCTACCCGGCGCCGCCCGGGGTCCCGCCGGACATCCCCGGCCTCGAATACGCGGGCGTGGTCTCCGCGGTTGGCCCCGGCGCGACGCGCTTCACGGTAGGTGATCGGGTGTTTGGCCTGGTCGCGGGGGGCGCGTACGCGACCGAGCTCATCGTCCACGAGCGGGAGGTCGTGCGCACGCCCGAGGCGCTCAGCGACGAGGAGGCCGCCGCCGTGCCCGAAGCGTTCCTGACAGCGTATGACGCGCTCGTCGTGCAGGGCCGGCTCGCGCCGGGAGAGCGGGTGTTGATCCACGCCGCCGGGAGCGGCGTGGGCACGGCCGCGGTCCAGATCGGCCGGGCGCTCGGGTGTTTTGTCATCGGCACGTCGCGCACGGCAGATAAGCTCGAGCGCTGCCGGGCGCTCGGGCTCGATGTCGGGATCGTGCCCAAAGGGCGTTCGTTTGCCGCCGAGGTACAGCGTGTCACAGGGGGCGCCGGCGTGGACGTCGTGCTCGAGCTGGTCGGGGGCGGCTATGTCCCCGAGGATATCGACGCATGCGCGCTCCGGGGCAGGATCTTGGTCGTCGGGCTGACGGCAGGGCCCTTGGCGGAGCTCAACCTCGGGAGCCTGCTGCAGAAGCGAGTGACCATCACGGGCACGGTGCTCCGGGCGCGGCCGCTGGAGGAGAAGATCCAGGCCGCGCAGGTGCTGGAGCGCCAGCTGTGTCCATGGCTCGGGCGCCGCATCGTGCGCCCGATCATCGATCGCACGTTTGCCCTCGACGAGGCCGCGGCCGCGCACGCTTATGTGGCCGGGAACGAGTCATTTGGCAAGGTGCTGCTGCGCGCGGGTGATGCGGGCTGACACAGCTACTGGCTACAGGCTGCCGCGAGTGAACCGATCCTGGAGATACCGAGAGAAGTAGCCTGCGTACCTCTGCTGGAGCTCCGGCAAGCGCCAGTCGCCCCCGGTGATCACCCGCCGGCACGCGCGGCTGCCACAGGCGCACTCCATCCGCTCCGATGGGTCGCCGTCGATCATCGCATAGTCTATCGTGAGCTCGGCGCCGGGCGGTATATCGCGCATCGCGACGAAGGTGATCTGGCCGCGGACGCCGATGTTCGGGTCGCAGGAGTGGTTCAAGTGCAGCATGCTCGCCTCGACCTCGGCGGACGAGCGAGGCGCGATGTACAAGCCGTCTTCGATCTGGATCTCGGCGGGTGATATCTCGTCACGGATGAGCTCGAGCGCGGCGAGATCCATGATGGCGCCGCCCTTCACCGCGACGATCTCCCCGGCCGAGATCGCCTCGCGCGCGAAGAGCCCCCGGCCTTGAATCGCGCTCATGCGCTTCTCGGTCTTCGGGTTGAACCAGCTGCTGCTCTGCGCCACACCCCGGGATGTTAACACGGGCGCGCGCCGGGGAGCACGCCCAACGCCTTGGTGTTCGCCCGCGGCGCCCGCACCAAGCGGTCGACCACTGAGAGTCGCCTTGAGGGTCGTTCACCCAGGCGGGCGCCGTCGGTGTGCAACCCGGGTTGGGCGGCACAGTGGGCAATGCCCTCTGTTCTAGTGGCCCATATCAGGGCGTAAGCTGGGCGGCTCGGGCAAGTGTAGTTGGGCGCCCGCGTAGCTACTTGCGACGCTTGGGCGGTGGCCTGGCTGACCGATGTACAGACCGATGTACAGTCCGGTTGGGCCTCTCATTCGACGACTCCTCACTTGCGGTAGGTGACGTCAATGGCCGAGCCAGCATTGCTTTGACATCCTCCTCGACTTTCAAGAAACCTCTCCAAGCCGCGGCGCTTGTCTGCGCAAGATCAATATCCATATAGTGCTCGTGGATATAGTTGAGTAACTCTCGGAACGCAGCGCGCAGTCCCCGAGCTGCCTCTTGGATCTCTTCCAACACCGCTCTCTCTTTGGACGTAAACGATCCTCCGCCAGAATGGAAGGAGTAATCGTCGCCCGCTCGAAAAAAATACGCCCCAAAACTAAGGCTGGCGTTCCATGACGTCCGGAATTTGATTACTCGTGATGCCAACTCGCGATCGTAGATGTGAAAAAGACTGCTAGCGACTACCTCCTCAAATCCCGCATGAAAGATCATAATTTTGCGAGGTACATAGCCATTACCCAGATCGTCTACAAATTGATCTATTGTGGGAATATGGACAAATGACATCATCTCACGAAGGGTCTGAATATCTCGCTGTCTCCTTCCCGCGTCTCGAGCGAAGTCGCCCGGTATGTCTGTCTCCAACACACTGGACGGCGAGGGCTTCTGCGCCTGCGGTGATCTGCGCGCTTTGCCTGGAGGAACGACCACGCCTCCATCCAGGCTTCTTAAGGGCTTGCTTTTGTCGTGTTCACTGCGTTGATTGCCGTCTTGATATGAGTACATACAGGTCCCAGAGCTGCGTGCAGATTGTCGTCGGAGCGCTTGGCAAACGTCGCGGGCGTAACTCCCGCCAGATCAGTCGGAAGATTAGGCTTCTCGTCGCGACAGTAGACGATATACGTTCTGTCGCGCCCCAGCGCTCCCATGAAGAGGCCGAGTTCAAAGAGGACGTTATCCCGGGGGCTGTTCTGGGTGGTGTCTCGCTTATGCACCAAGTCGTCCGGGGTGAGGACAAGCACGGCGAACTCGTAGTCCTTAACGGCGCGGAGCAAGCTATCCAGAGTTCCCCCAGACAGACCGAAGACGCCCTGTGACCAGAGCGTACACTCTGCTTGATGGTCTAGGCCAAGCTGGACGTGTTCGGCGATGGACAGCCCTTCGACAGACGATCCGATAAAGATACGCGGTTTTTGCATAAACAGCCTCTCTGCTGGGCGGGGGTAGGTTCGAACAGAGCTATCGCTGCCGTCGAGCCCGATTTCGACAGTGCGCAGTTGTGCCTGTTTTTCGACGGTAACGTGCTCCTGTGCTACTTCAACCCAAGACTTGGTCGCCGGCTCCACGCGGGGGACAATGACAACTTCAACCAGATCATGAGAGAGGTGTCTGTTCAGCAGGGGCCGCGCCGTCGCCAGCACGGTCTTCCTCTCCGAGGCTCGCGTAATGCGCGGGTTCGAGATCGAGCGTAAGGCGCCACGAGTATTCCCCCGGGGCATTGCTAAGGAGCAGGAGGTACGCCTGTGCACGTGCAAAGATGCCCACCGCTGTGTCCTTGCCCCCCTCCCGGAGCATGAGGACGAGCGTGGCCAGGAAGTCATCTTCGTTTATGGGGAAATTGCCGGACGAACCGGCGACGACGACGTGCGAGGGGAGCATGGCGGCATTGATGCTACCCGACCGGGCAGCGGCTGCCCAGAGGGTCTTGTCGCTCGTTCAGTGCGAGCGGAAGCGTGCTGCGCTTGGGGGTCCCTCGGCCGAGCGATGTCGGGTGCTCGACCGGGTGGCGCGGAGGTTCGAAGACGCTCGGGGCGCCACGACGGAGGACGGTTCCAGGTCGTCAAATCCGAGGAGGACCAGCGCGCGAAGAAGGGTGCGGTAGCCCTTCCAGATCGCAACCAGGTAGCAGAGCAGGCGAAACGCCATCCAGGGTTCGACCTTGCTCTGGTGCTCGGCGAGCACGTAGGGCAGCGCGCGCCGCTTTCCGGCGCGCACCGAGTAGACGAGGTCCATGCCCTGCTCGTCGAGGCCCTCGTCGCCGACCGCGGTTCCGCTCTCGATGCGTAGGATTGACCATGCTTGGGAGGCCTAAGCTGCCGGTGAGGTAGCGCCAGAAGAGGACAGCGTGCAACGCAACGATCAGTCGTCCTCGACCACGCAGAGGCAACCCGCCTTCTCATCATCGACCGCAACGGCGCCCTGCTAGAGTACGTAGGCCGAATCGCCAAGGCCGACGCCAACAAAGAACCGGGCGTCGGGCAAGAACAGGTCCCGACATTTCTTCCAGAGTTCTTGCGCCACGCCCTCGGGAACGGTGTCGCGCATGTGACCGACCTCGCTACCACCGACAAGCGCGGCGACCACGTGGGCGCGAGCCTTGGCCTCGTCGACCTCGTAGTCGACCCAGAGCTGGTCATTCGGACGCAACTCAGGAGGTTTCCACGATTTGTCATCGAGCGCCTCAAAGGCCGGCGTGAGAGCAGCTTCTTCGTCTTGTCGCCAGGCTGCGGGAAGCGGGACGAATTTCAACAGATAGTAACCGTGCATCCTAGGGCACCGCTCGAGGGCACGTCGGAGTTCGTCAACCGATTCGGAATCCACGGAACCCACCGCGCCTATCGCCCGTCCAACGCCCTGTCAATCAGCCGCGCGTGCGCGGGTGCAACCTGCGCACGCGTCGTCTACATTGCCTTGTTGGGCGGCCTATCCTCAGCGAGCGATCTTCAGCTCGGGTCGTCGATCACTTCGCCGACCGACGTGGCGACGACGGCCCTCTCGAGCCAGCGCTCCAGCCGCTCCGCGTCCTTCTGGGCGAGGATGCGTTCGCGCGCGACGTCTGGCAGCGCGATGCCGCGAATCTGGAGCACGGTGAGCAGGTTGCGCGCCGCCTCTTCGGCGCGCCCCTCGGCGCGCCCTTGATCGCGCCCCTGCGCGACGTACTTCTTCGCGAAATCGCTCTGGTATTCGTAGCCCTTCATCATCGCCTCCAGCGCCCGCCGGGCCGCCTCATTCAAAGAATCTAGCACGAGATCGCCGTAAAATCTGGCTCGATCGTCCCCGAGTCCTGCGACCGCCGGCAGCACCGCCGCGGCGATCGCCGCTCCGTGGTCGCTCTCGCCGTGCGCCATCGCGGACAGCACGGCCAGCTCTGGCCGGCGGGCCGCCTCCGCAGGGTCCGTGACGATCGGCACCGCCGCACGCCCGAGGACTGGCGGACGCAGGACGAAGCCGGGGATGCCTATCTCTATCGGCCCCGCGCACCACGCCGCGACGTCGGGGTCCGGTGCGACGACGAGCAGGCCTACGGGACAGCAGTAGGTGGCGCGCGCACCGGTCGAGTAATCGGGCCAGCTATAGCGCTTGCGCGGGTCGATGCCGAGCTGGACCTCGACGATAAGCACCCAGATGGGGGCGTCGCCGTCGAGCAGGAGGACGACGACGTCGGCGCGGTACTCGGCGGGCCGGATCTTGGTCAGATCGATCGAGATGAGGCGCGCTTCGGTGTAGGACGGGAGCGCGACGCCGAGCGCTTCGGACAGGAGCTCAGCGCCGAGCGAAGGACGGTTCTTGAAGAGATCCTCGAGGACCTCGTGGGCCATAGATGCCATGGCGGCGACGTTCGCACGCGGGTGTGTATAGGTCAACAAGAGTGCTTATCAGGGCCCTGTTTAACAGTCGTTATCGCCAATCGCTTCATCCGCATGCGGATCTCTCCCAGGTCTATTCCCACAAGGTCGGCCGGCGCGCGAAGCCTGCCGTCCAGTTCGCTCGAGGGCGGGCGAGCGGGAGCACCATGTTCTTGTCAGATGCGCCCCCACGCTCGCGGGTGAGCAGCCGCTTCCCTTCGAGCGGCTCACGCCGAGCGGCAGCGGATTGCATCGGGCTCCATCTCCTGCACATCGATCGCGGCTCTCGGGTCGACGCGGTAGGGGCTCTCGCGTCCCTCGAAGAAGCCGTGCTCGGCGATGAGGTGCACGATGAGGCCAGGCCCGTCGAGGGGCTTGCCGGTGCGGCGGTTGTCGATCACGAAATCGATCGAGGCCCGTCGCGGCTCGTGCTTGCAGCCCCACGGGCACTCTTGGAAACCTTGCCATTGCTCCCACGAGACCTGGAAGTTGCCGACCGTGGCGCGAACGGCCGCTTAGCGCGCGCGAGGCGTGGTCGAGCGCCTGGCCGACAATGTCACGCAGGCGCGCGGCGAGCGCAGCGGCCGTGACCCCGAGCGACGCGACGGTGCGCGCGTCATCGTCCAGCACGTGTTGCAGGCGCTCGTCGGGCCGAGGAACCCGCGTTGCGGGAGCACGCCCGAGTGTAGCGGCTGGCTCGGCGGCTCATCACGCCCACAGACCAGCGCGATCCAATCAGGACGAGAGTCCCACACGGCGGCCTTCTACATCTCATGGGGGCTACTCGGCGCAGTGGCGTTCAAGAAAGACAAAGACGTCCTTGGCCCAGATGGCGCTGCCGTGCCATACGAAGTTATCGACGCCGTGGAGCGTCAGTTCGCCACTTGGGAAAGTGATCGTCTCTTTGCCGTCCGGAGGGGGAGACGACAGCGATCCCGCGGCGCGGCGTTCAGGCACCTCGACCACCAGCGCCAACACGAAGGCGGTCGCGCGCACAACGTCGTAGGATATATCTCGGCAGTACGGTCGGACCATCGTGGTCTCTCCGCGTCGGAATAATAGTCTGGCAACCCCGTCACTGGCAAGCGACGCGACACACATTCGCCCGGCACTCGAGGCCTGCCGCGCAGGGGACGCCCAGGTAGTTGTCATTGCTGCATGCCTCCCCCTCCCCCCGGGGTATGTCGCAGTACATTTTCGTGTAGTCCTCGAGCGGCTTGAAGCAGAAGAGCCCCTCGCCGCACCGCTCACGAATGCACGGCTCTCCCTTGCCGGGCAGCGGCACACACGTCGTGCCGATGCCGGCCCCGTCCAGGTGCCCGCACACGAGACCTGGGCCGCATTCGTTGTCGATGAAGCGCCCGTCTACGATGCCGCACACCGCGTTCTGCGGCAAGGTCCCCGGGTGACACGAGAGATCGTCGCTGCAATAGGACGTGCCGTTGCAATAGTACCCGTAGAGGCAATAGCCGGGGACGGGGACCGCGCACACCTTGGCGCTGTTGCACACCGCGCCCGGGGGGCAGCGGCTGAGCTCCTCCGCGCAGCTCTGGCCCAGCGGCGTGAGGGGGACGCATTGGCCGGGCTCGCCCCAGTGGCCGACACGGGCGCAGAAGAGCTCGACGTCACACTCGTTGTTGTCTTCGCCCTTGGGGCCCAGCGAGCAAGGCTCGCCCTCGACCTTGCGCAGGCTCTGGCAGACGCCGCCCTTGCAAACGGCCGAGATGGAACAGCCCTGATGAGGGCCGGTGCAGCCGTGGCCCAGCGCCTCGATGGTCACGCACTCCCCGCAGGCGCCGGCGTCGGCGCTGCAACGGTTGGTGGCGCACTGCTTGTCGAACGCGCACACCGCGCCGAGGGGGCGCCCGCCGGGGTTGGCGACGCCCGGGAAAGGCCCGTCGACGCTGGCCGTGCAGCCGGCCACGGTAGGAAGGGGTGCGGAGAGCAAGAGAGCAAGGACGGCGAGGGTGCGTATCGAGCTCATGCGGGAGAACCTATCATGGGCGCGCCCTCGAGGCCTCCGCCATTGAGCGCGACGGGTCACGCGGCCGCGAGGACGCGCGGCAGGGCCCCCGTGTTGATCCAGTGGCGGAGGTACCGGGCGACCAGCGCCCGATCCATCGGCGAAAACCGGATCCCGCTGCCCGCGAGGGCTCTCCGGGTGTTCGACGCGTCGTAGCTCGGCATGTCTTCGTAGAGCTCCCAGCGTGTCAGCTCGTCCCGGTAGACGCGCTCGAACAGCATCGGTAAGAGCGGACAGAGCGGGTTGTCGCGCTCGCGGGAGTCCTGGATCGTGCGCTCGATCCATCGGCGGTAGGAGCACCGCGACAGCGGGTATCCGAGCTCGGAGATCAGCGCGAAGAAGTCGTTGAGGCCAGTGGACTGCTCTGGATCGGGCGGCACGAGGTGATAGGCGCGCCCGTGCGTGCCAGGCTGCCCAGCGATGTGCAGGATCGACCGGCTGACGTAGTCGACGGGGACGAACTCCTTGCTCTGGCGCGGCAGATCCGGGTAGGCGCCGATCTGTATCGCCCCGCGCACGGAGCGGCCGATGAAGTCGTCGGCGTTGCCGGCCCCGGTGCGGCTGTCGCCCATGATGAACCCCGGCCGGTACACCGTCACCGGCAACCCGGCCCGCGCGGCCTCCCACACCATCTTCTCGGCCACCCACTTGCTCGACGAATAGCCGATATCGAAGGTCAAATATCGAAGGTGCTCGTCGAGATCGTCGGACTCGAGCACGACGCGCTTGCCGCCGAAGAACCCGCTCGGGCCGAACACGCCGATCGACGACACGTGGTGGAGCGGCTTGCGCCGATCCATGGCCGCGAGGCGCAGCACCTCGGCGGTGCCGCCGACGTTGGCCGCGCGGTGCGCCACGTACGGCTGGACGTAGTTGACCTGGGCGCCGCAGTGGAAGACCGCGTCGATCGTGGAGGCGAGCGCCGCGAAGGCGGCCTCGTCGAGCCCGAGGCGCGGCCGCTGGAGGTCGCCGAGGACGACGTGGATCCGCCGGGCGAACGCCTCCTGCCACAGCCCATACTTGGCGAGCGCCTGCCGCAGCCGGAGCGCGCCGGTCGCCGCGTCGGGGGCGCGCACCAGGCAGTGCACCCGCGCGCCGGTGCGGCGGAGCAGGTCGCGCAGCATGAATGAACCGAGGAACCCGGTCGCCCCCGTGAGGAAGACCTGTCCCGAGCGCCACGCGTCGTCCGGCGCGCGGGCGTGATGGCGACTGCGCTCGAGCTCCGCCAGGACATCCGCCGGCAGGCGCGCGTCGGCCCGCCAGACCTCGGGCCCGGTAGGGATCC
>JADMIO011053176.1_pt1 | contig 13209 bp, 8 predicted proteins | sample 8958161 | NCBI WGS metagenome assembly JADMIO01 (sample SAMN16585339, study PRJNA669376) | soil metagenome | isolation source: Crop rotation soil | place: USA: Cullars Rotation, Alabama | collected 2011 | reverse complement strand
AACGTGACAGTTGGTTATGGGGTTTATGGTGCAAACCGAACCGCCAAAGGAGCCGGCGCCCGGCACCGGACCGATGATGGTGGTGCGTTGACCCAACAACACCTGGTCCTGGCGGACATGGATGTCCTTGTAGGACATGTCGAACAACAGGCCGATTTCGCCGATCTCGGTGTTCCAGCGGTCGGAGATCAGGAAGCTGAGCTGCGGATCGATGTGATCGGCCAAGGATTCATTCACCGCCTGGCCGCTGACGGAAAATTTGAAGCCGTCAAAATCGAACGGACGGTGCAGACGGATGTCGATCAGGCCGGCAATGCCGCCCTGAATATCAGTGGCGGACGACGCCTTGTGCACATCCACCCGCTGCAACAATTCGGAAGGAAAGTCTGAAAGTGTTATGGCGCGGCCAGTCGAGGAGAAGATTTCCCGCCCATTCAGCAAGGTCTGGATATCCGGCAGGCCGCGAATAAGGACGGTGTTGGGCTCGACATTGTTGCGCAGAATGGCGACGCCGGTGACGTGTTGCAGCGATTCCACCAAGGTGCTGTCGGGCAGCTTGCCGATATCTTCCGCGACAATCGAGTCGATGATCTGGCCGGCATTCTGCTTGGCTTCCAGCGCGTTGTTCAACGAGGCCCGCACACCCGTGACCGTAACGACTTCGGTCGCTTCCTGTGCCTGGGCGTGAGCCACGCCCATCGTCGCCATGGCAATCGCGAATGCGGACGCAGTCCCGCGCAGCAGCTTCCTGTGCATCATAAAATCCCCTCCCGGAAACGCAGCGGATTGTCCGCCGCCGTTATTTATAACTCAGACAATATGCATGACATGAGCATCCGGCAAGCGCTTTCATCGGACAATTACTCCTTGCAAATAGTGAGAGTGCAGCGCGATAAAACCCAACATTTACAGCAAATGTCTGATTTTATTGGGGGACGAACACCTCCCCCAAATCCGTCACTTATTTCCTCAGACAAAATTGCCGCAGCGGGGCGGGCGGGTAAATTGCGGAAAGCAACCGGGCCAGGAAGCGGGTGGACAAATTTCCAGGATTCCGCGATGCAATGGTTTCGCCGGCAGGATCGGACGGCATGTTGGGAGAATATGATGACAAGGAATGGCTTTGTTTCATTGGGCCTTGCATGGTGTCTTGCATCATTTCTGGCCGGCGCCGCGGCCGGGCAACCGGTTGAGCGCGCAATCGGCAAAAAATTGGCGGATGGCCAGGCCTATGTGACCCTGGTCCGCCTCTCTTATCAGGCAAATCGGGCCGACAACGGCCGGCTGCTGATCGCCTTTGAAGAAAACGGCATGGAAGGCATCCCGATTTACGAGAGCCGCGATGAAGGCGAAAGCTGGCAGCTGGTGACTCACGCCACCGACGCCCAGCACGGCGATCATGCCAAGTGCAATCTGCATTGGCAGCCGCATCTTACCGAAATGCCGCGAACGGTGGGCGATTTGAAAGCGGGAACCGTGTTTCTGTCGGCGAGCGCGGTGTGCAATGGCGACAATGGCCGCATGGCCTCGATGCAGCTTCAACTCTATGGCTCAAACGATCAGGGACGCAGCTGGCAATACCGCAGCACGGTCATCGATGGCACCGCCGAACTGCCGGTATGGGAGCCCAATCTGCTGGTGCTGGATGACGGCAAGCTGGTGACCTTTTACTCCAGCGAGGTGCACAAAAAGGACGGGTACAATCAAATGCTGGGTCACAAGGTCTCTTCCGATCAAGGAAAGACTTGGGGGCCGGAAGTATCCGACACCGCAATGCCGGGCGGCGTGGAACGGCCCGGGATGGTCATCATCACCCGGCTGCCCAACGGCACTTACGTTTACAACTATGAAGATGTTCAGGGCCCCGATAATGGGCAGGTGCATCTCAAATTCAGCAAGGACGGGCTTAACTGGGGAAATCCGGAAAATCGCGGCACGCCCGTGATTGCGCAAGGCGGCCAGTACCCGGCCAACTGTCCCACCGTGTACTGGTTTCCCGTCGGCGGCCCCAATGGCGTTCTGGTGGTGAGCGCCCGGCAAGCCGGAGGCGGCGGCGACGCCAGCGGCCGATCCTTTTACTGGAACAACAACAATGGCGCTGGGCCTTGGTGGGAAGTGGCCGCGCCGGTGCAGAAGCTGATGAACCCGCGCGCGGGCTGGACCCAGGCGATCATGCAAAAAAGCGATGGCAGTTTCCTGCATATCACGTCATCCGCGTCTCCCGATGCGCCTACAAACCCCTCGAAAAACCAAATTCTGTTTGCCTCCGCCAAATTGAATTTCAATCGTTACGAGGCGGAAGACGCTGCGCGCCAAGGATCGTCAGTCATGCGTGATGCCTCCATGTCGAACGGCGCCAAGAACCGGCTGGGGGCCAATGACATCGGACGTCTGACTTTCACCATTCATGTGGCGAAAGCGGGCGCCTACCGTCTGGCGGTGAATTATGGCGATATCGGCTTTTCGGCCACGCCCCGGCTGCGCGCCAATGGCAAAGCCTTATCGGGGACTGCCCAGCCGGTACAGCAGGATCCCGCGTTGGCGGCGGTGCGCGCCCGTGATCTGGGGACACGCAGCCGTGGTGAGCGCTATGAGCTGTCGGCGCCGGCGCAGTTGAAGGCCGGGGATAACCAGATCGAGATTCTTGGCGGCGCCTATGCGCTGGACATCGATTATCTGGAGATCACGCCCGCGCAATAAGGGCGGCGTTACGCGGTTTCGACCGTCACCACGCCGGCCAGCGCCAGCAGCGCCAATCCCTGTTTCAGGCTGGTCACCGCGGCTTCGCCGTCAACCGCGGCGCACAGTCTGGCAAGCGCCACGCCGTGGCCGTCATTGAGCAGCGCCAAGGCCGGCTTTACATGCGCCGGTACCGTGTAGCTTTTGCCATAGGCATGGAAAACCACCTTGTCTCCCTGATCCGTCAGGGACAGACGGGGCGCCGACGCCAGGCGGAACAGGCTCTCGTCCCGCAAAGGCCCGACTTGGTTGTAGGGCGCTTGGGGTAACTGGATGGACGGGCGGCCGTGAACATGCAGGGCCGCATCGCGCAAAAAGTTCTCGATGGCCCCATCGTTCAGCACCTCACCAATGATGGCGCGCAGTTCGGACATGTAGGCCTGTTGCGCCGCGGGCTCCCGCAGCAAGGGCAGATTGCGGCGCAAATGAACATGTCCTTTGAGCCGCGTCGCCATCCAGTTGAGCAAATTGAGGCCATGCATCGGCGCGATGCCGAAGGTCAGATGCAGGCTCGGCTCGTTCACCGCATTGGCGACATGCCACCAGCCGCGCGGCAGATAAAGGACATCGCCCGCATTCAGCATCCCGCTCCAGGCGGGAGGACCGCTGGGCCGCGGCGGCACACCCACATCCAGCGGCGCTTCCTGCGTGGGGCCGAATATTTGCCATTGCTTGCGGCCATGCAGCTGCAAAACCATGACCTCATGACTGTCCCAGTGCAGGTCGAAACCGTTTTCGCTGCGCCAACTGGCGTAGAGATTCACATGATTGCGGGCCTGTAGAACATCACGGAAAGACTCCGATAGCGAGCGCACCGCGGGACAAAGGTCTTCCACGCTGTAGAGAATGAGCGTGGCGCCATCGGCCAGTAACGCCACAAGCCGGCCCAGATCGAGATGAGGAGAATTTCCTGCACCGGGAGGGGTGTAGAGATAGCGTTCCGGCTCGATGGCGTTGCCGCCCTTGGCCAAACCGATATGCGGCGGCGCCAGCCGAGTATTTTCCAGCAGAGCGGCCAAATCGCTCCAGCTCAGCAAGGAACCAAAGCGGTCCGCCGTTCCACTCAGGTGCGCCCAGGACTTTTCCCAAGGCCCCGCAAGAAAAGCGGCGCGGTCCAGGGGTGCAATGACGGAATCGAACTCCATGCCGGCCTCGCTTGCGTCAGCGCCTATTCCGCGGCCCTATTCCCCAGATTGGCCGCCTTTTTTCTGCGCGCCAGCCGCAGCCTTGGCATGCTTGCCGCCGGAAATAATCCCCGGCCATTTGGGAGCGGTGGTGATATCGATCAGCGCCAGGTTCACCAACTGCGCCATGGCTTTGCGCGCGCCCGCCGCGTTCCCCGTCTCGATCGCCTTGAAAACCTTGCGATGATCGGGAACCGGGTCGCGCCTGAGCGGTTCATGGCGCTGCTTGAAGATGGTGGACCAGCTCACCGCCGCATTAATGCTCGATGTCATGGATGCCAGAAAGGCATTGCCGGAAGCTTCGAGCAAGGTGGAATGAAACACTTCGTCGGCATCACGCCATTCTTTGGTTGTCGTCTTGTAGCGCGACATGATTTCCAGCGCTGAGGCCATCACTTTGACTTGCGCGGGATTGCGGCGCTCGGCGGCAAGGGCGGCGGCCTCCGGCTCAACCATGCTGCGCATCTCGAACAGGCTGTAAACCAGCGTGTAATCCGGTTCGATCTGAAAGATCCAGGACAGCACATCGGGATCCAAAAGATGCCAAGCGGTGCGGTCGTTGACGCGGGTGCCGGCCTTGGGCTTGGAATGGACCAAGCCTTTGGCCACCAGAATGCGAACCGCTTCGCGATAGGCTGAGCGTGAAACCTTGCGCTGATCGCTGGCTTCAACTTCGCCTTCCAGAACCATGCCGGGACGCAGCATGCCCGATACGATCATCACGCCGAGATCGCGCGCGATGGTGCCTGGTATGCGAAGCTTATCGGCTGGTTTTTTCACAAGAGATCACATTCAGCGCCCCTTTTTACAATTCGCACAGGTTCGGGTGGCCTGCAAGCGTTCAAGGGACGACCAATTCGAAAGGGGCGCCATATGGGCGCCAAATCAAGTGGCGGTTTGCGGGTTATTCGCAAGCAATGGTAGCGGTCGCACCCGCTTGGACACCAACGTGAACCACTGCCCACGAACGGCGCTTACTCGTCGGAAATCGAAACAATCGTATCCGCGGCCTCCAGCGCGATCTGCATCGCCGCGCCCCGGTCTGTCGTGGCGATGCCGGTCTTCAGCTTGGCCACCACCTCCATATAGCGATCCTTCTTGGCCGGGTCGGAGTCCGGGATCAAGCCGTTGCCGCTGGCGGCGCAAGGATTGGGCGCGGCGGCATCAAACCCCTCGCCCTTGGGTCCGACCAGACAGTTGATGGCGCTCTGCATGCGCTGATGCACATCTTCGATCTTGAAAACATTGCGCGAGGCGGAACGCGCCGTAATCTGGGTGGCGATTTTCTCCACCGCCAGATCGACGGCCCAAGCGGGTGAGAAGACGGGAGAGCAAAGCAACAAGACCGCTCCGATAGAGGCCGTTCTGAACGTCATGCCGTCCTCACGCGCTCAACCCGGTCAGACGGCCGGTGGAATCGCCATGGCGCTCAACCTTGGTTTCCATCCGGTCCATCAACGACAGCCAAAGATTCGTCATAGGCGTGCCTTCCGCGTATTTGACATAACGGCCGGGATCCAAGGTGCCGCAGCCCCGGCCCGCCAGCACCGTCAGGCAATTGATATGGTCGTGCCTTGCGGCGAAACCATTGCCGTTGCCGAGCAGCACCATGGCATTGTCCAGCATGGTCTTGTGGCCTTCCCTCACCGACTTCATCTTGTCGAGATAATAGGCGAAATTTTCGGCCATATAGGTGTCGATCTTCACCACCTTGGCTATCTTGGCGGGATCGCCGGCGTGATGGGTCAGGCCGTGATGTTCCTCGGGAATGCCGATCTCGTTATAGGTGCGCCGGCTTTGTTCCACGCCCAGCATGAAGGTCGAGATACGGGTAGCGTCCATCTGGAAGGCCAGGATCTGCAGGTCCGACATTAGGCGGAAATGTTCCTTGAAGGTGTCGGGCACGCGGGTGGGCCGCACCACCCCCTTGGGCAATTTGAGTTTGGACGGCGGCGCGTCGAGGCGGTGCTCGATCTCGCGGATGCTGGTGAGATATTCATCCACCCGATGGCGGTCATTCTGGCCAAGCTGGGCGTTGATCTGGGTCAGGCTATCCTTGGTGTAGTCCAGGATGGAGCGATTATACGTCTCCTGTTGATCGCGGAACTCCCCGGCATGGTCCGACGCCTGGGCGGCGCCGAATAGGCGGTCGAAGACGACGCGAGGATTGACCTCCTTGATGGCGGGCGTCTTGGCGTCCTTCCAGGAGACATTGTTGGAGTAGATGCATGCGTAACCCGGATCGCAGCCGCCTTCCATGCGGCCGTAATCCAGCCCAAGCTCCAGCGACGGAAAGCGCGTGCGGTTGCCGATGCTGTTTGCCATCACCTGATCGAAGGATATGGCGCACTGGATCTCGTCGGACGCGGTTTTCTTGATGCGCACGCCGGTGCCGTAACAGCCGATCGCCTTGGCATGGTCACCCGCCGCGTCATAGAGCGCCATCGGCACCGCAAGGTTGCCCAGCAGCAGAAAATCCTTCTGATGGCGCTTCAAGGGCTCCATCGAAAGGCCGGTCATGTCGTAATCGGCTCCGTCGGTTTTTGGATACCAGTGATCGGATTCCAATCCGTTGGGATAATAGAGCAGCGCGAAGCGGTTTTTCGGCATCGCCTTGGCGGTGCGCTCCGCCGCTGCGGCCGAGCCGATCAGGCTTTCCGGGATCATCACGTCCAAGAACGGCAGGGCGATCGCAATAGAGCCGGCGCCTCGAAGCAAGGCGCGGCGGCTCATCGACGGGCGCTTGATCATCACTTGCTGGTTCCTCCGACGGAAAGGCTGATCGGCTGCAGACCCTTTTGGGCCGTTGCCGTGTTCGTTGTGTTGGCGGCCATGCCACCCTTGGCATTCTGGAATGGGAAGCTCTTCACCACATTCAGGATGACGCTGTTGAAGGTGTCGCCCTCGGCGCCGACTTTTGTGACGATCTCTTCGATCGCCGGGCGGTCGGTGCCCTGGATGCCGCGCCCCAGGGCATAGGACAGAACCTTGCGCACCACGGCGTGGCGGAAATCGTTCCGACGGGTTTCCAGCACCTTGTGGAATTCGGCCGGGTTGGTGAATTTGTGGCCGTTGATCTCGCCCGAAACATCCAGCGGGATGTTGTTTTCTTGGGCGCGCCAGGCGCCGTTGCCGGCATAATTCTCCAGCGCGAAGCCATAGGGTTCCATTCGGGCGTGACAGCCGGCGCAGACCGGATTGGTGCGATGCTGTTCGAAAATCTGGCGGGTGGTGCCGGTGAGCGGATGATTGTCGTCCACCTTGAGCGGCGGCACATCCGGCGGCGGCGGCGGGATTTTCTGATTGAAGAGATTTTCCAGGATGTACTTGCCGCGCACCACAGGCGAGGTTCTGAGGCCCGCGCCCAGCGGCTTGGACGTCACGGTCAGGATCGAAGCCTGGGTGATCAGGCCGAAGCGTTGCTTGGGATCCAGTTGCACCTTCCGGAAATCGTCGCCGGTGACGCCCGATATCCCGTAAAGCTTAGCCAGCCGCTCATCGACGAAAGTATAATCGGCGTCCAGCAAGTCGGTGATGGGCCGGTTGTTGGTGACGATATAGTTGAAGAAATTCTCGGTCTCGCTGCGCATCGAGACGGCAAGCGCCTTGTCGACATTCGGCGTCTGGTCGAGACCGCGAATCTCCAGCCATTGGCCCATAAAGTCCTTGGTCAGCGAGATCGCCTTGGGATCCTTGAGCATGCGCGCGATCTGGGCATCCAGATTCTGCCTGAGCGTCCCCGCCTTGGCCTGGGCGAACAACTCGTCGTCCGGCATGGTGCTCCAGAGGAAGTAAGACAGCCGCGTGGCGAGCTGGTATTCGGTGAGCGGATAGACTTTGGCGGTTCCGTCGGGATGCGGGTCCTGCTCCAGCCGGAACAGGAAGTTGGGCGACATCAGCGCGGCGCGAATGGCCAGTCCGGTGGCCTTGTCCTGGGATTCGCCGTCATTGGCGAAGGACTGGGCGGCGAATTTCATCACCCCGTCCACTTCGGCCTTGGTCACGGGCCGCCGCCAGGCGCGCGGCAGGAACGCCTCGATATTGAGCCGGACCAGCGCCTGCCAGTTACCGAAATCGCCTTTTCCGGCCGACTTGGACGGCGCGTTCAGGGGATTGATCGCCGGAAGATTGGTGTCTTTGATGTCCTTCTTGGGCGCGAAGGCCAGTGCGACGGATTTTTGCGCGGCATCAAGATAATGCTCGATCAGCACCGGTGAGACCACCAAGGTGTCGCTGTTATTGTCGAAGCCATCGCCGCGCTCATCCGCGGGAAAGTCGGCGGTGGGATTATAGTCGGGCGGCAGGTAAAGCAGCTGGCGAATGGTGTTGGCGTATTCGCGGTTGTTGAGGCGATGCACGATCACCGGGCCCGGGTCGGGATTGCCGCCCATGGTGAGCATGTCGTTCTTGATCCAGTTGACCAGCAGCTTGCGCTCGTCATCGCTGGGGCGGTTCTTGACTGTGGCGGGCGGCATCATTCCGCCCCCCACCATGGTGGTAACCTTATCCCAGAACTCGTCATTGGTGGCCATGCGGCTGCGGGCATCATCCTCATCCTTGAATTTGAGCATGATGTCGGCCTTGGGCTGGGGGCCGGAGTGACAGACGACGCAGTATTTGTTGAACACCGGCGCGATGTCGGCGCTGAAATTGGGATGGGGATTGGGCGCGGCGCTTTGCGCGGTCGCGACGCCCAATCCCCACAGGCCCGGCAGCGCCCCGAGCACCGCGCCTCCAACCAAGAGTGATTGCAGCAGAAAACGCGCGCGCCTATGCATCCCCTGAGAGCCTCCCGAGCCCCTATTCGCAGCGCTTTAGCGCGTCTGTTTTGTCTGAGTTATTATGGCAACAGCGCGTGCGGCTTGCAACCCCAAACAAGAGGTTGGCGGCATTCACATTTTCGCAAGTTCGGGGATTGGTTTTAACCACCCGTCGCGCTGACGCTGAAATAATGGTTGGGAGCCCCCGGCGTGGGTAGATCGGTGAGTATCTGCGCACCGGCGGCATGCGCCTTAGTCAGCGGACTTGTCAAGGTGATGCCGGTGCCGGCGATGGTAGTCCCCGCGGCGTGGGCGCGGGCAAGCGGCGCAATCAAGGTGACGGCGGGGCCGCCACGGCCGGGATTGACGGCAGCGACAATCCCCGACTCGCTTTTCTCTCCGCTGTCGATGGTGATCGCCTGCCCTGCCGTGAAGCCGCTTATGCTTGCAACAGGGATCACGGTTGCGCCTGCCGTGATCGCGCCTCCCGCAATGGTGGCGCCCGCTGTCCCGACCGTGGCGATGACAGCATTTTCGCGGTCCGCGCCTGAGCCAATCATGACCGTCTGACCAATGCGGAAATCAGCCACACTGGCGACTTTGAGATTGGACGTGCCGGCGGCTCCGCCCAACGGCATGATGGTGGCGGGCGATACGACAAAGTCGGTGCAGTTGCTGTCGTTGTCGCCGCCATCGCTCGCGCGGCCCGCGCTGCTATTTGTCAGAACCGGGAACGGTCCACGGCCAATCACGCGGCCAATGCCAGGCGGCGTGACACGGCAACCGCTTTGTCCCGTGCCGGAAACGCCTTGGTATCCTTCCGACGCCCAAGGATCGACCAACAGTCCATAATTGAGACTGTCGGCAACCCGGCCCTCGGCGTCACGCAACACCATCGCGCCCGCAGCAGTGGCAAATGCTGGACCGCCAAACCACTGGTCTGGTGTCTTCGCATCCTGATAGCCGGAGGTGGTGACCGTCTGATCCCGCACCCCCGCATCAATGGCATGAGGCTGAGCCAGCGGCTTATCGAGGCTGATGCCGGTTCCCAACGGTATAACGGGCTCATTGCTGGAATGGGCAAAGCGGGAGGCGGGCGTGAAGCTGATCCCTGTTCCCCGCGCGCTGAAAGGCAAATTGCCCGCATGATTGAACTTCAGTGGGGCAACCAGCTCCAAACCGGTGCCAGGATTAATCGCGGGTTCGCCGCTGAGATGATCGCGCGCCAAAGCGGGTCGTATATCGACGCGATCGCCGTTCACCGCAGTGATGGTGACCGTTTCCAACTTGTCGGGCATGCCGACGATCAGCTGATCGCCCACCGCAAGGCCGGCGCCGCTGGCGCCCTGATTGTTGAACACGCCAAAGCCGGGACGGACCTGGATGCTGGTCGAACCGCTGCGCGCATCGGCGGCCAAGGCATCACGGATGGCTGCTGTCCCCACGCTCTTGACCGTGACGGTCTCGATGCCGTGACCAACGCTGGCAATATCCAGCCGGATTTTGTCGCCCGCCGTGATATTGGTCACGGACGACACGCTGATATTGGTGGCGCCTGCGGCGGCGCCAGCCCCAAGAAAAGCCTGTGTGCCCGCTTTGCCTATAGCGGTGACGGTGGCCACCTCGTACTTTTCCGTGCCGCGCGAGACCACGGGATAGGTCGCGCCGTAGCCCAAGGCGATCTTCTGGCCGACGGCAAAACCGTCCGTGCTTGCCACCGGCACATTGGTAGATCCGGCAGGAATTGTGAGCATCGGATCTTCGGCAGGCTGCCACAGCGTGGTCTGGCTGCCGGCAGCGGAACCGGCACTGGCGATTTTGCGAGTCTCGGCGTCCTTGCCGGATCCGATGGTGACGGAATCCCCCGCCTTCATGCCGTCGGTGCTACGGACATGGATGGTTGTATCGCCCGCCTGGGCAGGGACTGCCAAACCGGAATTCGCCAGGCCCAGCAAATAATAGCTGTGAGACGGAAGCTTGGTCCCGGCTGGGATCTTGATGCTGGAAGCAATCACCTGCTGGGTCTGATGTTGGGTCAGACTCCAGTTGGAAAGATCGACGTCCGCGGCGCCGGCGTTGTAGAGCTCGATAAAGGAGTTCGTGGTATTGGCGGAGCCGTCGCTGACACGGAATTCATTGATCTTGACCGGGCTGACATTGCGCACCTTGCCGGCCATTTTTTCCGTCTGCTTCGCGCCATTCGCGGTCCAAGAGGCGTGGGCGACGATATCGCCGTTAAAGGCAGCAGCCCCCGAGGTAACTTTGAAGGTGGTGCTCACGCTGGCGCCTGGCGCAACCGACTCAAAGCCGGGGTTTGCCGCGGCGGAAGCGACCCAACCTTTGGGCGGAGACAGACTCAATGTGACGCCTGTCGCAGGCGCATCCGAAGTGTTGGTGAAGGTCACAACCGTGTCGTGCGAACTTCCGGGCGTGAAAGTCTGCAAGCCCGTGGGCGTCGTACCCGCCGATGCCGCAGCAACACTCAAGCGCGCGACGTCATAACGAGCGGCCACGACATTGGCCTGAACAAGCTGGTCAGTGGCATGGGTGGGGAAGCCCGCCGTCATCGCGCCTTCGTAAAAGGTGCCTTGGGATGCATTGCTGTTGTCGCCGCCATTGCCCAACAGGATGGCGCCCTGTTTGCGCATCGGATCGTAGGTGACATCCACCCGCGGCCCGTCAAACATGACCTGCAGCGGTCCACGCTGCGCGTCACCGCCCAGCGAGGCCCAATGATGCGGCTCGCCTTTGGCCATGGCAGTGACGAAGCGCCAATTGATACTGGGCAGGCCGTTGCAGAGCTTGGACGCGCTGCCCTTGTTGACGCAGCCGACCAGGTTGTTTTCCTGATCGGTCATTACCCACGGGCCCGGAGGCGCACCATGGTACCAACCGGTAGAGTTGCCATAGTAAGTGGTCTCCATCGTGCCATTGCCGTCGTCTTTGCTGTCGATTTCGGCATTGCCATAGTCGAAGCAGCAGCCCGAATTGTAGTGCAAGCCATTGATCACCCAATATTGGCCTTCAGCCTGGTCGTCGACCGCCGTGCCCTTGGGGTCGTTCAGGCGCAGGCCCATGCCCGGCGCAATGAAGACGCCATAGACCTTGTGACCCATCAGGCTGACCGGCGCCATGTCCGCGAGTGGCAGGTTGTTGAAGCCGCCCATGGCCGGGCCGCTGAAGGCGCCGCGCGGCGCCTGGAAAAGATCGTTATGTTTGGGGGACTGGTCGTAGATCTTGGAAATCCAGCAAGCGGTGTTGGCGCAGAAAGCGTCCTGCGCGGCGGCATTGGCATAACCTCCTTTGTCGGTGGCGGAGGCCGGCACGACGCCAATGTTCAAACTCTTGCCGTCGGACTGACGCAGCAGCTGATAGAGTGGACCATGGTAAGAGGCATACAGCGCGCGCGTGGTGCTGTGTGCGGCGACGCAAGGATCGCCGGCTTCCCCATAAATATCACAAGGCCCCTTGGGATTTTCTGCCGCTGCTGCGCCGGCAGGCTGAGCAGGTAACCCCCGTCCCATAAGGCACGCCAAAAACAGTGCGGCGGTAAAAAGCGATTTCCTCATCATTTGCCCCTGGACGGTTTTCATATTGTCCGACAAATTACACAAGCTGGGACGAATTTGAAGGCGCTTTTGAGACGCCGAGCGGTTGATCACTTATATAATGGCGGCAGTCAGGCGCGTCCGCTGTCGCCCGACAGCATTTCCGGGCTGACTCCGAGTTTGGCAAGCGCGCGTTGCCATTTGCTGTCGTCGGCCGCATCGAAAACAAGCGAGGTATCGGCAGCCACCAACAGCCAGCCATTGGCTTGAATCTCGGCATCGAGCTGGCCCGGCCCCCAGCCGGCATAACCCAGCGCCACCGGATATTGGCGGGGGCCGGCGCCCTGGCTGCTGGCCTGCAAGATGTCGCGTGTCGCAGTCATGGCGAATTCCCCGCCAATGGCCAAAGTGCCTTCCTCGCGGTAATCGGGGCTGTGCAACACAAAGCCCGTGCCCGGAGCAACCGGACCGCCGAAATGCACCGGACCATTGGCGCCGGCTGCCGGCTCGATCTTGAGTTGGGCATAGAGTTCGCCAAGCGTGAGCTGGTCGATCGTCTTGTTGACGACCAGACCCATGGCGCCGGTTTCCTGACTGTGCGCGCAAAGATAGACCACGGAATGGTCAAAGTAGGGATCGGACATTTGCGGCATCGCGACAAGAAGCTGGCCGGTCAAGGAAGTCATCTGGTCACTCTATCAGGCGCTGCTGGAGTTCCGTCCATTTCAGCATAACAGGGAGACTATTGCATCGGTACGGCCTGTTCCAGAGATGGAACGGGCGACGAGGCCTCTGTCGCCATTTTATCCCAACGAAGCGGTATTTTCTTCAAGGTTCGCGCCCCCCACCACGCCGCGGAGGCCAGGCTTTCAAGATTTAAAGGTGAAAATTCAGGACGCGAAGAAGGTAGCAAACACCAGGCAGACTTTCCAGCACATTGGGATCCTAAGCTTAGAATTCCACGTGGACAAGTTGTCG
>JADMIO011435064.1_pt1 | contig 13211 bp, 8 predicted proteins | sample 8958161 | NCBI WGS metagenome assembly JADMIO01 (sample SAMN16585339, study PRJNA669376) | soil metagenome | isolation source: Crop rotation soil | place: USA: Cullars Rotation, Alabama | collected 2011 | reverse complement strand
GGCGGCGCCGGACCCTGAACACCGCCGCTGCCCGCGCCGCTTCGAGAAAGGCTTGGGCAAAAAAAAACTGCCGCAGTACACAGGGTACTACGGCAGGATGGGGTCACTATACCTTAACCGGGAAGGCGGCGCCTTAGCGGAACGATTTTTTAACGGACACCGCAACCGGGATCGGCTGCATATAATGATAAGGCGTCACGGCGCGGCCCAGGGGGCGGTAGCGGGGCAACATCCTTTTGGGTGCAGGGGCCATTACGGCCTTGTGGATCGCTTCCTTCAAAGAAGAAAGCAGGCGGGATAGCTGGTTCAATTTCATAAAGCGTTCGACCTCGATTTCTTTCAGGGGTAAATTAGGACTGCAATTTGGGATAAACAAGCGAGATTTCCCGTTAATAGCTCGTCATTCGGGGTTAATTTTTATCAATTTGTGTATTTGCGGGGAAATATTCTGATCCCCGTCTCCATAGGACAGCCTAAGACCAGGAAGGGATGGGTCGGCCGCTGCTATTCCCCCTTTTCCCCCTTTTTATCCAGGTAGGCCTGCCTCAGGTCGGCGAAATCGCCTGGTTCGTCATTCTCCCCAGGCGGCTTTTCCGGGAACGGGATGAGGAAGAAGATCAGCACACCCAGCCCGATGATCCCGAAGGCGCCGAGAATAAAGTACCACTCACTGGTAAACAGGATAAAAAGCCAGATAAGGATGCTTAATATAGCCGGCAGCGGGAACAGGGGCATCCGGAATGGCCTCCGGTCCGACGGCTCCCGCAGTCGCCATAAGATGACCCCTACCGCCTGAGATACGAACTGGATGAGAATTCGGACGGTGATGATTGCCGCGATCACGTGGCTCATCTTGAACAACAGGCTGAACAGGAAGCCCAGCCCGCCCAGTGCCAGCAGGGAGATATGCGGGATCTGGTGCTTTTTATGCACCCGGGCAAATACCGGAAAAAAATGGCCGTCGACCGCAGCGGCATAGGGTACCCGCGAGTAGCCCAGCAACACCGAGAACAGCGAGGCCAGCGCGATACACAGGATAAGCACGGTGGCCACCTGGGCGATGCCGTGCCCGTAGATCGTCTCGAAATACGTGCTGACGATGAATTTCGACGCTGCCACCTGGGCCCAGGGAAGCGCCCCCAGCACCGCGGTCTGCATGCCCAGATACAACAGCGCGATACCGGTGATCGAGATAAAGATGGCCCGGGGGATGTTCCGCTCCGGGCGGCGGATCTCGGCGCCGAGGTGGCAGACGTTGTAGTAGCCCAGGTAGGAGTACACCGCCTTCTGCGACGCCTGCCCCAGCGCCACCGACCACAGCAGCGACCAGCTCCAACCCGCGGTGGAGGCTCCGAACGCCCGGTGGAAATCAAAGCGCGGGATGCCGGAAAGGATCAGCCAGATCAGGGTGCCGCCCGTGATGATCCACAGGACTACCGACAGCCGACCGATGCTGCGGATATTGCGGTAGAGCAGCCACACCATCAGTATTACCAGGCTGCCGCTGATCGCTTTCTGCAGGTATAGCAAGGGCACTTTTGTCAGCTCGGATGAACCGGGGAGCATAAAACGGATCATTTCAGTCTTCTGGATGCCCTGGGGCAGCAGGAAGGTAAAGTACTGGGCAAAGCCGATGGCGGCGCTGGCCACCACCAGGGGCGCCTGGATCGACGTTTGCCAGGTAAACAGGAAGGCCATCAGCTTGCCCCCTTTGCCCTTATAAAGCTTCTGGAGGAAGACATAGCTGCCTCCCGCTTCCGGCCAGCGGGCGCCTAGCTCCGCCCATACCATGCCATCCGCAAAGGCGAGCAGGGCTCCGAGCAGCCAGGCGAGCACGCTCATCGGCCCCTGCATCACCGAGACGATGGTGGACAGCACCACGAACGGGCCAATGCCCACCATGTCGATCATATTGATGGCGGTGGCCTGCACGAGGGAAAGGGACCGGTTGAGCTTAGGTTCGGACACGGGGCGTGAGTTGATTGGTTGATTGGTTAAATCCGAAATTCATGCAAGAGGCCCGAAGGTCTTATTTTTGGCCCGCTTTCGACTTATGAGATATTACTTTTTATTAGCCGCGGCGTTGCTGGCTTTCGGTGTTCCGGCTACAGCGCAATCGGGGATCGATACCTTCGGTCTGCAGCTGCAGCGGTACAGCTACCCTTTCCCGGTCAGATACCTCCGCCTGACGGTGCAGCAGCAAAAGGTGCAACTGGCCTATATGGATGTGAAGCCGGCGAAGCCGAATGGCGGAACGGTGCTGCTGCTGCATGGCAAGAACTTCCCGGCCGCCTATTGGGAGGGGACCATCCGTGCGTTGACGGCCGCGGGCTTCCGGGTGGTGGCGCCCGATGCCCTCGGCTTCGGGAAATCGTCGAAGCCGGTAATCCAGTACAGCTTCGCCCAGCTGGCCTACCTCGATAAGCTGCTGCTCGACTCCCTGAAGATCGACGAGGTCTCGGTGATCGGACATTCGATGGGCGGGATGCTGGCTACCCGATTTGTGCTGTCGTACCCGGAGCGGACCAAAAGCCTGGTGCTGGAAGACCCGCTGGGGCTGGAGGACTGGCGGGCCAAGGGTGCGCCGGTGCTGCCTGCCGACAGCTTTTATGCCCAGGAGAAAAAATCGACCCTCATCAGCATCTTGACGTACCACCGGACAAACTATTACCCGAACTGGAAGGTGGAATACCTTAAATGGCCGCAGATCCAGGCCAGCTACCTGAAGATCCGGCAGGCGGATCAATACGCCTGGGTCAGCGCGCTGACCACCGAGATGATCCTGACACAGCCGGTGCTGTACGAGTTTTCCCTGATCCGGACGCCGACGCTGGTGGTGGTGGGTAAAGAGGATAAGACAAAGGTGGTGCGCAGCGCGCCGGCCGATGTGTGGCGGGCCCTGGGCAACTACCCGGTGCTTGCGAAAAGAACCGCCGATGCCATACCCGGTGCAAAGCTGATCACCTACGATAACGTAGGCCACGTCCCCCACCTCGAGATCCCCGACAAGTTCCATGCAGACCTGGTTGCATTCCTGGAGGCGCAGCAGTAATGGCAGGGTTTCGCGCGCCGCCGCAATCGCTGCGCCGCCGCGTGAAATAACGCTACGGGAAACCTAGATAAACTTATTATCCCGGGCCGTCTTGATCGCATCGGCCTTACTGTGGACGTCCAGCTTGTGGTAGATGTTCTTGATGTGGCTCTTGACCGTCTCGAGGTCGATGAACAGCTCCTCGGCGATGCGCTTGCGGCTCTTGCCGGTAGCGATCTGTTCCAGGATCTCCGTCTCCCGCCGGGTGAGGGGGGAGGACTCGTTGCGCTGGAAGGAGTGGATCACCATGCGGGCGATATGGGCGCTCATCGGGCCGCCCCCCTCCATCACTTCATGGATGGCGTGGACGATCTTTTCGGGCGGCGTGTTCTTGGTGAGGTAACCGGCAGCCCCGCTGCTCAGGGCCCGGAAGATGAGGGTATCCTGCTCATACACGGTAAGGATGAGGATATGCAGGTCCGGGATGAGCTTCTTGATCTTGGGCAGAGCATCCACACCGTTGATGCCGGGCAGCTCCACGTCGAGCAGCAGCACGTCCGGGTTGTCGTGGACCAGCTTTTTGGCGGCATCCTCATAGGAGGCGTAGGTGCTGATCACCTTATAGCCCGGTGTATGGCTGATGAGGTAGGCATAGCCTTCACGGATGGTTTCGTCATCTTCGATGATGCTGACACGGATATCGAGGTCCCGGCTCATGTGGTATGTGGTTGGTTAATTGATTGGTTTGTCAGTTGATTGGTATGCTCCGCTTTGGTATTGGAATTAGGAATTGGTAATTTGGAATTGGGCCTTCTGGACGGAATTGCCCGACCTAATAATCCGGTAACACTACCCTAATTCCCAATTCCTAATTCCCAATGCCATAAAAACCAAATATCCCCCACCTTTCTCACACCCTTATACCTTATTTGAGGGGATTTTAAAGGTGAGCTCCAGGGTGGTGCCTTTACATTTTTCAGATGTCAGACATAGCTTCCCGTTCAGGCGTTTGGCACGGACGTTCATATTGTCAATTCCATGACCCCGCTTCACCTGCTCAGGGTCGAAGCCCTTTCCGTTGTCGCGCAGCACCAGGCGCAGCATATTATCGGGCGATAAGGAGGCGTCGAGGGTCACCAGGGTAGGCTCGGCATATTTGAGGCAGTTATTGAGGGCTTCCTTGAAGATCATGATCAGGTTGCGGCTCAGGTCCATGGGCATGCGGAAGTCCTTCCAGCGTTCGTCGGTGCCGCTGAACCGGAAGTCGATGTTCGTATCGCCAAACAGGTCTCCGCCGAAGTCGCGGATCCGGTGGAGGATCTCGTACAGGTTGTCGTTGCTGGGCTTCAGCGACCACAGGATGTCGCGGGTGCCGCTGTAGAGCTGCCCGGTATTGTCCTGTATCTGCTCGATGATTCGGCGGGCGTCGGGGGTGATCTCCGTGATCTTGCTCTTGAGCACATTGGTCAGCACATTGATGCGGGTCAGCTTATTGCCCACCTCGTCGTGGAAGTCCTCGGCGGTGCGCTGCCGCACCTTTGCCTGTTCTTCCCGGCGCAGGGCCTCTATCAGCTTCAGCCGGGCCTGTTTGCGGCGGTTGGCGCCATACTGCAGGGAGACGCCCAGGAGGATGCACCCGCCCAGCACCAGGAGGCGGAAGAGGGAGGTCTTATGGAAAGGAGTAATGATCTCAAAATCGTATTTCAGCTCATGCGCCGGCCGTTCGGTATCGGTGCCGCATTGCACCCGCAGGGTATACTTTCCCGGTGGCAGGGCGGAGTAGGTGACGGAGTTGGTGGGCGCCCAATCGCTCCACTGGGCATCCAGCCCGTCCATCAGGTAGCGGTATACAATGCCTTCCTCCCCGTTGAGGGAAATGGCATGGAAGGTAAAGGAGAGGTTGTTTTTCTTATAAGGCAGCTTCAATCCGCCGGGGACGCCGTACAGCGAAGAAGTGCCCTTGAAGTAGCCGGTATCCCGGATCGTCTCCCCGAAGAGCAGGACCGACTGCAAGACGATGCTCACCGGGTGGGTAGTGGTCATGCCCCGGCCTGGCCGGTAGTGGAGGGCTCCGTTGGTGGTGCCGAACCAGATGGAGCCGTCGGGCATGCCGAGCACCGCGTTGTGGTTGCTCTCCAGCCCGCTGACCCCCTGGCCCTTGCCGTAATAGGTGACCATCGGCTGCCCGGCCTCCATGCGGATGTTGTAGATCCCGAAGCCGGTACCCGCCCAGATGGTACCGGCCCGGTCTGCAATGATATTATACACAAAGTCGGAGCGCAGGCCCTGGGCCTTGCTGATGGTGATGCTGCGGTGGCGGTCGAGGTGGTAGCAGATCACGCCGTTGTCGTTGGTGCCCATCCATAGCTCCCGGCCCTTCAGGGTAAAGCATTGTACCGAGGCGCTGTCCATGGCGGTGCCAGTGGCAAAGGGGCGCACCTCGTCCTGGTTGTAGAGCCTCAATCCGTCTTCGGTGGCCAGCAGCATACTGTCTGCGCCGATCCGGATGAAGTCCATCACCGGCCCGGATTTCAGCGGTACCCGGTGAAAGGAGTCCTCGGCATAAACGGCAAATCCGGAATTTGTGCCGATCCAGAGCTGTTCGCTGTCCGCGCGCATCGCGGTAATGAAGTCGCCGGTGAGGTGGTTCGTCTTGTAGGAATACTGCCGAAAGCTTCCGTTCTCATAGCTCCAGAGCCCGTGGCCGCGGGTGCCGAACCACAGCCGCCGGCCCAATACCATCATGCTGGTGATCGGTGGCAGGTCTTTACGGGGCAAAGGCAGGGTGGTGATGTGGCCGGATTTATACCGGTAAATACCGGCGTCAAAGGTGCCCAGGTAGATAGTCCCGTCGGCATCGGCAGCCAGGCTCATGACCTGTGCGCTGGGCAGGCCGGTGCTCTCATCGAGCACAGTGAACGGGGCGCCGGAGAAGCGGAACAGGCCCTGCCCGTCGGATCCCAGCCAGATATTGCCTTCGGCATCCGAAAGCGCGGTGGCGATGGTATTGTCCGTCAGCCCGTTCCGCTTGCTGTAGCGGCGCACGGTACTGTCGGTGAGGTGAATGGCGCCGCTGCCTACGCCCAGCCAGTAGCTGTTGTCGCGCGCCTGGGTCATGCACATCAGGCGGGGGAGGTCGTTGAGGGGCCGGCCGGCAGCCGTGGCGAGGCGGATGCTGTCGCCCTGCTTCACGTATAGCTCGGAGCCCGCCAGCAGCCAGAGGCGGTGCTGGCGGTCTTCAAAAATGCGGTATACATAGGCGGCCATCTTGCCCGCGGAAATCAACGTGCTGTCCCATTGGCGGCCGTGAAGCCGGTAGAGATAAGGCCGTCCCGGTACGGTGAGCCATCCGTCCCCCCGGTCGTCGGTGCTCATGGCCGAAACGAGGGAAGCGCCTCCGGGCATCGGTACCGACTGGACCTTGCCTTCCCGGATCTGATACAGCTTGTTGCCGGATACGCACCATACGGTGCCGTCGGGGGTGGAGCGGATTTTGGAGACGATATTGGCCCGGGGGTTCTCCGGCGACTGGAAGATATAGTGGCGGAACTGTTTCCCGTCATACAGGGAGACTCCTTTCATCGTCCCGATCCAGAGCCGGCCCTGCCGGTCGAGGTGCAGGGCGTTGACCGTATTGCTGGGCAGCCCGTCGCGCACGGTGTAATTGGTAAAAGTACGACCGTCGTACCGGGAGAGCCCGCCCAGGGTGCCGATCCAGAGATGGCCCTGCCGGTCCTGCACCAGCGCGGTGGCCTGGCTCTGGATGAGGCCGTTGTCGATACCGAGGTTGTAGAAGGGGTAGCGCTGCGCCGCTGCGGGGGGTGCCGTGCCCGCGAGCAACCAGATCAGGACAATCAGGGGCCTGATGCGGGATGTACATATGCTGCGGATCGGGGGCATGATGCAAAAGTAACTATGCAGGCAGCGCCGCCGGCTGCGGGAGGATGGAATCATCGAGGCGGTATCCTGAAATCCCCCTGTTTCTACCCCGTTTTTGGTCATAAGCTAAGGGCCGGGGATCCAACCATGCGTTGGCCGGCGGCAAATCCCCCGCCGTGGGGTATAGGCCCCGAAGGACCGGCCACTACATTTGAGGCGTTCAAATCCTGCACATGAAATACCTGTCCGTCTTCCTGCTTTCCCTCCTTTCCCTGAGTGCCCATGCCCGGTCCGGCAGTGTTTCCGGGACGATTTATGATGCCAACAGCCGGCCGCTTCCCATGGTGAACCTCCTGCTGCTGCGGGCGGCCGACAGCAGCCTGGCCAAGACCGGTATCAGCGATGATCAGGGCCGGTATACGATAGACCCGGTAGCCGACGGCAGCTACCTGGTGAAGGCATCGCGGCTGGGCTACGAGCCGGCTTTCTCCGCTCCGGTCACGGTGGACGGCGGAATGGCGGCCGTTCCGGATATCCGGCTGCAGGAGCAACGGAAGGACATGAAGGAAGTGACGGTACGGGCCCAGAAGCCCCTGATCGAGGTCCATGCCGACAAGATCGTCATGAATGTCGAGAACAGCATCGTCAGCACCGGCTCCACAGCGCTGGAGGTATTGCAACGGGCGCCGGGCGTCAACGTGGACCAGAACGATAACATCAGCCTGAAGGGACGGCAGGGGGTCAATATCATGATCGACGGCAAGCTGATACCCATCCAGGGCGCCGACCTGGCCAACCTGCTGAAGGGGATGCCCTCCGGCTCGATCGAGAAGATCGAGATCATCTCCAACCCCGGCGCCCGGTACGATGCCGCCGGCACCGCGGGCATCATCAATATCCGCACGAAGCGCGACAAGCGAATGGGCACCAACGGCAGCGTGACGGCCGGTTACACCCAGGGGATCTATCCAAAGTATAACGGAGGCTTCAACTTGAATTACAGGGGCAAGAAGGTAACGGTATATGCCAACTACAACTACGGGCGCCGCATCGGCATCAACGAGCTGTTCCTCTACCGCCGCTTCCTCGAAAACGATGCGATCACCGGTATTTACGACCAGCACAACTTCGCGAAGATCCGGTTCGAGAACCATACGGCTTCGGCGGGGATGGACTACGTCCTTTCTTCCCGCACCACAGTAGGGGCCATTTTCACCGGCGGCGGGTTTAGCACCCGGCTGCACGGCGACAACCAATCCCGGGTGCTGGATGCCGCCGGGGAGCCTACGTACTTATTCAATACCCAGACCGACAACCACAACAACTGGCGGAACTACGGCCTGAACCTCAACCTCCGCCACCAGCTCGACACGGCCGGCCGGGAGCTGAGCGTGGATGCGGATTACGCCCGGTATACCGGCAATAATTACCAGGACATCTACACCACTTACTTCCATACCGACGGCTCGTTCATGAAGCCCGACTACCACCTGTACGGCGAGCTCAACGGCCATACCGATATCCGCTCGCTGAAGGCCGATTATACCCACCCGCTGAAGTCTGGCACCCGCCTGGAAGCGGGTTTCAAGACCTCCTTCGTGACGGCGGACAACGACCCGGCCTTCTACGACCGGAGCGGCGGCGGCAACAGGTACGATTCTTCCAGGAGCAATCACTTTATTTACCACGAGAACATCAACGCCGTCTATGTCAATGCCAACAAGGACTGGAAGCAGTGGAGCGTGCAGCTGGGCCTGCGGGGCGAGCAGACCATCGCCAACGGTCACCAGCTGGTGGACGATACCCGCTTCGACCGCAACTATTTCCAGCTTTTCCCCAGCCTGGCCCTTACCCGTCACCTGAACGCCGCCCACGACCTGGGCGTTACCCTCAGCCGCCGGATAGACCGTCCGAATTACCGGCAGCTCAATCCCTTCAAGGATTATCTGGACGTGAGCTCCATCCACCAGGGAAATCCTTACCTGAACCCGGCGCTCACCTATGCCGTGGAGCTGAGCCACACCTTCAAAAACCGGTTCATCACCCAGGTCTCCTGGAGCCGCACCACCGATGTGATCACCCAGGTGATCCAGCCGGAGGCTAACCAGATCACCATCGTCACCGATAAGAACCTGGCGACGAATTCGGTTTATTCGCTCAGCGGCACCTACCCTTTCCAGCCTTTCAAGTGGTGGAGCAGCACCAACAGCATCAACGCCTTCTACAGCCACTTTGAAGGCGACCTGGCCAATACCCCGCTGAGCGACGGGACGCCGGCGTTCTCCGTTTCCACCCAGAACACGCTGACCCTGCCGCGCAACTGGACCGCAGAAGCAAGCGGCTGGTACCAATCCGAGCAACGGTACGGTTATATGTTCCTGCATGATATGTGGGCCCTGAACTTCGGTTTCCAGAAAGCTTTCCTGGATAAAAAGGCGACGCTCCGCCTGAATGTGACTGACATCTTCTGGCGCCAGAACCCCGAGGGGGAAAGCAACTTCCGGGATTACCGGGAGGACTTTATCGTCCGGCGGGATTCCCGGACGGCGGGAGTGTCCTTTGCCTACCGCTTCGGCAACCGGAGCGTGGCGCCCGTGCGCCGGCGGATGCGCGGGGCCGAGGACGAGCTGCGCCGGGCCGGTGGGGGCAATGGAGGGGCCTGATAGCCAGCAGGATGGATACTCCAAGGGAAAGACGCGATCTGTCGCGTCTTTCCCTTTTTCAGGGGCCGGCCGGGCTGTTCCCTGTTTCAGTTATTATGTTTACCTTTCTGACAGGTAAGACCCTGCTCTTTCGGCCCCCTTTTCTACGCCTGGATTTGCTTTTTACCAACATCTGCCGCGATTTACAGGTCTTATCAGTTAACCGGCTTTCGCTGCTGCCACTCCTGAAATTGCATTTTATGAAAAGGATCCCCCACGCCCTTGCTTTGCTGTGCCTTTTAACCTCCGGCCTGCATGCCCAGACACTTCCTCCCTTCCAGCCGGAGCAGGATGCCTGTAATGCCCTTCCGCTCTGCGGCGGCGTATTCACCACTCCTTATTCGTACAGCGGCTACGGCTATAAGCTGGAACAGATCGTCAATTACGCCGGCGGCGACGCCTGCTTCAGCGAGTCCAACTCCGTATGGCTGAAGCTGCAGGTGGCCACGCCCGGCACTATCGCGTTTAGTATTACACCGGTAAACACCAGCAACGACTACGACTTCGCGGTGTACAACATCACCGGCAAGACCTGCGACAGCATCAAGCTGAGCACGCGCGTCCGCTGCAATGGCTGCGATATCTTCTCCAGCCCGGGCGGCCTGACGGGCCTGAGCAGCACGGCCACCGGCACCGTATCCGGCCCCGGCCCCGGCCCGGCCTTTATCTCGGCGATCAACGCTATTGCCGGGGAGACCTACCTGGTGATGGTGGACAACTTCTACCAGGGGCCATTGTCCGGCTTTACGATTGATTTCGGTGCCTCCACCGCCACCTTCCTCGGCGGTACGCCGCCGGCCTATGACACCATCAAAGAGGCCTGCGACTACAGCCAGGGGATGGATATCCACCTGACCAAGCAGGTCAAGTGCTCCTCCCTGCAGCCCAACGGATCGGACTTCCAGCTCTCGCCTGCGCTGGCTACCGTGGTATCGGCTGTCGGTCAAAACTGCTCGGGGCCCTCCGGCTATACCCAGAACGTCACCCTTACCTTCAGCAATCCCCTGCCGGCTGGCACCTATGCCCTAAAGGCCAAAAACGGTACCGACAACAATACCCTGCTCGACTTCTGTAATACGGCGCAGCTGCTGAGCGACAGCATCGTATTCGTCGTAGCTCCGCTGACCGTCGACCTCGGGCCCGATACCGCTACCTGCATCAACAACTCCATTCAGCTCAATGCCCAGATCGGCGGCGGACCTTTCACCACAACCTCCGTCCAATGGACGCCGGCCACCTATCTCAGCAATACCGGCATACTTAACCCGGTATCCACCCCGCGCAACGATATCACCTACATCGTCACCGTGGTGCCCGACGGCAAGACGGCATGCGCCAAAAAGGATACGCTGAAGGTATCGGTGCTGCAGGGCTTCTTCCTGGCCAACCATGATACCGTGATCTGCAAGGGCGACCCGGTGAACCTGTCGGCCATCGGTGACGTGCGGTACCAGTATTCCTGGACGCCGGTCAAATGGCTTACGAATGCCACCAGTCCGCTCACCACCAGCCAGCCGGACTCTACCCTCACGTATACCGTCACGGCCGCCCATGCCGGCTGCCGGGATAGCTCCCTGTCAGTGCGGATCGAGGTGCAGCCTTCACCGCAGGTGGCCATCGGCCCGGATATGATACTGTGCTACGGGGATACGCTGCACATGCACCCGGTGATCATCCCGGGCAACTATCCCAATTACCAGTACCTCTGGTCGCCGGGGCAGTTCTTCAACTTCCCCAATGCCCCGGATCCCGTTTATACCGCCACCGACAGCGCTTTGATCACCTTTACCGTGACGACCCCCGCGGGCTGCACCGGCAAGGCTGTCCGGTTCCTCGCGGTCATCCCGAATGATTTCGCCCGGGTGACGGCCGATACCGGCGTCTGTCCCGGCGAGGCCGCGCAGCTGCACGTCACCGGCGGTTTATCCTATATCTGGTCGCCCGATAAGGATATCAGCAGCCTTACCAGCGCCGATCCCGTCGTGCGGCCCAGGACGACTACGGTTTATTCCGTACAGGCCGAGAATGGCATTGGCTGCCGCGATACCCAGTATGTGGAGGTCAGCGTGTATCCCAATGCCGTGGTAAGCCTGCCGGATACGGTGCATCTCTTCCCCGGCGAGAGTTACCGGATGGATCCCGGCGGCAACGCGCACTACTTTACCTGGTTCCCGCCGCTGGGGCTGAGCAACCCGAATATTGCCAACCCGATGGCCGCCCCGGACGTGAACACCCGCTACATCGTCACTGCCCGGACCGAGACCGGCTGCGAGACGCAGGATTCGGTGGTGGTGATGGTGATGTATGAGTCGCTCATCGACGTGCCCAATGCCTTTGCGCCGGGCAGCGGTCCTAACGGCACCCTGAAGCCGGTGCACCGCGGCAGCGTGCGGATGGATTACTTCCGCGTCTTCAACCGCTGGGGCCAGTTGGTGTTCGAATCCACCAATGTGGATGAGGGATGGGATGGAAAGATCAACGGAGTGCCGCAGCCGATGGGCGTTTATGTGTATACGGTGCAGGCGACCTTACCCAGTGGCCGGGTATTTAAGAAGCAGGGAAATGTGATGCTGGTGCGGTAAATGAAGCGCAGATCTCACCTTTCTTAGCGTATCCGGGCGTTGATAATAGCCGCGAAAGCGTTGTCATCCTGAAAGGAACTACGCCCGCGTAACGAATAGACCCTTTCAGGGTGACAAATGTTGCGTGAAAGATGGTACGAAAATAAGTGCCCTTTTTGAACAGCCTTCCTCACCGGTCTGGAGCACTGTTCGGCCCCGTCCGCTAACGGCCCAGCCAGTCCATGGCATTGCTCCAGAGCAGCCGTTCCTTCAGGGAATCGGCGAAATCCATGCTTTCGATCAGCTTGCCCGGCACGTGTTCGCCTAAGGGGAAGGGGTAGTCACTGCCCATGCATACTTTATCCTGCCCCATTACCTCGACCACGTACTGCAGCGCCTTCGGGTCATGTACCAGGGCATCGATCCAGAATTTGCCGAGGTAGTCGCGTGGATTCACGGGGTTGTCGATGGCGCAGAGGTCGGGGCGGACGTGGAAGCCGTGCTCGATGCGGCCGATGGTGAAGGGGAAGGAGCCGCCGCCGTGGGCGAAGGCCACCCGCAGCTTCGGGAACTTTTCGAGCACCCCCCCGAAGATCATGGAGGCGATGGCCCGGGCCGTCTCCGCCGGCATGCCCACCAGCCAGGGCAGCCAGTACTTCGTCATGTCGTTTTCGCCCATCATTTCCCAGGGATGTACGAAGATCGCGCAGCCCAGCTCTTCGGCCGCCTGCCAGAACGGGTGAAAGGAAGGATCGCTCAGGTTCTTCCCGTTGATGTTGGAGCCGATCTCCAGCCCCGGCATCGTCAGCTCTTTCACGCAGCGCTCCATCTCGCGGATCGCCAGGTCGATATCCTGCAGGGGCACCGTTCCGATACCGATGAACCGCTCCGGCTCGTACACGACACACTGGGCGATGTGGTCGTTGAAGAAGCGGGCCGTCTCCAGCCCATGTTCCGGCTTTGCCCAGTAGTTGAAGAGGACCCTTTCCAGCACATTGGGATCCTAAGCTTAGAATTCCACGTGGACAAGTTGTCGCG
>JADMIO010842095.1_pt1 | contig 13212 bp, 13 predicted proteins | sample 8958161 | NCBI WGS metagenome assembly JADMIO01 (sample SAMN16585339, study PRJNA669376) | soil metagenome | isolation source: Crop rotation soil | place: USA: Cullars Rotation, Alabama | collected 2011 | reverse complement strand
CTTTCCCGCAGCCTTCTTCTTGGTCGCCTTGCGACGACGGCGCTTCTTGGCCGGAGCCTTGGTCGCCGCCTTCTTCGTCGCCTTGCGACGACGCTTCTTTGCGGGTGCAGCCTTCTTTTTCGCTGCCTTCTTGCGCTTGGCCGGTGCCTTGCGCTTCGCCGTCCGCTTCTTGGTCGCCTTCTTGGTTGTCTTCCGCTTGGCGGTTGACTTCCGCTTCGCAGTTGACTTCCGCTTTGCCGGCGCCTTCTTCGCGGCCTTGCGGCGCTTGGCGGGAGCCTTCTTCGCAGCCCGCTTCTTCGTTGCCTTCTTCGCCGGAGGCACGGTCACCACCTTTCTCGGAGAGCGCTCACTCGGGGAAGTTCGAACTTCGCTTCAATCACTCGGTACGCGGAGAGCGGCCGCGTCCTACGCCATCACGAACTTTGCACCTGGGCCTTGAATTTCGAGCCCACGGAAAACTTGGCGCTCTTGCGCTCCGGGATCTGCACGGGCTGACGAGTCCGTGGATCCATACCCGTGCGGGCCTTGCGCAGCGTCGGCGCGAACGTTCCGAACCCGGGCAGCGTCACCTTGTCTCCGGCGGTCACTGCGCCTTGCACGGAGTTGATGAATGCGTTCACGGCATTCTCGGCATCCGTCTTGCTCAAGTTTGCTTCGCTCGCGATTGCCTCAACGAGCTCGCCCTTGTTCACGACAACAACCTCCACGCGCAGAGTGCGTTCGTGCAATGAGAACGTATTCACGCGTGGACGTCAAGCATTTCCCACGCAATGCGCGTAGCATCCGCCACTTGCTGCGCGACTCATGCAATCATCTTTCGACTCGATTGCGTTTGTATCCGCGCGTCGTGCTATCGCGTGATCACCGCTGACGTGCGCGCATGAATCCGCTCGCCGATGGTTCGTACGACGCGTTCATTCTCGATGCCGAACAACGCGGCGACGGCGTTGCACTCGAGTTGACGATCACGAGCGGCGAGCACCGCGGCGGCGTCGTCAACATCGTGACCAGCACATTCGCGACGCGTGACGCGTTCGACCTCATCGGATTGCCGTGCACGCTCGTGGTGCACGGCGACGAGCTGCGCATCGAACAATGACTCACTGCGCGTCGGCCATGAGCGTGTCGCACAGCTGCAGAACTCAGTTGTGATGCGGACGCGGGTACACACGTCAACGCGCAAGACCATGTTTTCTTCGCGCACAGCGTGAGAAATGATGAACGCAAAGAAATTCACGCGGCGAGCGTTGTTCGCAGCTCCGCGATCAACGAATTCGGCGCCTGCAAGACCTTCGCCCACGTCGCAAACACGATTCGGTAGCCGAGCCGGCCGGGAACACTCCATTTCTCGTTGTCGCGCTCGTAGTCGAGCGGATCGTCGTGCCAACGCCGGCCGTTGGTCTCGAGAATGGTCCGCCCGCCGCGAAATCCGAAGTCGTACCGGTAGGTATGGCCCCGCCAGTCCAGCGGGAACTCACGAACGAAGTCGTGAAATCCGTTCGCGACGAGCAACCGACGCGTCTTCACCTCGAGCGTCGACCGTGACGGATACACGGGATCGAGGTCGTGCAGCAGCTCCCGCAACGGAACCGCACCGGGACGACCGGGCCACCGCGTCATGTATGCCCGAAGGGCCGCTACCGAGGTCAGCGCCCGTCGGCGCGCGTCCTCGCACGCGATCTCCAACGCTTCGTCATCCAGTACTGCCGCGAGCGCGATGAGGGTCGGCTCGACACCGGTGATCGGGATCCCTCGGAGGCGACGTACCCGTAGCGAGGCGACATCTTCGACGCGGTGCACTGCGACAAGCGCAGAGCGCGCCCGGCAGCTTCGACGGACGCAGATCTCCGGAATGTTCGCGGCAACGCCGGCGAGCCCGTAGACGACGCCGGCCGACCGGCACGCGCCGACAGCCGACGCCCCGGCCCACTGCAGCGCCGCCCGTAGCTCCTGCTCGTGAGAACACGGAACCGCAACGATGCGATAAGTGTCGGGTAATACACGCTCGATCACACCGTCGGCGCGGAGCATCGCGAGCTGCTTGCGCGTCACGCCCCGCTCGACCGCGTCGGTTCCTCTGAACACACCGAGCGACGCGGTCGTGAGCGCGGTCAACTCGGCGATCGCGGATCGAGATGCCATTGCATACCCCCACAGGACACTGACGGGCACATAGATGCAGCGCGAGGGAAGCGGCGAGGAAGTGGCACCCCGTACGGGATTCGAACCCGTGTTACCAGGATGAGAACCTGGCGTCCTAGGCCTCTAGACGAACGGGGCTGAGCTCGGGGGGGAGGACTCGAACCCCCAATAACAGGGCCAGAACCTGTCGTGTTGCCGATTACACCACCCCCGAATGGATGGCTCCGCCGCGCCGCCGAAGCGGGAGCGGAGGAACGCACAGTGTAGCGAGGCCGGGAACGAGCTTCTCCACGCCGTGATGCCGGTCGAGACGGCCGTAACCGAAGATGCGCCCGGCCGCGACGCGTATCGCTTCGGTGAACATGCGCCGCCACGCGCCGGCGCCTTCGATCGGGCTGGTGCGCGTCGGCGACGTGACCGCGTGCAAGCCGACCTCGTGCGCGATGTCGGCGATGCGTTCCGAGTGGTACGGGTCGGAGACGAGCACCACATGGGTCGAATGCCGGTCCTTCAAGAAGCGAGCCGCGGCCGCGAGCGACTGCCAGGAGCTGCGGCCCGTCGTCTCGCGCAAGATCGCCGACTCGGGCACGTGGTGATCGTGGAGATAGGTCGCGCTCGCGCCCGCCTCGGTGAAGCGGTCGCCGGGTTGCTTGCCGCCGGTGACGACGACGACGGGCGCGATGTGCTTGTCGTAGAGCGCGATCGCGTGGTCGAGGCGCGCCGCGAGGATTGCCGACGGCCGGCCGTCGAACTGCGCGGCGCCGAGCACGACGATCGCGTCCGACCGGCGGGCGTCGTCGCGCCGCGACGCGAGCCACACCTGCACGAAGACGACCGCGACGTACACGACCACGACCGCGAACAGCGCGAGCACGACACGCAGCGCGATCTTGACGACGAGCCTCACAGGCGCGCGCGTGCCGCCCGCAAGCGTCGCAGCGCCGATTCCCGGCCGAGCAGCACGATCGCGTCGTAGACCGGCAGGCCCTGCGACCGCCCTTCGATCGCGGTGTACACGACGGGCATTGCTTTCCCCGCCTTCAACCCGAGCGCCTCGACGACCGGTTTGAGCTCGACACCCTCGGCACTCCACTCACACGCTTCGACGTGCTCGATCACCGCGTCGAGCACGTCGGCGGCCCGATCGAACTTCGTGACCTTCTCCCACGACGCGGCGTCGATCTCGAGCGCGTCGTCGGCAGTGAACAGGAAGGCCATCTGGTCGGCGATCTGCACGAGCGTCGTCGCGCGTTCCTGGGCCAGTGCAACCGCGGCCTCGAAACGGGGCACGTCGAGGCGCTCGCCGTACCGATCACGCGCGAAGGGCAGCACCGCCGACGCGAGGTCGGCAACCGGCAGCGTCCGGATGTGCAACCCGTTCATCCATTCGAGCTTCTTGGGGTCGAACATCGCGGCCGACGGGCTCACCCGTTCGAGTGTGAACTCCGCGACCAACTCGCGGCGCGTCAGCAGCTCGCGTTCGTCGTCGGGACCCCACCCGAGCAGCGCGAGATAGTTGATCAGTGCACTGGAGAGGTACCCGGCATCGCGATATTCCTCGATCGAGATCGCGCCGTGCCGCTTCGACAGCTTGCCGCCACCGGGCCCGAGAATGAGGGGCAGGTGCGCGTACAACGGCTCGTCGTCGTGGCCGAGCGCGCGCCGCAACGCGAGCACGCGGTGCGTCGAGTCGAGCAGGTCCTCGCCGCGCAACACGTGCGTGATCTGCATGTCGACGTCGTCGAGCGCGTTCGCGAGGAAGAACACCGGCGTGCCGTTCGAGCGCACGATGACGAAGTCGGAGATCGTCGACCACTCCACCGACACCTCGCCGCGTACGGCGTCGGTGAACGTGCTGCGGCCGTCGTCGGGCGTGCGGAAGCGGACCGAGACGGGCCGCCCTTCGGCTCGCCGTTGCTCGCGTTCGGCCGGGGTGAGGTCGCGGCAACGGCCGTCGTATCCCGGCGGGCGCCCGGCGCGCATCGCCTCGTCGTTGCGCGCCTTCACCTCGTCTTCGGTGCAGAAGCACTCGTAGGCCTTGCCCTCGTCGAGCAATCGCCGCGCCGCTGCGAGGTACGCGTCGAAGCGACGGCTCTGGAGGAACGGCCCTTCGTCCCAGTCGAGGCCGACCCAACGCAGCACCCCTTGGATCTGGTCGACCGATTGCTGCGTGGAACGGGCGACGTCGGTGTCCTCGATGCGAAGGATGAACGTGCCGCCGAGATGCCGCGCGTACAGCCAGTTGAAGAGCGCGGTCCGCACGCTTCCGATGTGCAGGAAGCCGGTGGGCGCGGGTGAGAATCGCAGCCGGATCTCGGGCATGCGATGTCAGTCTGCCAGGAGCCGGCGGGCGATCACGATGCGCTGGATCTGGTTCGTGCCCTCGTAGATCTGGGTGATCTTCGCGTCGCGCATGAATCGCTCGGCCGGCATGTCCTTCGTGTAGCCGATGCCCCCGAGCAGTTGCACGCAGTCGGTCGTCACGCGCATCGCGGTGTCGGAAGCGAAGAGCTTCGCCATCGACGACGCGCTCGCGGTCTGCGGTGTACCACCCAGCCCGTCGTCGAGCAGCGCGCACGCGCGGTAGACGAGCAGGCGCGCCGCGTCGACTGCAGTCGCGAGGTCGGCGAGCATGAACTGCACGCCCTGGAAGTCGGCGAGCGCGTGGCCGAATTGCTTGCGGTCGCGCACGTACGACGTTGCGAGGTCGAGCGCGCCTTGCGCGATGCCGAGCGCCTGCGCGCCGACGAGCGGACGCGATCGGTCGAGCGCACCCATCGCGTACTCGAAGCCGCGGCCCTCCTCACCGATGAGGTTGGCGGCGGGCACGGCACAATCGTCGAGCACGATCTCGCCGGTGGGCGAGCCGCGCACGCCCATCTTGTGCTCGAGCTTGGCGATCGAGAACCCGGGGAATGCCTTTTCGACGACGAAGCAGCTGATGCCGCGGTGCCCCGCGTCGGGATCGGTCTTCGCGAACACCGTGTAGAAGTCGCTCGCGCCCGCGTTGGTGACCCACATCTTGCGGCCCGAGAGCACGTAGTTGTCGCCGTCGCGGGTTGCACGCGTGCGCATCGACGCAACGTCGCTCCCCGCGTCCGACTCGGACAGGCAATAGGACGCCTGGCACTCCCCCGACGCGACACGCGTCGCGTACTTCTGTTTCAGCTCCTCCGTCGCGTGGTCGAGCACCGGCGTCATCGCGAGCTTGGAGATGAACGTGAACAGCGACGACGACGCGCAGACGCGCGCCACTTCTTCGACGGCCAGCGCGTGCGCGAGGAAACCGCCGTCCTGGCCGCCGTACGCAGCCGGGAACGCGAGCCCCGCGAAGCCGGCGGCGCGCCACGCTTCCCAGCTCTCCCACGGATACTCCGACGCCTCGTCGACGGCGGCGGCGTGCGGTGCGATCCGCTGCTCGGCCAGCCGCCGCAGCGACGCGCGCAGCTCCTCGTAGTCGTTGCCGAGCGTGAACGCGCTCACATCAACGGTTGGTCGCGCATCTCCGGCACGAGCTTCGCCGCGGTGCTGGCCCGCCAGCCTTCGACCTTTCCCGCGTCTACGGACTGGCCACGCAGCAGGTCTTCTTTCACCGCGTCGACGAGCGTCCGGCGGCGCGGATAGTCGTGCCCGGCATCGTGCACGACGAACGAGCGCGCCTCGACGAAATCGGAATTCGCCGAGCCGTCGTAGCCGAGCAACGAGATCGCGTGCTCGACGTCGCCGATCACCGGCGCGCGGCCGAACAGCGCGGCCCGCTTCGCGGCGATCTCCGCGACGACCGCGATCACGTCGGGCAGGTGCTCGTGGGGCCCGAGACGCAACCGGTCCTTGACGCGTTCGGTGATCGTGTACGCGTAGCCAACATTGGGGCCGGGACTCCCGAACAGCTCGCCGCGCACCTCGCCCGGCTGCGCGGAGTCGCCGGAGCGATCGGCCCGCCACCCCGCCGCCGGCGGCAACGCCACGCCCGGCGGGAGGTTCTGCTGTTGGCGCGGCCGCGCGTCGGGATCAGGCGGAACGAACGGGTCCGTGGGCATAATTCTTTGTCGCCCTCGCTACGGCTCGGGATACCCGAGCCGCTTGACGCTCGGGACTCCGGCGAGCGAGTTTCGGCTTCGCCTCCACTCGCCGCGTCTTGCATGGCTCACTGTTCGCGTCACGCGTCACTCCTCAGCAGGCCGAAGTGTATTGAGTCGAGGAGCGCCTGCCAGGACGCCTCGATGATGTTCTCGTTGACGCCGATCGTCGTCCACGTGCCGTTGCCGTCGGTCGAGTCGATCAACACGCGCGTGACCGCGCCGGTGCCCTTGTTGGTGTCGAGGACGCGCACCTTGTAGTCGGTCAGGTGCACGCGTTCGAGCGCGGGAAACGTGCCGTTGAGCGCCTTGCGCAACGCGTTGTCGAGCGCGTTGACCGGGCCGTTGCCTTCGGCGGTCGCGATCACGCGCTCGCCGGCGCGCAGCACCTTCACCGTCGCCTCCGTCATCACGGTCGCACCGGTCTTGTCGGTCAGCGTGTCGACGCCGGTCGTGTCGTCGGTGATCACGCGGAACGACTCGACCGTGAACCAGCTCGGTTCCCAGCCGGTCGCGCGCCGCATCAACAGCTCGAGCGACCCGTCGGCAACCTCGAAGTGGTAGCCCTCGTGCTCGAGCCGCTTCAGCGTTTCGACCACTTCCGCGAGCTGCGGACCGTCGAGATCGAGCTTCAGCTCCTTCGCCTTCAACCCGAGCGTCGACTTGCCCGCGAGCTCCGACACCACGAACCGCGTGCCGTTCCCGACAACCTCCGGGTCGACGTGCTCGTACGCGTCGGGCCGCTTCGCGATCGCGCTCGTGTGCAGCCCCGCCTTGTGCGCGAACGCCGAATGCCCGACGTACGCGGCTTGCGGATTGAGCGGCATGTTGACGAGCTCGGCGATGTGGTGCGCGACCGGCGTCAACCGCTCCAGGCGATCGCTCGGGATCGTCTCGTAGCCCATCTTCAACGTGAGGTTCGGGATGATCGCCGTGAGGTTGCAGTTGCCCGTGCGTTCGCCGTAGCCGTTGATCGTGCCCTGTACCTGCGTCGCACCGCCCCGCACGCCGGCCAGCGCGTTCGCCACGCCCGTGCCTGCGTCGTCGTGCAAGTGCACCGCGACCACCACGTCGCCGCGGAAGTACTCGACGACCTCGCGCACGATCCGCTCGACGTCGTGCGGCAGCGTGCCGCCGTTCGTGTCGCAGAGCACGAGGTGCGACGCACCGTTCGTCGCGGCGGCTTCGAGCACGCGCAACGAGAACTCGGGGTTGCGGATGTAGCCGTCGAAGAAGTGCTCGGCGTCGAACAACACCTGCATGCCGGCGCCCCGCAAGAACTCCACCGAGTCGCCGACCATCGCGACGCCCTCGTCGAGCGTGGTGCCGAGCGTCTCGGTGACGTGGTAGTCCCAGCACTTGCCGACGATGCACGCCGCGCCGACGTTGGCCTCGACGAGATGCCGCAACGTGTCGTCGCTGTCGACCTTGCCCTTCACGCGTCGCGTGGAGCCGAACGCCACCAACGTGCTCGTCGACAGCTTCAACTCGTCGGGAACGCGCCGGAACAGCTCGTCGTCCTTCGGGTTCGCGCCCGGCCACCCGGCTTCGACGTAGTGCACGCCGAGCCAGTCGAGCTGCTCCGCGATCCGCAGCTTGTCCTCGACGGTCAGCGAGATGCCTTCGAGCTGCGACCCGTCGCGCAGCGTCGTGTCGTAGATCTCGATGTTTCCGGGTCGCACACGCTGCTCGGCGGGATACCCGCCTCGCGGGCGCTCGTCATCCGACATGTTCACACCAGTCTTTGTACTTGTCGATCTCGCCACGCACTGCTTTCCCGTACTCGGCGGCGATGGCTTGGGTCATCGGGCCGGGGCACGGGATCGAACGGTCGTCGACCGAGTTCACCGCGCTCACTTCGGCCGCGGTGCCGCACACGAACATCTCCTCGGCGATGTACAAGTCGCTGCGCGAGATGTCGTCGACCTGAACCTCGAAGCCGTGGTCACGCGCGATCGTCATCACCGAGTCCTGCGTGATACCGGGCAACGCACCCGCCGCGATCGGCGGCGTGATGAGCACGCCGCGGCGCGCCGCGAAGATGTTCTCGCCGGTGCACTCGGAGACGAGCCCTTCCGGGTTCAGCATGATCGCTTCGTCGTAGCCTGCTTTCAACGCCTCGACCTTGGCGAGTGACGAGTTCACGTAGTTGCCGGTGGTCTTGGCGAGCGGCGGCATCGTGTTGTGGTCGTGGCGCGTCCACGACGAGATCTTCATGCGCACGCCCTTCGTCACCGCGTCGTCGCCGAGGTACGCCCCCCACGGCCAGCACGCGATCGCGACGTCGACGTTGCACGGCAAGGTGTTCAGACCCATCTCGCCGTAGCCGTAGTACGCGATCGGCCGCACGTAGCACGACGGCAATCCGGTCGCGCGCACAGTGTCCTTCGTCGCCTGCACGAGCTCGTCGACCGTGTAGGGAATGTCGAGCATCATGATCTTCGCCGAGTTGAACAAGCGCTCGATGTGCTCGGTCAACCGGAAGACCGCGGCGCCCCGCTGCGTCTCGTACGCGCGAATGCCTTCGAAGACACCGGTGCCGTAGTGCAGCGAGTGCGTGAGGACGTGGATCTTCGCGTCGGCCCACGGAATGAGCTCGCCGTTGAACCAGATCTTCTCGGTCGGCGTGATCGGCATCGCTGGCTCCTTGTTTGTCCGCTCCGATGCCGCTCGGGCACCGGCTCGGGCGGCGCACGGTTCGTGCGCCGCTCCTCCTCGCCTTTGTCGCTAGAGCGCCCCGCAGATGGCGTCGCCGATCTGCGTGGTCGTCCCTTCTTTATCGTCGGTTCGTTCCACTGCTTTGCGGATTCGGTCGGCCGCGTCCGTCTCGCCGAGGAAGTCGCACATCATGGCGGCCGAGATCACAGCCGCCCGGGGGTCGGCCTTGCCCTGGCCGGCGATGTCGGGGGCCGAGCCGTGGACGGGCTCGAACAACGACGGGCCGGTGCGGGCGGGATTGAGATTGGCCGACGCGGCCCGGCCGATACCGCCGGCGACCGCGCCGCCGAGATCGGTGAGGATGTCACCGAACAGGTTGTCGGTGACGATCACGTCGTAACGGCCGGGATCCTGCACGAAGTAGATGCATGCCGCGTCGACGTGGTTGTAAGCGGTCTGCACGCCCGTGAACTCGCGCGCAACCTCGTCGAACGTGCGTTGCCACAAGTCGCCCGCGAACGTCAGCACGTTCGTCTTGTGCACGAGTGTGCAGTGCCGGCGCGGCCGGGCGCTCGCGAGCTCGAACGCGAAGCGTACGCAGCGCTCCACTCCCATGCGCGTGTTCACCGAGCCCTGGGTCGCGATCTCGTGCGGTGTGCCGTGCCGGAGGAAACCGCCTTCGCCTGCATACGCTCCTTCGGTGTTCTCGCGCACGACGAGGAAGTCGACGCCGTCGTTGTGACGGCCCGCCGCCGACTTGAACGGGCGGAGGTTCACGTAGAGGTCGAGCGCGAAGCGCATCTTCAACAACAGCCCGCGCTCCAACACGCCCGGCGGCACGTCGGGCGTACCGACCGCGCCGAGCAGGATCGCGTCGAAGCCGCGCAGCTCGTCGAGCACCGAATCGGGCAACACCTCACCCGTCGCCAGATAGCGGCGGCCGCCGAGGTCGTAGTCGACCGTGTCGAGCGCGACGCCCGCGGCGCGCACGACGTCGAGCGCGACCGTGACGACCTCGGGTCCGATGCCGTCGCCGCCGATGATCCCGACCCGATGGGCCACGTGAGTTGTCCCTTCACGAAAAAACCGCCCACGCGGGCGTGGACGGTTGAAGCGAACGCCGCGGCGGCGTCCGCTTACGAAATAACGATGACCGAGAACTGCAATGACATGAACGCCCAGAATGTCACGCAAATGACACCGTTGTCAAACGAGAAACGGCGGGCCCCGACGCCCGCCGTTTCCCTCGGATGCGAGGTGCTCAGCCCCCGATGAAGCTCTTCACTTGGCCGAACAGGCGCGCCAGGTGCATGTCGCGGTTGCAGCCGAGGTCGACACCGAGCAGGTTCGCGATGCCGTCCGTCGGCCGGTTCATGCAGGTGTTGTTGTCGACGACGTCGAAGAAGGCGCCGACGAACTCGGGACGGCACACGACGCCGACGATGCTCGCGTACTTCGGGATCGCGTGGATCTGCTGGCACAGCGTCTTCCCGGTTTCCGCGTAGACCCAGCGGCTCAAGTCCTGGCCGATCGCCGCCAGGGTCGCGGAGTGGTTCGCGTCGAGCACGTCGCTGATCTTCGGCGCGTTCGGGCAGATCACCTGGGCATAGAACTGGGCTCGTGTCAGGCGGGACGCGCCGACGGGCGACTTGCCCTGCGCGATCGCGTTGTCGACCGCGTCGTGCGCGCTCACCGGGTTCGCGTACGGGTTGAGACCCATGTTCTGCGCGGCGACGTCGTACCACATCGCCACCATCTCGGCGGTCGGCGGCGAGACCACCCGGCCGTAGCCGTACCACTGGTTGCCGTACGTCGGCGTGGCGCTCGCCTGATCGAAGTTCTGCACACCGCCGACGATCGTCACGTCGTCGAGGTACACCGGCACGTTCAGGCTCAGGCCGATGCTCTTCAACCAGCTCGCGAACTGCGCAATGACGTCGACGTTGTAGAGGCGCGCCGCCGCGCCGATGCGGTCGGGGAGGTTGTGCCACTCGTGCCACATCGAGACCGGCGCGGTGCTGTTGTCGCAGCGCTCGGGGATGTGCGGATGCACGGCCGGGTCATTCTGGTTGGCGACGAGCTGGCAGTAACGATTTGGGCGGTTGACGCTCGCGCCGCACGCGACCCACGTCATCGCGGTGATCGGGTCGACGTTGCGGAACGCGTACAACCCGAGTCCGGTGCACGCCGTCGACAAGCCTGCGTTCTGCGCGGCGACCTTCGCCGCCGCGACGCCCGCGTCGTACTGCGTGTGGAACTGCATACGAAGGTTCGTGTGCAACGTCTCGTCGAGGCCGTACGTGTCGGCCCACACTTTCGAGAACGCGTGCACACCCGGGTATTGCGGACACGACGCGTCTTTCCCGATCGGATAGCCGTTCGGTCCGTACGTGACCCAGTGATCGATCGGCTCGTCCTGCGACGCGAACCGTTCGGTGTGTTGCAACTTCTGCGCGTGCGCCGGCGACCCGCCGGCCAGGCTCAGCATCGCCGTTGCGGTGAGGCCGGCCGCGAGCATCGCGGTGCGCACTCGCCAACCCGGCTGAAACAAACGGAAGCGCATCCTGCACCGTCCTGGTTCCGTGGCGAGCCGCCCCACGCGTCGCCTCGCGCTCAGTCAACCAAGTTGGCATTTGGTCCGGCCTCGGTCGCACGGCCAAATTTGGGGGGCGCAGCGGTTGCTCGCGTCTCCACCGCGCGGAGGATGTGCGCACCGCCGGCGCGCCCGTGCTCCCCGGGCCGGCGCCCGCGGGCGGGGCATTGCACCCCGGCTCGGCACGGCTACCCTGCCGGACCGGTATGACCGAGCCCCACCTCTCTCCGCAGGCCTACGACCGGCTCCGCCAAGAGCTGGAGGAGCGCTCCACGACGCGCCGGCGCGAGATCTCGCTGTGGATCGAACGGGCGCGCGAGCACGGCGACATCAGCGAGAACGCCGACTACGACGCGGCCAAGAACGAGCAGGGACACAACGAGGCGCGCGTGCGCCAGCTCGAGGCCATGCTCAAGGACGCGGTCGTGCTCGAAGGCGGCCCCGCGGGCGACGTGGTGGAGGCGGGCGTGCTCGTCGACCTGCGCTACGAAGGCGACGACGACGTGATGACGTACCTCGTCGGCTCGATCGAGGAACGCCACGAGACGTACGACGTGCTGTCGACGAATTCGCCGCTCGGGCAAGCCATCCTCGGCAAAGAGCCCGGTGACACCGTCACCTACCAGGGACCCAAGCGCGAGCTGCGCGTCACCGTGGTCTCCCTCCGCCCGATGGCATAGCTCCTCACTCGAGGAGATATCCGCGTGAGCGGACGGTACGGATCTCGAGGCCGAGCGGCGCGATCCGGCGGCGCAGGCGCAACACGTGGACGTCGAGCGCATTGCGTGTCGGCACGCCCTTGGGCCACGCGCGGTCGGCGAGCATGTCGCGCGTGACCACCGCGCCGAAGCGGTCGAGCAGCGCCGACGCAAGCGACTGCTCGACCGGGGAGAGCGACACCCACGCGTCACGATGATGGAGCAAGCCGTCGCCGTCGAGCAGCGGACGGGTCGCGTGTTGAAGGGCACGCGTCTCGAGCGCGGCGCGCCGGACGCCGATCTCGCGTTCGGTCGCGGCGGGCGTCACCCAGTCCTCGAGGCAGTCGGGCGCAACCGGAACGTCGGCGTCGTCGGCGACCACCAGCAAGCGGGGCACGAACGCTTCCCGCAGCTCCGCCAGGCGGGACGCGTCGTCCGGCCATTTCAAGATCTCGACGACCATGACGGCGACGGTACGCCCGCTTTGTTACGCGACTGTTACTCCGCGATGACGGCCCCGAGCGTTTCCGCGGCGCGCCGCACCGCCCCGGCCAGCCGGCGACCCGGGTGCGTTCCGAGGCGGTCGATCGGGCCGCTGACGCTGATCGCGCCCACGACTGCGCCGTTCGCGTCGCGCACCGGCGCGCTCACGCTTGCGACGCCCGGCTCGCGGTCGCCTGCCGTCTCGGCCCAGCCGCGCCGGCGCACCGCGGCCAGATCCTTGGCGTCGACGTCGAATTGGCCGGCGTCGCTCGCCCACGCGAGCAGCACCTTGCCGCCCGATCCTCTCCTCAGCGGCATCACTGCGCCCAACGGCACCGTGTCGCGCAACCCGCTCGGGCGTTCGTGCACTGCGATGCACACCCGTTTGTCGCCTTCGCGGACGTACAACTGCGCACTCTCGCCGGTCTGCTCGGCAAGACGTGCGAGCACCGCGGGCGCGGCGTCGGCGAAGCGGCGGCTCGACGCCGCGCCCCATCCGGTGAGGCGGGCGCCGAGAACGAAGCGGCCGTCGCCGGCGCGTGCGAGCACGCCGGGAAAG
>JADMIO010828353.1_pt1 | contig 13212 bp, 9 predicted proteins | sample 8958161 | NCBI WGS metagenome assembly JADMIO01 (sample SAMN16585339, study PRJNA669376) | soil metagenome | isolation source: Crop rotation soil | place: USA: Cullars Rotation, Alabama | collected 2011 | reverse complement strand
CTTTCCCGCCCCAGGTGGTCTGCCAGCGGCGCGGCGCCGGTCCGTGCTCGCCGTACGCCAGCGCCCAGCTCCCGGCCCGCAGCGGTGTCAGCGGCGAGGCCATGAGCTTGCGCGTGAACCAGCGCGCCCAGGTCGCCCAGTACTCACGCGAGGGCGGCGTCTCGGGCACGGCGCGCAGCTCGGCCGCGGTGATGGGCGGCACCACCGGCTTGTGCTCGCGGTCGGCGGCCAGCCACCACACGCCTTCACGGCCCTGGTGCTGGCTGGTCCAGAGCAGCGGGCCGTCGGGCGACATGACGCGCAGGTGATTCCACAGCGCGGCCTCGACCCGGAGCGGCGGCCGCGGTGCCAGCTCCCCCGGTCCGATCGTGATCTCGAGGCCCTGCCACTCGCCCCCGATGAGGAGGTCCTTCCAGTGCATCAGGCCTCGTCGGCTTCGTCGTCGGCCCCCGACTCGATCCCGTACTTGCGCATGAGCTTGCGGAAATACTTGCGATCGATGTCGGCCTCGCGCGCCGCGTGCGAGATGTTGCCGCCGTTCTTCTTGAGCAGCTGCACCAGGTAGTCGCGCTCGAACGACGACACCCAGCGCTCCTTGGCCTCCTTGAAGGTCGAGTCGGAGCCCGTCATGCCGGCGTCGTTCTGCTGCTGCCAGCCGCCCGTCTGCGCGCGCGGGTTGGTGACGTCGGAGCGCACCGTCTCGGGCAGATCGGCGACCTGGACGATGTCGCCCTCGGCGAACGAGCAGGCGCGCTCGACGCAGTTGACGAGCTCGCGCACGTTGCCCGGCCACCGGTAGGCGCACAGGAGATCGAGCGCGTCGCGGGAGAAGCCCTTGATCTTGAGCTCGCCGTCGGGCATCCGGTTGTGCGCCTGGTTCTTGAGGAAGTGCTTCACCAGGAGCGGGATGTCGTCGGCGCGGTCGCGCAGCGGCGGCAGGAACAGGCGCACCACCGAGAGCCGGTAGAACAGGTCCTGGCGGAAGCGGCCGGCGGCCACCTCGCTCTCGAGGTTGCGGTTGGTCGCGGCGATGACGCGCACGTCGACCTTGATGGACTTGGACGAGCCGACGCGGCGGATCTCGCGCTGCTCGAGCGCGCGCAGGAGCTTGGGCTGGAGATCGATCGACAGCTCGCCCAGCTCGTCGAGGAACAGGGTGCCGCCGTTGGCCATCTCGAACAGGCCCTGGCGCATCATGATGGCGCCGGTGAACGAGCCCTTCTCGTGGCCGAACAGCTCGCTCTCGATGAGGTTCGGCGGCACCGCGCCGCAGTCGAAGACCATGAGCGGGCCGGACGCGCGCGGCGACAGCTTGTGGATGGTCGCGGCGACGATCTCCTTGCCGGTGCCGGTCTCGCCCTCGATCACGACGGTCGTGGCGGTGGGCGAGATCTTCTCGACGATGGCGTAGATCTCACGCAGCTTGGCGTGCTTGCCGATCATGTCGCCGAGGTGGTCCTTCTTGGAGGGGACGATCTCGACCTTCTCGTCGGCGGCGTAGAACTTGATCTCGGCCTGGCCGAGGTGGACGGTGCACCCGGGCTTGAGGTAGGCCTCGCGCACGCGCACGCGGTTGACGAACGTCCCGTTGGTCGAGCCGAGGTCGACCAGCACGTAGCTCGACTCCTCCTGCACGATCTTGCAGTGGTAGCGCGACACCGTCGCCTCGTGCATGACGAGGTCGTTGTCCTCCATGGCGCCGATGGTGACGACGGCCTGCTCGAAGACGTGCTCGCGCGTGCGCCCGTGATCCTCGACCACCAGCTTGCAGCGCTGGAGGTGCAGCATCGGCGCGCGACCGCCGTCGTCGTAGTGGATCTTCGTCGGTGGGACGAAGTCGGGGAACTTCTTGCGCGCTGCCGGGTGTTCGCCCGAGGGAGGGTCCGCCGCCGGTGGGGACATCTGTCGCCAGCATGACGCCGCTTCACGGGGGTGTCAAGCCTGGCTGGGGACTCCCGTTCCTGGCCGCAGCCGGCGCGCGGGCGACGCGGTTGATGGCCGCCACGCGATGCGGCGCCGCGGATCTGTTACTCTGATCACATCCGTGTCTGAAGGCCGTCCGCCCGCCCCGAGCTCCGTGCCGGATGTCCAGGATCTGCCGGAGCTGGTCCGGCAGCTGTCCGGGACCTCGGACGCTGCCGCGCACGCCGAGCTCGAGTATCGCATCGGCGAGATCCGTGTGCGCTGCGGCGAGTTCGATCAGGCGCTGGTCTACCTGTCGGCGGCGCGCCGCCAGGCCGAGGACGCGGCGGACGCGCGGCGGCTGGCGCAGCTCGACGTGCTCATGGGCGCGGCCTGCAACGGCAAGGCGGAGCACGAGCGCGCGCGCGCCCACCTCGAGCGGGCCATGCGCGAGGCCGATCAGGTGGGCGACGGCGATCTGCTGGCGCGCTCGCTGTGCATCCTCGGCGAGACCGCGCTGGCGACCGGCAAGCTGGAAGAGGCCAAGCATCGCTTCCAGACCGCCCTCGGGCACTACGAGAAGTACTGGAACGGCGCCGAGCTGGCGCGCACGCTGCTCGGCCTCGCGAAGGTCGCGACCACCGAGCAGGACCTGGCGGGCGCCGACGCCCTGACCGCGCGCGCGCTCGACGAGGCCAAGTCGGCGTCGGATCCGCTCATGCTCGGCCGCGGCCTCCTGGCCAGGGCCGAGGTCGACTGGCACAAGCGCGACCCGCGCGCGGCCAAGCGCGGCTACCGGCGCGCGCTCTCGGTGCTGCAGGAGAGCGGCCTCCGCCGCGACCTGGCCGAGGCCTTCTTCCGCTACGGCATCTTCACCGCGGAGGCGATGGGCGAGGTGCCCGACGCCTTCACGGATCCGCCGGCGTTCTGGCTGGCCAAGGCGCAGGCGCTGTTCCAGGAGCTGGGCGGCCTCGGCGATCTCGAGCGCGTGCGCGAGGCCTTCCGGCGCCACGGCCGGCGCGCCACCGACCGCGTGAGCGAGGTCGAGGTCCGCAAGCTCATGCAGGTCATGAAGGGCCAGCGCCTCGAGCTGGCCCGCTCGGTCGCGAAGGTCGTCGACGAGTCGGCCGACTGGCTGGAGAAGCGGCGTTCGCGCGCCTCCGAGCAGGGCGAGCGCGCCGCGGTCGACGAGGCCATCCAGGGGTTGGCGGCGACCGAGCAGACCTTCGGCCGCCAGCTCGCCGACATGGCGGGCGCGGAAGAGAACTTCCTGGCCGCCCTCAACACGCTGATCCTCGAGCGCGAGAACATCCGGCTGCTGCTGGATCTGACGCGCCAGCTGTCGTCCCTGGGTGACTACCGGCAGCTCATGGCCGAGATCGCCAAGATGGCCGCGCAGCTGGTGGGCGCGGATCGCGCGCTGGTCATCCTGACCGCGGACGCGGCCGGGCACGAGGCCCACGGCGCGGCGCCGGCGGTCCCGGATCCGCCGAGCTACGTGCTGGCGTCGCTGCGCTTCGGCGAGTCGGGCGATCAGGTCGAGGCGGCAGCCGCCAGCTGGCGCGGCGTGGTCGAGCAGGTCCTGCACCGCGGGGCGCCGGTCCTGGTCACGCGCGAGCAGGCCGAGGGCGGGCCGGGCAGCCGCAGCCTGAACGCGACCGAGGCCAAGGGGCTGCAGCTCGGCGTCTCGCTGGGCACGCCGCTCCGCAAGGCGCAGTCGATCTTCGGGGCGATCTACGTCGACAAGGACCTGTGCGGCGGCGTCTTCACCGAGCGCGATCTCGACCTGCTCACGATCTTCAGCGTGCAGGTCGCGACCATCCTCGAGAACACGCGCATCGCCGAGGAGCTGCGGCTGGCGGCGCGGTCGCGCGCGGCCACCATCGAGGCCATCCAGGACGGCGTCATGTCGATCGACGAGGGCGAGGTCATCACCTCGCTCAACGCGGCGGCCGCGCGGGCGCTGGGCGCGCAGGTGGGCGACGCCGGACGGCTGCGCCTGTCGTCGTTCCCTGACCTCGGGTTCCTGCGCACCTGCCTCGTGCGCGGCGAGGAGTTCGACGGCCGCGTGGCCAAGCTGACGTCGGGCGACTTCCTGGTCAATGCCCGCGTCGTGCGCGGCGACGACGGCGCGGTGGTGTCGTGCGTGGCGACCTTCACCGAGATGAAGCGGGCGCAGAGCCTGGCCCAGAAGATCGTCGGCTCGGGCGCGCGCTTCTCGCTGGGCGACATCGTGGGCGGGTCACCGCAGCTCCGGCGCCGCCTGCAGCTGGCCGAGGCGGCGGCGCGCTCCGACTCCAGCGTGCTGGTCACCGGCGAGAGCGGCACCGGCAAGGAGCTGTTCGCCCAGGCCATCCACAACGCCAGCCCGCGGGCGGCCGGGCCGTTCGTCGGCATCAACTGCTCCGCCATCCCGCGCGAGCTGCTCGAGAGCGAGCTGTTCGGCTACGAGGCCGGCGCCTTCACCGGCGCGAAGAAGGGCGGTCACCCCGGCAAGTTCGAGCTGGCCGAGGGCGGCACGATCCTGCTCGACGAGATCGGCGACATGCCGCTCGAAATGCAGGTCAAGCTCCTGCGCGTGCTGCAGGAGAAACGGCTGACCCGGGTCGGCGGCACGCGCGAGGTCAAGCTCGACGCGCGGCTGATCGCGACCACCAATCGCGACCTCGCCGACGACATCGACCGCGGCCGCTTCCGCCAGGATCTGTTCTACCGCCTGAAGGTCATCTCGATCGAGCTGCCGCCGCTGCGCGAGCGGGTCGGCGACATCCCGATGCTGGTCGAGCACTTCGTGTCGCTGTTCGCGGCCCGCCTCGGCAAGCGCCTGCGCGGCGTCACGCCCGAGGTCCAGCACGCGCTCGAGACCTATCCCTGGCCGGGCAACATCCGCGAGCTCGAGCACGTGCTCGAGGGCGAGGTCAACCTGGCGAGCGCCGAGCAGCTCTACCTCGACGAGCTGCCCGACGCGATCCGCCCGCGCCAGCGCCGCACCCCCACGCTGGTCATGCCGCCGCTGGGCGGCTCGCCGAGCGCGGCCGGGCGTGGCGTCGCCCCCCTGAACGACGATCCCCCCGAGGCCGGCGCGGCCGTGTCCGCGATGTCGTTCGAGGATGCCGAGCGGGAGCTCCTGCTGGCGGCGCTGACGACGCACCAGGGCCGCGTGCCCGAGGTCGCGCGCGCGCTCGGCGTCTCGCGCGGCACGGTCTACAACAAGCTGCGCAAGTTCCAGATCGATCCCACGAGCTATCGCGGGGCGGCGGGCGGCCAGCGGTGAGCCACGTCCACCCGGACGGTGAGCCGGGGATCATCGAGGTCCACTTCCGGGTCGAACCCGAGCTGCACGGCATGCGCGTCGATCTGTTCCTGAAGAAGAAGATCCCGCGGCTGTCGCGCACGCGCATCCAGCGCATCATCGCGACCCAGCTCGAGGGGCCGGGCGGCCGCCGCATGAAGCCGCACTCGCCGGTGGCCGAGGGCGACGAGCTCGTGATCCGGCGCCCCGCCAAGCCCGAGCCCGATGCGCCGCGCGAGTTCGGCGTGGTGCATCAGGACGACGCGCTGCTGGTGGTCGACAAGCCGGCGCTCCTGACCATGCACCCGTCGGCCAAGTACCACTTCAACACGCTGACGCAGCTCCTCGCCGAGCGCTATCCCGGTGAGTCGCTGTACACGACGCACCGCCTGGACCGCGAGACCAGCGGGCTGATCGTCGTCGCGCGCAGCCTGGAGGCCGCGGCGCGCATGAAGACGGCGTTCGAGCGGCGCAAGGTCAAGAAGCGCTACCTCGCGATCTGCATCGGGGCGCCGGCCAACGACGAGGGCGTGATCGATCTGCCGCTGGCGCTGGCGGCGGGCGAGCGCATCTCGATCCGGATGGTGCCCACGCCGGGCGGCCTGACCGCGCAGACGGCGTGGCGCGTGCTCGAGCGGCGGGGCGGGCATGTCCTGGTGGAGGCGCGGCCGCTGACCGGGCGGCAACATCAGATCCGCGCGCACCTGGCGGCCATCGGGCTGCCGCTGGTGGGCGACAAGCTGTACGGCGCCGGCGGCGACGCGGCCTTCATGCAGTTCTGGGAGTCGGGCTGGTCGGACGAGCTGCGCGCGCTGTTCGTGCTCGAGCGCCACGCCCTGCACGCGCACGGCATCGAGCTGCCGCACCCGACGACCGGCGCGCCGCTCGTGCTGGAGAGCCCGCTGCCCGCCGATCTGCGGGCGTTCTGGGACGGCCTTACGGCGTGACGGTGAAGCGCGCCCGGACCGGGTACTTGGCCTTGGCGTCGATGGCGATGAACGGACCGTTCCCGGTGGCCGGGATGGTGACGCTGGCGGCGTTGAAGAAGCCCGAGCCGTTGCTGGTCGCGGCGCCGACCTGGACGCCACCCGCGGCGGGCGGGCCCCAGAAGATCTTGACCGCGGCGTTGGAGGCGAAGTTCGAGCCCGCGATCGTGAGGGTGGTGCCGCGCGGGCCCGAGGTCACCGACGGCGCGATGTCCGGGCCGTAGATCTCGGTCTGATCGGTCTGGCCGGTGGCGGTCTCGCCGCCCGTGATGACGACCCGGCCGTCGGGCGCGATGCTGGCCGCGCAGCCCTTGCGGCCGATGGTCAGCGGGTGGACGGTGGTCCAGGTGTTGGTGCTGGGCGTGAACGCCTCGACCAGGGTGCCGTTCGGGCCGCCGGCGACATAGATCCGGCCGTCGGGCGCCGCCACCGCGCAGTGACGGTCGCGCGCCGAGGGCATCGGCCGGGCATCGGCCAGGAAGCTCTGGGTGTTGATGTCGAAGACCTGGTTGGTCGCGAGCGGCGTGAACAGCGCGCTGTCGTCGCCGCCCATGATGTAGATCTTGCCGTCGCTGCCGGTGACCGCGGTCGGGCTGTCGCGCAGCGGCGCCTTGAGCTGTCCCGCCTGCGTCCACGTCCCGATGGTCGCGCCGGGCGTGAACACATCGATCTGCGAGACCTCGCCGAACAGGTAGATCTTGCCGTCGGCGCCGTTGGCCACGGCGTAGCGCTGGCGCTGCACCGGCATGTCGGCGTCGGGCGTCCACACCGAGCCGAAGGTCGGCGTGGGCGAGTGCCGGAAGGTCTTCGGGGTCGGGTTCAGCGTCGCGAAGCCGCCGAACAGGTAGATGTTGCCGTCGGCGCCCAGCGCCGCGCGGGCCGGATCGCGCTGGCCCGAGTCGTCGGCGCGGGTGAACGCGGTCTGGGGCGGCATCGGGGTCGAGAAGTCGAGCGTCCACGCGACCCCGGTCGGGCCGGCCTGACCGTTGCCGCTCTTGAAGGCCCAGCCGCCGAGGATCCAGAGGGTGTCGCCCGCCTGCACCGCCGCGTGATCGTAGCGGCCGACGTAGCTCGGATCCTGGATGGTCGTGAGGTGCTGGGGGATGAACGGGCCCGTGGTCCACAGCGGGCGGCCGTTCATGGCGTCGCCGCCGCTGGCCAGCTGGCAGAACGTGTCGGAGCAGATGTTGCTCACGCAGTCGGTGGTCGCGCTGCAGTGCAGGTTGCCGTCGCAGCGGTTGCACATGGTGCCGCCGCAATCGATGTCGGTCTCGCCGGTGTCCTTGACGCCGTTGTCGCAGGCATTGGCGCCGCACAGGTGCGTGCGCACGTTGCAGATCGAGCTCGCGCAGTCACCGTTGACGTTGCACATCTTGCCGAGCGCGCAGCGCGCCGCGCAGGTGCCGCCGCAGCCGACGTCGGAGCAGCCGCCGAGGTTGGCGTCGGGCGCCGCGTCCACGCTCATCATCGAGCCGTCACCGACCGAGGCGTCGGGCATGCCGGCGTCGTCGCTGCCATTGTTCAGGGTGACCTCCGCCGCCACGTGCTCGGCGGCCGCGCCGGTCAGCGTCACGTCGACGTCGCCGCTGCCCAGGGTCGTGCCGTTGACGGTGCCATCGACGTGCAGGTGCACGATCCCGGTGACCGGGGCGCCCAGGGTGATCGGCAGCTTGATGGGCAGCGGGGACAGCGCCCCCTTTGCGGAATCGTGGCTGCCGGTCACTGCACCCGAGGCGGCGATGCGCAGGGTATCGACCCGGCTGATGCTCGTGGACTTGACGGTCAGCGAGATGCACACGCCGGCGTTGCCCTTGCACGGATCGGGCAGGTCCGACGACCCCCCGCACGCGCCCAGGGCGAGGCACAGGAGCGCGGGCGCGAATGCTCGGCGCCGCATCAGAACGTGACTCCGGGGAAGGTCGTCCCGCTGGGCGAGCTCGACCCGGACGCCGCGACCCCGATCACCACACCGGCCACGACCACCGCGCCGACCGCGGTCCACAGCCACCACTTCTTGTAGATCGGCGTGTGGTGCTCGGACGGGGCGACCGGGGGCGGTTCGGGCACCTGCAGGTCGACGTGCTTGTCGGGCGGCGGCGTGGTGTCGCCCCCGGTGCCGGGCTCGAGCGGCCCGGTCGGATTCTGCGAGTTGGCCTTCTCCTGGGTGGCGATGGCCTCCTCGAGCGTCTTGATCTTGCCCTGCACCTCGTCGGCGTTGGCGGCGTCCGGCTTGCGGCGCAGGTAGTTCTTGTAGAAGGTGACCGCCTCCGGGTACTGGTTCAGCTTCCGGTAGCACTGCGCGATGTTGTAGAGGAAGACCGGGTCGTCCTTCAGCCGGTAGGCTTCCTTGTAGTCGGCCAGCGCCTCGCTGTACTCGGCGAGGTCGAAGTGCTTGGTCGCCGAGAGGTAGAGCTGCTTGGCCTTCTCGACGTCGGCCGGGCTGGCCTTCTGGGCGCTGGCCGCGCCGCCCAGGGCGGAGGCGAGCAGCAAAACGGTGATGAACAGGCGAATCCCACGCATTCGGGCAGTCTAGCGCAGCTGGAGGTGGAACGGCAGCCGGGCTTGCGGTGAGTCGGGCGCGTGCATGAGGGCGATGGGCGCGGCGCGCAGGAGCTCGACCGCCGAGGGCATGATCCGCAGCATCGCGTCGGCCCCCGCGTGCTCGTCGGCGCCCGTGAACAGCCCGATCAGCGTGGACAGGAAGTCCTTCTCGTCGGCCGGCAGCATGACGAGCTCTGTGGGCTCGGTCACACCCAGGCCCGCCTTCTGCTTGGCGTACACGATGGCGTCGGAGATCGACCCGTACTCGTCGATGAGGTGGATCGGCATCGCCTGCTCGCCGGTCCAGACATGGCCGCGGCCGATCTTGTCGACCTCGGCCATGGTCAGCTTGCGGCCGGCCGCCACCGTGCCGGTGAAGCGCTCGTAGTAGTAGCGCAGCTTGTGGAGCAGATCCTTGCGCTCCTCGTCGGTGTACATGCGGAAGATGTTCTCTTCGTCGGCGTGGGCGCCGCGCTTGGCGATCTCCCAGGTCAGCCCGATGAGCTGGGCCAGGCCGCTGACGTCGAACTTGCCCGTGAAGATGCCGATCGACCCGGTGACCGTGCCGGGCATCGCGAAGATGCGGTCGCACGGCGCCGACACGAAGTAGCCGCCCGAGGCCGCCACGTCGCCCATCGAGCAGATCACCGGCTTGACCCCGCGCGTGCGCGCGATCTCGCGCGCCATCAGCTCGGAGGCGAGCGCGCTGCCGCCCGGCGAATTGACCCGCAGCACGATGGCCTCGATGCGCGGGTTCTCGCGCGCCCAGGTGATGGCGGCCGACAGCGTGTCGCCGCCCACCAGCGTCTCGCCGAGCAGCGGGATGGTCTTGCTCTTGCCGTCGATGATGTCGCCATCGACGTAGATCACCGCGATCTGCGGCAGCTGCCAGGTCTTGCGCTTGATCGACGTGGGGTCGGCGTCCATCACCGGGTAGTACTGGCCGAGCTGCTTGGCCATCATGCGGTCGAGCTCGTCGCCGTTGGCCACCACATCGACCAGCTTCGCCTTGAGCGCCTCGGGCGGCGTGTAGGGCCCCTGGTCGAAGATCTGCTTCACCACGTCGGGCGTCAGGCCGCGGTCGTGCGCGATGTCGGTCACCAGCTGGCCGTAGATGCTGTCGAGGATGGCATTCTTCATCGCGGCCGCCTCGGTCGACGACGAGTCGCGCGTGAAGGCCTCGGGCGCGCTCTTGTACTCCGCGATCTTCACGAAGTCGGCCTTGACGCCGACCTTGTCGAACAACCCCTTGAAGAAGATCAGCGTCGAGCTGAGGCCGACCAGCCTGAGCCCGCCGCCGGCATCCAGCAGCACCCGGCTGGCCGCCGACGCCACGTAGTAGTCCCGCGTGGTCCCCGCGACGACGTAGGACAAAACCGGCTTGCCGGCCTGCTTCAGGCGCTCGATCCCGCGCCGCAGCTCCTGGAGCTTGGCCCACCCGGCCGACAGCTCGTCGATCCGGATCGCGATCGCGACCACCTTGTCGTCGCGCTCGAGGCGCCGCATGCGGGTCAGGATGCGCGTGAAGGCGCGCTCGCCGCCCATGTCGCCCTCGAGGTGGAAGCGCTCGATGTGACGCGGCTCGGCGAACAGCGCCGGATACTTCTCACCCGAGAAGCGCAGCCACAGGCCGGTGCCGTGATAGCCCCAGTCGCTGCCCGGCCCCTGTCCGAAGAACGAGGCCAGGCCCGCGGCCGCGCGACCCAGCGACAGCTCGAGCGCCGCCACCGCACGCACCTCGTGCCGCTCGTCGGTGCCGAGGGCCACCGGGGCGTTGTAGGCCGCCAGATCGACCTGCGCGCGCAGCGTCGCGCCCGGGACCGGCGACCAGTCGAGGCGCGCCCGCGGCGACACGTCGCCCCGCCGTTCACCCAGCCGCACCCCGCCCGCGATCTCGAGCGCTGCGGTGCCGAGGGGCCTGAGCAGCACCTCGCCGTCGTAGCGGCGCTGCTCGGGCACGCCGGCGACCAGCGGCGTGTTGAGGTCGTGCACCGTGAGCCCGAAGGCCAGGTAGGGCGCCGCGCGCGCGACGATGCCCGCGCTGAAGGTATCGACCCCGTCGAGCTCGGGCCGCTGATCGGCGATCATGCGGCTCCACGTGCCGCCCAGCCAGACCGCGGTCCCGAGCTGATAGGACAGCGCGAACGACAGCTTCACCGCCTGATCGTTGTTGGGGATGAACGACCGCGGCGCGCGCAGGTACTGGAGCGCCGCGCCGTAGGCGAAGCGGGTCAGGAAGGGCAGGGTGACCGGCTTGGCGAAGAACACGCCGTCGCCCGCCCCGGGCCGGCGGCCCGAGCGCTCCATCTGCACGTGCGCGGCGGTGAGGCTGTATTCGTCGAGCGTGCCGATCCCCGCCGGGTTGGCTTCGACCGCGAACGCGTCGAAGTCGCCTGCGACGGGCGTGGTCGGCACGTCGATGCCGCGGGTGAGCGGCTCCCCGACCTGGGCCCGGGCCTCGGCCGCGGTCACGATCAGGAGGACAATCGGGACGATCGAGAGGGCGCGCCTGTTCACGGCGCGACTCTACCCTACTCGCGTGGTACTTCGGAGACCTCGAGCAGCCGTTTCAGGCCTGCGGCCGCCTCGGGCGTCGTGTGCACCACCAGGACGGCGACGCCGCAGCGCGGATCGATCTCCTTGCGCACCACCTCGACCCGGAGCGCGACTTGCTCGCCCTCGTAGGCCAGCGTCGCGTCGTGCACCGAGCCCAGCGGGATCGCTTCCGGCTTCTCGACGCTCAGGAACAGGCCGCGCCGGCTGGCTTCGTCGACCGGGAACGTCTTGCCGGCGAACGACAGGGTCAGCCCCGGGAACATCCCCCGCGGCTCACGCCGGCGCTCGATCTCCGCCGCCATGAGGTCGTCATCCTCGATCGACGCCATGAGCCCATCCTCCTGCGCCGTCCATATTATCCGGGATTCCATGACTTCGTCATCTCACGCTGTCGCACCGGGGCCGGAGAACGCGGGTTCGGGTGGCCGCAACCCGCTGATCTGGCGCCTCCGTTGCGAACCCAGGTTGACGCCGCGGGCGGATTCGGGGACGCTGCCGCGATGAGCGCCGCGCGTCCCCCGAAAGACATCACGCCCACCAGCTTCTTCCTCGACTGGCTGCCGGCGGAGTTCGAGAAGGCCTTCGGCAAGGCGGGCGTGGCAGCGTCGCAGCAGGATCTGACGGTGCGCGTGCGGCTCGACGGCGACGACGGCGGCACCTGGGATCTCACCCTCAAGGGAGGCCACCTCGAGGTGGTGCCTCAGACCGCGGGCGGCGAGCCCGATGTCACCGTCATGCAGACCGTGGCCGACTGGCGGGCGATCGCGGTCGGGGAGCCCGGGGCGGTCGACCTCGCGCCGCCGCAGGCCTCGCCCATGGACATCCTGTTCCTCGACCCGTCCTCGCGGCAGGTCCTGAAGCAGGTCAAGGGCACCATCCGGTTCCAGGTCACCGAGTACAACGCGCGCACCTGGGCGCTGACGGTGAAGCTCGGGGCGCAGGCGCCCAGCGAGCCGAATGCGACGATCTCGGTCGATGCCGACTCGTACGGCAAGCTCCTGTCGCGCAAGCTCGGCGCGCCCGAGGCGTTCTTCAGCGGCAAGATCAAGCTGACCGGCGACGTCGGTCTCGCCATGCAGCTCGGCACCGCGATGCTGCCCCGCTTCGGGTCGTAGCCCGCGCGGCGGGTCAGGGCGTTTCGTCGCTGGTCCCGGGCGTCGTCGCGATCGGCTGGAGCGCGCTGTTCACGGGCGCGTCGGGCAGCTTGTGGCACGCGATCAGGCCGCCGTTCTCGGTCGCCGCCTGCACGCACGCGCGATACTTGGCGCCATAGCTCGTCATGCAGCGCGAGATGTACTCGCGCGGCGGGGACACGCGGGCCATCCAGGACAGGATGAGGCGGCGGCGCGCCTCGGCACTCTGCGCCAGCTGGGCCTCCGGCGTGCCGGTCGAGATGAGGATCGAGAGCTCGCGGCGCACCGTGGTCGTGCAGTCGATGATGAGCGGCCCATCGGTCGGTCGCTTGCGCTTGCAGGCGCCGGCGCCGAGGGCGAGGGTCACGAGGAGCGCCAGCCAGAGCGGGCGCGGGAGCCAGGGACGCGTCATGTCAGCCATGCCAGGGTGACGCCGTCGCCACCCTCGCGGGCGGTGCCGGGGCGGAGCTTGCCGATGGCGGGGTGCGCCGCCAGGTGGTCGCGGACGGCGGCGCGCAGGGCGCCGGTGCCGTGGCCGTGGAGCACGCAGACCACCTCGCGGCCGGCCAGCAGGGCGTCGTCGATGAAGCGGTCCACGTTGGCCAGCGCCTCGTCGGCACGCTGGCCGCGGAGGTCGATGGTGCCTTCCACGGTCCGCGCGGGTGGCGCGCCCTCGGCCTCGGGAGCGTCGTCGGGATCGGGCTGGTTCGCCGCGTGGCCGTGGTGCTGCGGCTTGCCGCCCCGGGCGGCACCCGAGCTGGCGGCGGCGGCCGAGCGTGCGCTGGCGCGGTCGAGGGGAAAG
>JADMIO010607309.1_pt1 | contig 13212 bp, 9 predicted proteins | sample 8958161 | NCBI WGS metagenome assembly JADMIO01 (sample SAMN16585339, study PRJNA669376) | soil metagenome | isolation source: Crop rotation soil | place: USA: Cullars Rotation, Alabama | collected 2011 | reverse complement strand
CCGGACGGCGGCGCCGACCGGCCCGAGCCCGACGCGGCGACGCCGCGCCGCGGGCTCGGCCGCGGCCAGCGCCGCGACCCCGAGCGTCAGCGCACACACGAGCGCGACCGCGATCCCGGCCACGAGCAGCAGCCCGAAGCCGCGGACCATCGGCACCGGCGACAGCGCGAGCACCAGGAACCCCGCGCCCGTGGCGGCCGCGGCCGTCGCGACCGTCGGCGCGCCGCCGGCGGCCGTCCGGTCGACGGCAGCGACGATCGGCTCGCCCGCCCGCGCCTCCTCCTGCACGCGCGACTGCAGCTGGATCGCGTAGTCGACGCCGAGGCCGATGAGCACCGGCAGCACGCCGATCGAGGCCATCGTCAGCGGGGCGCCGAGCAGGGCCAGGCCGCCGAAGGTCACCGCCGCGGCCGCGAGCGCGACGAGCAGCGGCAGCAGCCGCAGCCGCGCGCGGAACACGAGCGCGAGCGTGAGCGCCATGACGACGAGCGCCGCCACCAGCAGCACGAGGATCGAGCGCGAGATCGACGACGTCAGCTCCCCGACGACGACCGGCGCGCCGGTCACGACATACGTGCCCTTCCCGTTCGGCAGGCGCCAGTCGGGCAGCGCGACGGCGCGGCGGATCATCCCGATCGCGGCGTCGCGCCGGCTCTCGCTCAGGTCCGGGCGCAGCCGCACCTGGATCAGCGCGCTGTCCTTCGCCGGGAAGATGTAGGCGAAGCGCGCCTTCGGTGTGCCCTGCGGCCGGTTCGGGTCGAACACGATCCGCGACACGAAGCTCGGGTCGTTGAGCTGCGGCGCCGACGTGATCCCGTACTTCAGCGCGAGCCCGAACGTGTTGCGGACGAACTCGGCGAACACGAGCTGCTTGGCCTGCTCGCCGAGCTTGCGCGCCTCGGCGTCGCTCCTGCCCTGCGACCGCGCGAGCGCCCGCGCCGCCTTCGCCGCGCGCTCGGCCTGGGCCGCCTTCGCCGCGCTCTGCGCACCGAACTGGTCCTGGATCTGGCCGACGGCCTCGTTGAGGAACGTCCCGGGCCCGAACACGACCTTGACCGGCTTCGTCCGCGCGAGCTCCGCGCACGGCCCGTCCGGGCCGCCGCGCGGCTGCTGGGCCTTCGGCACGTTGCCCGAGAGGCAGCCCTCGAGGGCGAGCACGCGCAGCAGGTCCGACGTGAGCGTCGTCTGCGTCAGCGGCTGGCGGATCAGGACGTAGACGGCGTCGTCGCCGAAGCGCTGGTGCAGCCGCTCGGTGGCGGCGTAGCTCGCGGTCCCGCGTCCGACGAGCGTGTCGGTGGCGGCGCTCGGCTGCAGGCGGGCGAGCGCCAGCGCCCCGCCCGCGACCGCGATCAACCCGACGACCAGCGCCACGAGCACGGGGCGGCGTGCGGCCCGCCCCATCACCGCCCCGAGCACGCGCGACAGGTGCACGCGGGGAGGGTACCCGCGGGCGGCCTAGGGCCCGACCGGTCCCGTGCCCGCGGCGTCGGCCTTCACGCGCGGGAAGCGGGTCCGCTCGCCCTGGACGGTGAACGCCGGCTGCTGGCGGCAGGCGGGCGCCGGCACCGCGCCGCCCTCGGCCCCGCCGAAGAAGAAGCGCTGGATGTTCGCGGCCAGCGCCGGCGGGATCAGCGCGGTCGGGTCGGTCGTGGGCACGACAGGCGGGACGACCGGCGGCACGCCGGGCAGCGAGGGGATCGTGCTCGGCGCCGGCGCGGTTCCCCCGGGCGCGGTGACGAGCGTCGGGACGCCGCTGCCGCACTGGCGGTTCTCGTAGACCTGCAGCCCGTTGCGCAGGTTCGCGAACGCGTCGGGCAGCGTGTACGGGTTCGGCCGGTTCGTCCCGATCCGCCGCGGATAGACGGCGAGGTTCTCGGGGTTCGTGGGGTTCGTCGTGCGCAGGTAGTGCACCGCGTCGGCGCCGACGCCGGTCGTCGCCTGCGTCGAGGCGACGACGTTCCCGAAGAAGGCGGTCAGCTCGTGCGGGAACGCCCCGACGTAGTCGAGGACGGGGTTCAGCTCGCGCAGCGGCTCGTCGGCCTCGCCGAGGAGCGGGTGCAGCTCGTCGTTGAAGCGCTCGAGCGCCGGCAGGCCGCGCTGCGAGGCGTCGATGAGCGGGTCGAGAGCGTTGAACAGCGCGCGCAGGTCCGGGGCGAGCTTCGCCGTGTCCTGCAGCGTCGGGCTGAGCTGCCGCGCCGCCGGGCGCAGCTGGGTCACCAGCGGGTTCGCCGTCTGCGCGAAGCGGGCGAGGCGGTTGACGGTGAGCGTCGACTCGCGCTCGAACGTCGGCAGGACGCGGAACGTGTCGGCGAGCTCGCGATCGCGGGCGGCGGTCGTCGCGAACACGCGGTTGCCGTTCTCGATCAGCCCGCGCAGCTGGCCGTCGCGCTCGCTCAGGGCGTCGAACACGGTGCCCGTGTCGGCGACGAGGCGGCGGACGGTCGGCTGCTGGGCGTTGAGGATGCGCAGCAGGGTGTTCGTGTCCTGGGCGAACGGGCCGAGCTCGCCGAAGGCCGCGTTGAGGTCCGCGCCGCGGTTCCGGTAGGCGACCGCGAGCTGGTCCATCCACGTCCGGAACGCGTCGCGCGTGCGGGCGTCGAAGGCGCGGAGGATCTCGTCGAGCTCGACCGTCGGCGCGACCTGGCCCGCGGGGAGCCGCCCGCCGTCGGGCAGGTTGCCGGTCGCCCGCCGCCCGGGCGTGAGCTCGACGTAGGTCTCGCCCAGCAGCGTCTTCTGGCGCAGCATCGCGCGGGTGTCGCGCGGCAGCGGGGCGTACTTCGCGTCGAGCTGGATCGTCGCGTCCGACCGGCCGGTCGCCGCGTCGGGGTCGATCGTCTTGACCTTGCCGACCGAGACGCCCGAGATCCGGACGTCGGCCTCCTGCGCGAGCTGGCCGGCCTCGGTGAAGCTCACGGTGACCCGGTAGCCCTTGGGCTGCAGGGGGATCGGGCCGCCGAAGGCGAGCCAGAGGAACAGGATCAGGCCGAAGCACGACAGGGCGAAGCCGGCCATGACCATGATGCGCGCGGGGCTCGGGGCCTGCTTCTGCATCAGCCCCCCGTCCCCTGGAGCCGCGGGGCGCTCGCCGACGTGCGAAGCGGGGTCGCGTTCGGGGCCGCCGTCGAGCCGGGGCAGACCGCCGTGGGCTGCGGCGGGTTGAGCAGGCCGGCGAGCGTGCCGAGGACCTGGTTGGCGCGGCCGATGTTCTGCAGCAGCGCCAGCGACGAGCACGAGGTCACGACGAGGCCGCGCCGGATCGGGCCGTGGGCGTCCTGGTTGGCGAACACCGAGGCGCCCGCGTGGTTGGCCCACGCGGTCCAGAAGAGGAAGCCCTCCTCGGAGCCGGGTGGATTGTAGGCGAGCTCGTTGAGCAGCTGGTTGACGACGCCGAGCGAGGTCGTCAGCCGCGGGGTGACGACCGAGAGGTCGCGCGCGGCCGGGCGCAGGTCGCGGACGGTCGGCAGGACGTCGCGCGAGAACGGCCGCAGCTGGTCGCGGATGACCGGGGTCGTGTCGGCGAGGAACGGGCGCACGTCCCGGAGCGTCGGCCCGAGCGCGCGCGCCGCCGGCCGCAGCCCGCCGAGCGTCCGCCGCAGGTCGTCGCCGAGGCCGTCGGCCTTGGTCAGGGCGGTGTTCGTGGCGCCGAGCGTCCCGGGCAGCAGCCGGAGCGACTCGCGCAGGCGCGCGTCCTGGGCGGCGAACGCGCGGAAGACGCGGTTCGAGGAGTCGACGAGCGTCGCGAGCTGGTCGTCCTTGCCCCCGAGCGCCTCGGCCAGCAGCCGGAAGTCGTGGATCGTGCGGCGGATGTTGGCCTGGCGGCGGCTGAGTGCGCCGTTCAGCCGGGCGAGGCTGCGGCCGGTCGGCTCGAAGCGCTTGAGCGTGGCCGACAGCTGCCGGCCCTGGCCGCCGAGGCCGTCCGCCGCGCCGCCGACGAGCAGCTGCAGGTACGAGCGCGTGTCGGTGTCGAGCGCCGACAGGATCTCGTCGAAGTTCACGTTCGGCAGCGTCTGGCCGACCGGGACGGTCCAGCCCGCGGGTGCCTCGCCCGCCCGCCGTGAGCCGGGCGAGAGCTGCAGGATCATGTCGTTGAGGCCGGTCTTCGGGCGCAGCAGCGCGGTCGCGTCGCGGTAGATCGGCGTGTACCGACGGCGCAGCTTCATCGTCACGACGGCGCGCCCGCCGACGAGGTCGACGTTCGTGATCTCGCCGACGTCGACGCCCGCGACCTGGACGGTCTGGCCCTGCCCGGGCGTGACCGACTGCGCGCTCTGGAGCTCGGCCTTGTAGGTGACCGTGTCGCGGCCGAAGATCGGCACCCCGTGCGGGAGCGTGAAGCGCTGCTGGGAGAGGATGTAGCCGCCGACGACGAGCGCGACCAGCACGAGCCCGACGATGAACGCGAAGTCGCGCGTGTGCTTGCGGATCGCCTCCCTCACGGCGCACCGTCCGCGGGGCCGGTGGCCGCGCCGCCGAGGTTCGGGACGCCCTGCGTGTAGCACGCCACGTCGGGCTTGTACGGCGGGCGCTTGCCGGGGAACCGCGGGCGCGTCCCGAGCGGCTTGGCGATCGCGTTGCCGAACAGCGCGCCGACGTTCGAGCTCGCCTTGCCGAGGGAGACCGTCTGGTCGCCGCCGCCGGGCTGGAAGCGGACGTAGGAGCCGTTGGCGTCGAAGTTCTGGCCCTCGCCGGCGAGGCCGACCATCGTGTACCAGAACTCCTTGTAGTTCTCCTCGTCCGTCGAGAGCGGTCCGTCCTGGATCTTCACGTCGCCCGTCGGCAGCACGACGCGTGTCAGGCACTTCGCGACGCGGTCGGCCTGCGGGAAGAGGTCGACGCTCGTGTCGATGACCTTCGCCAGGTCGCGCGTCGCGGGGCTGAGCTCGTCGACGAGGCCCTGGAGCTCGTCCGGGCCGACGAGGGCGCGGGCCTGGTCGACCCACGGGAACGCGGCGTCGATCGTCGCGGCCGTCTCGCGGACGCCGGGCAGGATGGCCCGGGCGAACGCGCGCGTGTTCGGGAAGGCGGCGTTGAGGCTGTCGAGCGCCCCGTTGGCGCTGGCGAGCGTCGGGCCGAGCCGGCGGATCGACGTCCGCAGGTTCGTCGCCTCCGACGCCGTCGCCCCGAGCGTCGTGTTGAGGTTCGTCACGAGGTCCTGCAGCTGGGCCTCGTTGCGGCTCAGGCCCTCGGTCGTGCGGTTCAGGCCGGCCAGCAGGCGCGACAGGTCGCGCGGCCGCGAGCCGGTCAACGCGTCGGTGACCTCGGCCGTGCCGCGCAGCGCGGCGCGCCCGTACGGGATCGCGTCGTTGAGCGACTCGGCCGCGCTCTGCCCGCGGGCGCTGGGGTCGGCGTCGCGGTCGGCCGCGCGCGACGGCTTGAGCGTCAGGCCCGTCGCCAGCGCCCGGACGAGTCGCTGCAGATCGCTGCGCGTGTCCTGCTGCAGCGCGGTCAGCACCTGGTCGAGCTGGACCGGGCCGGCCGTCTGGGTGACCGGCAGCGTGTCGTCGTCGCCGATCGTCGGGGTCGCGGGCGTCCCCGGGCGCAGGTCGACGAAGAAGTTGCCCTCGAGGAAGATCCGCGGGCGGATGCGGGCCGTCGCGTCCTTGTGGATCGGCAGGCCCCGGTCGTCGATCGTCATCGTCACGATCGCCGTGTCCGAGCCCGGCTGGCGCGCGATCCGCGTGACCTTGCCGACGTTGACGCCCGCGATCCGGACCGGCGAGTTGCGGCGGATCGAGTTGGCCGACTCGAAGACGGCGTTGACGCGGAAGCCGTGCGTGAACGGGATGTGCTTGGCGAAGCCGAAGTACGTCGCCAGCGCGATCACGATCAGCGTGAGCAGGCCGACCTTGAAGGCGCCCGTCGTGGTGCGGGGGCGGCGCGGGACGCTCACTTCGTCGTGTCCCGGGTCGCGACGTCGTGGCGCGTGCCCTGGTTGCCGGCGACGTTGCCGATCGCCTGGCGCCCGGCGACGAACGGCTCGTTGCCGGCCTCGCACTCGCTCGGCTGGCCGGGCGAGGCGGTGTTCGGGTACGGGTTCGTGTGCAGGAAGTTGTCGGGCGTCGGGCCCGCCGCGGGCGCCGACGACGGGCCGCCCTCGGTGTTCGGGCCCTGCGGCGTCGCGAGGATGATGAACCGCTGCGTCGTGCCGTTCGAGCCGCCCTCGCTCAGCAGGCTCGCGACGTTGCGGAACCAGAGCGTCACGTAGTTGCAGACCGTCTGGACGGGCGTGAGCGTCGCGAGCGTCGGGTTGAGGATGCGCGCGGTGTTCGTCAGGTCGCGCACGCCGAGGGCGACGAGGGGGTCCTCGGCCAGCCGCTGGATCGAGCGGAACGCGGGCTCGAGGCGGGCGCTCAACGCCACGGAGCGGCGCAGGACCGGCGTGCCCACCGTGACCACGTCGGCGAGGGCGGGGGCCGCGGTGCGCAGCGCCCGCGCCCCCGGGCGCAGCTCGGCGAACAGGCCCTGCGTGTTCGCCAGGAACGGGCGGGTCCGCGGCAGCTGCCGGGTGGCCGCCGCGAGCGCCGGCGGCGCGCCCTCGATCGTCTGCTGCAGCGGGGTCGCGACCGTCGCGAGCGCGGCGAAGGTCGTGTCGAGGTTGCGGAAGAGCGCGGCCTGGGTCTCCGCCGCGGGGGCGACGATCCGCGCCGTGCGCCCGAGCGCGCGCACCGTGGGCGACAGCTGCGTCCGCGGGTCGGACAGGTTGCGCATCACGGGCACGAGCGTCAGCAGCAGCGGGTTGAGCTCCTCGATGGCCTGGTTGAGGTCCGCCCCGCGGCCGGCGAGCGCCGTGCCGAACTCGTCGACGTTCGTCCGCGCCGCCGCGCGGGTGCGGTCGTCGAAGGTGTTGAGGACCTCGTCGAGCTCGACCGGCTTCGGGCTCGCGTTGCGCACCGGGATCGTCGCGCCGTCCTCGAAGCCGCGGCGGCTGCGGCCGCGGGCGATCTGGACGTACTTGAGGCCGAGCGCGGAGCGGGGCCGGACGATCACGGTCGAGTCGACCGGCAGCGGCTCCACCGTGGTCTCGAGCTTGAGCGTCAGCCGGGCGACGACGGCCCCGTTGCGGCGCACGACCGGGTCGATCGCCCCGACCGTGCCGACCCGCGTTCCGCCGATCCGCACGTCGTTGCCGACGACGAGGTTCGCGGCGTCGGGCAGCTCGGCCTTCAGCTCGTAGGTCGGCACGAACGGCAGGCCGGAGTTCGCGTTGTAGGCGAGGAAGACCGCGACGAGGACGACGAGCGTCGTCGCCGCCCCGATCAGGACCGGGTTCGCCGCGATGGAGGCCGAGCCGCGCCGCATCCGCCTAGTTGCCCATGAGGTAGTCGAGGAGCGGGCCGGTCGTGGTGTCGGTCGCCGGGGCGGACACGGACCGGGTGGTGGCCGGGGCACCTGCATCCCTCGGCTCCGTCGCCGCCGTCGTCCCCGGGACGGCCTTGTCCGGGTCGAGGCCGCGCAGGTAGGCGTCCAGCCGGCGCAGCCCCGGGCTGCGGCGCGCGTCGGCGTACCCCGGCGCGGTGCCCCTCGCGGAGGCCGCCGCCGCCTCGTCGGAGCCGGTGTCCTGGAAGTTCGCCGTGCAGTCCGGCGAGGAGCTGATCGTGTACTGCGAGCAGGTGTTGACGATCAGGTCGGCGCGCAGGTAGTGGCCGACCGAGTCGAAGCCGTTGATGGCGGCCACCTGGTAGAAGATGTAGTCCATCGCGCGCTCGATGCCACCCGTGTCGCGCAGCGAGACCGTGAGCGACTTGAGGTTGGCCGACAGGGGCCGCGCCGCGCTCGCGAAGCGCGCGAGGTCCTGCACGATCGGCCGGCTCCTGACGAGCGCGTCGCGCCCCACGTCGGTCGCGTCGCCGAGCCGCTGCAGCGCGGGGTCGGCCGCCGTCGCGAACGGCCCGAGCTGGAGCACGAAGCGGTTGAGGTCGGGCGCGACCGCGTCGAGGTCGCCGAGCACCGGGGTCATCTCGTCCGAGAGCGACCCGAGCCGGGTCATCGTCGGGCGCAGCTGGCGCAGGAAGCCCGGGAGCCGGCGGATGTTCTGCTCGAGCGCCGTGTCCTTCGCCGCCGTCGCGGCCGCGACCGTGCCCGCCCGGCCGACGAAGTCCGCGACCTGTGTCCGGTCGCGCGCGAGCGGCGCCATGATCCGGTCCGAGTCGCGCGCGAGGCCTTCGAGCGTGCGGTTCTGGCTCCCGAGGATCGCGAGGACCTTGTCGGTCTCCTTGAGCGCCGGGTCGGCGTTGCGGACGGCCTGGCGCAGCTCGCCGCCGCGGCCCGCGACCGCGGTGCCGAGCTCGTTGAGGATGATCGACAGGCGCTGCTGCTCGGGCAGGCGCATGACGTTCGCGAGCAGGTCGAGGTCGACCGGGCGCGAGGTCTGCGAGACGGGCAGCAGGTACTGGCCTCGGCCCTCGCCGCGCGTGATCCGGCTCAGGGCGGGCGGGGCCGGCGCGCCGTCCGGGCGCGGCTGCGTCGGCGTGCACTCGACGAACTTCTCGCCGATGAGCGACTGCGGGCGGATCGTGCACTCCGCGTCGCGGCGGAAGTCCTTGAAGCCGGCGCGGTCGATGCGCAGGACGACCGCGGCCCTCTGGTCCGGGGTCACGTCGAGCGCGTCGACCTTGCCGACCTTCACGCCCGCGACCTTCACGTCCTCGCCCGGGATGACCGAGAAGGCGTTCTCGAAGATGGCACGCACGCGGTAGCTGCGGTTCGGGTCCGTCGACGCCTCGGTCGCGAAGACGACGAGGGCGCTCGCGGCGAGCAGTACCGCCCCGATGGCGAGGACGCGCTTCACGGGCCGGGGAGCACGAGCGACGGGTCGCAGTCGAGGGTGCCGAGCGCGTCGCGCCACGGGGCCGAGCCGTCGGTGGGCGGCTGCGAGGCGGCGCCCGGGCAGCGGCGGACGAACCCGGTCTGCAGCCCCGCCAGGCGCTGGCTCGGGGCGATCGGCGTGAGCGTCCCGCCCGTCGGGTTGTCGGCGAACGAGTAGGCGTTGAAGATCGGCTGGATGCGGGCGAAGTGGCCGTTGGCGTCGTAGTTCGCGGCGCCCTCGCCGAAGTCGCGCAGCCAGCCGACGAGGTCGGCGGTGTACGGGCGCACGAAGCGCAGGACGGGCGTGGAGTCCTTCAGCGCCTGCGTCGAGTTGCGCAGCGCCGGCCGCGCGACCTGCTCGAGGCGCGGCGTGCGCCGCAGGAGGTCGACGAGGTCGTTGCCGGCGCCCGGGCGGCGGACGAGCGTGCGCAGGTCGGCGATCGTCGGGCGCGCGTCGCGCACGAGCGGGCGCAGCTCGGCGAGGAACGGCGCGAGGCGCTTCGTCGCGGGCTTCGAGGCCGCGACGAGCACGTCGAGGTCGTCGAGCGTCGCGCGCAGGTTGACGAACGTCGTGTTCGCCTTGCGCAGCGTGTCCGGCAGCAGCCCGAGGGCCCGCGCGAGCGACGCGTTCTCGTCGCCGATCGCCGCCGCGGTCGTGTTCGCGTTCGAGACGAGGTCGGCGAGGTCGGCGCGGCGGGCGGCCAGCGCGCCGACGGTGCGCGACGAGCTCCGCAGAAACGCGTCGAACGTGTCCTGGTCGCGGACGACCTCGTTCACCAGCGCGCGCGAGGACGACAGCGCGGGGTCGAGGTACCTGGCCGCCTCGTTCGCCTGCCGCCCGCGTCCGACGTACCAGCGCGCGTTGCCCTGCACGAACTGCTGGAGGGCGGCGCGCGTCGGCGGGTCGAGCGTGTCGAACAGCGCGTCCAGGTCGACGATCGAGGTCGTGGAGTCCGTGCGCAGGAGCGTCCCGCCCGCGAGCGCCGGCCGGCTGTTGGCCCCGGGCGTGAGCGCGACGTAGCGGTTGGCGATGCCCGACAGCGACGTCGCGCGGATCGTCGCCGTCGTCCCCTCGTGCAGCGGCGCGAAGTCGTGGCTGACCGCGATCTCGATCTCGGCCTCGTTGTCGTCCGTCAGCCGGATGTCGCGGATCGAGCCGACCCGCCGCCCGCCGACCTGGACGTCGTCGTCCTTGACGAGCTGGCCCGCGTCGTGGAAGCGCAGGCGATAGGTGGTGCTGTCGCCGTCCCGCAGGAGGATGACGGCGACGACGGCGATCACGGCGACGAGCGCGAGGAGCGCGACGCCGCGGGCCGCCGTCATGCGGCGGCCTCAGAACCCGGACGACCGGAATGTGGGGTCTTGGCGGCGAGCAGGTCGGGCGGGGCGAAAGAGGGGGCGGAGCGGGGCGGGATTGAATACCCGTTTGCGTTGAGCGCGTGTTAACGCCGGTGGGACGGCGGGCCGACGCGCCGGTTGGCGGTGCGACGCTATTCCATGCCGAGCGGCCCCTGGGACTCGCCGGAGAGGAACTGGCGGACGAACGCGTTCTCGGAGTTGAAGAGCTCCTCGGCCGGCCCCGACTCGACGATCCGGCCCTTCCACAGCACCGAGATGTGCTCCGCCACGCGGCGCGCGCTCATGATGTCGTGCGTGATGACGACGTAGGCGCCGCCGTTCTCCTCGTGGATCTCCTGGATGAGCTCGCACAGGAGCGCGGTGCGGACCGGGTCGAGGCCGGAGTCCGGCTCGTCGAAGAGGACGATGTCGGGGTCGAGGACGAGCGCGCGGGCGAAGCCGGCCCGCTTGCGCATGCCGCCCGACAGCTCGTTGGGCATCTTGTCGCCCGAGTGCGCGAGGCCGACCTCGAGCAGGCGCCGGTTGACGATCTCGCCGATCTCGTCCTCGCCCTTGTCGGTGTGCTGGCGCAGCGGGAAGGCGACGTTGTCGAACAGGTTCATCGAGCCGAAGAGCGCGCCGTCCTGGAACAGGACGCCGAACTTCTTGCGCATCTCGAACAGCTCGGCGTCGGCCATGTTCGGGACCGACTGGCCGTGCACGAGGACGTCGCCCTCGTCGGGATAGAGCAGGCCGACCATGTGCTTGATGCACACCGACTTCCCGGTGCCCGACGGGCCGAGGATCATCGAGATCTTGTCGTCCGGGATGGTCATGTTGAGCCCGCGCAGGATCTGGTTGCGGCCGAACGCCTTGTGGACGTCGATGAACTCGACCGCGTCGGCCGCGCCGGTCGGGCGGTTCAGGCCCGTGTGCCAGCGGTACTCGTCGGCCTCGTCGCCGCCCGCCTCGCGGACGACCGACACCCGCGACCCGGGGCCGTGCTCCGGGGGGCGCGTCCCCTCCAGGCGCGGGTCGCTCGGGTCGCCCTCCGGCTCGGTGTCGGGCGCATCGTCGTGGGTGAAGCGCTCCTCGTCGTCGGGCTCGGGGCGCTCGAAGCGCTCCTCGTCGGGTTCCATCCTCAACCTCCGATCGGAGCGCGGGGGTTCGCGCCCCAGAACAGCTGAGTGCCGAGCATCCCGATGAGGTGCACGAGCACGATGTTCATCACCATCGACTTCGCGGTCGCCGTCCCGACCCCCACGGGGCCGCCGCTCGCGTTGTAGCCGTAGTAGCAGCCCACGAGGACGATGGCCGTGGCCATGAACATCCCCTTGATGACGCTGTACAGCAGGTCGGGTGGGTTCTGGAACATCCAGAAGACGAGGAAGAACCCGCCGGAGCTGACCTCCCCGATCTGCTGCACCACCGCCAGGTAGCTCGCGAAGAACCCCGCGCCGACCGCGGCGATGTACATGAACGGCAGCACGAGCCACGCCGCGAGGAGGCGCGTCGCGCACAGGAAGACCATCGAGTCGATGCCCATGACCTCGAGGGCGTCGATCTCGTCGGAGATCCGCATGGAGCCGAGCTCGGCCACGATGCCGGTGCCGACCTTCGCGGCCATCATGTAGCCGAAGCCGTAGGGCACGAGCTCGCGCAGGTCGCACCACGCGCTGAACACGCCGGCGTACGCGGGCGCGCCGACCGAGCGGTTGAAGTACGCGCCCTCGATCCCGCACTGCAGGCCGATGATGAAGACGAGGCCCCAGATGACGAGCGTCGAGGAGAGCACGAGGATGCCCGCCTGGCGCAGCGCCTCGCCGAAGAAGCGGAAGACGCGCAGGCCGTAGACCTGGCCGAGGACGCGGCCGCAGAACTTCGCGATCTCGCCGAAGGTCGCGATCCAGTCGCGGGGGACGGTGAGCCAGCCCATCACGTGGCCTTACCGGATCACCGTGATCTCGGGGTGCGTGGCGAGCAGCGTCTGCGTGAACACGTAGTTGAAGGCGAAGACGCCGAGGAACGCGATCACGACCGCCTGGTTGACGGCGCGGCCGACGCCCTGCGCGCCGCCCGAGGCCGTCATGCCCTTGTAGCAGCAGACGATCGCGATGATCGCGCCGAACAGCGTGCACTTCAGGACCGAGCCCCAGAGGTCGGTGATCGACGCGTTCGTCAGGAACGTCGCGAAGAACGGGCCGAGCGGCGCGCCGTTGACGAGCGTCGCGATGACCCCGCCGAAGATGCCGAAGAGGACGGCGTAGACGTCGAACAGGCCGGTGACGAGCATCAGCGCGAGAAAGCGCGGGACCACGAGGTTCTTCACCGGGTCGACGCCGAGGACCTGGAGCGCGTCGAGCTCCTCGCGGATCTTGCGCGCGCCGAGGTCGGCGGTGATCGCCGTGCCCGCCACGCCGGCGAGCACGACGGCGTCGACGAACGGGGCGAACTCGCGGATCGACGCGAGGACGAAGAAGCCGCCGAGGCGGTCGAGCGCCCCGAACAGCACGAGGAAGTTGGCCGCCTGCAGCCCCGGCGCGGCGTAGCCGAACGCCACCGTGGAGATCAGCAGCGGAAACCAGCACAGGCGCAGCGCGAAGAGGAACTGGCTGACGAACTCGCCCCCGTAGGGGTACGGCGGACGGAGGGCCGACACGATCGTCTTCCCCGTCAGGATCATCATGTCCCCGACCTCTTCGAGCAGATTCTTCGCCGGAAGAACCGCTCGGTCGGCGACGGATCGGACCATCCATCCCCTCCTCGGACCCAGGTCTCGCGCACCGCACCGGGCCGCGCGCGGGGCGGAACTCTATCTCTGGCGGCGACAACGCCCGCCGCCCCCGGAACTGGCGGGTTCCGCCCTTCCGGATCGGTGCTAGCTTCCGGCGCGCTGTGGAGGGCCCTCGCGCTCTGCGCCTCATCGCCGCGCCCGCCGCGGCCCTCGTCGTCGTCGGTCTCGCCGCCTGCGGGGGCGGGACGCGCCAGGACGCCGGCGAGCCCACCGGCCGGTACCCTTTCCAGCACAGTGGGATCCGAAGCTTGGAATTCACGTGACTTGAAGTCGCG
>JADMIO011409349.1_pt1 | contig 13214 bp, 11 predicted proteins | sample 8958161 | NCBI WGS metagenome assembly JADMIO01 (sample SAMN16585339, study PRJNA669376) | soil metagenome | isolation source: Crop rotation soil | place: USA: Cullars Rotation, Alabama | collected 2011 | reverse complement strand
CGCGACAACTTGTCCACGTGGAATTCTAAGCTTAGGATCCCAATGTGCTGGAAAGGATGATCGCGAACTGGCTGCAGGCGCACTTGTCGGGCGTGCAGCTCAAGCCCTCGGTTGCCAATGCCGAGCGAAGCTGGACGCTGATCCGCCAGGGCGAGAAGGCCTGCATTGCCAACGCGGTGCGCCTGCCCGAGCGTGAACGGCTGGCCTACTTCAGCACCATCTGGCTGATGCCGCCGCCCCAGCTCATCGTGCGCCGCGAGCGCCGCGACGCCTTGCCGCTGGACGGCCGCGGCGCGGTCAACCTGCCGGCCTTGCTGGCTGATTCCGCCCTGCGCGGCGTCGTCGCTCAATCGCGCAGTTATGGAGCGGCGCTGGACGCGCAGCTCACACCCGGCGGCGCAGCCCTGCAGCGCGTGACGGGCGCTGATTTCGGCAGCAACCTGCTGGCCATGCTGCTGCAGGACCGCTCCGACTACACCGTCGAATACCCCAACGTGCTGGTCGCCCTCGCCAGCCAGCGCGAGGGCGAGTTGCCCCTGGCCGCGCTGCCCGTCAAAGGGGCCACCGAGCCCGTCGCCAGCGGCGTGGCCTGCCCGCGCACGCCCTGGGGCCACGCCGCCATCCGCCTCATCGACCAGGCCCTGGGCACACCGGCCGGCGCCGCCATGCTGCGCGAAGCACTGCAACTGTCGCTGCCGGCCGACACCCAGCGTGCCTACCGCGAGGCCTTTGACGCCCATTTCCAGCGTCGCGCCAAACCGACGCCGGGCCTGTAGCCCGCCGTGGCGCCACTCAGGGGCAGCCGGAGTCATATGGCTTGGTTATGACCCAGAGCGCCGCTTTCATTGGCTGCCGTCACTGAGCCTCTTTACCCTGCCGCGCAGGACAAACGGCCCAGGGCAGGATGAAGCATTGCGTGGTGATTGGCGGCGGCGTGGTGGGGCTGACCACGGCGTGGGCGCTGCTGGAGCGCGGACATGGCGTGACGCTGGTCGAGCGCGACGGCGAGGTGGCGCTGGGCGCGAGCCGCGCGAACGGTGGGCAACTGAGTTATCGCTATGTGTCGCCGCTGGCCGATGCCGGCGTGCCGCTGAAGGCGCTGCGCTGGCTGCTGGACCCCGATGGCCCCTTGCGCTTCAAGCCCGAGGCGAGCTGGGCGCAGTGGTCCTGGCTGATCGACTTCCTGCGTGCCTGCCGCGGCCCGGTGAACCGCCGCACGACCGAACGCCTGCTGGCCCTGGGTGCCTACAGCCAGGCCTCCTTCCTGCGCTTGCATGCCGAAGCCCAGCTGGGAGACGCCATCGCGCTGCGCACGCCGGGCAAGCTGGTCGTCTACCGCAAGCCGGCCGAGTTTGCGCGCGTGGCAGCGGCGATCAAGGCCCGGGTGCAGCCGGGCGGCGGCGAACAGGCGTTGTCGCATGACGACTGCGTCGCGCTGGAGCCGGCGCTGTCGGACAGCGAGGCCACGCTGGCGGGCGGCATCTTCACGCCCGGCGAGGCCGTGGCCGACTGCCACGCCTTCTGCAGCGAGCTCTTCGTCCGCCTCAACGCGCATAGCGGCTTTCGCGGCCGTCTGGGCGCGCGAGTCCTGGGTTTCCAGCGTGACGCCCAGGGAGCAGTGCTGGGCGTACAGACCGACCAGGGCGAGATCGCCGCTGACGCCGTCATCCTGGCCGCCGGCCTGCACAGCCGCGCGCTGGCCGAGCCCCTGGGCGTCCAGCTGCCGCTGTACCCGCTCAAGGGCTACAGCCTGACGGCCCCCATCATGAACGGCCACCGTCCACCCGAAGTCAGCGTGACCGACTTCGAGAAGAAGATCCTCTACGCCCGCATCGGCAGCGAAATGCGCGTCGCGGCCATGGTGGACCTCGTTGGCGACGACACCAGCCTGGACACCGGGCGGTTGGCGTCGCTGCAGCGCTCGGTGCGCGCGACCTTCCCCAATGCGGCCGACTACGACCAGGCCGTGCCTTGGGCAGGCCTGCGCCCCGCGACGCCCACCGGCGCGCCCATCCTGGGCGCAAGCGGCGTGCCAGGCCTGTGGCTCAATGTGGGCCATGGGGCGCTCGGGTTCACCTTCTCCTTCGCGACGGCCAATATCGTGGCCGAGCTGGTTTCGGGCAGAGCGAGCCCGCTGCCTCTTGAGGGCTTGAGCCTGTGACGTCTGACGATCTGGCCCAGGCCCTGCGTGCGGCTGTGTTGGCGCAGCGCTTCGAAGAGACGGCCGACAGCCTGCAGGGCGGGGCACCGCTGGGCTGGCATCCGAGCATCGACCTCGCCGTGGCCATCTTCCCGCGCGGTGGCGTGGCGCCGGTCTGCGCCAATGTGCTGTTCTCGCGCGAGCATCCGCAGGGCCTGGTCGCTCGCATGGCCGATGGCTTTGGGGCCGTCACCAACATCGGCTTCCATGCCGACGTTCGCAACGCAGCCAGCGACTCCTATGCCTGGCTGCCCGGCGCGGATTGGAGTCGCATCGCCTTCCCCGCCTGGTTCGGCAGCGGCCCGCGCTTTGTCGCGCCCTATCCGGCGTCGCTCTTGAAGACCATGGTTGCCGTCGGCGTCGGCCGCCTTGTCGATGCCGGCCGCAGCGACTGGACGCTGCCATTGATCTATGGTGGCGCGACGCGACCCATCGCCGACTGGCTGTACGACATGATCACCGTCAGCAGTAACGAGGCCACGTCGGCGTTGGTCACCCACTTGCATGCCCGCGGCGCCATCCGCCGCGAGGGCGGTGCCGAGGTCCAAAACGAACTGCATGAGCTCTTTGCCGCCCAGGGGCTGCCGGGGCTGATGATTGCCAACACGCAGCCCGATGGCGGCTGGGGCAATGGCGCGGGCTCGGGCGTGGGCCAGATCCAGATGACGGCCTGGGATGCGCTGCGGCTGGTCTGGCGCCTCGACGCCGATGCGCCCCCGCAGCCGCCGCTGGTCAGCACCGCCAGCCGAGCCGTCATCCGCCGCGCGCTGGACGAGCAGAAACTGCATCACATCCTCAGCAGCGAGTCCTTGCGTGACGCACCGGGCTGGGTGCAGGGCATTCCGTCCCGCTTCGCGCACAAGACCGGCTTCACGCAGAACTACAGCAGCGATGCCGGCATCGTGCACGACGGGAATCTGCACTACCTGGTCGCCGTGACGACCAGTCTGGGCGGCCGCTATGCGCCGCACCCCGACGCGAAGACGACCTGGAGGCTGCCGGCGCTCGGCGGCGCGATTCACGCATGGCTGAAGGCGAATTCCTGATCCCGCCGCTGCGCCCGGGCGCGAGCATCGCCGTCATCGCGCCGGCCGGGCCGCCCAAGCCCGGCCGCCTCGACCCCGTCGAAGGTTGGTTGCGCGAGCGCGGCTATGTGCCCAGCCTCTTGCCCAGTTGCTTTGGCCCGCCTCCGCTGGACTTTCTTGCCGCGCCGGACGTCGTGCGCCTGGCGGATGTGCACGCCGCTTTCGGTGACCCGCAGTTCGACGCCGTACTCGCGCTGCGCGGCGGCTCGGGCTGCATACGGCTGATGGATGGCATCGACCTCGGCCTGCTGGCGCACACGCGCAAGCTGCTGATCGGCTACAGCGACCTGACCGTGCTGCATGCGTTGCGCACTCAGGCCGGCATCCCGTCGCTGCATGCCCCCATGCCGGCCAGCGACTGGGGCCTGCCGGGCTCTGAAGCCGACACCGAGGCACTGTTCGATCGCCTCGCGCGTGGCTGGCGCGTAGGTGATGTCATCGGCCAGGCGGCGCCGCATGCCCTCAGCCATGGCGGCAGTGCGCGCGGCCGCCTCATCGGCGGCAACCTCGCGATGTTCTGCGCGTTGCTGGGCACGCCTTATCTGCCAGACGTGGACGGCGCGCTGCTCTTCGTCGAGGACATCAGCGAGGAGCCCTACCGCGTGGACCGCATGCTGAGCCAACTGCGCCTGGCCGGTGTGCTGGGCCGCATCGCCGGCCTCGTCGTCGGCAGCTTCAGCGGCGCCGAGAGCCCGGACGCCGTGCTGGCCGACCACCTGCCCAGGTTGCGCTGCCCCGTGCTGGCCGGCTGGCCCTCGGGCCACGGCCAGCCCAACCGGCCGCTGCCGCTGGGCGTCATGGCCCAGATGGACGTTGCGACCGGCACGATCGTGCTGGCCTGACCCTCGCAGGCCCAGCCGCGCTGCGGCAAAGCTCTCGACGAACGAAAAAAAGCCCCGGCACAGGTCGGGGCTGGAATGCCGGTTTCCGGTTCCGGCAGGAGTCAAACGGACGTCACCAGAACTTGTAGTTCACCAGGAACGTGAAGGAGCGGCCGCGCGGGTCGGCGACGCGTGGCTCCCAGGAGCTGCCGGCACCGGTATTGCCGTCGTAGGCTGCCGAGAACGGCGGGTCGTCGTTCAGCAGGTTCTTGATGCCGAAGGTCAGGCCCAGGTTCTTGATGCCGGTGTAGCTGATGCTGGCGTCGTAGGTGATGTACTTGGAGACGTTGGGCTTCCAGTCCGGCGGCGTGACGCTGCCATTGGCCACGCCGGGCAGCACTGCATCCTTGTAGCCGGCGCGCCAGCGCTGCAGGAAGGTGCCCGCCCAGTCGCCCTCGGCGTAGGTGAGGTTCAGCGAATGCTTCCAGCGCAGGCCCAGGTCGCCGGCGCGGGTGAAGACGCCGATCTCGCTGGCACCCATGGGCGCGCTGGTGATCAGGCGCGAGCGCTTGTCGAGCAGGTAGCTGCCTTCCAGCGTGGCGGTCAGGCGGCCGGCGCCCATCATCGTGGAGCCGCGCAGCGACAGGTCCACACCCTTGGTGATGGTTTCGCCGGCGTTGACGTTGCGGTTGTCGATGGCCTGCAGGACGCCCGCGCCGTCGCGGAAGAAGTTGTCCGTGAACAGGCTGTAGTTCTTGATCAGATCGGCCAGCGAGACAGCCTGGATGGTGCCGGTCTTGCGGATCTGCCACCAGTCGGCGCCCAGCGCCACGTCGGTCATCGGCGACCAGACGAAGCCCCAGGTCCATTGCTTGCTCTTCTCGGGACCCAGCGTCGGCTTGCCGCCGGTCAGGATTACGGGCGTGATGGATTCGCAGCCCGGCTTGGTCGGGTCAACGACGCCGCCCGGGCACTTGCCGGGATCCACCAGGTCCTTGCCGGCGTAGGTGGACTCCGTGATGCCGTTGAAGAGCTGGTTGAAGGTGGGCACACGGAAGCCGCGGCTGGTGGACGCGCGCACCAGCAGTTGCTCGAACGGCTGGTAGCGCAGCGAGAACTTCGGGTTGGTGGTGCCGCCAAAGCCCGTGTAGCTGTCGTGGCGCACGGCGGCGCTGGCTTCCAGGTTCTTGACGATGGGCACCAGCACTTCGCCGAACACGGCCTTGATGTCGCGCTTGACGGTGTCCAGCGTGTTCACGCTGTCGAAGGGCGCATTGAAGATCGCGGCCTGCGTGGCCAGGTCAGTGGCGTTGCCGTTGAACTTGTAGCGCTCGTTGCGGATGTCGGTGCCGATGGCGGCCATCACGTCGCCGGCCGGCAGCTTGAAGACCGGGCCGGTGGCCGTGAAGTCAACCTGGCGCAGCGTGAACTTGCCGCCGTACAGCGTCACGCCGTCGGCGCGCACGCCGTCCAGCGCCGTCATGGCGGCCGCGGTCTGGGTGCCGTCGGCCGAGAAGGGGTTCAGCGTGCCGTTGTTGATCAGCGCCGCAAAGGGCTTGCCGTAGAAGTAGCCGTGCTTGAGCAGCGAGGTGGTGTCGCTGGTGGCCTGGGAGGCACCGGTCTTGTACTCCCAGTTGCCGAACAGCGGGCCCTCGGCGCCGACCAGGAGGCGCTGCGTGTCCGCCGTCGTTTCGATCTCGCGGTTGCCGCAGGGCATGCAGCGCCAGCGCATCGCCAGCGGCAGGCCGCGGTTGGCGGCCAGCGTCGGAAAGGTGGCCACGAGCGCGTTGAACACCTGGTCGTAGGCCGGGCCTGTGCTCGGGTAGGCGAGGTTGAAGAAGGGGCTGGTCGTCGACGTGGAGCTGGAGATCTGGTTGGCCGAGAAGCTCTTGTCCGTGACCACATGGGCGCCGACGTACTCGGCGAAGACCTGGTGCTCGCCCAGCGCCAGCGTGCCGCGCAGCACCGCGTTGGTGGACTTGGAGGGCTGCTGGATGACGGCCGCGCGGCCGGTGTCCCAGGCGCAACCCCACTTGGCCGACGGCGTGGCCCACAGCACTTCGTCATAGGCCGCCTGGCCCGGGACGGAGGAGCAGCCGGCGCCACCGGGCAGGTCCAGCACGTTGATGCCGTTCATCGCCACCGTGGTGCCCGGCTGGATGGGGCCGGTGCTGCGGCCGGTGGTGTTGAGGTTGTCGCGGCTCAGCGCGCTGTAGAGGCTGGAGATCGCGAAGACGGTGGCGTAGGGCGTACCGCGCGTGTCCACCGACAGGCCGCGGTTGGGCTGGAAGGTGTTGACGAAGTCGCGCTGGTCGCCGCGCAGCAGGGCCGCATCGCTGAAGGACAGCGAGGCCAGCACGTTGAAGCGGTCCTTCTCCAGGTTGCCGAAGCCGCCGGTCAGCTGCACGCGGCTGATGTTGCCGCCGCCGCCCTGGGTCACGTCCGTGAAGGCCTGGGCCTCCAGGCCGGCGTAGTCCTTGCGCAGGATGAAGTTGATCACGCCGCCGATGGCGTCGGTGCCGTAGATGGCCGAGGCGCCGTCTTTCAGGATTTCGACGCGCTCGATGGCCGCGAACGGGATCTGCTGCAAGTCCACGACGCCGCCGTTCAGGCCATGCGCCGCGACGCGGCGGCCGTTCAGCAGGATCAGCGTGCTGGCGGCGCCCTGGCCGCGCAGGTTGGCCGAGCTGGCGCCGTTGTTGCCGCGCGCCTGGCCGGCGACCACGTCGGCGTTGGAGGCGAGGTTGTCCAGGCCGTTGCCGTTGACGCTGAGCGTGCTGATGAGCTGCTCGGCCGACACGATGCCCTGGCGCTCCAGCTCCTTGCGCGAGATGACCTGGATGGGCAGGGCGCCTTCGTCCTTGATCCGCTTGATGCTGGAGCCCGTGATCTCCACGCGTTCGAGCTTGGTGCCATCGGACTGCGCCAGCGCGGCGCCGGCGTGAGCGGCCAGACCCAGGACCACGAGCTGTGCCACCAGACGATTCAACTTCATCGCAACCACTCCTCTTTGATATTCGACTGCCGACGATGTTCGCCGTCGCGCGCAAGGCCGCCCAGGGGGCAGCACCCCAGGTGTTGCGCGTTTCCCGATGAATGCTTGTGCGCGGCGCATAACCTACGGGAATGCGTGCCCGCTGCACAGGCACGACCAAGGTGCGTCCGGCCCCTCTACAGTGCTCGGCAGAGTGTTCCGGAGCCCCCGATGCGATTGATCACCGAGGCCGAAGTTGCGGCCGTCCTTGACCCCGACAGCGCCGTCGCCGCCCTGCGCGCCGCCTTTGCCCAACACGGCCGTGGACAGGCCCAGGTGCTGGCCCGTCACCGCGCGACGGCCACGCACGACGGCGCGGCGCTGGCCATCAGCGCCATGGGCGCCATCCTGGAGGCCGACGGCCCCCTGCCGGCCGTGCTCGGCACCAAGGTCTACTCGGCCCGCAACGGCCGCTACAACTTCCTCGTCAGCCTGTTTTCGGCCGACACCGGCGCGGCACTCGCGACGCTGGAGGCCAACGAGTTCACGGGGCTGCGAACCGCGGCCGCCACCGCCGTCGCGGCCGACCTGCTGGCCTTGCCGGCCGCCAGGACGCTGGCCGTCTTCGGCGCCGGCATCCAGGCCCGGTCGCACGCCCTGGCGCTCAGCCGCGTGCGTCGCTTCGAGCGCGTGCTCGTCTGCGCGCGCAGCGGTGGCGAGGCCTTCGCCCGCGACCTGGCGGCCAGTCTCGGCATCCCGGCGCGGGCCGTCGACGCGGCCGCGGCCGCCGCCGAGGCCGACGTCATCGTGACGGCGACGCGCTCGCCCACGCCGCTGTTCGATGGCGGCCTCGTCAAGCCCGGCGCTTTCGTCGCCGCGGTGGGCTCCAGCACTGCCAAGGCGCGCGAGCTGGACGACGCGCTGCTGGGGCGCGCGGCGTTTGTCGCCGTCGAATGGCACACCGCGGCCCAGCAGGAAGCCGGCGACCTGATCCTGGCCGCGCCGGGCGTCCTCTCGCCCGAGCGCGTCGCCGAGCTGGGCGAGTTGATCGTGAAGCCGCGCCCGCGCGGCCCGCAGGACATCGTCGTCTACAAGAGCGTGGGCATCGGCCTGGAGGACGTGGCCCTGGCCCGCCTCGTGGCCTACCGCCTGGGGGCCTGTTGATGCGCTTCTGGCTGCTTGCGACCGCCCTCGCGCTGGCCGGCTGTGCCAGCCTGCCACCTTCCATCCCCGAGCCCGTCCAGGCCGCACTGGACAAGGCCGGCCTGCCGGCCGAGAGCCTCGGCTTCGTGCTGCAGCCGCTGGACGGCTCGCGGCCCGCACTGCGCCGGCGCGCCGACGACGCGATGGCGCCGGCGTCGACGATGAAGCTGGTCACCGCCACCATCGCGCTGGACCGCCTGGGCATCAACCACCGCGGCCGCACCGAGCTGCTGGCCGCTGCGGCGCCGGTCAATGGCGTCATCGACGGGCCACTGATCCTGCGCGGTGGCGCCGACCCCGACCTCGACTGGCCGGCGCTGTGGTGGCTGCTGCGCCAGTTGCGCGAGAGTGGCGTGCGCGAGATCCGCGGCGGCCTGATGGTGGACCGCACGCTCTTCAACCCGACGCGTTTTGACGTGGGCCTGCCGCCCTTCGACGAGGCGCCCGAGTTCGCCTACAACGTCATTCCCGACGCGTTGCACCTGAACGGCAGCCTGCTGGACTACGAGCTGCAGGCGACGGCCAGCGGCGTGACCGCGCGCAGCCTGCCGGCGCTCAAGGGTTTGGCCATCGACCCCAGCGCGATGTCGCTGTCCACGCGGGCCTGCAAGGACTGGGACGAGGACTGGAAGCCCGCCGAGCTGAAGCCCGACGGCGACGGCTGGGTGCTGAAGCTGCACGGTGTCTTCCCGGCCGACTGCCGCCAGCGCGCACCGCTGCAACTCGTGGACCGGCAATGGCTGGTGACCCATGCGGTGCGCCAGCTCTGGGCCGAACTGGGCGGCGTCATAGGGCCGGGCGACGTCGAGGCCGCCGCGCCGGCCGGTGCCGTCGTGCTGGCCACGCACCGTGGCAGGCCGCTGGCCGAGGTGCTGCGTGGCGTCATGAAGAGCAGCGACAACGCGCTGACGCGCCTGACCTACCTGCAGCTCGGCGCCCAGGCGGCAAAGGGCGACGAGCCCACGCTCGCGGCCTCCGAGCGCGTCGTGCGCGACTGGCTCAAGGCGCATGGCATCGCGACGGACGCGCTGGTGCTGGACAACGGCTCGGGCCTGTCGCGCCGCGAGCGCGTCAGCCCGGCCCTGCTGGCCGGCGTGCTGCGCGCGGGTCAGGCCGGGGCCCAGGCACCCGAACTGCTGGGCACGCTGCCGGTGGCGGGCCTGGACGGCACGCTGTCGCGCCGCCTGAAGGACAGTCCGGCCAGCGGCCACGCGCGGCTCAAGACCGGCACGCTGCGCGACGCCGTGGGCCTGGCCGGCTTCGTGCCCGATGCCTCGGGCAAGACCTGGGTCTTCGTCGCCCTGCTCAACCACCCGCAAGCGGCCGTCAAGGGCCGGCCCGTGCTCGATGCCCTCGTGAACTGGGTGGCGACGCAGCGCTAAGGGCCTATCCTCGTCGCATGAGCGGGCGTTGCGTGGCGGTGAGCGTGTGGTTGGTGACTGCGGTCGTGCCAGTCATGGCGGCCGACATGCGCTTCGTCACCGAGCCGCTGCCGCCTTACAGCTACGAGGCCGAGGGCCGGGCGGCCGGGCCCATGGTTGACGTGCTGCAGGCTGCCTGTGCCCGCCTGAACTGGCGCTGCAGCGTCGAGATCCTGCCCTGGCGCCGCGCGCTGCGCATCGCCCAGGCGGGCGAGGTGGAGGGCATGTTCTCCATCGTGACGCCGCCGATGACGGCGCGGCCGCGCTTTCATGTGTCGCCGCCTGTGGTTGAAGGGCGCTATGTGCTGCTGGCGCGCAGCAGCGAAGGCCTTCGCTTCGAGGGCGACGCGCGCGTGCTCGCGGGGCGGGTCGTTGGCGTCTACGGGCCGTCCGGCGCGCTGGACTCTTTGAACGCGCTCATAGTCGGCGTGCCGGGGGCGCATGTGGAAGTGGAGACCGAGAACCGCATCGTGCTGCGCAAGCTGGCCGCCGGCCGTTACGGCGAGGGCGGCCTGGCCCTGGCCAACGAAGGCGCCGCCCAGCACCTCATCCGCGAGGACGGCATCGTGGGCCTGCAGACCATAGGCGTCGTCAAGACCTTCGGCTATGCCTTCGGGCTCAGCAACCAACGCGTCGATGCCGCCACGGCGGAGACTTTTTCGAAAGCGCTGCAGGAGCTGTGCCGCAGCGGGCGCACGGCCGAGCTGCTCAAGCCCCATGGCCTGAGCGCGTCGGCCTGCGTCAAATGACGGCCGGCTGCAGCAGCCGGATGGTGCCGGCGTCCGCATCCATCTCGGCCGGCGCACCGACCGGCACGGTCAGCTTGCGCTTGATGTGGCCGATGGCCGCGCCGCGGAAGACGGGCACGTTCAGTGGCAGGAAGTAGTCGTCGAAGACCTCGTCCAGCGTCAGGCTGCCATAGCCGTCGCCCGGCTCGCACTTGGTGAAGCGGCCCAGCACCACACCGGCCAGTTGCGACAGCGCACCGGCCAGCCGCAGTGTGGAGAGGCACCGGTCGATGCGGTAGATGTACTCGTTGATGTCCTCCAGGAAGAGGACGGCGCCGCGGCAGTCGGGGAAGTAGGGCGAGCCGGCCATGGAGGCGAGCACCGTCAGGTTGCCGCCCACCAGCGGCCCTTGTGCCTTGCCGGCGCGAATCGTCGTGATGCGCTCCTCGCGGGCGACGAGGTCGTCCACCGGCTTGACGACCGGGTTGCGCAGCAGCGCGGCCTCGGCGTTCATCGCGATGGCCTTGAAGCTCTGCACCGAGTAGTCGTTCCACTCCGACACGGCCACCGGGCTGTGGAAGGCGACGAGGCCGGTCTGGCGGTGGATGGCGTTGACCAGGCAGGTCAGGTCGCTGAAGCCGCCGAAGAATTTGGGCTTGCGGCGGATGAGCTCGTAGTCCAGCTTGTCGACGATGCGGTTGCAGCCCGAGCCGCCGGTCATCGCGATGATGCCGGCCACCGAGTCGTCGGCAAACATCGCGTTCACGTCGGCGGCGCGCTGGGCGTCGGTGCCGGCAAAGGGGCCGCGCCGCGCGGCGACGTACTGGCCCGGCTTGACGTTGAAGCCCAGCGCCTGCAGCGACTCGATGGCGATCTTCAACGGCTCGCGCTCGAAGGTCGCATTGGCCGGGCTGACCAGGCCCAGCGTGTCGCCCGGGCGCAGCCGGGGCGCCAGCAGCGCCCCGCCAGTAGCGTGGGCTGGCCGGGCGGCAGTCAGCAGGCCTGCGGCGGCGGCGCCGAAGTGCAGAAGTTGACGGCGGGACGATTTCATACGTTTGCAAAGAATGGGAAATGAGGGGTGCAACGCATACTTGGCCGCGTGGACTTGTCGACCTCGCGCGGCATTGTGTCCGCCCTGGCGGCGGCCGTGCTGCGTCGTGTGCTGACTATTGCTGCATGCCTCATAACCGCCACGGCCCAGGCCGACGCCTGCCCCGAGCGCCTGCGCATCGCCTTCCCGGATGCGCCGGCCGAACCCTTCCTGCGCGGCCAGGGCGACGACTTCGCCAAGCCGCCCGGCCTGCTGGTCGATTGGGTGCGGGCCTCGCTGAGCCAGCTCGGCTGCCTGGAGCGCGCTGAGTTGCTGCGGCTGCCGGCACGCCGCGTGCGCGCCATGATCGAGACCGGCCAGTTGGACGTCATTGCCGGCGTCGGTGAGGGCGGGCCCATCGCGGCGTTGCTGACGCTGCCGCCCCATGTCGGGCCGCGCCGCAATTTCGACCAGAGCCTGGGTCATGTCGAATACGCCTTCTACGCCCGCCGTGGCGCGGCCATCTCCTGGGATGGCAACCAGCTCTCGGGGCTGCCGGCCGAGGCGCGTGTGGGCGCCACCGCCGGCAGCCGTGCCGAGGTCGTGGCCCAGGAGCGCGGCTGGCCGCTGGACCTGGCGCCCAGCCACGAGAGCGCGTTGCAGAAGATGCTGGCCGGTCGCACGCCGCTGCTGCTGGTGCATACCTACTACCTGGACGAACGGCTGCGGCAGGACCCCGCGCTGGCGCGCCAGGTCGTCAAGCTCAACCCCGCCGTCGAGCGCCGTCGCCTGCACGTCGGCGCGCTGCCGGCCTTCGCCACGGCCGAGAACGTCTTTGTCACGCGGCTGTGGCGCGAGCTGTGTCGGCAGTCCGCGGCGGCGAAGGCGGACGGCGCCTGTCGCCTCAGCCCATGAACTGCATGCCGGGCCGCGTCGGCAGCCGTGGCACGAAACCGCCCTTGCGATAGAAAGCCTCCTTGCCTTCGGCGCAGAAGAGCTGGATGTCGGTGATGCCGGCCGCCCGGCAGGCGTTGATGAGTTCACTCAGGATGGCCGCGCCTATGCCGCGCTGCTGCTGCGACGGGTGCACGATCATCTCGGTGATGAAGGCATGCAGGTGCCCGTCGGAAATGACGCGGCCGAAACCGACGAGCTCATCGCCGTCGTAGGCGCAGCAGACCCGCCAAGATCCCACCAGCGCCTCCGCGTAGAAGCCCACGGTCCGTTCCACCGGGCCCCAGCCCGTCGTGTCGTAAAGATCCTTGAAGGCGGCGGCGCCGGGCGTCTCATGGCTGTAGCGCAGGGGCATCAGGGCTGTCCTCAAGGTGAATCTTTCTGGCCTTCGCAGGATTGACGCTGCGGCGGCCCAATCGCTATGTTGCGCGATCCGCGAACAAGAACACGAGGAGATCGGCATGAAGCTCTTCCTGACCCTGCTGCTTGCGCTGCCGTTGGCGGGCTGCATCAGCACCAGCCCCAAGGCCACGGTGGACGACACGGCCAACTGCACGGCCATGGTCGCCGGCGGTTTCCGCAAGGTGGCCGACGAGCGTGGTGACCGCTTCAACGGCAAGGTCGGCGAGGCTGTGGCCAAGTGCCGCGGCGGCGAGAAGGCAGCGGCCTTCCGCAGCACACCTTACGTCGACTGGGCCAACTACTGGGCCACGGGCGACTCGGCCACGCTGCTGCCCGGAACCCTTTCCAGCACAGTGGGATCCGAAGCTTGGAATTCACGTGACTTGAAGTCGCGGC
>JADMIO011472300.1_pt1 | contig 13215 bp, 13 predicted proteins | sample 8958161 | NCBI WGS metagenome assembly JADMIO01 (sample SAMN16585339, study PRJNA669376) | soil metagenome | isolation source: Crop rotation soil | place: USA: Cullars Rotation, Alabama | collected 2011 | reverse complement strand
CGCGACAACTTGTCCACGTGGAATTCTAAGCTTAGGATCCCAATGTGCTGGAAAGTCGCTGATCCTCGACGCCGCCCGGCTGATCGACCACGAGCGCGCCGAGGGCCGCGGCCTGGCGCGGCCGGTCGAGACCCTCGTGCTGCCGGTGACGGTCGCCGACCTCGAGCCGCCGCTCGCGCCCGCCGGCGGGCTGGCCAACCAGCTCGCGAGCGAGCTCGAGGACCCGTTCGCGCTCGGCGAGATGTGCTCGTGGACCCCGGCCGACCTCGCGCGCTGGACCCGCCGCGCGATCGGCGGCGAACGCCTCCACGTCCACCTGATCGCCAACCTCGCCGCCGGCGTGTCGGCGATCCTGCCGCTGTGCGGCTCGCCCAGCGAGCGCTGGGTGCTCACCAACCTGCAGGACGGCCGCAAGGCGTTCGGCGTGACGTTCTTCTTGCGCCGCGAGCGCACGGTCGACGTCGTGCTGCTCGACATCGCGCAGCCCGACGCGTTCGAGGCCTCGCTCAAGCGCACGCCGTCGCTCGTGATCCTCGCGCCGCCGAGCGGCGACATGATGGGCCTCGGCCTGCGGGCCCGGATCGCGCTGGAGAGCCTGCTCCGCCGGTTCCACCCCCAGGTCCTGCTCGCGGTCGGCAACCCGTCGCTCCCGAAGGAGAGCGGGCTGCGCGATCTCGCGGGCCACGCCGACGCCCACGAGTTCGCGGTCGGCGTGCTCGGCGACAGCGCCGACGAGCTGCGCGGCCTGCTGGCGCGCGGCATCCGGGCCTGGGGTCAGGCGCCGGTCGACACCCGCGTGATCTCGCTGATCGAGGAGGCCGGCGCATGACCCGCATTGCGCTGTCCCCCGAGCTGCCCGAGGTGTTCGCGCCCGCGACCCCGCCGCTCGCGCCCGAGCTGCCGCCGGAGGTGTTCGCGCTGGGCAGCGCGCGGCCCGCGGCCCCGCCGCGCCCGCTCGGCGGCTCGGGTAGCTCGGGCGGCCCCGCGACGCTGCGGCCGGGCACGATCGTCGACAAGTACCGGATCGAGGAGCTGCTCGGCGTCGGCGGGTTCGCCGCGGTGTACCGCGCGACCCACCTGCTGCTGCGCTCGACGGTGGCGCTCAAGCTGCTGCGCCCCGACGTGGTCGCGCGGCGGCCCAACCTCGCGGTCCAGCTGCTCCGCGAGGCGCGGTTCGCGGCGCGGATCGAGCACCGCAACGTCGTGCGGGTGTTCGACGTCACCCACAACGCCGCGATCACCTACATCGTGATGGAGCTGATCCGCGGACCGAGCCTCGCCCGCGTGATCGAGGATCACGGGCCGCTCCCGGTGTCGCGCGTCGTGCGGATCGGGCTCGACACGATCGACGGCCTGCAGGCCGGGCTCGCCCAGGGCCTGATCCACCGCGACATCAAGCCGCCGAACATCCTGCTCGGCGACGACGGCGTCGCCCGGATCGTCGATCTCGGCCTCGCCAACCCGATCGGCGATCGCGACGATGGCCCGCTCCGCGACTCGATGCTGGTCGGCACCCGCGGCTACATGTCGCCCGAGCAGATCGCCGATCCGCGCGGCGTCGACTTCCGGTCCGACATGTTCTCGCTCGGCGTGACCTTGCGCGAGGCCGCGACCGGCGAGCCGCCGCCGCAGAGCCGCCGCCACGGCGACCGTGCGTGGCCGGCGCTGCCCGCCGCGCTCGCGCCGATCGTGACCTGGATGATCGCGCCCGATCGCGCCGACCGCCCCGGCTCGTACCGCGAGCTGCGCGACACGCTCGCCGAGCTGTGCGCACGACACCCTGCCGAGCCCGACGCCGAGCGCCCCGCTCGCGAGCACCGGTTCGACGACCGCTGACCCGCCACCCCGACCCGACCCCGCCGCACCGATCACTCCGGCCGTACCCCTTGCGAGGAAGTATCGACATGAAGAAGTTCGTGCTCTTGTCCGCCGCCCTCTGGGCATCACCCGCGCTCGCCGCCGAGGACCACAGCGAACCCAAGGGCGAGGACAAGGTCGAGAAGGCCGGCGGCAAGTTCTCGCTGCTCAGCACCGAGTGCAAGGCCGAGGATGACGACGGCCCCGAGACCACACCCGGCGCCCCGCCGCTCGACATCGACGATCCGAACACGCCCGGGTGCAACGGCTGGGAAGTCAACATCGTGACCAGCGGCGAGCTCGGCAAGGCCATGAGCTTCGAGACTCCGCTGTTCGACATCAACTACGGTATCGGCGACAACATCCAGCTCAAGGTCGAGGCCCCGATCCAGTTCATCCGCAGCGACGGCGCCACCAAGTCGGGTGTCGGCGCCGCCGAGGTCGGTATCAAGCATCGGTTCTTCTCCGACGAGTCCCGCGACATGACGATCGCGGTCTATCCCCAGCTCGAGTTCGGGATCCCCGGCACGGCGGCCGCCGACGACAGCAGCCCGATCGTCAAGCTCCCGGTGCTGCTGTCGACCAAGGTCGGCGAGACCGGCAAGGGCGACGTCATGATCACCGCCAACGTCGCCTACAACCTGTCGACCAGCTCCGACACCCGCGACACCCTCGCCGCGGCGTTCGGCATCGGCTTTCCGCTGAGCAAGAGCATCGCGATGATGGTCGAGGGCACCACCGAGCAGTCGCTCGGCAACAACATGGACGGCGTCCGCGAGGCCGTGTACAAGGCCAACCTCGGCTTCCTCGGCAAGGTCAACTCGCACCTGCTGTGGTTCGGCGCCGTCGGCGAGAGCTACGCCGCGTCCGACGCCGGGGACACCACCCACACCTGCCTGGTCGCGGGGTTCCGGCTGCTCGCCGGCGGCCCGTGACGGCCTCAGCTGCGCTTGACCAGGAACACCGCGTGCGCGGTCGCGACCGGCTTTGTGCGATCGACCTGCCAGGCCTCCATCCGCACGTTGGTGACCCGGCGGCCCTGGCGGGTGACCACCCCGCGCGCATGGGTGTCGACCGGCGCGCCGGACCGCAGGTAGTCGACCGTCAGCGTGATCGTCTTGGGCAGGACGACGGTCTCGGACCGGAACAGGAGCTCGAACACCGCCGCCGATTCGAGCAGCGCGCCGAGCGTGCCGCCGTGGAGCGCCGGCAGCGCCGGGTTGCCGATCAGGTGATCGCCGTAGCGCATGGTCGTGATCAGATCGTCGCCCTGCATCGCGGCGGTCAGGCCGAGGAAACCGGCGTATGGGATCAGGTCGACCAGGGCCTGGTAGTCCTGCGACGCGCGCGCCGCGGTGAGCCGATCGATCAGCGTCATGGCGGGGTCACGCGCTCGAGCTTGGTCGACAGCATGAACGTCCCGACCGAGTGCGCGATCACATTCTCGGGGTCGTCCTGATATGCGACGCTGCGCGTGAACGCGACGTTGCGCGTCAGCTTGTAGCAGCTCGCCTTGCCGATCACCGGCTTGCCGGGCTCGGCCGGCTTGAGGTAGTCGATGCGCAGGTCGAGGGTGGCGATCGGCACCAGCGATGGCAGCGCGGCGAACACCGCCGCTCCGGAGCACGCGTCGAGCAGCGCCGTGATCGCGCCGCCGTGCAGCGTCCCGGTGTCCGGGTTGCCCACCAGCCTGGCGTCGTAGGGCAGCTCGAAGCTCGCCTCGGTGGGCGAGACATCGAGGACCCGGAGCCCGAGCGCGAGGTTATGCGGCACCCCGCCCGCGAATGCGCGGGTCATCTTCGCTGGCATGTCGTCGCTGGCGTCCGCCATCGCGCCGACGGTATCAGGAAAACGGTATCAGGAATGTGTGTCGAACCGGACTCGCTTCGCGGGCTCCCGAGGTCGCGCGCCGCGCCGGGCGCGCTCATGGTAATTGTGAGTCCATGGCGCACGCAGCCAGTTCGGACCGTCGCAACCGTGCCCCCACCGTGCCGCCACGTGGACCGATCCCGACCTGGTACTTCGCGCTTGTCGTCGTCCGCCGCGGCCACCGCTTCCTGTTGACCCAGGAGCGCAAGTACGGCGCCACCTGGTCGATCCCGGGCGGGCGGGTCGAGCCCGGCGAGACCCTGGCCTCCGCCGCGATCCGCGAGGTCCTCGAGGAGACCGGCGTCCCGGCCAAGCTCGACGGGGTGCTGCGCGTCGAGCACTCCCCCGGCGAGGCCAGCGCGCGCATCCGCGTGATCTTCCTCGGCTCGCCGCTCGACGACACCGAGCCCAAGACCGTGCCCGACGACGAGTCGCTCGGCGCGGCCTACCTGACGCTCGACGAGATCCGCGAGCGACCGCTGCGCGGCGCCGAGCTCCGCGTGCTGCTGGAGACCGTCGCCGACGGCTGCCAGGTGTTCCCGCTCGAGCTGCTGGGCACCGAGATGTCCGTGTGACCACCCCGTCCCCCGCCGACGAGCTGATCCGGCGGCTGGGCTGGGACACCGCATGGCAGGCCGCCCGCGCCGCCGCCGATCCCGACGCCGCCTGGCAGCCGGCGCGGATCGCTGCCGAGCACCGCGGTGCGTACCAGGCGCTCGGCCCCGGCGGCCTCGCCTGGGTCGAGCTGCCCGGCCGCGCCTTCCACGCCGCCGCCGACAAGCGCGCGCTGCCGACCGTCGGCGACTGGGTGCTGATCGAGCGCTGGCGTACGGCCGCCGCCGGCGGCGGGGCCGGCGTGATCCGCGCGGTGCTCCCCCGCCGCAGCTTCCTGGTCCGGCGCGCCGCCGGCGAGGCCACCGCGCCGCAGCCGCTGGCCGCCAACGTCGACACCGGCGTCGTCGTGACCTCCGCCAACGCCGACCTGTCGTCCGCGCGGCTCGACCGCTACCTCGCCCTGCTGCGCGACGGCGGCATCGCCCCGGTCCTCGCGCTCTCCAAGATCGATCTCGTCGCCGACCCGGCGCCCCTCGTCGCCCGGCTCGCCACCCTCGCCGATCGCGTCATCGCGGCCTCGGTCGTCACCGGCGCCGGCCTCGCCGAGCTCCGCGCCCTCGCCGCCCCCGGCACCACCACCGTCCTGCTCGGCAGCTCCGGCGTCGGCAAGTCATCGCTGCTCAACGCGATCGCCGGCACCGCGCAGCCGACCGGCGCGATCCGCACCGACGACCGCGGCCGCCACACCACCACGCGCCGCGAGCTGTTCGCCGGCGCCGCCGGCGGCCTGTGGATCGACACCCCCGGCATGCGCGAGCTCGGCGCGTGGATCGCCGAGCGTGACGCCGGCACCCCCGACCCCGCCGCATTCGACGACATCGCCGCGCTCGCCGCCGCGTGCCGGTTCGGCGACTGCCGCCACCTCGACGAGCCCGGCTGCGCCGTCCGCGGCGCCGTCCCCCCCGACCGGCTCGCCAGCTTCCACAAGCTCACCGGCGAGCGCCGCGCCGCGACCGCCCGCCAGACCCGGACCCGCAAGCTCGCCGAGACCCGGCGCGCCCGGGCCACGAAGCCGACGAAGAAGCCGCCTGCCGGCGACGACTGACCCCGCAGCGGGACCCACCGGTGGCCGGAACAGCGGCAGCGGCCCAGCGACGCGCTACCGCTCGACCGCGGTGTACAGCGACAACCCGCGCTGGTTCTCGTCGATCTGCAGCGGTACCTTGAGCGACGGCACGGCGCGCTGCTCGCAGTCGGTGCGCTCGCACAGCCGGCAGGTGGTGCCGACCGGCACCAGCGTGTCGCGGCTGTCGAGGTTGACACCGTCGGAGTAGACCAGCTGGCGTGCGTGCTCGATCTGGCAGCCCAGGCCGATCGACTGCACCGGCTGCTGGGCGTGGAACCCACCGGCGTCCTTCTGGACCGTGCGCGCGATGCAGAAGTAAGTCTGGCCGTCGGGCATCCGCGAGACCTGGATCCGGATCATGCCGGGGGTCAGGAACGCGCTGAACACGTTCCACCGGGGGCACACGCCGGAGAACCGCGCGAACCGGATCCCCGAGGCGGAGAACCGCTTGGAGATGTTGCCGGCGACGTCGAGCCGGATCATGTGGAACGGCACGCCCTCGGCGCCCGGCCGGCGCAGCGTGGTCAGCCGGTGGCAGACCTGCTCGAAGCCGACCCGGAACCGCCGGCCGAGCACGTCGATGTCGTAGCGCTCGCCGCGCGCCGCCTGGTGGAACGCGCCGTACGGCATCAGCACCGCACCGGCGAAGTAGTTGGCGAGCGCGACCTTGGCGAGCACGCGGGTCTCGGTCGACGCGAACCGGCCTTCGCCGACGTGGCGGTCCAGCACGTCGCCGAGCGAGACGATCGCGATCTGGTGCGCGAGCTGGAACGTCCGGCTGCGGGTCGGCAAGAGCTCGGACAGCGTGAGCGTCTTGCGCTCGGGGTCGTAGCGGCGCAGCACGCCCTTCATCGCCTCCCAGTGGCCGATCTGCACCGAGACGTCGAGGTGCTGGTCGAGATGGCGGACCAGGCCGGCGTACAGGTCATCGCCGGTCAGCCGGGCGCGCGCTGCGAGCTCCTCGGCGGCGGCCTCGAGCTCGGGGAAGTAGTTGCTCGCGCGCTGCAGGTAATCGCTGACCTCCTCGCTGGGGATCAGCGAGGGCGCGCGCGTGCCGTCGGGCGCAGGCAACGCCTCGCCGTCGCGCAGCTGGGAGGACAGGTCGTCGGCGGTGGCCCGCGTCGCCTGGTAGGCGCGGTACAGGCCGAGCACGGCGCGGGCTGCCTCCGGGCTGGCCGCGGCGAGCTCGCGCACGTCGACCGAGGTCAGATCGTAGCCCTCGAGCACAGGGTCGGCGAACGCCTCGGTGAGATCCGCGACCAGCCGGCTGTCCTCGTCGCTGGCAAACGCTGCCACGTCGACGCCGAACAGCTGGGCGAGCTTGATCAGGAGGTTGGCCGGCAGCGGCCGGCGGTTGGCCTCGATCAGGTTGAGGTAGCTCGCCGAGATCCCTAGCTGCGTGGCGAGCTGGACCTGCGTGAGGCCCTCGCGGCGCCGTAGCGCCCGGACCTTGCCACCCAGCCGTTGCTCCGTGACACGCTCCATGGATGCTCCACCGTGCGCCTTTGTCATTGACATGATTTACATCTCGACAGGCTGTCATTGACTGCGGCAAACATCTTCAACCTATAACATATTTGTCTTACGTTGACCATATACATCATCCACAGCTATCCCGGGAGGAGAACCGACGAACCGAACCAGGAGGACCCGATGACGACCAACCTGTCCGACCACTCCGCCCTGCACGCCAAGCGCTTCGACGGGATCGTCCGTCCCTACACCAGGGCCGACGTCGACCGGCTGCGCGGCACCTACGCGATCGAGCACACGGTCGCCCGGCTCGGCGCCCGCCGGCTGTGGGAGCTGCTCCACAGCGAGGACTTCGTCGCGGCGCTGGGCGCGCTGACCGGCAACATGGCGGTCCAGCAGGTCCGCGCCGGGCTGAAGGCGATCTACCTGTCGGGCTGGCAGGTGGCGGCCGACGCCAACACCGCCGGTCAGATGTACCCCGACCAGAGCCTGTACCCGGTGGACAGCGTGCCCAGCGTGGTCCGCCGGATCAACGCGGCGCTGCTGCGCGCCGACCAGATCGACTGCGCCGAGAACAAGCACGAGCGCCACTGGCTGGCGCCGATCGTCGCCGATGCCGAGGCCGGGTTCGGCGGCCCGCTCAACGCCTTCGAGCTGATGAAGGCGATGATCGACGCGGGCGCTGCGGGCGTGCACTTCGAGGACCAGCTGGCGAGCGAGAAGAAGTGCGGTCACATGGGCGGCAAGGTGCTGGTCCCGACCAGCCACTTCATCCGGACCCTGGTCGCGGCCCGGCTCGCCGCCGACGTCAGCGGCGTGCCGACCCTGGTGGTCGCGCGGACCGACGCCGACAGCGCGAAGCTGCTCACCAGCGACATCGACGAGCGCGACCGGCCGTTCGTGGTCAAGGGCGAGCGCACCGCCGAGGGCTTCTACCGCATGGTCAGCGGCATCGAGACCGCGATCGCGCGCGGCCTGGCCTACGCGCCGTACGCCGACCTGGTGTGGTGCGAGACCTCGACGCCCAACCTCGCGCAGGCCCGGCAGTTCGCCGAGGCGATCCACCGCGAGTTCCCGGGCAAGCTGCTCGCCTACAACTGCTCGCCGTCGTTCAACTGGAAGAAGCATCTCGACGACGCGACGATCGCGAGGTTCCAGCGCGAGCTCGGCGCGATGGGCTACAAGTTCCAGTTCGTCACCCTCGCCGGCTTCCACGCGCTCAACTACGGGATGTTCGAGCTGGCCCGCAAGTACAAGACCGCCGGCATGGCGGCGTACTCCGAGCTCCAGCAGGCCGAGTTCGCCGCCGAGGCCAGCGGCTACAGCGCGACGCGCCATCAGCGCGAGGTCGGCACCGGCTACTTCGATCAGGTCGCCGAGGTGATCTCGGGCGGCGCCGCCTCGACCCTCGCGCTGCATGGCAGCACGGAGGAGGCACAGTTCACGACCGATCCGGTGCGGGCCGTGGCGCAACGCTGATTCTCACCGGAACACCGGTGGCGTCGCGCCACACGGCTGCGCCCCGGATCGCCACGCGCATGGCTCGGCATTCCGCGGCATCGCCGGGAGATAGCGAATCCCGGCCGGCCGGTCCGACGATGGTGCACAGGTGCGCAGTGGCGCGGAGATCGCGTAGATCGAGGCTCGCGATCGAACCAGCGCGCACAGGGCGCAGGAAGGGGTAGGATGCCCCACGTGATGCGCTTTCGCTGGCTTCCTCACGCTGTCGTCCTGGCTTCCTTCCTCGGTGCCTCCGGTGTGGCCTGCAAGGAGGGCGGTGGCGGTGGCAAGCAGGAGTCGGGCAAGCCGCTCCGCATCGGCGTGATCACCTCGCTGACCGGCGCCCAGGCGGCGTTCGGCAAGGCCCACAAGCTCGGCTACGAGATCGCCGCCTCGGAGATCAACGCCAAGGGCGGGGTGCTCGGCAGGCAGATCGAGCTCGTCTACTACGACGACGAGGGCAAGCCCGACCAGGCGGCCCAGGGCACGACCAAGCTGATCGATCAGGACAACGTCCCGATCATCCTGGGTGCGTACTCGAGCGAGACGACGCTCGCCGTGCTCCGCGCGGTGACCCCGAAGAGCGTCCCGCTGATCATGCCGACCGCCACCGCCGACAACGTGGTCGAGAGCGGCTCGCCGTGGGTGTTCCGGATCTGCGCCGGCGCGAAGGCGTACGCCGCCGCGATGGCGGACTTTCTCAAGAACAACGGCGCTCCCAAGACGGTCGCCATCATCTACGAGAACACCAACTTCGGGCAGGCCAACGGCAAGGCGATGGAGGCCGCCGCCCCGGCCGCGGGGATGACGGTGGTGGCCAACGAGGGCTACCAGGCGAAGGAGACCGATTACAAGGCGCTGCTCCAGCGGGTCAAGGACAAGGATCCCGAGGTCGTCTACTACGCGTCGTACCTGCTCGACGCGATCACGCTGATGAAGCAGACCGCGCAGGTCGATCTCAACCCGAAGTTCCTGACCGCCGCCGGCACCGGGTTCTCGGCCGCCGAGTTCCCGAGCGCGGACAAGGGCGCCGGCAAGTACGCGGAGTACACGTTCTCGGTCTCGCAGTGGCTGCCGAGCGCCAAGTGGGAAGGCTCCAAGCAGTTCGACGATGCGTACTTCAAGCTCGCCAGCACGCACCCGGCGTATCACGGCATGCAGGCCTACGCCGCGCTGCTCGTCGCCGCCGACGCGATCAAGAACGCCGGGTCGGAGGATCACCAGAAGATCGCCGACGCGATCCGCGCCGAGCACCTCAACACGCCGTTCGGCCCGATCGCGTTCGACGCCAAGGGCCAGAACGCTCACCCGGTGCTGATCACGCAGATCCAGGGCGGGAAGTACAAGGTCGTGTGGCCGCCCGACCAGGCCGAGGCCAAGCCGATCCTGACCACGCCGAAGTGGTCCGAGCGGCAGTAGCCCGCGCGCAGCCCGGCTCCCCGGTACGCGATGGCGACGCAGTTCTGGTCGACGCTGCAGGCGGTCCTCGATGGGCTGCTGACCGGCTCGCTGTACTCGCTGATCGGCATGGGCATGGCGCTGATCTTCGGCGTGATGCGGATCGTCAACTTCGCGCACGGCGCGTTCATGATGCTCGGGATGTACGTGACGTACCTGCTGTCCGACCATCTCGGCGTCAGTCCCTACCTCGGCTTCCTCGCCGCCGCGGCGGTGCTGTTCGTGCTCGGCGCCGCGGCCTATCACGGCCTGCTGCGCCGGATCGCCGAGCGCTCCGAGTTCATGACCATCCTGCTCACGCTGGGCATCGCGCAGATGATGATCGGCATCGCGCAGCTGGCCTTCAGCGGCGACTTCCGCAAGGCCAACAGCGCCCTGACCACCCAGCTGCTCCACGTCGGCCCGCACCTGACGCTCAACCACGGCGACCTGCTGTCGTTCGCGATCAGCGTCGTGCTGGCGATCGGCATGTTCCTGTTCGTCATGAAGAGCCGGTTCGGCCGCGCGCTGCGCGCGATCGCGCAGAACCGCTACGCTGCGTCGCTGATCGGGATCAACGTGCAGCGCACCCAGGCGCTGGCGTTCGGCCTCGGGATCGCAGCGGTCGGCCTCGCCGGTGGGCTGCTGCTGCCGGCGCTGTACCTCTACCCCGAGGTCGGCGGCGGTTACAACCTCAGGTCGTTCGTGATCGTCGTGCTCGGCGGCATGGGATCGATCGAGGGCGCCGCGATCGCGGGCCTCGTGCTCGGCGTGGTCGAGAACCTGACCAGCCTGTACTGGGGCAACCAGTGGGCGCTGATCGTCGACTTCGTGATCTTCCTGCTCGTGCTGTCGCTCAAGCCGGCCGGGCTGTTCGGGAGCCAGCGGGTGTGACGCGCCGGCGTACCGTGCTCGCGGTTGCCGGGTTCGGGCTGTGCCTGCTGGTGCCGCTGTTCCAGGGCGACTACCACGTCAACGTGCTGTTCCACGTCGCGCTGTTCGCGGCGCTCGGGCTGGCGTGGAACCTGGTCGGCGGCTACGCCGGCCAGCTGTCGCTCGGCCACGCCGCGTTCTTCGGCATCGGGGCCTACGCGCTGCCGCTGTTCCACGACAAGCTCGGCATCCCGATCCCGCTCACGCTGCCGCTCCTGATCGTCACCGCCGTCGCCGCCGCCGCCGTGATCGGCCGGGTCGCGTTCCGTCTGCGCGGACCGTACTTCGCGCTCGCGACGATCGCGTTCGCCGAGGTGCTGCACCTGTCGGCCAAGAACCTCGACCGCCTCACCGGCGGCGACGTCGGGCTGCAGGTCCCCGCGCTGTTCGGCCCCAGCGCGCCGATCCGGTGGTTCTACACCGCTGCCGTGGTGCTGGCCGCCGCGGCGTTCGCCGCGACCGCGCTGATCGCGCGCTCGCGGTTCGGCTACCAGCTGCAGGCGGTGCGCGAGGACGAGGACACCGCGCGGGCGTGCGGCATCGACGCCGCGCGGGTCAAGCTCCATGCGTTCATGATCAGCGCCGCGTTCACGGCGCTCGGCGGCGCGCTGTACATGAGCCAGATCGCCTCCGTGGTCCCCGACTCGGCGTTCGAGATCGACCTGTCCGAGCGGCCCGCGATCGCCGCCATGCTCGGCGGCGCCGGCACGATGACCGGCCCGATCGTCGGCGCGGTCCTGCTCGAGACCGCGCGGGAGCTGTTCAAGAACTGGTTCCGCGAGGCGTTCCAGCTGATCTACGGCGTGCTGCTCGTGCTCGTCGTGCTGTTCCTCCCCGAGGGCATCGTCGGCACGCTCGCCGCCTGGTGGCGGAGGAAGCGCGCGTCATGACCGCGCCCCCGCCCGCTGCGGCCGGCAAGCCGCTGCTCACCCTCGAGCACGTCAGCAAGCGGTTCGGCGGGCTGCGCGCCGTCAACGACGTGTCGCTGACCATCACCGAGGGCGAGGTTTTGTTCATCGTCGGACCCAACGGCGCGGGCAAGACCACGCTGTTCAACCTGATCACCGGCTTCCTGCCGCCCGACCAGGGCGTGATCCGGTTCGCCGGCCGCTCGCTCGCCGGCACGCCGCCGCACAAGGCCGCGCGGCTCGGCATCGGCCGCACGTTCCAGATCGTCAAGCCGCTGCGCAACCTCACCGTGCTCGAGAACGTCATGCTCGGCGCGTTCCTCCACACCCGCGACCGCGCCGAGGCCGCCGCGCGCGCCCGCGAGGTCCTCGACTTCCTCCAGATGGGGGCCGTGATCGCCCAGCCGGCCGCCGGCCTGCCGCTCGCCACGCTCAAGCGCCTCGAGATCGCCCGCGCGCTGGCCACCCGACCCAGGCTGATCCTGCTCGACGAGGTGGTCGCCGGTCTACCGACCACCGAGGCGCTCGCGCTCGCCGGTCTGCTCCAGCGCCTGCCCGAGTGGGGCGTGGCCGCGGTCGCCGGGGTCGAGCACGTCATGCAGGTCGTCATGAAGGTCGCGCACCGCGTGGTCGTGCTCGACCGCGGCGCGCTGATCGCCGAGGGCAAGCCCGCCGACGTCGTCCGCCGCCCCGAGGTGATCGAGGCCTACCTCGGCGCCAAGTACAAGCAGGTGACGGGATGACGGCCGGCGCCGCTGCCGCGTCCGGCCGGGCCGCCCCGAGCGCCGCCACCGCGCCGCTGCTCGAGCTGACCGCGGTCCGCGCCGGCTACGGCGACTTCCAGGCCCTGTTCGACATCAGCCTGGAGGTCCGCGCGGGCGAGATCGTCACGCTGATCGGCGCCAATGGCGCCGGCAAGACCACCACGCTGCGGGTGATCTCGGGCGCCGTGCGCGCCACCAGCGGTACGGTCCGGTTCGACGGCCACGACGTCACCGGCCTGCCCGCCCACGCGATGCCCGAGCGCGGGATCAGCCACGTCCCCGAGGCCCGCCAGCTGTTCCCGTTCATGACCGTCGAGGAGAACCTCGAGCTCGGCGCCTACAACCCGCGCAGCCGCCCGCGGGCGCGCGAGACCCGCGACGAGCTGCTCCAGCTGTTCCCGCGGCTCCAGGAGCGCCGCCGTCAGCTCGCCGGCACGCTGTCGGGCGGCGAGCAGCAGATGGTCGCGATCGCCCGCGGCCTGATGGCCGCGCCGCGGCTGCTCCTGCTCGACGAGCCGTCGCTCGGCCTGGCGCCCAAGGTCACCGAGGAAGTCTTCGGCCGGGTCCAGGACATCCGCAAGCGCGGCGTCACCGTGCTGATCGTCGAGCAGAACGTGGTCGACGCGCTCAGCATCGCCGACCGCGGCTACGTGGTCGAGAACGGCCGCGTCGTCATGCAGGGCGACGCCGGCGACCTGTTGCGGGACGAGAAGGTCCGCGCGGCGTACCTCGGCCTGTGCTTTCCAGCACAGTGGGATCCGAAGCTTGGAATTCACGTGACTTGAAGTCGCGG
>JADMIO010482494.1_pt1 | contig 13216 bp, 8 predicted proteins | sample 8958161 | NCBI WGS metagenome assembly JADMIO01 (sample SAMN16585339, study PRJNA669376) | soil metagenome | isolation source: Crop rotation soil | place: USA: Cullars Rotation, Alabama | collected 2011 | reverse complement strand
GGGTCATATCGACGGGGTGGGAAAATTCGCGCTGGCCGATGATTACGACTGGGGTTTCAATATTCACCGCACCACCGACGACACCTATCTCCGGCGTTACGGTTTCAGCAACGCTTCCATGCTGACGTCGCGGATATACACGGAGGGATTCAATTTCATCGGCGATAACGACCGCACCTACGGCAACATCGAGGGCCTGAGTTTTCAGGGTTTAGCGGAAGAGGACGAGGGTAAGCGCACGCCGGTAGTGGTGCCGCGCATCAACTTTACCGCGCAGAGCGATCCCATGATATGGAATTCGCGTTTTACCTTCGACGGCAACATTCAGTCGCTCTACCGCGATGTGGGCGCCGACAGCCAGCGCATCGCCACGATTGCCGGCTGGAAGCTGCCTTACATCACCGATGGAGGACAGATCATCCAACTCTCCACGGAGCTGCGTTCGGATCTTTATGAGGTCAATGACGTTCTTTTGCCCAACAACCAGACGTTCGACGGCACGACGGGCCGTCTGGTGCCGCAGGCATCGATGCTGTGGCGCTATCCTTTCATCCGCCAGGGAGAAGTGACAAACCTTATTATCGAGCCTATCGTAGAATTCACCTTGAGCCCCAGCGGCGGCAATCCCGATGAAATACCCAACGAGGACAGTCTGGTGCCTGAGTTTACCGACGGCAACCTGTTTTCCACCGACCGCTTCGCCGGGCTCGACCGTATCGAAACCGGCCCCCGCGTCGCTTACGGTCTGCGTGGGCAGGCGCAGATATTTACCGACAAATATATCGACTGGCTGATCGGCCAGAATTACCGTTTCAACGACGACAGCCGCTTTCCCTTTTCCAATGATCTGGACAGCCATTTTTCGGATTATGTGGGCAAAGTGGGCATTGCTTACCAGCCGTTTGCGCTGGCCTATCGTTTCCGCCTCGACCGTGACACCTTCACCGCGCGGCGCAATGAAATCGACAGCAGCATCAATTATTACCCCATTGCGCTGGCGGTTTCTTACGTGCAGCTTAAGAACGATCCCATTCTTGCCAACAAGCAGAATATCGGCGCCAATCTGAGCATCAATCTGAGCAAGGACTGGACATGGAATACTTACGGATCGGAGGATCTGGAGCTGCATCAACCCACCTCGACAAGTACGGGGCTTACCTATAAAAACGAATGCACGGAGATTATTACTCTGTTAGGTAGGGAGTATACGCGGGACCGCGATCTTGAACCATCGACCAATTTTCTGTTCAGGATATCTTTAAAGAATTTGGAATAGCATGATGCGACTTTTTTTATTATCGCTGTCAGTCATCGGCGCCATGGCCTTCCCCGCAGCGGCGGCGCCTTCCGATATGGGCATTGCGGCGGTGGTCAACGGTCAGGCCATTTCCTCGTACGATGTGAATAACCGCATCCGTTTCATTATGGCGACGACCAAGCTTTCCAACACGCCGGATGTGCTGGAGCGTATCCGCCCGCAGGTCATCCGCTCGCTGATCGATGAGAGGCTGCAGACGGCCGAAGCGGCCAAGAATAATATTACCGTCAGCGATGACGATGTGAATAAAGCCATAGCGGCTATCGAGCAGCAGCGAAACATAGGTGAGGGCGGGATCGCGCGCATACTCGACAGTGCCGGCGTGCCTATGGAAACGTTTACCCGGCAGATACGCGCGCAGCTTTTATGGAACAAGCTGATGATTAAGAATGTGCGCCCGAAAGTAAGGCTTAGCGAAGAGGACATCAATCTGGCAACGCAGAAATTTTCGCAGCCTGCCGTCAAAGAGGAGCTTAAAATTGCCGCTATCACTCTGCCGGTCGATAAGCCCGCGCGCGAGGCGGAAGTGCGCCGGCTCATGGATAAGCTGGTCGGGGAAATAAGGTCGGGTGCGAGCTTTGAAGAAGTGGCGCGGCAATTTTCCAGCAGCTCGGCTTCGACCGGCGGCAAGCTCGATGCTTTCTGGGTAAGAACGGATCAGATCGATCCGCATTTGGGACGCGCGCTGGGAGGTGCCAAGGCCGGTATGATCACCGCGCCCGTGCGCACGGAAAGCGGCTATACCATCGTTAAGGTCTATGACACGCGGGCGCTTTCCAAGGAAGCCCAGTCCGATGTCGAAGTGAAACTTAAGGAGATTCTGCTTAAGCTCAAAAGCGAAGCGGCGCAGAAAGAGGCCGACGTGCTGCTGCAGATCGGCGAGGACGTGGCCCGGCATCCCGGCACCTGCGAAGAAAAGGGCGTAGCGGGCGTTGATAACCTCAAGGATTTCGATATCGAAGTTAAATTCCACACCGATTTTTTATCGGATATGCCGCCGGGGCTTAAGGTGATTGCCGAAAACCTGAAGATGGGGGACATCTCGCCGCCATTTGCCACCTCGGAGGGGATCCGGCTTTACATGATGTGCGGCCGCAAGGAAGGGGTAAGCAAAGCCACCGACAAAAACCGCGTCGCCGACCTGCTCTTTGCCGAAAAAATGGAGCTCGAAGCGCAAAAATACATGCGCAACCTCCGCCGCGAAGCATTTATAGAAATAAGATAATTCAAACGCGAGCGCAGAACCGCTTCAAGCGAGCGTTTGTCAATGCATCCAAATCAAATCGCAGGACTTTTAAGTCCGAGATTTGATTTGAGCCCTATACCATTTCCTTCACATAAGAACCCGGCGCGTCCTCGATGGGCTTGAGCTTGCCGCTGCCGATTTTGCGTGCAGGCACTTTGGGGCCGGCGAATTTCGCCTGCCATTGGTTCCAGTCGGGCCACCATGACCCTTTGTCTTCCCGCGAGGTTTTAAGCCACTGGTCGGGCGATTTTGGCAGATGTTCGCCGTGCTTCGCCTCGGATACCCAGTGGCTGTATTTACCGCGCGACGGCGCGTTGACCACGCCGGCGATGTGGCCGGAAGCGGCCAGCACGAAACGGATGTCGCCCTTATAGATCTGCGTGGCGGCATAAGTGGATTTCCACGGGGCGATATGATCTTCGCGGGTGGAAAGGATATAGGCCGGGGTTTCGATAGTGGCGATATCGATGGGCACGCCGCCGATTTTGAGCTTGCCGGGTTTGACCAGGTTGTTCTGCATATACATGTTGCGCAGGTAATAGCTGTGCATGGCGGCGGGCATGCGGGTGGAGTCCGAGTTCCAGTATAAAAGGTCGAACGGAAAAGGGTCTTTGCCCAACAGGTAATTGTTGACCACGAACGACCAGATGAGTTCGTTGGCGCGCAGCATGTTGAAGGTGTTGGCCATTTCGCTGCCCTCGAGATAACCGGTCTGCGCCATTTTAGCTTCCATCATCGCAAGCTGTTCTTCGTCGACGAAGACCGAAAGTTCGCCCGCGTCTTTGAAATCGACCAGCGTCGTAAGATAGGTGGCCGATTTGACGCGGTTAACCTGTTTTTTAGCGGTAAGCCAGGATAGCGTAATCGAAAGCAGGGTGCCGCCCAGGCAATAGCCGATGATGCTGGTTTCTTTTTCGCCGGTGGCTTTTTCGATAGCGTCCAGCGCCGCCAGGGGACCTTCCAGCATGTAATCGTCGAAGGTCTTGTTGCCGAGTTCCTTATCCGGGTTGACCCATGAGATCATGAACACTGTATGGCCCTGATCGACCAGCCACTTAACGAATGAATTATCCGGCTGCAGGTCGAGGATATAATATTTATTGATCCAGGGCGGAATAATGAGCAGCGGTGTTTTAAGCACTTCCTTGGTGGAAGGCTCGTACTGGATCAGCTGCATCAGGTCGTTTTGGTAGATGACCTTGCCGGGAGTGATCGCGAGATTTTCACCGACTTTAAATGCCTTGTAATCGGTCATGCTGATACGTAAGGAGCCTTTGCTGCGCTCCAGATCTTCCAGCAGATTCTGCAACCCGTGCACCAGATTCTCGCCGCCGCTTTCCAGCGTGGCTTTCAAGACTTCCGGGTTGGTCATGAGGAAATTGGAAGGCGACATGGCGTCGACGAACTGGCGCGTGTAGAAATCGATTTTCTGCGCCGTGTGTTTATCAAGGCCGCCGGAGGCTTCATGCACGGAATGCTGCAGCCAGCGCGATGTCAGCAGGTACGATTGTTTTAAAAAATCGAATACGGCATTTTCCTGCCATGCCTCATCTTTGAAGCGTTTGTCTTTGGGATCGGCTTCGATGAAGGGCTTTTCGTTTTCGCCGAGCGCACGTTGAGCGGCGGTCTGCCATAGCTGCACATAGTCATTCCACAACTGCATTTGCGTTTCGATGAGCTTGGCCGGATCGCTCATCATGCGGCTTAAAAGCTCGCCAAAGGCGCTGCCGACATTAAAAGGGTCAAAAGGCTTGTCTGCAATATCCTTAGCCTGGTGCGCGAGAAACTCCTGCAGGATCTGCTGGGATTTTTCCGCGACGGCTGCCATATTCTTAGCAAATTCAGCAGGATCGTTGAACCGGTGGGGTTTGCTGCGGGAATCTTTGAAGGCGGCGGTCATGGCTCTTATCTTTGAAAAATAGGCAATTGCACTCTGACTGTGGCTAGGATATATATCTTAACCAAAGTAAATTAGCCGGTTTTCAGGCAATACACCACATAATTTTTTTGACCTCACAGGCGCTTAAACTATGAAAAACAGGATCCTATCTTCCAGCCGCACCGCTATTCTTGCCACCACCGTTTCCTCGCTGGCATTGCTTGCGGCATGCAGCACCAACTATCAAGATTTTCGCGAAGCCATCAAGGGCAGGCGCGAACCGCAGGTAGCCGGTGGTCCGCATCGGGTGCCCGAGCTTAATCCGCAGGTGCAGCTGGTGCCGCAGCAAAAAGAGATGGCCGCGCCCCCGGTCGTGCAACAGCCGGTGGAAGAGATGCCCGCTCCACGGGTGGTTCCTTCCGCTCAAAATCCTTATGACAATTACGATATTAACGGCAATCCGGTCGGACCCAAAGCGGCGGCTCAGCAGAATACACCGGCTCCGCAGGGTAATTTCTTCAGCCGCATGTTTGCAAAAGAACCCGCATCCGCGCCTGCCGCCGCCCCTTCTGGGAACGCGCCCACGCCGCTTCTGGGCGAACCGCGCAAGCTTATTCCCGGCAATCCGCATTATTCCGATGAGACGACGCAGGTAGTGCCGTTGCCGCCGGGCCCCGAATCGACGGCGCCGGTAGCGCCGCAGGAAACGGCGCCTACGTCGCAGGTAGTGATGCCGCCAGACGCGCAACTGGCGATGGCGGAACCGCAAATGGAAGCGGCGCCTGTGGAAACCCTGGACACGGCTCCTTCCGAGCCGAGGAGTTCCTGGTTTTCGCGCACCTTTAAAAAAATAAAATCGCCTTTTGAAAGCCACAAAGTGCCGCCGCCGGAAAGCCGCCCGACGAGTGCGGCTGACGCCAGCGAACCCTATCCGCAACTTTCCTCGGTGCCGCCGACGCCTGAACAGTTCAGCGTCGTGAAGGCGGAAAGAAGCCAGCAGCTGGAAGAATTACAAAGCGATCATATGCAGGCGCAGAGCGACAAACAGGCGCTCGACAGCGAACCGTCCCAGTTCGATGTGGTAAAGCCCGTCGAGCCGCCCGCCTTGGCTAAATCCGTGCCGCCGGTCAACGTGCAGCCTGTGGCGAAAACGGCCGAAGCGGCACCGCCCGCATCCGGCAATGAGCCGCAGTTGCTGGGCCATGTTTCTGACAGCCAGATGGCGCCTGTGAAAGAAAGCGTTGTAACGGCTCCTGCAGCTCCTGCTGTTTTGGCTGCAACGCCTGCGATCGTGCAGCCGCCTATTTTGCCGGAGCCACAGGAAGCGCGGAAAGAATCGCCCGCCCCCGTCGAGCAGATGGAAGAAAAAATCGCTCAGCCTGAACCCGCCGCCACCGAGCCGCCTAAGGAAACCGCCGAAACCGCCAAACGGCATCCTTACTGGTGGGAAGGCTGGAATGTCTTTAGCAAGAAAAAAGCGGCAGAGCCCGCACAGGAACCCAGCGAACCGGTAGCAGCCGCTCCGATCGAGCCGCCGCCACCGCCTGCGGCGCAGGCCGTTTTGGCGCAAGAACCGCGGCCGCTGGTAGAGCCGGTTGTGCCTCAAGCGCCCGCCGCGGCATTGCCGGAATTGACGCCGCCGCCCCCTGCAGTCGCCGAAGCCGAACCTGTGGAAGCGGCTCCTGCCGCCGCCCCTGCCGCGTCTTCGAGCCTGCCTTCGCCTGCTATTTTGCAGCAGGTAAAGATGTTGCCGCCCTCGCGCTATACCTTGCGTAACCAGGCGTATGAACATCCCGAGGAAAATCAGCAATAACCACTGTCGGGCCTTATGAGTGACGAATTTTACCGTATCAAGCGGTTGCCGCCCTATGTTTTTGCCGAGGTCACCAAGGTAAAAACCAAAGCGCGCGCCGAAGGGCATGACATTATCGATTTCGGCATGGGCAATCCCGATTCGAAGCCCCCGGCGCATGTCATCGAAAAACTCAAAGAGACGCTGAAGGATCCTAAGTTCAGCCGCTATTCATTGTCGCGCGGCATTCAGGGATTGCGCAAGGCGCAGGCGGCGTATTACCAGCGGCGTTTCGGTGTCGAGCTCGATCCGGAAACCGAAGTGGTGGTTACCATCGGTTCCAAGGAGGGGCTGGCCAATCTGGCGCAGGCAATCACCGGTCCGGGCGACTGTTTCATCGTGCCCGATCCCTCCTATCCCATCCATATGTGGGGCTGCGTCATTGTCGGCGCCGAGGTCATTACCATTCCCAATGTGCCGGGCGCACCGTTTCTGACCGCGCTTAAAAAAGTTCTCGAGACCGCGCCTAAAAAACCGGTGGCGCTGATTGTCAATTTTCCCTGTAACCCAACCGCGGCGACGGTCGATCTGGCTTTCTACGGGCAGCTCGTCGATATCTGCAGGCATTACGGCATCTACATCATCTCCGATCTGGCCTACTGCGAAATCTATTTCGGCAAAGAACCGCCGCCGTCGATTCTGCAGGTCAAAGGCGCCAAGGATATCGCGGTGGAATTCACTACCGTCAGCAAAAGCTATTCGATGGCGGGCTGGCGCATCGGCTTTTGCGTCGGCAATAAAAAACTCATCACGGCGCTGACCAAAATAAAATCCTATCTCGATTACGGCACCTTCCTGCCGCTGCAGGTGGCTTCGGCAGCAGCGCTTAACGGCCCGCAGGAGTATGTGGAAAAAATGCGCAAACTTTATAGGGAACGGCGCGACGTTATGGCCGAGGGCTTGATCGATGCTGGCTGGGACAATGTGACGGTGCCCGACGCCTCGATGTTTTTGTGGCTGCCGGTGCCCAAAAACTACGCGCATCTGGGTTGTCTCGAATTTTCCAAGCTGCTGCTGACGCGCGCGGATGTGGCGGTGGCGCCAGGTGTTGGCTTCGGCCCCGGCGGCGAAGGTTTTGTGCGCATCGCGCTCGTTGAAAACAAGCACCGCATCCGCCAGGCCGTGCGCAACATCAAACAGTTCATGGCCGAAGATCCCGGGCACAACATGCGTAAAAAGAAAATGGAGAAGGCCGTATGACCAAACCGCTACGCGTGGGCATTGCCGGGCTTGGCGCGGTGGGTGCGAATACGGTGAAGTTATTGCGCCAGCAATCGGCCGATATTACCGATCGCACTAAAGGACGCCCCATTGAAATCGTCGCTATTAGCGCAGAGAACCGCAATAAAAAGCGCGATTGCGACATCGAAGGCCTGCGCTGGGTCGATAATGCTCTCGACATGGCAAGCGATCCTACGATTAATGTGGTAGTGGAAACGATCGGTGAGGACGAAGGCATCGCGCGCGAACTCGTTACCGCCGCGCTTAAAAACGGTAAATCGGTGGTGACCGCCAACAAGGCGCTGATTGCCAAACACGGCGTCGAACTGGCTAAACTCGCCGAAGCACACGGCGTGACGCTGGCATTTGAAGCGGCGGTGGGGGGAGCGATTCCCATCATCAAGGCCCTGCGTAAAGGAAGGGCGCCTAAAGATATTCAACGCATCAGCGGCATTTTAAACGGCACATGCAACTACATACTGACACGCATGACCCAGGAAAAATGCAGCTTTGACGAAGCGCTGAAAGAGGCGCAGGTCAAAAGCTATGCTGAGAAAGAACCAAGCCTCGACATCGACGGTACCGACACGGCGCACAAGCTGGCGATTCTTGCCAGCATGGCTTTCGGCATCGTGCCTTCCAACGACAATATCCACGTCGAAGGCATCTGTTCCATCCGCCCGGCTGACATCGAATTCGCCGGCGAATTGGGCTATGTCATCAAGCTGCTGGGCATCGCCGCCAAAACCGAGGACGGCATCGAACTGCGCGTGCATCCTTGCCTGGTCAAGCAACGCTCGGAATTGGCAAGCACTCGCGGTGTCAACAACGCCATTCTTGTAGACGGCGCCACCAGATACGCCTTCTTGCAAGGCCGGGGTGCAGGGGGCGAGCCTACGGCGGAGTCGGTGATTTCCGATCTCGTCGACATTGCCAAAGGCGAAACCTACAAACCGTTCGACGTGCCCGCTTCTTCGCTTAAGCCCGCGCCGCCGCTTGCCGATCTTTCCCGCAGGCACTCCGAATATTATCTTCGCCTCGACGTAAAAGACGCGGCCGCCGCGGCCTCTTCCGTCGAGGATATATTGTCACGTACAGGCATTTCCACGCAGAGTGAGTCCAGAACGGCCGCCCAGTCCGGCGCCGTGACGCAGCTGGCGTTTACCACGCAGGAAACCACGGAATCCTCCATGCAGGAAGCGCTGGCCGCCATAAAAAAGCTAGGCACTGTGGAAGATGCGTATATGATGCGCATTGAACCCATGCAACGCGCGCTTCCCCCGCCGGTAAGTCCGGGAAGCAAGAGGACAGCAAGCAAAGGAGCATGATATGAAGCCAGCAGCAAAAAAGAAAAATACCACTCCGGAAATTTCATTCTGGTCGGATCGCAACCTGGCGATGGAAGCCGTGCGCGTAACCGAGGCGGCGGCGCTGGCGGCCTCGAAACTGATGGGACGCGGCAATGAAAAGGAAGCAGACCGTGCGGCGGTTAACGCCATGCGCGGCGCGCTCAACGGCCTTTCCATCGAGGGCACGGTGGTTATCGGCGAAGGCGAGCGCGACAAGGCACCCATGCTTTATATCGGCGAAAAAGTCGGCAATGCCCAGGAAGATTGCGGACCGGCGGTGGATATCGCGCTGGATCCGCTGGAAGGCACAACGATTTGCGCCAAGGGCGGAGTCAATGCGCTGGCGGTGATTGCCATCGGCGAAAAGGGCAGTTTTCTGCACGCGCCCGATGTCTATATGAATAAAATCGCCGTAGGCGGCAATCTGCCTGCCGGCGTTATCGATCTCGATCATTCCGCTGCCACCAATTTAAAGCATCTGGCCAAGGCAAAAAAATGTGCGGTTTCGGATCTCGTCGTGTGTATTTTGGAAAGGGAGCGTCATGAAGAGCTGATCGCCAAAGTGCGCGAAGCCGGGGCGCGCATCCAGCTCATTGCCGACGGTGACGTTGCGGGCGTTATCGCCACCTCCCGCCCCGATACGGGCGTAGATATGTATATGGGCATTGGCGGCGCGCCCGAAGGAGTGCTCGCGGCGGCGGCGCTGCGCTCGATCGGGGGGCAGATGCAGGCGCGACTTATTTTTTCCAGGGCGGAAGAAAAATCCCGCGCCAAGCGCATGGGCATTTCCGACTTAAACCGCAAATACAAGCTTGAGGATCTGGCCAAGGGCGATGTGATGTTCGCCGCCACCGGCGTCACCGACGGCACCATGCTGCGCGGCGTGCGCCGTTTCCCTGACGGCGCCATCACCCATTCCATCGTCATGCGCTCGAAAACCGGTACCGTGCGCCTGATCGAAGCGCATCACAACTTCACCCGCAAGACCTGGGTGGATACGCACTAATTATTGTTTTTTTTCGGAAACGCGATGACCTTGTGGGCTTTTTGCGCTTCGAGTTCTTCAGCGTAGCCGTTAAGCAGCGGACGATACAGCAGCAGGTCGCCGCCATTGATGCGGATAAAATACTCCGACAGATTTTCACCCAGCCCCACCATTTCGCGCAGTGCATCCACGCGTTCGGCGTCTTCCATCGGTTTGGGCACAAAGCAGCCGTTGGTGACTTCCCGAATCTGCGTGCCGAAACGCTGGTGCTTGCCGAGATTGCATAAAATCCGGTCGGTGAGGAAGGCAAGGTATCCGAGTTTTATTTCGCCCCGGCGGGCCCGCTCGACCATCAGCGAGTGGCAGAGTTTCTGCAGCTCGGGGTCGTAGTCGGCATGCTGGGCGATCATGAAAGCGGCGGCTTCGGCATGCTCGCCGAAACGCGCGGCATCCGGCCAGCCGCCCATAGTAATGATTTCCTTGAGCCCCTCGCTTTTTTTGCGATGGATATTTTCGAGAAACTTGAGCGAACTGATATCGTAAGCGGGGGAAACGCCCGGCGGCGGCAGTTCGGATAGGGATTCAAGGGCAAATAAAGCGCCGATGTCGATTGTACTGTTCATTGGCTTATTCTACCGCAAAAGAGGCGTCTTGTCACCTCCCGCAGGCAAAAAACCCAAGAAACCTGCCCGTTTCGCCGCTTACGGTTTGAACTCCACCGTGGTATTGGGCCGCTTAAGCACCGCTTCGCGATGAGCAATATAGACGCAGGATCCGACAATGATGAACGAGCCTGCGACGGTCGAAAGGCTTAAGGTTTCCCCGAACAGAACATAGGCTAAAAAAGAAACAAAGATCAGCCGGGTAAAATCCAGCGGCATGAGCACGACCATTTCGGCCCGGGCCAATGCACGCGCCAGCATCAGGTGGGCGGCGGTGGATAAAAACGCAATCAGGCCTACCAGCCCGAGCTGGTGCGCAGTAATTGCCTGCCAGTGGAAATACGCGGGCGCTGCCGACCACGGGGTCATGAACAGCGACATGTAAAAGACGATGGTTTCGGGCGGCTCGGTACGCGTCAGCGTCTTTATCAGCACGCCGACGATGGCCATGAGCGCCGACGATATCAGCACAAACATCGCCGTGCTGTGGATGCCGCCTAGGTCGGGACGCAGGATAACGAGCATGCCGGCAAAGCCGATGCCGATGGCGCTCCAGCGGCGAATGCCCGCGCGTTCGCCCAAAAAAACGATGGCAAAAATAGTGGAAAAAATCGGGGTAGTGAACGAAAGGGCGGTGGCCAGCGTCAGCGGCATCACCGATAGGCAGTAAAACCACAGCTCCATGGAAACGACGCCGACCGTGGCGCGCCAGAAATGCTGGCGTAAACGCAGGGTGGGGAAGCGCGGTATACGGCGGTAAAGTACGCTCGTCCATGCGAAAATGACCAGAAGGCCGAATATATTGCGCAAAAACACCATCTGCATCGGATGCATTTCGCCTGACAGCAGGCGTATAACGCTGCTCATGGTGGCAAACAGCGCCATGCTGGCGATCATGAGAAAGACGGCTTGCAGGGTTTTGGGCAATGGTGGCATGAAGGCAGTTTGTCGATAATTGGCTTTGGCGCAATCATTTAATTGTCATCGCAAGCCTAAAACTCGATACGGGGATAACGGGAAAAGAGTGGAATCGTTATTTGAAAATATTACACTTATTCCTATGAAAAAAACCGCCTTACGTTTGAGTCCCAAGCGCGAGCAATTGCTGGAAGAAGCGCGCGCGAGGCTCTTACATCAGCAGCAATTGTTGAAAAGCGATTTTCTCGCCGGCGGTGACGCGGCGGGCCTTCTGGCAAGATATGCCGGCGTTATCGATGCTCTTCTCGCCTTAATGTATAAAGCGAGCCCGGGCGCTTCGGATGTGGCGGTGCTGGCGGTGGGGGGATATGGGCGCCGGGAGCTTTATCCTTACTCCGATATCGATATTTTATTTTTATATGACAAGAAAAACGAAAAAGCCGCTGCGGCGACGGCGGAGTTCATCCTTTATCTGTTGTGGGACCTGGGGCTTACCGTGGGACAGGCCCACCGTACCATTGACGAAACCCTTGTTCTGGCCAGGGACGATACCGGCATCCGCACCACCCTGCTCGATGCGCGGCTGGTGGTGGGCGAGCGCAAAATCTTCGATCGCTTCCAGTCACGTTTTGAAAAAGAGATCCGGCAATCGGATGTGCTTTCATTCGTAGAAGCCAAGCTGGCCGAGCGCGATGCGCGTCATCTGCGCTTCGGCGATTCGCGCTATATGCTTGAGCCCAATCTCAAGGAAGGCAAGGGTGGCCTGCGCGACGTGCATACGCTGTGGTGGCTGGCGCGTTACCTTTACCCGATCAAGACCTTAAAAGACATGATCGCGCTGAAACTGCTCACCAAAGAAGAATACGAAACTTTCGACGACGCCATCCAGTTTTTAGCCTGCGTGCGCGTGCACCTGCACTATCTCGCCGGACGGGCGGAAGAACGGCTGAGTTTCGACCGGCAGAAAGCCTTGGCGTATGCCATGGGCTACGCGCACGATTCGCCTAACCGCTCCATCACCCGCTTCATGCGGCGTTATTTCATTGCCGTGCGCACGGTAGGCAGCATCACGCGTATTTTCTGCGCGCTGCTGGAGGAAGAGAAGAAACGCAAGCCGCGCCTGTCGCTGGCCTGGCTTTCGACCCGAAAATGGAAACTGGGCAATTTCAGGCTGGACGGCGAACGCCTCGGCGTACGCACGCCGCATGCGTTTGTACGCAGCCCCTTGCTGATGCTCGAACTGTTCAAGGTAGCGCAGGAAAACGATCTCGATATTCATCCCAAGGCGTTGCAGGGTATCGTGCGCAATTTAAAGCGCATCGACAGCCATGTGCAAAACGATCCCAAAGCCTGCGCCATGTTCATGGACATACTGCTTTCGCCCCGGGATCCGGAAAAAGCGCTTCGGCGCATGAGCGAGGCAGGCGTGCTCGGCCGCTTTATTCCCGATTTCGGACGCGTCGTCGGCCAGACGCAGTTCAACATGTATCACGTCTATACCGTCGACGAACATACGCTGGTGGCCCTCGGCATGCTCGCAGCGCTTGAAAAGGGATTGATGAAAGACGAATTTCCGCTGGCGAGCGATATCATCCAGCGTATCAACATGCGCCGGGTGTTATATCTGGCCCTTTTCTGCCACGATATCGCCAAGGGACGCGGCGGCGATCATTCCCAGCTGGGGGAAAAAATCGCGGCGCGGCTGGCGGCGCGTTTCGGATTCTCCGCCGACGAAATCGAGACGACGGCGTGGCTGGTTCGCCATCACCTGCTCTTTTCCGACACC